>Ga0209153_1000792_pt1 | contig 12676 bp, 14 predicted proteins | sample GraSoiAngelo_120_FD_185877 | JGI IMG/M metagenome (GOLD analysis project Ga0209153, IMG submission 185877) | Grasslands soil microbial communities from the Angelo Coastal Reserve, California, USA - 14_0919_09_20cm (SPAdes) (version 2) | ecosystem: Environmental > Terrestrial > Soil > Grasslands ...
CCGCCTGTCAAACGAACAATAATTTATGCAACCAGTTGGTCCCCAATCCACTTTATGGCGTAGTGCCGAGGAACACCACCCTTGGTTCATCGCCAAAGATTCAGGCATGGCACTTGATGCGAGCACCCTTCCCCGAGTTCGACGGCGTAACAGAATTCACGAATCCTGGCGCAAGCTCCCGATGGGACGCGTTACTGGTGAAAGCGGAGAGGCGCGTTGGAGACAGCTTGACCTTCCTGAGCGCCTTCACTTACCAGAAAGAGTTCGAGCGAAATCATTGGCTAAACAACGGCTCCTTCCGCGACGTGAATCCGATCCGCGAAGTGGCGTACTTTGATCGCACGCTGGTCTGGCATTTCAGCGGCGTGTGGGACGTTCCTCTCGGCTCCAAGCGTCGCTTCCTGAGTCGCGCGCACGGAGCCTGGGGACAGACCATCGATGGATGGAACCTGGCCTGGCATTTTGCCGAAGCGTCCGGCTTGCCGACGAGCGTGCCTGACGCTTACTTCGTCTGTTCGGGCGAGAGCATCTCTGTCCCGAATACGACTTATGGCCAATGGTTCAACAACAACCCGGCTTGCTGGCAGGCTCGTCCGCAGTGGACGCGGCGGGTGATGCCCGACCGGGTGGGGTGGATACGCAATCCGTACGAGCCGCAACTGAACATGGCGCTGCAAAAAGACTTTCACCTCTCCGAGCAGTTCACATTGCGGTTTCGGGCGGAGGCTTTCAACTTTACCAACACGCCCATCTTCCCCGGCCCGAGCACCGACATTTTCACGCCGCCGCACCAGCTATCCAACGGCTCGTGGATCGGACTTGGCACGGTGCCATACAGCCAGCAGAACTTCCCGCGAAACGTCCAGTTTTCACTGAAACTGCTTTTTTAGAGCTGTCATCGAAAAACTCAAGTTCGCCGATGAGCGTGAAGCCCATCGAGCATGGCGGCAATGCTGATCAGGATTGAGTTTGCGACCATAGCAAATTTCCACGAACCGGGGGGGGCCAAATCCGAGATTCCGAAGACCATGAAGGCCGATTCCGGCTGGTAGCAGCTCAAGCGCGGCAAAGGCGGCAATGATGCGAACCTGCACGCAGCGGGGCGCGATGTTGGCTTGCACGATCTCCTCCAGGGTACGCTCGTTCGAGATCGGCTGTTCGGGATCGGCGTCGCGCACGTTGCGCGACACCAGTGGCATATTTTCACTCCCGCTTGTGGTATCCCGGGCGGAGACTGCAGGCCTTGTGACGTCCGGAGCCCTCTTGAGCAGTTCAAGTTCATCGGGGACGCCTGCGACATTCGCTTCGCTTTCCTGCGGCAAGCTGCGCGCCTCTTCGGCCCTCCGCTTCAACGCTCATGAGCAGTCCCGCATTTTCCACCCTGTCGGGCAGAGGATTTCATGTCGGGCAAACTGGCAAGGACAGGAAGCTTTAGATACATCTCGACCTCCTTCTCCGTGTGCAATGTATTGTCCGTTGCCACGAGCAAGTAGATGATGGCCACACCTAACACTATCCCCCCTCCTAGTCCGCCCCCTGCAAAATACAGAATCTTGGGGAATGAGGGCTTGGTAGGAAGGCTCGGCTGATCCAGTACGCGAAATTGCTCCCCTTGCGGTTGATGAGCCGGGTCTGTTGCCAGCGCTTGTTGCTTCTTCAAGAGACCGTTGTAAAGGTCCAGCACGCTCTTGTAATTCCGCGTCAACTGTTTTTGCTGTTGCTCCACTATCAGAGTGGCTTGTGCGCGCCCTTCCAAAAGTCGGATCTGGTCTTGGATTTCCGTCTGCTGCTTGGTAAGATCGGCAATCCTAATTTCATCTTTTCGCAGCTTCGAGCGCAGTTTCTGAACCTGAGACGGCTCAGACGCCTTTTGTGATTCCGCTGAAGTATTATCGAAATTTGGAGTGTCTCCCAACCTCTTCTTGAGTTCCGCGATGCGATCCTTGGCTTCGATCACAGCAGGGTGCGCGGCGGTATATCGCGACTCCAGAACCGTCAATTGGTCTTGTTCGACCCGCAGTTGCTCCTCAAGAGTTTGCGGATTCGGCTTCGATCTGGAAGCCTTCCAATTTGCTTTCGCCTCGCTCAAGTGGGATTCATCAAACGCCTTATCCTGCTGAACCAGGCTTAACGCTTGTGCATTGGCCTTCAACCGCGAGTTCAAAGTCGACAAGGAGCTCAGGTTGCTTTGCTCTACTTGCGGCAAAGATCCGATGGATTGACGCTTAAATTGGGCCAGCTTGGCATCTTGTTCATCAAGCTTCGCTTTCGCTTCCTCCAGTTCGTGACCGATGAACGATGCTGTGCGCACCGCCTGTCGCTCTAAATCTCGCGCATTTTGCTCAATGAACATTGCGGCTATTTCTGCGCAAATCTCCCGAGCGCTTTGGGGATTGTCGAAGGTCACCTGCACGGAAAAGCCAGGGACGGTCCGATCTTGCGCACCGGGCACCGGTTCAAGGGGAGAAATCTCGATGACCTTCCGCAGGCGTTCAATCAAGTCCTCCATGTGGAGCCTGCCGCGATCCGCGTGGTAAAGATCGAGTTTCTCAATAACCGGCGCGAGGCGAGTCTGGCTTAGAATCTTCTCCTTCATCGATGCCAGGCGCCGGTTCAAATCCTCGGTCACGACGGGCTTCAAGTATTCCGTAGGGACCGTCGGTTTGGCCACAAGCACCACGGTCTCGGACATGTATTTTTTCGGAAGTTGCGTTGCGACCAATGTGCTGAGTGCCGCACAACCCACCGCGCAAGCCGGAATGATCCACCAATGCTTGCGAAGAACTCTCTTGACGTCTGCGATCGTGAACTCGCCGCCGCGAACCATTCATGTCCCTTTCTACAAGGACTCGACTATTCCGTGGCCGAACCACACGCCAATGGCCACGCACTTTCGCTTAGAGCCCTCCGAGCAGACACGGCATCAAGGTACGTGTTTTCTGAAACTTAGAACCCCACCGTTCCTCGTCGCTTCGACTGGCTCTCCGTAAGAACAAACTTGCGAAAAATCTTGGAACTTTTTTGCATTAATCGGGACACAAGTCAAGTGCCGACGTGAGTCCGGGTGAATCCAGGCGTGCCAACAAATCCCGGGAGCCGATTTTAACGTCCGACAGAACGGTCCGGAGAGCTGGCTGCCGATTGTGACTCAACTGTTAGAGCGGCGCGCGATGAGGAGACCCAATGCCTAAACCGCAGCCCAGCAAACAACTTCACGCGCTTTGCCACGAACATCATATTGAAATGAGCCTGGTTGAGGCTTTCGTTGAAAGCGTGCGTCCCCAAGCGCACGCGTCAGCGTACGCCTGCCCGCAGCCAGATTGCGGTGTACACTACGCTCCTCAAAACGGATACTTCGTGCTCACCAACAACGGAAACGCGGAATTGGATATGACGCCCCGCGTCTCATGCCCCCGGGACGGTCAACGCATGCATCTGGCCGAGATTAATCCAGAGAAAAAGGCCTTCCGCTTGTGGCGATGTCCCCAACGCGATTCGACCCGCACGAACGAAGAGGACCTGCTGAACGAGATGGCCTGACAGCGTCAGAGCTACGCGGGTTCTTTCCACCTCTCAACGCGCACGTCAAGTTGCAGCCCAACAGCAAATTTCCGTTCCTCCAGACGTTGACAGTAGACCACCCGGGCTGGCAATTGCAGGTGTTCCGCGGGTGCGTCCAAACGCACAAGTGTCCCACGGGCGCAAATTGAGTCAGTAATCACTCGTGCGCCTTGAGGGCTCACGTTTTCTGTGATCGCCTCAACTTTCGCTATCGGCGATTCGTCCACGTGCAAAAGCTCTACGACTTCTGTTTTTGCAATCCGCTGTTCGACTCGCCCAGTCGGGAGAAACATTCGGCCTCCCAGATTTCTCACTCCTTTCACAGACCCGCTTGGACTGGGTGGGGTTAATAGGAACGTAGCGTTCCGTCAGATTCGGCATGCACATTGCTATCCGGGTTCCGCAGCATAACCAACGGAGGCGGCGATCCTACTGCTCGCCAACTCCAAGGCATATCCGACAAACACTTGCATTCTGGAGAGGGAATACCATTTATGTCCAGCTTATCCGTCCTATGACGCTCAGCCACGCAGACAGAAGCAAACCTCAGGGAATCGCCTGATAGCGGATTCGTGCTCATGTTCTCCGCCGACTTTTGTTGCGCAAATCAGGCGAGTGACGCAGAAGACATGATGCGCCGCTTTGTCAACTACCCCTGATGCGCCACTACCCCTGATGCGCCAAGGTTTATTTCTGCGATTGCGCAATAGTCCGATACCCAGCAAAACTGCGCGGACGGTATTCTGGCTTTGCGAGTACCACAGAGTTCCAAATTCTTCGTTGCTGGCGGATTGAAGGAGGGACCCCTTGCGATGTTTGAAATATGCGTCGTTGGGCCAGCTCTTTGTTTGTCCGATGCGCCATTGTGGAGTCGACCCCGAGCCGGCGCTGAGGCGGACGCTCATGTTCCCAGTGCAGATAGGTAACGAGTAGTCGGCTTCTCGCCACCGATTGGTCGGTTACTGCTGGCGCGTTTATAGGTTGATTGTTTCCGGATTGGCCACTCGGGATTAATGGCTTTCCGATAACATGAAACAAAAGGGCCGGAGAGATTGCCGGCCCTTGTTTGATTTCGTGAGTCGGAAAAACTGCTACGCGTTTTCCTCTTTCGCGCAGCAATCGTGGACTTTTGCGGGAGGCACGTAGCCGCGCTTCGTATCAATGACATCGTAACCGGTGTATTTGTCGTGATGCTTGACCCAGGCCATGCTGAAGGCGAGGCCTTCTTCGTCGCGCCCTTTCGGAGTGAGATCGAGGAAGTGGTACGCTCCGACGTTCATATCGAGGCCGCGCGCGAAAGTCGAGTAAGTGTGAAAGACAGTTCCGGCTTCGTCCTTGTAAAACGCGCTGAGGCCGGGCCCTTCTTCGAGCCGAAATGGAATCGTGTCGTAGTTGTAGTTCGGCGCGCCTTTTTCGATGTCTTCGGGCGTGAACGAAACTTTGTAATCGAAATTGAAGTCGGTTCCGTTCGAGGAAACCCACTTGAATTTCCAACCCATGCGTTTTTGGAACGCCTGAATTTGCGAAAGAGGCGCGCGCGAAATCGCGAGGAAAGTGACGTCCCGCGCGTTCAGGTGCGGAATGACGCCGTCAAAATGATCCGCCAGGAAAGAACAGCTCGGGCAACCTTCGACCCAGCCCGGGCCGAGCATAAAATGGTAGACCAGCAGCTGGCTGCGACCGGCGAAGAGATCGGCGAGCGATTCTTTTCCGGTCAGCCCGTCGAAGACGTAATTCTTCTCGACTTTTTCCCAGGGAAGTTCGCGGCGCTGCTTGCTGAGTTCGTCGCGTAAGCGCGTGAACTCTTTTTCCTTTTTCAAAAAAGCTTTTCTCGCCGCGAGCCATTCCGTGTGCGAGACGACCTTTCGATTTACCACAGCAGTTGTTAGCATTTCCATTTCTCCTGAATTTTGTGTCGAGAGGGCACGGGGCGCACCGCGCCCTCCCGAGCCGAGATCTAGGCGGCTTTCGCCTTGGCGGATTGTTTGGCCTGATAGAGCTGTTCAATCACCTGGCAAATTGCGGCGTTCGAGCCTGGGCTCCGCCTTTCGCGCCAGGTTTCGAGCCGCGTGCAGTGCGCTTCGAGATTGCCGAGGAATTTCTGGCTCGCGAACATTTCACGCCAGGCGGCGAGGACAGGTTTCACCTGCTGGAACATCGCCCATTCTTCGCCGCCGCTTTCGAATAGAAGGTCCTCGTCCAGCAGGCCGCGGTTGGACATGCTCGCAACCATCTCCCAGTAGCTGAGGACCTGGCGCATAAATGCGTTTTCTTTGCTGCCCGGAGGACAAATCTTCATCACGTCATCCAGGGATTGCGGGTGGAAACGGTCGGAAAACCATTCCCGGGCTTCACGCAACCGCGGCTCGCGCCGCAGGTCGTACAGCTTCACTTGCAGATTTGCTTGGTCGAACGTTGCTTCACTCATGGTTCCTCCTTGAGATTAACCGCCGGAAAGTTTCTTGGTGTTGCGTTTGAACCGCAGTCTTGCGAGGAGCGCTGCCACGCCGCCGGTCGATAGAAATCCGCCCAGCAGCAAAGCCGTCGTTGAAAAGCATGCGGGGCACATCGGGATTCTCCTTTCCGCGCGAGCTCAGTGCGTGTGCGCGCCTTCGGCGGCTGCTTTCACGCGCGCGTGAATCGTGGACCAACCGCGGACGACACCCTTTCGGTGATCGTCTTCGATCAAGCCCAGTGCCAAGTGCCGGAACTCGATGAGCGTGCCGCCCGGCTCTTCGCTCAAGCGGTATTGCAAATTTGAACTGACCGGATAGGACATGAAGAGCGGACCATTGAGTTCCAGCAGCGTGGGGCGCTTGATGGCCTGCACGTGCGCCCAAAAGTGGCCGTTTTCGCCGCCGAGATCGCGATACCAGCGGCCTCCGGGCCATGCTTCCAGCTTCATCGGCATCGCACCGCGTTCCGGCACTTCGTTCAGCGGCCCAAGTTGTTCGAGTAGCGCTTGGAACGTTGTTTCGATTGCCGCGCGCACGTGAATTTCTTCGTGCACGCTCAGCGTCAGGTCCTCGATAGTTAGTTGACTTGCTTGTTTTGCGATCGGCATGGCTCTCCCCTTCTTTGTGAAAATTCACCGACACGACTACAAATTCGTTTTCTTCTCGGCGTTCTCTTTCACCTTGACTAATTGATGCCGCCAGAGGCGTTCAAAGGTGGTGGTCCATTCCCACAGCGGACGGATGGCCAACGCGTTCACGCGGTAAAGCATCTGTCGGCCCTCCCTTCGAGCATCCACTAACCCCACATCTTTTAGGACCCTGAGGTGTTTCGAAACGGAAGGCTGCTCCATCTCCAGCGCGTCAACGATCTCGCTGACGGAGCGCTCTGCGAGTGCTAAATAGTTGAGAATGTCCCGTCGCCGCGGTTCCGCGACAGCATTGAATGCATCGGCAGTTGTCGGCGCCCTTGCCATGCTGTCAATATATTCCCATATGGGAATATGTCAAGGACTATTTTCCGATTTCTGAACGGGAAATAATCAGGAAAGAGTTGTCGCCCCCGGAAGGTAGTCACACCATTCAATACAACCGTGTTTCTCGGTACCGATCTGACGGACGGGCGAACCGACAAATTCCCGGCTTCCACGACCCGGGATCAATCGGAGGTCGATAGTGATATAACCGATTCAGCGCTTCCCAGAACGGGACTTGACTCGTTTAGCTCAATTCACGTCAAGCAAGCAACCGATATTATGCAATCGTACTGTGGGCTTGTCGGCGTTTCCTTCCAGGCACTCCCCCTGCGTGGGAGCGGTGACTCACAGCTTCGCGTTATTGTGAACCGACTGCACCACTCGGCGAATCGCATCTATGACAACGTCAGGGCGGTCAATGATGACGAAATGGCCACGCTTTTCCGCAATTATCTCCTAGCTGTTTCGAGAAAGAGACAGTTCAGTCTGGAATTGGATGTATCCAGGACTACGCATCGTGTCTGTGCTGACATCCACGAGTGGCTTATCGCCCAGCGGTTGAGTATGCGCTTTGGCGATTGCCTCGGCCTGCGGAGCGCACTCCATCGAGACTTCGTGGTCAGCTTGAAGAGCCATTTGATCTCGAGTCTGCGCGATAGCCCAAAGATGACGCTCACGGTCGCGCTGGGGTAACTTACTGAAGTTGGGGTCATCCTCAAGTCCAATTGCTCGTCCGCCTCCAGAATTCAAAAGCATTGGAGGCGCCGGAGTTACCGGAGGCGGCGGAATTTTCGCATCGCCAGGACCTATGGGACGCAGTATCAACGAAAACGCGTGGTCAACAAAAACCATGCCCGTCACTTCGTCGGGGTATCGCCCAGCGTAGACGCGCGCTACCAGTCCACCGAGCGAATGCCCAACGAGCACATAAGGCCCCTTGATTCCGGCGTTTTTCAATGCGGCGTGTATCTCGCTGACCCTAAGTGAGCACGAATCTTTCGGGCCGGAATCGCTCCATCCGATTCCGGAGTGGTCATAGGTGCAAACCTGAGCAAATTCTGCCACTTCGGGTTGCACGAGCCCCCAGTCGAAGGAGTACCCTGCGCCCACGATGACGACGGCGGGCTCCCTGCGCCTATGCAATAGAGATGAACTCGATAGCCCCCTACGTCGATCAATTTGCCAAGAGGTGCGGGCGAGTTCTGAGCCGTAGCCGCCGTTTGCCCCAGTGTCGCGATTGGAAGTAAGCAAAATATGACCAGGACAAACGTGATGAGCCTGTAACTCATGGCATACCCTCCCTGCAGTAATCCACGAGGGCTAGGGCCGGAGGTTGTTTAACCGCATCCCAAGGTTTGGGACGGGCGGTGTTCTCCCTGGGGCCACGAGCGGAGCCCTTGGCGGAATCGGCATCAGACCAGGGAAGTTTCGAGGCACCACTGCGGGACGGAAATCTCGACAACAAGGCGGCAATCCCTCGAACGTGGGCATGTTGCCGCTGAATTCTTGTGGGACGTCTTGAATCATATCTGAATCCATATTCGGCGCCTGAAATATGACAATGTGACCACACCGGGTGGCTTCAATCTGCGGCAAAATCCCCTTCTTAAACGACCAGAGCTGGTCCACGTTTGACCTATTTTGTTGGGCGAGAAGGTTCCACGATTGCGGGGGATTCGTGGGCCCGTTTGTGGAATCGGTTCGGAGCGGGACGCTTCTGGTTTCGGCGCCTCTCGGGAGTTCAAAAAGTGTGGCGGGGGCGGGCAGCATCTGAAGGGGCGCCTTCGGTACTGACGGATTGGAGGGAGTGGACTGGGCCGCTGCCGGATGTGGAGAACAAATTAAAGAGAATAAGACGCAAATAGCAGAAACCGTGCCAGTTCGCATAGAGGGTTCTCCCCATCGGAGTTTAGCACCGATCAAGGATTGGAGACGCACGAAGTCAGTTTCTGGGGCTTCCGGGATGGAAGACTTTTCGGCTTGCCTGAGTCTTATCCGTGGTGAACTGGATGAGTCGCGGCGCAGTAGCTTGGCATCGTAAGGCTTCAGAATGTCGCGGATCACCTTGAAGTCATTCACGTCGGGATCGAGCCACACATCGTACTTGTTGCGCCGCGCCAGATCGAACAGAATGTACCGAGGGCCTGAAGGATTCGAGAATTACGCCCTTCAAGCATTCTTGTGGAAGATACACGCCAGGTGTATCCTCAAAATCCCGATGCGAAAAAGGCTATTGGCGGCGACTCTCACTCAGGTGCTTTTCTGTATCAATTTGTCCGTGAACTCGATGTGCGCGGCATACTGCATGGCAACCGCTGGAAGTGCTACCGCCCATCATCAGATGGGGCCGGAGCCAAATCCCTCGAACATTGACCCTCGCATTCATATCCACCATCACCCCGCCAATTGTACGGACTGTCCTCCCGACAGGCGGAGCAGCTTGAATCAAAAGGCCGATTGCACCGGACTGGTTCAAATCCAGGCACTCAGGGAGGGCTCCTTCTCCCTTGGCGTACCGAGCGGAGTAACTTACGTCCATGTCGTCGATATGCTTGGCCGAGCACCAGGATTAGCACCTGGTGGCGAACGATTTTCATCTATTGAGGCTCCTAACAGGATCAGACCCTCCAGCACTGTTTCAGCTCCCCTCCGTATTTAGGAAATTCCTTTAAATTTTTCGCTCCCTTTGCTTGAAGAGATGCCGTCTGTATACCTCCGGCTGAATTCGTCACTCGTCATATCCAATTCAGTTTTCGAATTCGATCATTCGACCGCGAAAGGAAAAAAGCATGAGTAGCAGGCGAGGGTTCTTGCAGAGTTTTCTCGCGGGAGCAGGAATTTTTGCTTCCGCGAAAGTGCTTTCCGCGCAAGAGATGCAATTGTCCGGCGGCATGCCCGGAACGAATATGAAAGGCAAGAAGGGGTTTATCCCTGACCAAGGCTCCCCCGTTCTAGTAGAGACGCCCGATGTCCCCAACCTGCCTTGGCGCAGAGACGGGGATGTAAAGGAGTTCCATCTCATAGCCGAGCCGGTGAAGCAGGAAATTGTCCCCGGCCGAGTCGTCGATCTTTGGGGTTACAACGGCAGCGCTCCGGGACCGACGATCCAAATTACGAAAGGCGATCGAGTCCGCATCATTGTGGACAACCACCTTCCCGAACCGACGTCGATGCATTGGCACGGTTTCGAGATTCCCAATGATATGGATGGTGCACCCGGATCGAGTCAAGACGCTATCCCGCCTGGCGGTCGCTTTGTTTACGAGTTCACGCTCCACCAGGAAGGAACGTACTTCTACCACTCCCACATGGCCATGCAGGAAATGTTCGGGATGATCGGAGCGTTCGTGATGCACCCAAAGAATCCCTACAGACCGCCTGTCGACAAAGACTTCGCGATCATTCTCCAAGAGTATGCGATCTTGCCCAATATCACCGTCCCCAACTCCATGAATATGGAGTTCAACTGGCTCACCTTCAACGGTAAAGCGGCCCCTGCGACGACTCCCTTGATCGTGCGACACGGTGAACGGGTACGAATTCGTCTGATCAACCTCGGCATGGACCACCACCCGATCCATCTTCACGGCCATCAATTTGTGGTCACAGGAACAGAAGGAGGCCGCCAACCCGCATCGACCTGGGGACCGGGAAACACGGTGCTCGTGGGTGTAGCGCAGTCACGCGACATCGAATTTGTCGCCAACAATCCCGGCGACTGGATGCTGCACTGCCATCTTCCTCACCACATGATGAATCAGATGTCCTCGATGGTCGGCCCGATGTCACGTCGAAATGGAATGCCCGCAGGCCTCGATATGGAGCGAGGTATGGGAATGCTGCGGCAAGGAAGCGCCACGTCTGAGGAAAACGGTCCAAGCCTGGGTCGAGGAATGGGTGTCGGTTCGACAGCGGAGCAAACCATGTCGAATTCACCGCTGAAAGCCGGGAACCCGATGCAACACCAAGGGATGCAGATGGGCAAGCCCGCACTCAGCGAGGATGCGAATTCCGTGCCGGGCTTTCCGCAGGATGCTTTCATGGAGGGTCCCATGATGGCGATGGATCAAATGGTCGACAAACCCGAAAACTTCGGCCTGCGCCCTGGCTGGAGCGGCTTCATGGCGGGGATGATGACGTTCGTTCGCGTTCTTCCTCCCGACAAATACGAGCAAATCATGGAGCTTCGCGAGAAACAAAAAGGCAAGAAACCCATGCAGATGGATATACCCGGAATGGAGCACCAACATGAATGAGTTGAATACATCCGGCAAGTTCAAGCTCGTCAGGTGTGCAACAGCGCCGCCGTTGCATTGTATCCGTTATGTACTCTTTTTCGGCCTGGTTCTCCTCTTGGGTGCCGTGCCTTTAGGGGCGCAGGGGCCGGCTGCCGAACGGAAAACCATCACTCTGGAGGAACTGCAACAGATGGCTTTGCAGAACAACCCGACCTTCGCGCAAGCGGCCGCCAACATCCAAGCGGCCGAAGGTAGGAAGAAGCAGTCCGGACTCTACCCGAACCCAACTGTTGGCTATCAGGGCGAGCAGATCCGAGGCGGGGCCTTTCATGGGGGCGAAGAAGGTTTCTTCGTCCAACAGGACATCGTGCTCGGTGGAAAGCTCGGCGTAAATCGCAAGATTTTTGATCAAGAGCTCAAGCAGGCGGAAGCCGAGGCCGACGAGCAAAAACTGCGCGTCGTCGCAAACGTTCGGATGTCCTACATCGAAGCGCTGGCCGCCCAGCAGACATTGGAGTTACGGCGGAACCTCAGCAAGCTTGCTGAGGACGCCGTCGAAACCTCCCATCAGCTAGCGAATGTCGGCCAAGCGGACGCTCCCGACGTGCTCGAATCGGAAGTGGAAGCGCAGCAGGCACAACTTGCCGTCACCATGGCCGAACAGAATCAGCACCGGGTTTGGAAAGCACTGGCCGCTGTAGTGGGGAATCCGCGGCTTCCCCTGATGCAGGTCGAAGGAAAACTCGAGGACATCCCGCCAGTCAATGCGGATGAAGTCGTGGAGAAAATCGTCAACGAGAGTCCAGCCGTAAGAATCGCCGAACTCGGCGTCAAACGAGCCGAAGCAGCCTTGGCTCGCGCGAAGCAGGAATCGATTCCCGACCTGCAACTCCGCGGTGGCGTGCAGCAGAATGGCGAGTTGTTGTCCGAACCTAGCGGCAAGCACGTCGGATTGCAGGGCTTTGCCGATGTGGGTGTGAGAATTCCGATTTTCAACCGCAACCAGGGAAACATTGTCACTGCTAAAGCTGATGTAGAGAGGGCTAGGCGCGAAGTGGAGCGCGTTAAGCTCGTCTTACGGGAACGCGCGGCAAGCGTCGTCCAGAACTACACATTCTCGCGAACCGCAGTCGAGCGGTACAAAAGCCAGATGATACCCAGGGCGCAGAGGGCGTATGAGATGTACACCAAGAAATACCAAGAGATGGCCGCAGCTTACCCACAGGTTCTCATCGCTCAGAGGACCCTGACGCAGCTCGGAGTCTCCTACATCGCTGCGCTGGAGACGTTGGCCACAAGTTCACTCTCTCTCCAGTCCTACTTGCTCACAGACGGCCTCGAAGCTCCTGCGCAGCCAGGCACAATCGACCAACCGGTGCGTGAAGTCAACATCCCATTCCAGATGGGAACAAGCGCCCAGCCCAGGTAGGCACATAAGAAAAAACGC
>Ga0209153_1000793_pt1 | contig 12670 bp, 11 predicted proteins | sample GraSoiAngelo_120_FD_185877 | JGI IMG/M metagenome (GOLD analysis project Ga0209153, IMG submission 185877) | Grasslands soil microbial communities from the Angelo Coastal Reserve, California, USA - 14_0919_09_20cm (SPAdes) (version 2) | ecosystem: Environmental > Terrestrial > Soil > Grasslands ...
CTCCTTCCAGAAGTACTCCTGGAGTCCCTGAACCCACTCGAAGTACGAAACGACGACACCGCCCGCGTTCGCGAGCACGTCCGGGAGGATCAGCACACCGCGATCGTCGAGGATCTCGTCTGCGGTCGGAGTGATCGGCCCGTTCGCGCCCTCGGCGATGATTTTCGCCTTCACCTGGTCAGCGTTCGCGCTTGTGATCACCTGCTCGAGCGCGCAAGGCGCCAGCACGTCGCAGTCGAGCAGGAGCAGCTCCTCGTTCGTGATCGACTCGGCGCCGCGCAGCCCCTCGAGCGCACCGGTCTCCTGCTTGTGCGCCAACACCGCGGCCATGTCGAGGCCGGCCTCGTTGTAGATGCCCCCGCGCGAGTCCGAGACGGCGATCACGGTCGCGCCCTGCTCGGCGAGGAACTTGGCCAGGAAGCTGCCGACGTTGCCGAACCCCTGGACGGCGACCCGCAGGTCCGCCATCCGCAGGTCTCGCTTGCGAACCGCCTCCTGGATGCAATAGAGGGCGCCGTGCGCAGTCGCCTCCAGCCGGCCGAGCGAGCCGCCGACGTTGAGTGGCTTACCCGTGACGACGCCCAGCACCGAGTGGCCCTTGTTCATCGAGTAGGTGTCGAAGATCCACGCCATCACCGAGGCATTCGTGCCGACGTCTGGAGCCGGGATGTCTTTCTCCGGTCCGATCTCGTTGATGATCTCGCTCGTGTAGCGGCGCGTCATCCGCTGCAGCTCGGCCGGCGAGAGCTTCTTGGGATCGACGCGGATGCCGCCCTTGGCGCCGCCGAACGGAATCCCCATCAGCGCGCACTTCCACGTCATCCACATCGCTAGTGCCTTGACCTCGTCGAGCTCGACGTCGGGGTGGTAGCGGATCCCGCCCTTCGACGGCCCACGGGCGATGTTGTGGGTGACCCGATAGCCCTCGAGGGCATGGATGGTGCCGTCGTCCATCGTCACGGGCACCGAGACGACGACCGCCTTCTTGCATTCCTGCAGGACGTTGACGAGGTTCGGGTCGACGCCGAACAGCTCTGCGACGCGGCGCAGCTGCTCCTTGGCAATGTCGTACGGGTTCTCGCGGAGGTGTGATTCGGGGACTTCGAGTGTGGTCACTGACGCTCCTTCGGCACTCGGCAGGGGTAAAAGTCGCCGCAAATAGCGGACGGAGTATAAGCCCGGGCACACCGGCGAAGCCCCGTATGCGCTCGAGGTCGGCATCGCCAGCAACGCTGTAAGCCCGGGCATGCGGGCAGAGCCCGCATGCCCTCCACGACGGCATCGCAAGCGACGCCTTGGGGGCTACTTGATCGTGAACGTCACCTTCCGGTAGGTCGCGCGGGTGCCGTCCGGCGGTATCGCGGCCAGAGCCAGCGTGTAGTCGCCGGACGGCAGGACGTTCCCGTTCGGATCGCGCCCGGTAAGACCGAAGGCGTAGCTGCCGGGCAGCAGGTCGCGCATCCGGACGAGCAGACCGAGGTGGCTGCCCGACGAGTTCGCCAGCACCATGTCGAGCCGGCCGACCGGGTGCACCTCGGTTCCGCCCGACCCCGGCGTCAGACCACCGGCGCGAAAAGAGAGCACCGCCGGGGTCGTGTCCGAAGGCTTGAAGCTCTGCTCCGACAGGCGCAGGCCGGAGAGCAGCGGTCCGGTGTAGCGCCCGAACGGGATCGCCCAGGGAACTCTCAGCGGCGACGTCGAGGGCGACCCGATCTGGATCGCCCCTTCGGCGGGAGCACCCGTTGTCGGGGTTCCCTGGAAGGACGCCTTCACGCGGATCGTGATCTTGCCGCCGGGAGGAAGGCGAAAGCGGTCGGGCGAGGCGGTGAGCGCAAGGCCGGCGCCGCCGGTCTGGGGCAGCGCCACTCGCAGGTTGAGCCGCCGGCTGGACAGGCTTCGGATCGTCAGTTTCTGGACCGAATGCCAGTTTGCGCGAGCGGCAGGCCCGAAGGCGAGAGAGGTCGGATCGACCGCGAACTCGGCGGCAGCGGCAGAACCCACGTCGACGAGCCCGGTGCCCTGCGTGGTCACCGAGCCCTCCTCGAACGGCCGCGCATAGCCGGCGAGCATGCTGCGGAGCGCCCGCGCATCGAGGTCCGGCCGGGCTTGAGCGAGCAAGGCGGCGGCGCCCGCGACGGTCGCGGCGGCGGCGCTCGAGCCGTTGACGGTTCCGTACGCGGCCGTCCCGTCCGCGGCGGCCGAAGGCTCCGAGGTCATCAGTCCTACTCCGGGGCCGAGCAGGTCGGGCCGGACCCGCCAGTCGAACGAGAGCCCCCGCGACGAAAACGGTGCGGTACCGCCGCCGGTGCCATTCCGAGCCACGCGCGACGCGCCGAGCGAGAGGGCCGGGTGCCGTCCCGCCGCAAGCGCGTCGAGCGCCGTGCGCGCAACGTCGGCGGGCACAGCCACGACGGGCACGGGCACGCTCTCGTCGAGTCCGAGCCCGCCGGCCGGGATCGCGGTCCCGTAGAGCACGACCGCCGCAGCGCCGGCGCGGGCTGCGTTCTCGACCGCGGTCACCGGATCGTCGCCCGCGCGAACGAGCGCCGCACGGCCGGCAACGACGCTCAGCCCCGCTCGGTTGAAGAACGAGTTCAGCGGCGGCGGGCCGAGAAATCCGCCTGGGCCGGCCTGGGAGCTGCGCTCCCGCGGCGCCGCGAGCGCGAGCTCCCGCGCATGCCTCGGCAGCACGGCGCCGGCGAGGGGCAGCAACCTGTCGACCACCACGTCGAGCGCTACTCGGACGACGACCCGCACCTCCTCCGTCTGCGGGCGGAGGTCGGCGGCGCCGACGCTGAGCGCGGCCGGGGACGCGCCGGGGCTGGACAGGCTCCCGAACGCCGGCCCGGCAGGGCCGTCGTTTCCGGCGGCGGCCACGACCAGCGTGTCGAGATCGAGCGCGCCCTCGACGGCACGCGCATCCGGAGCGTCGGCGAACGCTGCGTACGGTGCCGCGAGCGGCACGAGCGCGATCCGGGCCGCGTCGTGCGCGTCGCCGTCCTCGTTCGGGTCGACGGCACGCTCGAGGCCCGCGATCAGCTGGTCGGTGCGCGAGTAGACGGCCCAACCGCCGCCGACGTCCTGCTGCCAGCCCGCGACTCGGATCGGCAAGACCGACGCGCCCGTCGCGACGCCCGAGAGCCCCTGCGGCCCGCCGCCGCCGACGAGCAATCCGGCCATCTCCGTACCGTGCCGCTCGACCCTGGTCGCGTCGTCGGGCTTCGTCGCCGCGAGGGCGTGGAAGTCGCCGTCGCTGAGGACGTTGATCCCGTCCTCGACCCGGCCGCGGAGGAACGGCTGCGCCCGGTCGACGCCCGTATCGAGCAGCGCAATCGTGACACCGCGGCCGTCGAACCCCGGCAGCATGATCTCGGGATCGTGCGCGGCGCCCCGGGAGAGCTCGTTTTTCGCCAGGAGTTGCGAGGAGACGGTCGCGGGGTAGGCGACGCGAACCGGGTAGACGCCGGCGACCTCCGGTTCGCGTTCCAGCAGCGCGACAGCCTCGGCGTCCAGAGCGGCCGAGAAACCGTTGATGACGCGCGAGTAGTAGTAGTCGACCCGCACCTGAACTCCGTGTTGGGCGAGCGTCCCGAGGACCTGTTGCTGCGCGGCGAGCGCGGCGGTGGTCCACTCGCGCTCCTGCGAGTCGCTTGCCTGACCGCCCGCGCTCGCCACGCGCTGCGCGAGCGAGGGCGCCTTGAGCACGACGATCACGCGCTGCCCGACGTCGACCTTCGGCCGGGCGCTGCCCGCGAGTCCGCGCCAGGCGCCCGCGCTCGAGGAGAGCGTCGGCTCGGTCGAGCGGGTCCCGCCGGCGCCGAGGACGAACGCCAGTCCGCCGAGCGCGAGAAGACCCAGCGGCGCCATCCTGCCTGCCCGGACCGCGCTAGCCAGAGGCGTACGCATCGAGCTCAAGATAGCCCGGGAAGGGGACTGCCTCCGTGTACCGCGCGGCCGAGGCAATCATCGCCGCATTGTCCGTGCAGAGCGGCAGCGGCGCGAAGAGGGCGTCCGGCAAGGCGGCCCGCAGTTCCGAGTTGGCCGCGACGCCGCCGACGACCGCGGTTCTCGGTGCTCCCGTTTGCTCAGCGGCCTCGTTGGTCCGCGCGACGAGGGCGCTGACGATTGCGCGCTCATAGCTCGCGGCGAGGTCGGCGCGCCGGCGCTCGAGCTCGTCATCCGAAAGGTCTCGGACAGCGTAGAGGAGTGCGGTCTTCACGCCTGAGAACGAGAAGTCCAGCCCCGATACGCGGGCGACGGGAAAGTCATACGCGGCGGGATCGCCCTCTCGGGCGAGCCGGTCGATCGCCGCTCCACCGGGGTAGCCGAGGCCGAGGAGCCGCGCGCCCTTGTCGAACGCCTCGCCGGCGGCATCGTCGAGCGTCGTCCCCAGTACTCGAAACGCGCCGGGCTCGGCGACGTCGATCAACAACGTGTGACCGCCGCTCGCTAGCAAGCAGAGAAACGGCGGCTCGACGGGCTCGTGCTGCAGGTAGAGCGAGGCGACGTGACCGTGCAGATGGTCGACCGGCACCAGGGGCAGCCGATTCGCCCAGGCGACGGCCTTCGCAGCCGAGAGACCGACGAGCAGGGCGCCGACCAACCCCGGCCCTTGCGTGACGGCGACGGCATCCAGGCTCTCGAGCTCGGTGTCCGCCTCCGCCAGAGCTTCCCGCAACACGGGCACGACCAACTCGAGATGACGCCGTGAGGCGACCTCCGGGACGACGCCACCGAAGCGAGCGTGCAAATCGGCCTGCGAAGAGACGACGTTCGAGAGAATCCGTCCGTCGCCGGTGACGACCGCGGCCGCGGTCTCGTCACATGAGGTTTCGATCCCGAGGATCACGCGCCCGACGTGCGATGCCTGGGGTCAGACCCCGGACATGGCCGGGGCAGCCCAGCGCACACGGCAAGAGGACGCGCTCTCTTGCCGGCCATGGTCTTTGCCGCCACGTCTGGGGTCAGGCCCCGGCCGGGTCCGCAACGGCCACTGCTAGTCGTCGCTCGACTCGGAAATGGGGTCCTTCCACATGATGAGCGCGTCTTCCCTGTTGTCGGTGTAGTAGCCGCGCCTGACGCCTCGCGGCTTGAAGCCGAGGCGTTCATACAGGGCGACTGCGCCCGCGTTCGAGACACGCACCTCGAGCGTGTAGCCGCGCCGGCCTCGGCCGGCGGTCACCTCGAACAGCCGCTCGAGCAGCATCGTCGCGATTCCGCGGCGGCGGTGCTCCCCGGCGACGGCGACGTTCATCACGTGCCAGGCGTCCACATAGCGGGAGATCACGAGGTAGCCGACGAGCTCGAGGGTCTCGAGATCGAAGGCGCCGAGACAGATCGAAGACGGCTTCGCGAGCTCACTCGCGAACATCGAGCGCGACCAAGGCGTCGGATAGGAGGCGCGCTCGATCCGCTCGATCGCGTTCAGGTCCCGCATCTCCAGCCGCCGCAGCGCAACCCTCGTCATCTCCTTCATCGAGCCTGCTCCGCGTCGGGGAGCCGCAGGTAAAGCGGCTCGACAGCTTCGGGGTCGACGAACTCGTGTGCGAGCTCGACGTGGAAACGGGCCCGTGGAACATGCAGCTCGCTCTCCCGCGGGGGGACTCTCGCGCCCAACGCTTCGAGCACGTCGCGGTAGCGGACGGCGCCGTCGCCGACGCAGGTCGCCCCGGGCCCGAGGCGCAAGCTGTCAGGCGCGACGGCAGCCGGCATGCCGTCGACCAGCGTGAACACTTCTCGGCGCCCGGCGTCGACCACCGGCAGCGCGCCTGGAGCGCCGGCGGCCAGCGCGTCGAGCGTCGAGATGCCGGCCAGCCGGAGGCCGAGAGCGAACGCGAGCCCGCGCGCAGCCGCAAGCCCCATCCGCACACCGGTGAAACTGCCGGGCCCGGTGCCGACGACGACGCGGGTCAGCTCGCCCGGCTCGGCACCGGCGTGCCCGAGCAGCTCCTCGGCATCGGCCAGCACACGCACCGCCCGTGAGGAGCGCTCGCCGAGCAGCTCTCCGTCCCGGACGAGGGCGCTCGTGGCGACGCTCGTCGCGGTGTCAAACGCGAGCGTCAGCATCGCCGGGAGACCTCCGCCAGCAGCTGCCGGTCGTCGCCTTCGACCTCGATCAGCCTGTGTTCCCGATCCACGTGCGACAAACGTAGCGCGATGCGCACCGGCGGGAGGGCTTGCGCGGCCGCCTCGGGCCATTCGACGAAACAGATCGCGTCGACGAAGTACGGCTCGAGATCCCCCCACTCCGCAGGTGAAAACCCCTGGAAGCGGTAGAGATCGAGGTGCGAGACGTCCCGATTTCCCAAGTACCGGTGGCCGACGGTGAAGGTGGGGCTCGTCACAGGAACCTCGATCCCGAGGGCGCGACAGGCGCCGCGGACGAAGGTCGTCTTGCCGCTGCCGAGCTCGCCCGAGACGGTGACCACATCGCCGACCCGCAGCCCGCGGGCCAGCCGGCCGGCGATGCGCTCCGTCTCCTCCGGCGAGGCAGAGGTCAGCTCGAGACGGGCCACACTTTTTGCACTTCCCGCTCGAGCAGTCGCGGCACCTCGACCCCCAGCTGGGCCTCTGCCGCCTCCCGCGCCTCCAGGTAGGACGAGAGAGCCTCACCCAGCGTGGCGGGCGGCTCCAATGTGCCTAGTGGGCCCAGCAAGTGACGCCACATCTTGTCGAGCTCGGCCGAGACGAGCTCGCCCTTGCCAGAAGCCTCTTTCGACCGGAGCCACAAAAACCAATCCCAAAAATGCCGGTCGATCGGCTCGAGTGTTTCAGCGCTCACCACCCACGGCGGCTCGATCTCATGTGGCTCCGCGAGGAACAGCAGGTCGACCTTCGTCGGCCCGGCCAGGATGAGCATGTAGCACCAATGCTCACTCAAAGGGTCCCACTGTTCGGCCAGTGGTTCGATCGCCGCAAGCCGTGAGGGCAGCGCCGCCTCGACCGCGTGGAAGTCGTCCACCTCGACCGAGAAATCCCAGTCGGAAGAGTCGGTCGCCGTCCCTTGCGCACGTGAGCCGATCAGCGTGACCGCCGTCACATGCGGGTCGGCAAGAAGCCTGGATTCGACCGCAGCTTGTAGGTCGAAAGCGCCCGTCGGCCTAGAACAGGCCGAGCTGAACCGCGGGCGCAGGCGCGACGGCCACGAGCGCCGGCGTCGGCGTCGGCTGCTCGGCCGTGCGGCCGAGCAGCTCGGGCAGTCGGGCGAAGTCGGCCTCGAGCACCTTCAGCATGGCCGGCGTGTAGAGCGCCGCCGCCGGGTGATAGAGCGGGTAGAGCAGCACGCGCCGCCCGCCGAGGGTCGCTTCCTGCTCGGCGCCGTGGACGCGCGTGATTCCGGTCGGCTTGCCCGAGAGCAGCTTCGTCGCGAAGTTCCCGAGGGTGGCGACGACCTTCGGCTCGATCAGCGAGATCTGGCGGAAGAGGTGGCCCTCGCAGGCTTCGATCTCGTCCGGCTGGGGATCGCGGTTGCCCGGGGGCCGGCATTTGAGGACGTTCGCGACATACACCTGGTCGCGCTCGAGCCCGATCCCGGCCAGGAGCTTGTCGAGCAGTTTGCCCGCCTGGCCGACGAAGGGCTTGCCCTGCTGGTCCTCGTGGAATCCCGGCGCTTCGCCGACGAACATCAGGTCGGCGCTCGGATCGCCGACGCCGAAGACGACCTGCGTGCGGCCCTCCGCCAGCCGGCACTTCGTACAACCGGAGACCTCGGCCCCGAAGGCGGCTAGCTCAGTGACAGCCACAACAACCGCCTGCAGAAGCGCCCCCGAGCGGGTCAGGATGTCGTGCGGAAACGCCGTGAGCCGCGAAGACGGAGAATTGCTTGCGCACGTTCTCGGTGCCGCAATCCGGACAGTCGGGATCGTGACCGTTCCGGACGAGCTCCTCGAAGTGCGACTCGCACTCCATACACACATACTCGTAGATCGGCATCGCTGCGAGAGTGTAGGCGGCGGCCCGGACGGGTCGCAAATGCGCTCTGTATCGGTGCTAGGCCGGCCCGCGCACCCGCCGCCCGCCGAGGCGCCCGACAAGAGCCGACGGCCCGACAGAAAGGCTGCCGTGCGCCGCCTTCGGCCCCAGCACGCGCACGGAGCCGACGAACCTGGCTGGCAGCGCCGAGCCCGCATCCGGCTGGTAGAGCCGGAACGTGCCGGTCACCTGCAATCCCGGAACCAGGCTGTACCGCTTTAGCGTGAAGGTCGTTCCCGAGGTGCGGACGACGCCGCCGTAGAGGCCGGCGATCGAATGCGGCGTCGAAAATCCGGTAAACGCGAACGCCCACGAAGCCGCGGCCTCCCGCACGGTCTTCGCGACGCCGGCGAGCGTGCGGCCGCGCACGCCGCCGCGCGGACTCAACGCGGTGAAGGACGCCGGGATCGGGCCGATCGGGTTGACGAGCATCGGCGAGCGCGGGCAGCGCGACGGAGGCACGCCGCCCGAGAGCCACGTCCCGACGGCGTCCTGCGCGCAGCGGGTCAAGTCGGCGCCGAGGACGCTGTGGCCCACGCCCGGGACCGTCACGAGGTGTCCCTGTGGGAACCGCGCCGCGATCGCGGCGGCATTGGAGACAGGCGTGCGCAGGTCGCGCTCACCCGCGAAGACGAGCACCGGCACGTTCGGCAGCGGCCCCGATCCGATTCCCGGACGGGGCGCCTGCGGCGGCCAGGTGACGCACGACGCGGCCGGCCCCAGATCCGTCGCCCAGAGGCCGAAGGGGCCCGTCGAGCCGCGCGGGAGCGCGTTCCGCGCCGCAGCGAGCAAGGCCGGACGTTGTGCGACCGGCGTCTCCGGATCCCATGGGAACGGCCCGTCGTCGCACACAGTGGCGGTGAACAGTCCCATGCTCAGGTCCTCGGCCGGGGTGATCGCGGTCTCGCGGTCGAGCTGGACGAGCCGGAGCAGCGCACGTGACCGGCCGCGCAGCGCCGCGTGCACGGCGGCCGGCAGCTCGGCGGCGAGTCCCGCATTCAGGTCGGTGTCGAGGACGGCGCCGCTCAGGAAGTCGATGCCGGATGCTCGGACGGTCCTCGTCCCGCCGCCCGGCTTCGCCACTTTGCCGGCGAGTGGATGCGCGGCCACTCGGTTGGCCAACTTCACCACCTCGCCGACGAAGTTCGAGGTCGCTGCGCTGCACAGCCGTCCCGAGCACAGCGACGCCAGCCCCTTGGGCATCTGCTGGAGGTCGTCCAGCGAAAACGGGTCACGGCCCTGCGCATCGGCGACCGAGTCGAGGAGCAACCGCTCGACGTGACTCGGATAGGTAAGCGCGTACGCGACGGAAAGCTGCGTCCCGTAGGATGTGCCCCAGAGCGCGATCCTGTCGAAGCCGAGGGCCTGCCGCACCGCGTCGATATCGTCGACGTGATCGCGAGTGGAATAGAAGGCCCGGCTGGGCCCGATCTCGGTCGCGCATTTCGCGACGAGTGCCTGCACCGTCGGGGGTGAGGCGAACGGAGCGGCCTGGAGCTCCGGACAGCGGAGGACGCCCGACCGCCCAGTCCCCCGGTTGTCGAAGGCAACCAGCGTGTAGCCCGGGAACTGGCTGCGGTAGTCGTTCGCGTTCGTCCCGAGCTGGAATGTGCCGGACGACGCCTGTCCGGGCCCGCCCGCGACGAGGAAGAGGACGCCGCGAGGCGTGCCCGGGGCGAGCAGCTCCTCGACGTGGAGGGAAACGGTGCCGGCAGTCGCGCCGCTCCGGTCGAGCGGAACGTTCACCGTCGTGCACTCGAGCCCGTTCGCGCCGCAGGGCACGAAGAGCGCCCGTGCGGCAGGTGCCCCGCTGGGAGCGCCGAGCCACGCGCAGAGCGCCGTCAAGACGATGAGACCCCGCAGCCGCATCGAGAAACGTCACGATACCGGTAGGTACGTACGTTTTCGGCCGAACGGCGCGCGTCAGCTTACGCGCACTCGCACCCGCCAGGATCGTCAGGGCGAGCAAAGCGAGTGCCAGCCCGCCGAGACCTCGACCCGGTACGCTTCGCGTGCCCGGTATCCGCTACGGAACTGGAGTTTGCAGATGTTCGAAAGCGTCAACGTGATCGGTCGCGGCCGCGTCGGGACGGCCGTTGCCGCTCGGCTCGAAGAGCGCGGCCTCGAGCTGCGCGAGGACGGCGCCGAGCTCGTGCTGCTCTGCGTCCCCGACGCGGCGATTCGGGACGTGGCCGGTGGCCTGGCCCCCGGACCCGGCTGGATCGCGCACGTCAGCGGCGGCACGCCGCTCGCGGCGCTCGACCCCCACCAGCGCCGTTTTGGGCTCCACCCGCTGCAAACGTTCACGCGCGCGCGAGGGCCGGAGCAGCTCGACGGCGCCTTCGCCGCGGTCACGGCCGAAACGGCCGAGGCGCGCCAACGCGGCTTCCTCCTCGCCCGCCTCCTGGGCTTGAAGCCTTTCGAGCTCGCCGCCGAAGCGAGGCCGCTCTACCACGCCGGAGCCGCGATTGCCTCGAACTATCTCGTCACGCTGTACCGGGTCGCGTCCGAGCTCTTTCGCGCCGCCGGTGCGCCGCCGGAGGCTCTCGTCCCGCTGATGCAGCGCACGATCGAGAACGGCTTCGAGCTGACGGGCCCGATCGAGCGCGGCGACTGGGAAACCGTCGAGGCGCACCGCGAGGCGATCCGTGCCACGCGTCCCGAACTGGAACCCCTCTACGACGTCCTCGCCGAAGCGACGCGCGCATGAAGATCGTCCGGACGATCGCCGATGCCTCCGGCCTACCAACACGCGACGGAACCGTCGGCCTCGTGCCCACCATGGGGGCGTTCCACGAGGGTCATCTCGCTCTCTTTCGAGCGGCCCGCGCCGAGAACGACGTCGTCGTCGCGAGCCTGTTCGTCAACCCGGCCCAGTTCGGCGCGAACGAGGATCTCGCCGCCTATCCGCGCGACGAGGAACGCGATGCCGCGGTCGCCGCGGAGGCGGGCGTGGACGTCCTCTTCGCCCCCGGCGCCGACGAGCTCTACCCGCCCGGTTTCCAGACCTGGGTCGAGGTCGAGGAGCTCGGCAGCCGGCTCGAAGGAGAGCACCGGCCGGGCCACTTCCGCGGCGTCGCCACGATCTGCTTGAAGCTGTTCAACATCGTCCGCCCCGACCGGGCTTACTTCGGCCAGAAGGACGCCCAGCAGGTGGCGGTCGTCAAGCGGATGGTTCGCGATCTTGATCTCGACCTCGGAATCCGCGTCGTCCCGACTGTCCGCGACGCCGACGGGCTGGCGCTCTCCTCGCGGAACGCCTACCTCTCGCCCAAGGAGCGCGAGCGTGCCCTCGCGCTGCCGCGCGCACTTGCGACCAAGGATCTGGCGCAGGCCCGCGCCCGGCTGAACGGCCTCGACGTCGATTACGTCGAGGTCGCCGACTTCGAGCCGTCCGTGCTCGCGGCTGCCGTTCGCGTCGGCAAGACGCGGCTCATCGACAACGTAATTCTCGACAAGGAGCCCGCATGAGCACTCGTCCCGGTAAGCCCGGCCCGGCCACGCCCGCACCTGGAAAGCTCGCCCTCCCAGAGCTGCTTCAAATGAAGGCTCGTGGCGAGAAGATCGTGATGGTCACCGCCTACGACGCCCCCGGCGCCAGGCTCGCGGACGCGGCGGGGATCGACCTGATCCTCGTCGGCGACACGGCAGCGATGGTCGTCCTCGGCCACGACTCGACCGTGCCGGTGACGATGGACGAGATGCTGTTCCTGACCCGCTCGGTCGCGCGTGCGGCCAAGCGGCCCCTGATCATCGGCGACATGCCCTTCGGCACCTACGAGGCCTCGGACGACGACGCCGTCCACAACGCGGTGCGCTTCGTCAAGGAGGGCGGTGCGGATGTGGTCAAGCTCGAGGGAGCCGGCCCGTCGCTCTCGCGCGTTCGCGCGATCAGCGGCGCCGGCATCGGCGTCATGGGCCATATCGGCTTGACTCCGCAGTCGGCGACGGTGCTCGGCGGCTTCAAGGCCCAGGGCAGGACGGCCGAGCAGGCCCGGCAGCTCTACGAGGACGCGCTCGCTCTCGAGCGTGCCGGCTGCTTTGCGCTTGTGCTGGAGGCCGTTCCGGCCCCGGTCGCGGAGCGCGTCACGGAGGCCGTCACGGTGCCGACGATCGGCATCGGCGCCGGCGCCGCCACGGACGGCCAGGTGCTCGTCTACCACGATCTGCTCGGCCTCTACGAAGGCCGGGCGCCGCGCTTCGTCAAGCGATACGCAGACCTTGCCACCGAGATCCGAGGCGCGCTCCAGCGCTACGCGGCCGATGTTCGCGAGCACCGTTTCCCCGAGGAGCAGCACACGTACTCGATCCCGGATGAAGAACTCGCCGAGTTCGAGGCGGAGCTAGCCGCCGAGCAAGTTCAGCGCTAGGTCGGCGACGACAACGAGAGCGGCGAACAACACGACCGCGGCCATGGTTCGCGTCCAGCTCCAGTGGTTGAGGACGCGAATGCCGATCGCGAGCAGCGCCAGCGACCAGAGCCCGAAGCCCCCCTCGAGAACGGTGAAGGCGTGCGCTCCCGAACCGGAGTCCGCGCCGCCGCTGCGGAAGATGTCGCCGCCGTAGAGAGCGAGCCGCACCGGTAGGAGCACGAGCGAGAGCGCAAGCGGCACCGCGGCAAGCGCCAGCAGGTGACGCGCTTGCCGGTAGCTCCCCTTCGCCCCGAGCCGGCCCAGGGCGAGATAGAAGACGCCGCCGG
>Ga0209153_1000796_pt1 | contig 12647 bp, 13 predicted proteins | sample GraSoiAngelo_120_FD_185877 | JGI IMG/M metagenome (GOLD analysis project Ga0209153, IMG submission 185877) | Grasslands soil microbial communities from the Angelo Coastal Reserve, California, USA - 14_0919_09_20cm (SPAdes) (version 2) | ecosystem: Environmental > Terrestrial > Soil > Grasslands ...
TGCACACCATTCGCGAGGCCAACCCGACGATCAGCGTCTTCCCCAAGGCGGCGCCGAAGCTGGTCGACCTCGTGGAAGCCGGGAAGGCGCAGGCGCCCGAGACCGAGGACGTGCTTCGAGAAGACCTGGAGGACATCCAGCGGTTCGGAGCCGACACCCTGATCCTGGGATGCACCCATTACCCGTTGCTGCGGCCGTTGATCGGAAAGATCCTGGGTGATGAGGTCACGGTCGTGGACTCTGCCGAGACGACCGCAGCGCGGGTCAAGCGCGTCCTCGCCAAGAACGGGCTCGAGTACGCGGACCACGAGACGCCCCGGCACCAGATCTATGTCACGGGCTCGCCCGAACGCTTCACCAAGACCGCGAGGATCCTGTTCGGCCAGGACCTGCCGCCGATCACGACCGTCCGGCTCGAGTTGGTGGAGGCAATGACCGGCCGGGAGGGTGCCGCGTGAGTGCGACCATGACCGGAATCGACTTTGCCGTTCCCATTCGCACCGAGCTCGACGACTTCGAAGAGCGGTTGCACGCGACGGTCAAAGCCGACCTCGGACCGGTGGCGGACGCGATGGAGCAGATCCTCGAGGCCGGTGGCAAGCGACTCCGGCCGGCGCTGGTTTTCCTGGCGGCCGGACTCGGCCAGCCGCCACGCCTCGACCACGTTCATTCCGCCGCGATGGCGATCGAGTTCATCCATAACGCGACCCTGATCCACGATGACCTGATCGATGGGGCGCCCACGCGCCGCGGCCTGCGGACGATCCATGAGACGCTTGGGCCCAATCCGGCCATCATCATCGGCGACTACTACTTCGCGAAGGGCGCGAATCTGATGTCCGAGATCGGCAACCCCGCAATCGACGCCCTGCTCTCGCAAACGGTCATGACGATCTGTTTCGGCGAGATGCTCCAGCTCACCAGTCAGCGCCGATATGACCAGTCGCTCGAGGAGTACTACGCCAAGATCGAACGCAAGACGGCCGCGCTGCTGGCGGCCTCCACCTACTGTGGCGCCGTCCTGGCGGGTCTTTCCGAGGCGCGGGTCGAGCGGATCCGGCGCTTCGGCCGCTACCTTGGAATGTCGTTCCAGATCGCGGACGACGTGCTCGATTACCTGGCGACCGAAGCCGAAGTCGGCAAGCCGGTCGGCAATGACCTCAAGCAGGGAACGGTCACGCTGCCGCTGATGCTGGCGCGTTCGGATCCGGGCGTAAACGGCGATCTCGAGACCATCCTGCACAAACGGGTCCTCGACGATGCCGATTACGCCGACGTCGTGCAGATCGTCAGAGGTTCGCGTGCCATCGAAGAGTCGTATGGGTACGCGCGAGAGTTCGGCGAAAGGGCGCGGGCGGAGCTGGAGGAGTTTCCGCCATCCGCCCACCGTGAGGCGCTCGAATCGCTCACCGATTACGTGGTGCGCCGCCGCAGCTAACGCACGTCAATCCATGAGGGTCAGGCTGGCGACCCGGGGAAGCACGCTCGCCCTGGCCCAGGCGCAACTGGTCGCCGATGCGCTCACCCGAGCCCATCCCGAGCACGACTTCGTGCTCGAGCCGCTCAAGACGCACGGCGACCGTCACCCCGCCCTGAAGCTGTCGGAATCGCCTCGTGAAGGCATCTTCGTCAAGGAGCTCGAACAGGCGCTGCTCGACGGGCGTGCCGAGCTGGCGGTGCATTCGGCCAAGGACCTGCCAACGATCGAAACCCGGGGCCTCGTCCTCGGGGGGTTTCTGCCGCGCGCCGACGCCCGCGATGTCCTGATCGGCCGGGATCGCGCGACGCTGAGGACGCTTCCCAGGGCGGCCAGGGTTGGCACCGGCAGCCCGCGCCGGGCGGCGCAGATCGCCGCGGTGCGGCCGGACCTGGTGCCCCTCGAAATTCGCGGCAACGTCGATACGCGGCTCCAGCGATTGTCCGAAGGCGTCGTCGATGCGCTCGTGCTGGCGGCGGCCGGCCTCCAACGGCTGGGCCGGCTCGAGACCGCGCATGAGGTGCTGCCCTTCGACGTCATGCTGCCGGCTCCCGGGCAGGGAGCGCTCGCGGTCCAGGCCGTCGAGGGAAGCCCCGCGGCTGCACTCGTCGCGGCCATCGACGACGCGGACACACGGCGGGCGGTCGCCGCGGAGCGCGGCCTGCTCCGTCGCCTCGGCGGCGGATGCCTCTCCGCGCTGGGCGCCTACGCCACGGTGGACGACGGTGAGCTGCAGATGCAAGCCGTCGTCCTCGATGCCAGGGGCCACCGGGTTCTTCGAGCAGCCGGGCGCGGCCCGGATGACGCGGGCGTCGTCGATGCCGTCGCGCGGACGCTGGAGCAGCAAGGCGCAGCGGCTCTGCTGAACCGCCGCTCCGGGGCGCTCTCCGGACTGCGAGTCATGGTCACCCGCGCCGACCGCCAGGCGGCGAGCCTGGTCAGCGCCCTGGCGGCCGAGGGCGCCGACGTCGTCTCCTGCCCGGTGATCGAGATCGAGCCGATCGCCGTCAGCGCCGGGCAGTTGGCCGGCCTGGCCGCGTCCGACTGGCTGGTTGTGACCAGCGCCAACGGGGTCGACCGCCTGTTCGAGCTGCTCGATGGGGCGAAGCTGGCGTTTCCCGTACATATAAAGGTTGCGGCGATCGGCCCGGAGACGGCGGCCCGTCTGCGAGGCTACGGCGTCGAGCCGGCCCTGGTCCCCGCACGGTTCGTCGCGGAGGACCTCGCCGAGCGGCTGATTGCGATGGTGCCGCCCGGGGGCCGCGTGCTGCTGGCTCGGGCCGCCGGCGCCCGCGACGTGCTGCCCGAGCGTCTCCGTGCGCACGGGGCGAGGGTCACCGTGATGGAGCTCTATCGGGCGATCGCCCCCGAAGGCCTTTCGTCCAGGCTGCCGGCGGCGCTTGCCGGGGTCGACCTCGTCACGTTTACGAGCTCCTCGACCGTACGCCATTTTGTGCAGGCCGCCAATGGCGCGATCCGACCATCGGTCAAGGTGGCGTGCATCGGTCCCATCACCGCGCAGACGGCCCGAGAGCTCGGGTTGCGGGTTGATATCATCGCTGCGGAGTACACCACGCGCGGACTGGTTGACGCGATCGTCCGTGGCCGGAGCCAACTTTCAGCATGACGTTCCCCTCGCAGCGTCCCCGCCGGCTTCGGGCGAAGCCCGCCCTCCGCCGGCTTGCGCGCGAAACGCGGCTTGGCCCGGAGGACCTGGTGTATCCGCTCTTTCTGCGCGAGGGCATCGAGCAGCCGGTCCCCATCGACGCCATGCCAGGGCAATACCAGCACACGCTCGACTCGATCGCACGCGAAGTCGAGGAAGCGCTCAGGGTGGGGGTGCAGAGCGTCATCCTCTTCGGCATTCCGCTGCGCAAAGACGCGCAGGGATCGGGGGCGTGGGCTGACGACGGCATCGTGCAGCAGGGCCTGCGGCGGCTGCGGGAGGCGTTCGGCGATGCGGTACTCCTGATCGCGGATCTCTGTCTGTGCGAGTACACCGATCACGGCCACTGCGGCGTCCTCGAGGGACAGACGGTCGCGAACGACGCCACGCTCGACGTCTACCAGCGGATCGCCGTTTCCCAGGCGGCCGCCGGCGCCGACGTGATCGCCCCTTCGGGAATGATGGATGGCCAGGTCGGAGCGATCCGCGCGGCGCTCGATCGGGAGGGGCTCACCGACCGGGCGATCCTTGCCTATGCCGCAAAGTACGCTTCCGCCTTCTATGGCCCGTTTCGGGAAGCCGCCGGCTCGGCACCGCAGTTCGGTGACCGCCGCGCCTACCAGATGGATGCGGGTAACGTTCGCGAAGCGGTGCGAGAGGCCGCGCTCGATGTGGCGGAAGGCGCCGACGTCGTGATGGTCAAACCGGCGCTCGCGTTCCTCGATGTCATCCGCGCCGTTGGCGAGGCAACCCAGGTGCCGATCGCGGCCTACAACGTCAGCGGCGAATACGCGATGGTGAAGGCGGCAGCGGCGAACGGATGGATCGACGAACGACGGATCGTGCGCGAGATCTTGCTCGGCATTCGTCGGGCCGGCGCCCAGATGATCCTCACCTATCACGCGCGAGACGCGGCCCGGGAAATTCCCTGCTGGGAGGAGTTGGGCTGAGCTCTCGCGGTGGTCCACCAGGGGGGCCCCAGGGGCGACCGGTTCCCCAGATGCTGGCGACGCTGGGGGTCATCGTCGTCGTTATACTCGGCTTCACCGTCTATGTCGGACGCAATGTCGGCACCACAGCAGGCGCCACGCCCACCCCGAGCCCGAGCGTGAACGGGAGAAAGACGTACACGTCGCCGCCGCCGATGACGATCAACACTGCCCACGTGTACCTGGCGAAGTTCCATCGCGTCGTCGCCGACTTCGTGATTCAGGGCGGTGACCCGAAAGGCGATGGCAGCGGCGGGCCAGGCTACAAGTTCAACGATGAGCCGGTCAAGGGCGAGTACACGGCGGGCGCGGTCGCGATGGCAAACTCCGGCCCCAACACCAACGGCAGCCAGTTCTTCATCTGCACGGTCGACGACAGCAAAAAGCTGACCAAGAGCTACAACCTCTTCGGGTACGTCGCGAGCGGCATGAACGTCGTCCTCAAGATCGCGCAGGGCGACACGATGACGTCGGTAACGGTTCAGGAACAGACTTCCTAGCTTCTCAGGCGAGTCTCACAACCCGCTTCGGAACCGGGCGTATAATGGGCCGGCAAAAGGAACTCTGAATGGGTGGGGTTTTCGGTCACTGGTACGTCCTCCTTCTCGTGCTTGCCATCGTGCTGATCGTTTACGGCCCGGGCAAGCTCCCCGAGGTCGGCGGCGCCATCGGGCGCGCCATGCGGGAATTCCGCAAGGCGTCATCCGACCTGCAGGACGAGATCAAAAAGAGCACCACGGAGCAGCCCGAGCCAACCGGTCCCGCGGCCGACCGCCCGCCGGTCACGGACGTGAAATCGCCGACGGACACCAAGGCGTCATAAGCCGGCGGCGCCTCTAGAGGCAGCCATGGCCAAACCGACGATCGTCACCCCCGACGAAGAGCGCCGGATGACGATCATCGAGCACCTCGAAGAGCTCCGGCGCGTGCTGATCATCTCGTTGATCGCCTGGGCGGTCGCAACCGTGATCGGCTTCCTCCTGTCCGGCGTCGTGCTGGGCATCGTCCTGGGTCCGATCAAACACGTGCTCGGACCTGGCAAGGTCCTGTACTTCACCGGGCCGATCGACAAGTTCTTCCTGTATTTCAAGGTCGGCATCTTCACCGGGTTCATCCTGGCGAGCCCCGTCATCCTCTGGCAGGTCTGGACCTTCGTGGCTCCCGGCTTGCATCGAAACGAGCGACGGTTCGCGATTGGGTTCGTCGCCTCGGCGGTTGCGCTCTTCGCGATGGGAATCGGGTTCGCGTTTTTCGCCATGCCAATCGCGCTGCGCTTCCTGATCGGGATTGGCACCCCTGACATCCAGTACCTGCCAATCGCGGCGAGCTATATCAACTTCGTCCTCATCCTGATCGCCATCTTCGGCGTGACCTTCGAGCTGCCCTTGGCGATGACGATGCTCGGCCTGGCGGGGATCGTGTCCGCGAGGTTCCTCTCGCGCAACCGGTTCAAGTTCTGGCTCGGCATCTTCACCGGCGCCAACATGGTGACGCCAGGCGTCGATCCATTCACACCCACGCTACTCACGCTGCCGCTGATCATCCTTTTCGAAGCCAGCATCCTGGTGATCCGCGCTCTGCGAAGATAGAGCGCGTTGGCTCAGACGCGACCGGACGGCCGCAAGCCCGACCAGCTGCGCCCGGTGAAAATCCAGACCGGCGTCAACCTCTATGCCGAAGGCTCGGCCATCATCGAGATGGGCGACACCCGCGTGCTCTGCACCGCATCCTGGGACGACAAGCCGCCGCCGCATAAGAAGGGAACCGGCGAGGGCTGGGTGACGGCGGAATATTCGATGTTGCCGCGGGCGACGCAGACCCGGACGCCACGGGAGGCACGCACCGGCCGCGTCGATGGCCGAAGCCAGGAGATCCAGCGGCTGATCGGGCGAGCGTTGCGCGCGGCGGTCGACATGCGGCTCATGGGCGAGCGAACCATCATGGTCGATTGCGACGTGCTCCAGGCAGACGGGGGGACGCGCACCGCATCGATCACCGGCGGGTTCGTCGCGCTGCACCTGGCGATGCAGAAGGCGATGGAGCGCAACACCCTGCGAGTCCTGCCGATCAAGCATTTCGTCTCGGCGGTCAGCGTCGGCATCGTCCAGGGCCAACCCCGGCTTGACCTCAACTATCTCGAGGATTTCGCGGCGCAGACGGACATGAACTGTGTCGTCGCCGACGACGGGCGCTTCATCGAGCTCCAGGGGACGGCTGAGCAGGAGCCGTTCGCCCCCGAGGAGATGCAGCAGATGCTGGGACTCGCCATCAAGGGCGCCGCCGAACTGGTCGAGGCGCAACGCAAAGCCCTCAAGCTGCGCTGAACCGGCTGCTGCTCGCCACCGGCAACAAGGGCAAACTCAGCGAGCTGCGAGCGATCCTCGGCGAGCTTCCCCTCGAGCTCGTGAGCCCGAGTGACCTCGGCATCGAGCTCGACGTCACCGAGGACGGCGCCACCTACCTCGAGAATGCCCGCAAGAAGGCGAAGGCTGGGGTCCGCCTCAGCCGACTGGCGGTGCTTGCCGATGATTCGGGACTGGAAGTCGAGGCGCTCGGCGGGAAGCCCGGCGTGCAATCGGCCTATTTCGCCGGCGCCGACCACTATGGTGACAGCCCGGCGCTGGTCGAGGCGCTCCTTCGGGCCCTCGGCGACCGTGCGGGCAGGTCACCGGCGGCCATCTTTCGGTGTACGGCCGTCGTGGTCCTGCCCGACGGTCGTGAGTTCGTCGGTGAGGGGGCCCTGCCCGGGACGATCGCGGCCCGACCCAAAGGTCGGCACGGATTCGGATTCGATCCGATCTTCCGATTGCCCGACGGCCGCCATCTCGCCGAGCTGAGCCTCGCGGAGAAGAACCTCCTCAGCCACCGCGCCAGGGCGCTCAACGCGCTCGAGGTGCACGGCGCCTTCGACGCGGTGCTGAGGGCGTAGAGCCGCTGAATGTTGCGCGCGTCCTTTCTCTACCTCTCGCACCGGCGCAGCCTGCAGCGGCTGGTCACGCGGCAGCGCTTCACGGCCGCGCTCGCCTATCGCTTCGTGGCGGGCGACCGGCTCGATGACGCGGTTCGCGTGATGAAGGAGCTCAACCGCCGGGGCTGGTCCGGAAGCCTCGATCACCTGGGGGAGAACGTCGAGCAGGAGCGGACGGCGCGAGCCGCGGTCGAAGACTACGTCGCCGCGCTCGACCGGATCGCCGGCGAAGGCTTGAATGCCAACGTGTCGGTGAAGCTGACCCAGTTGGGGCTCGACATCTCCGGCGACTTATGCCGGGAGCTGCTGTCCCGAGTGCTTCAACGAGCTCAGCAGTTGAACGCCTTCCTGCGCGTCGACATGGAAGGCTCCGCCTACACCGAGCGGACCATCGAGCTGGTGCTCGATCTCCATGCCCGGTACGCGAATGTTGGAACCGTGCTGCAGAGTTATCTCTACCGGACGATGGATGACGTCCGCCGGCTGAATGCGGCCGGGGTACGGGTCCGATTGGTCAAGGGCGCCTATGACGAGCCAGCCTCCGTCGCCTACCCCAAGAAGGCCGACGTCGATCGGCAGTTCGAGGCGGCGATGCGCGAGCTGCTCACGCACGGCACCTATCCGGCGATCGCCACCCATGACGAGCGGCTGATCGAGGCCGCCCGAGCCTTCGCCGGCGAGCAGCACATCGGCAACGACCGCTATGAGTTCCAGATGCTCTACGGCATTCGGCGCGACTTGCAAGAGGGGCTGGTGCGCGCGGGATATCGGGTGCGGATCTATGTTCCGTATGGAACCGAGTGGTATCCCTACCTGATGCGGCGGCTGGCGGAGCGTCCCGCCAACCTATTGTTCTTCGTGCGGAGCCTGGTCCGGGAACGGCGCGCCGCCTGACGGAGGAGGCTGCGGTTCGCCGCCCTTCACGGTGAACTCCACCTTCGCCTGTGGTGGTGGTGGCAAGCGGTGGCCGAAGAGGCCGCCGAACCACATCAGGAAGCCGAACGCCATGCCGCGAAACTCGCTGTGTCTCCAGGCTTCGGTGTATCGATAGCGCTCGAACCGTCGCAAGGCAACGATCGCGACGATCGCGATCACCGCCATGACGAAGAGCACAGGGATCATCACAAAAAGTAATCGTGGTCGGGGCGGCGAGATTCGAACTCGCGACTTCCTGCTCCCAAAGCAGGCGCGCTAACCAGGCTGCGCTACGCCCCGCCTGCTGGATTGTATGTGCAATCGCTTATGCAAGACGATAGACGTTCCGCTCGAGGTTGCTGCGCTGATTCGTGCTGTGGTACAAACACTGTTACGTAAAGGGGAAGTTTCATAGTTATTTTTCGCACCTAAGCTGATGGTAGGACAGGGGAAGGGATCCCGAGTGCTCGGGATCAACGCGATCTTTCACGATCCGTCGGCGGCGCTCGTTGTTGGTGGCCGCATCGTCGCGGCCGCCGAGGAAGAGCGGTTCACGCGCCGCAAGCATGGCAAGCTCGCCGTGCCCTTTTCCGCCTGGGAGCTTCCGGAAAAATCGGCGGCCTGGTGTCTGCGCTTCGGCGACGTGCGTGCCGACGACCTGGATGCCGTCGCGTACTCCTATGAGCCCGACCTGGTGCCCAGCGATGGTGACGACATCACCGCCCACGAATGGGAAGGCTTGCGCACGCTCTATGCACGCGAGGCCCCGTCGTTTCTCAAGACCGCATTGCCTGGCCTGGATCCACGCCGGGTCCGTTTCGTGCCCCATCATGTGGCGCACGCCGCCTCCGCCTACCTGGCGGCGCCGATGGAAACCTCGAGCGTCCTCGTCTTCGACGGCCGCGGTGAGGACGCCTCGCACCTCGCCGGACACTGGGATGGGCAGCGGCTCGAGGTGCTGTCGGTGCAGCGGCTGCCGCACTCGCTGGGCCTCATGTACGAAGAGGTCACCGACCACCTTGGCTTCATGCGGTCATCGGATGAATACAAGGTGATGGCGCTGGCGAGCTATGGAAAGCCGGCGTACATCGACGAATTCCGGCAGGCGGTGCAGGTCCGCGACGATGGCGGCTTTCGTATCGATCCGATTCGCTGGGAGGACTACGCGCCGCGGGTGGGCAAGGTCGAGCAATGGGACGATGAACACGCCAACCTTGCCGCGACCGTGCAACGTCGCCTCGAGGAAGTGCTCCTCGAACTGGGGCACTGGCTCTTCGCCAGGACCGGAGATCCCAACCTCAGCATGGCCGGCGGCGTGGCGCTGAATTGCGTCGCGAATTCGCGACTGGCTGCGGAAGGGCCCTTCGAGCGGATCTGGGTCCAGCCGGCCGCCGGCGACGCCGGCACGTCCCTCGGTGCGGCGCTTCATGTCGCCCATCAATTGGGTGACCCCATCGAGCCGATGAGCACGGCCGCGCTTGGGCGCGGGTGGTCGGATGGCGAGCTTCGACACTGGCTCGAAACCGCCAACGTCAGGTACGACGAGCCGGCCGACATCGCCGACGCCGTGGCGCAGGCGCTTGCCGACGACGCCGTCGTTGCCTGGTTCCAGGGTCGGAGTGAATACGGGCCTCGAGCGCTCGGCCATCGCAGCCTGCTGGCGAATCCCTCACGGGCCGCGAATCTCAATCGCTTGAACGACATCAAGGGGCGGGAACAGTTCAGGCCGGTTGCTCCGATGGTGCTGCTCGACCGGGCGGCGCAGATCTTCGAAGGTCCCATCCCGAGTCCCTACATGCTCTTTGTCCATCGGGTGCGCGATACCTGGCGGGATCGGATCCCCGCCGTGATCCACGTCGACGGCACGGCACGGGCCCAGACCGTCGACCCCGCGGATGAACCGTTGGTCGCCCGCATGCTGCGCGCCTTCGAGCGCCGAACCGGGCTTCCGGTCGTGGTCAACACCAGCCTCAATACCGCGGGCCGGCCGATGGTCGACGATCCGCGGGATGCGCTTGAGTGCTTCGGCTCGGCCCCGGTCGACGTGCTCGCGATCGGGCCGTTCCTCGTCCGCCGTTCGGCGATCGCGATGAGGGCGGCGGCATGACGGTCGACCTGGTGATCCCGACGATCGGGCGGCGCTCGCTCGTCGACCTCCTCTGCGCGCTGGCCGAACAATCGGGGCCGCTGCCCGACAACATCTTCCTGGTCGACGACCGCCGACGGGCCGCGACCCCACTGATCGAGCGCGGCATCGACCTCGGTCGAATCTGTGGCCGGATCCACCTCCTGCATGGGGGCGGCCGCGGACCGGCGGCCGCGCGCAACCTGGGCTGGCGCAGCTCGAGCGCCGACTGGATCGCCTTTCTCGACGACGATGTCGTGCCCGGGCCTGAATGGCTCGTGCAGCTCGCGCTCGACCTGGAGACGGCGGCGCTGCCGATCGCCGCCAGCCAGGGCGAGCTCCGCGTGCCGCGCCCCAGCAATCGCCGGCCAACCGACTGGGAGCGAAACGTGGCCGGGCTCGAAGGCGCGCGCTGGATCACCGCCGATATGGCGGTGCGGCGATCGGTCCTGCAAGAGCTCGGCGGGTTCGATGAGCGATTCGCACGGGCCTTTCGCGAAGACGCGGAGCTCGCGCTGCGCCTGACCGCGGCCGGATACCAAATCGTTGACGGGCGCCGCCAGGTGCAGCATCCGGTCAGGCCGACGAGCCCCTGGGTCAGTGTGCGGGCGCAGGCGGGCAACGCCGACGACGCGTTGATGACCCATCTGCACGGCCCGCGCTGGTATGAGCGAGCCGGCTCCGCCAGGGGCCGCCGCCCAATGCACCTGGGGATCAGCCTCGCGCTGCTTGTCGGCCTGATCGGCATGGCCACCGGCCGGCGGTGGCTGGGCCGGATTGGACTCGGGGGCTGGGCTGCCGGCACGGCCGAGTTCGCCTGGCGCCGGATCGCGCCCGGGCCTCGGACGCCAGGCGAGATTGCAACCATGCTGGCCACCAGCGTCGCGATTCCTCCGCTGGCGGTCATGCACTGGCTCCGCGGGTTATGGCGGTGGCGCGCCGTCAGGCCGGTCCCCACGGCGGCGGCGGTCTTGTTCGATCGCGACGGCACGCTGGTGGAGGACGTCCCCTACAACGGCGACCCGGATCGCGTGGTCGCCATGCCTCGCGCGCGGGCCGCGCTCGACCGGCTGCGCGCACGCGGCATTCTCGTCGGGGTCGTTTCGAATCAGAGTGGGGTGGCCCGCGGCCTGATCAGCCTGGACCAGGTGCAGTCGGTCAACCGGCGGCTCGAGCAACTGCTGGGCCCGGTCGACTCCTGGGCGGTGTGCCCGCATGGACCGGGCGATGCCTGCGAGTGCCGTAAACCGGCTCCCGGCCTGGTCCTGCGCATTGCCGCTGAGCTCGGTGTCCAGCCGGAGCAGTGTGTGGTGGTCGGCGATATCGGCAGCGACGTCGAGGCCGCGCTCGCTGCGGGGGCGCGGGCGATCCTCGTCCCAACCGACCGGACCCGTCCCGAAGAGGTCGCGGCCGCCCCCGAGGTTGCACGGGACCTGCTCGACGCCGTCAACCGGGCGCTCCGTGGGAACGCCGCATGAGACCGCACGTCTTGGTCGCGCGCCTCGATAACAATGGCGATGTCCTGCTTGCCGGACCCGCCATCCGTGCGGTCGCCACCTCGGCTCGCCACGTTACGCTGCTCTGTGGCCCGCGGGGCGTCGAAGCCGCCCGGCTGCTGCCCGCGGTTGACGAGGTTGTCACGTTTTGCGCCCCCTGGATCGATCCGGAGCCGCAAGCCGTCGATCCGGTCGCCATCGAGGCTTTGATCGAGGACCTGCGCCACCGCCGTATCGATCAGGCGATTGTCCTGACGTCGTTCCATCAGAGCGCGTTGCCGCTCGCGCTGGTCCTGCGCCTGGCCGGTGTCCCAACCATCGCGGCGATCAGCGAGGACTATCCCGGCTCCTTGCTGGATGCCCGGCACCACGCCCGCGACGACATGCACGAGGTGGAGCGCAACCTCTCGTTGGTCGCCCAGCTTGGCTACCGGTTGCCGCCCGGTGACAACGGCCGCCTTCGCGTCATGCGGCCGCCGGCGAAAGCGGTCGACCGTCCCTACGTCGTCGTCCATCCCGGCGCGACCGCGCCGGCGCGCACCTGGCCGGCGTCGCGTCACGCCCAGCTCGTTCGCGCGCTGCTCGATGGCGGTCGCCGGGTCGTGGTCACGGGCGGCCCATCGGAGCAGGCGCTGACCGCCGAGGTCGCGGGCGGCGATCCTCGGGTCACCGACCTGGGTGGCCGCATCGGATTTGCCCAGCTCGCTGACGTGATCGCGGCGGCCGACGTGCTCGTCGCCGGCAATACCGGACCCGCGCACCTCGCGGCCGCGGTCGGCACGCCGGTCGTTTCCCTGTTCTCTCCGGTCGTCCCGGCGGTGCGCTGGCGTCCCTGGCGCGTGCCGCACGTGCTGCTTGGTGATCAGCAGGCGGCCTGCGCGGGCACGCGGGCGCGGGCCTGCCCCGTTCCCGGGCATCCCTGCCTGAGCGAGGTCACGGTCGACGAGGTGGTCGCGGCGATCGACCAACTGGCGGGCTTTCGCGCGGTGATGGCCTCATGAAGATCCTGCT
>Ga0209153_1000799_pt1 | contig 12616 bp, 12 predicted proteins | sample GraSoiAngelo_120_FD_185877 | JGI IMG/M metagenome (GOLD analysis project Ga0209153, IMG submission 185877) | Grasslands soil microbial communities from the Angelo Coastal Reserve, California, USA - 14_0919_09_20cm (SPAdes) (version 2) | ecosystem: Environmental > Terrestrial > Soil > Grasslands ...
GGTCTCCTTCGCAAACTCGCGCCGCTGATGCTGCTCCTCTACCGCCGGCGCGACGCGCGCGAGATGACTTGAAAAAGGCCTTTTGGGAATATCCGTCCGAGCCGGGTGCCGCGCACGACAAGGTTTTTCCCCGTTTGTCACCTGCAGGAACTGCAACCTTGCTATTTCGGTAAGCGGGCTTGCCGGAACGGGCGCTCCGGCCAACATGGAGTGAAACAAACAATGGAGTCCAGGAGAGCACCATGGGCCTTCAAGAAACAAAAGTCGAATCGCTTCCGTTCGTAACAGCCGAACTCAATTATCTCGCTCCCACCGCCGGGAAACCGCGAACCTACGCCTATGATCCGCCGCCGGGCGAGCCGAAGACGACCGCGCTACCCGAACCCCACCAGGTTCCGATCTTTGATGCGCGCCTGATCGCCGACGCCAGTTCACTGGACCGTGAAGGCTTTGCCCTGGTTCGCCATCCGACCGTGGTCAAGGACTTCTACGATGATAAGGAAGTGAGGAGCGTCTACTATCCCGCCGCTGAAGCCTTCTTGAAGGCAACGTTGAAGGCCGACCGCGTCTTCATCTTCGACCATACCGTGCGCAAGCGCGTCGAGGGCGCCGCCGACGTACGTGGCGCCGGCCCGCGGCAGCCGGCAACGCGCGTCCATGTCGACCAGACCGAAATATCGGGCGCCAACCGCGTTCGCGAGCATTTGCCCGACGAAGCCGACGAACTTCTCAGGGGGCGGGTGCAGGTCATCAATCTGTGGCGGCCGATCCGCGGACCGGTGCGGGATGCACCGCTCGCGATGTGCGACGGTCAAAGCGTTGCACCCGGTGATCTCATTGCATCCGATCTGATCTACCCCAACCGAAGCGGGGAGACCTATTCGGTGAAGTATAATCCCGATCACCGCTGGTTCTATATCCCGCAGATGACGGCGGACGAGGCGCTGCTCCTCAAGTGCTACGATTCCGCAACCGACGGTCGGACCCGCTTCGTGCCGCACACCGCGTTCATCGATCCCACGACTCCACCTGACACCCCGCCACGCGAAAGCATCGAGCTGAGGACACTGGTGTTTCACAAGCACTGATCCCCGCGGTAGCCGGGCTCTTCGGCACAGCGGATAGCATGCTGTCCGTTGGCCGAACTTGATACCCTTGGAGCGATCGCGCCGATCCGCTACAAGGGCTGAATGACCACAAAAATCGATCCCATTACACGGTCGGTTGTTCAATACCGCCTCAGTTCGATCGTGCAGGAGATGGGCGAAGCCATGCTTCGCACCTCCTATTCGCAGATCCTCAATTCCAGCCGCGATTTTTCACTGGCGATTTGCGATACGGGCGGCCGCCTGATCGCGCAAGCCGACCACCTTCCGGTGCATGTCGGAGCATTGCCCTGGGCGACGTTGGCGGTCGAAGAACGCTTTAGCGACGTCAGGGCCGGCGACGTGATCCTGCTCAACGATCCCTATCATGGCGGCAGCCATCTGCCGGACCTGACGGCCTTCGTGCCGATTTTCGACGGCAAGAAGCGCCTGCTCTGGACCATCGTCCGCGCGCATCAAAGCGATATCGGCGGTGCGACCCATGGCGCCTATAACCCTTCCGCGACCGAGATCTTTCAGGAGGGCTTGCGTGTCCCGCCGATCAAGCTCTACGAGGCCGGACGGCCGCGCGAGGATCTGCTCGATTTGCTGGCGCTGAACGTCCGAAATCCCCGCGAGTTTCGCGGCGATCTCGCCGCGATGCTGGGCGCGGCGCATCTGGGCGAGCGGCGTGTCTCAAAACTCTTCAGCGAGTTCGGCGCGCCAGTTGTCGAAGCTGCCATTGAAGCGATCCTTGATGCGACCGAGCATCAGACGCGCGCGGTGGTCTCGACCTGGAAGGACGGCGTCTTTTACGGCGAAGCGTTGCTTGACGATGACGGTCACGGCCGCAGCGATATTCGCATCGTCGCAAAGGTCACCAAGAAGGGTAGCGACGTCGAGGTCGATCTGTCCCAGTCCGATCCGCAGTCGACCAGTTTCGTGAACTCCTCGCATGCCAACATGCAGGCCGCGGTGGCGATGGCCTTTGCCTATCTGATCGACGCCGATATTCCCAAGAACACCGGCGCGCTGCGCCCACTGACGGTGATCGCAAAGCAGGGGACGATTGTCTGGGCCGATCCGGGCCGGCCGGTGACGTTGTGCACCAGCCACCCGTCGAACGAGATCGTCGAAGCGATCGTGAAAGCGCTATCGGCATCCTGTCCGGAACGCGCGATGGCGGGATGGGGCCGTCGCTTCCGGATCGCAATCCAGGGTGAAGACCCGCGAACCGGACGCGAGTTCATCTGGCACATGTTTCATGCCCGCCCCGGCGGCGGCGCATCGTCCGGCGGGGACGGCTGGTCGTCGATCGGCGAATGGCACTCGGTTGGCGGCCTCAAGTTCGGCAGTCTCGAGGTCGCCGAAGTGCGTTTTCCCCTGCATTTCCGCCATCACGAATTCCGTGCCGACTCCGGCGGCGACGGACAATTTCGCGGCGGGCTCGGCGTCGCGCTTGATCTCGTGCTGGAAACCGAAAAACCAGCGCGCGGCAATACCGCGGGCGATGGCGCGCGCCACGGCCCGTGTGGAATGCTGGGCGGCAAGGATGGCAAGCCGCATTGCTATCGCTTGCTGTCCGAGGGCCGTGAGCCGCGCCTGTTGCGCACCAAGGAAGTCGGCATCGAAATCCACCCCGGCGATTGCCTTGAGATACGCTCCTCCGGCGGCGGCGGTTGGGGACTGCCAGCACTGCGGTCGGAGGAGGCTCGCCGTCGCGATCGCGAACAAGGCCTGACTGACGTGGTCTCACAGCGGCGCAGCGCGTGATGTTCACGATCGGGATTGACGTCGGCGGTACCTTCACCGACCTGGTCGCGAGCGACGAGGCAGGCCACACCGTGTTCGCGAAATCGCCATCGACCCCGGCCGACCAGTCGATCGGCGTGATGGCGGGCCTCGACGAGCTTGCTAAAAGATTGAACCTGACCCGCGGCGAACTGCTCGCGGCAACGGCGCGCCTGGTTCACGGAACGACGGTCGCGACCAATGCGCTGCTGGAGCGAAAGGGCGCCAAGGTCGCGCTGTTGACCACCGAGGGCCACCGCGACTTGATCGAGATGCGCGAGGGCCTCAAGCCGAACCGCTATGATTTGCGGTCGCCGCCGCCGGAGCCGCTGGTGCCGCGCGAGCGCCGCCTCGGAATTCTGGAACGGCTCAAGGCGAACGGCGATGTCCTCATCCCGCTCGATACCAAGTCGCTGGACAAGCGCATCGCGGCCATCCAACAATCCGGCGCGAGCTCGGTCGCGGTTTGTTTTCTGCATTCCTACCTCAACCCCGTGCACGAACTCGCAGCCGTCCAACGTCTGGCCGAGGCGTTGCCCGATGTCAGCGTCTCGCGCTCCAGCGACGTGCTGCCGCAGATCAAGGAATATGAGCGCGTCTCAACCACGGTCGTGAATGCTTATGTCGAGCCGGTGGTGCGGCGCTATCTGAACAATCTCGAAACGCGCCTGGACGAAGCCGGATTCATGGGCAATCTCTTTATAGTCCTGTCGCACGGCGGCATGGCTCCGCTCGAGGAAGCCTCGCGGCTTGCCGCGGGCACTGTATTGTCGGGACCTGCCGGCGGTGTCTCTGGCAGCCGCCGCTGCGCCGAGCTGCTCGGTATTGCCGATCTCGTGCCGTTCGACATGGGCGGCACCAGCACCGACATCTCGCTGATATCGGGTGGGCAGGCATCGCTTTCGGCCGACGGCATGCTGGCCGGACAGCGCATCGCGCTTCGCAGCCTCGACATTGCCAGCATCGCGGCGGGCGGCGGGTCGATCGCCAGCGTCGATGCCAGCGGGACGCTTCACGTCGGACCGCAAAGCGCAGGCTCCGTTCCTGGACCAGCGTGTTACGGCAACGGCGGTTTAGCTGCGACCGTTACCGATGCCAATGTCGTGCTCGGCTATCTCGATCCCACTGCTTTCATGGGAGGCCAGAGTCCGCTCGACCGCACTGCTGCCGAAGCCGCGATCGAGGCGGTCGCAACATCGTTGGGGCTGTCCCGGCTGGAAGCCGCAGCCGGCATCTACCGGATGATCAACCTGAAGATGGCCGACGGCATCCGTCTGATGACCTTGCGCCGCGGGGTTGATCCGCGCCGGTTTGCGCTGTTGAGCTTCGGCGGCGCGGCGGGCCTGCACGCGGCGGAAGTCGCGCGCGAACTCGAGATCAGGCGCATCGTCGTGCCGGCGGTGGCCTCGGTGCTGTCGGCATGGGGCATGCTCACCAGCGATTTGCGCTACGAGGTGAGCCGGACCCATTATGGCGCGGGATCGCGGATTTCGGCCGACGAAGTTCTCGGGATGTTTGCCGAGTTGGAGCAGCAGGCGGCCGGCCGGCTGCGCTCGTGGTTCAATGGGCCGATTGCAACGGTGCGGTCGGCCGAGATGCGCTATGGCGAGCAGGTATTTGAAATCGACGTGCCGCTGAGTGATGTCGATTGGTCGGCAGCCGATCTCGTCGATCAGATCGAAGAGCGGTTTCATCGCCACCACGAGGAGCTTTACACCTACGCCTCGCCCGGTCAGGAGGTCGTGTTCGTCAATGCGCGCGTCGCGGCGGTCGGCCGGGTATCGAAGCGCGGCACCGACGCGAAAACGGTGCAGTCGGCCAAGCCTTGCGTCGCACATGCGATGCGGCGCGCTTTTTTCGGCATGTGGCGCGATATTCCCGTTTATTCGTTCGACAGCCTCTCGCCAGGACATTCACTCACGGGCCCCGCGATCATCGAGGCGGAGACGACGACCGTGCTCGTCGACACAGATGACCGCGTGAGCGTGAACGCGCTGGGCTGGCTTGATATCACCCTGCGCAACGGAGCAATCTAGCGGCGCTAGTTGAACGCCATGCCGCCGCTCAACGCGATGGTCTGGCCCGTCATGTAGGCATTGTCCAGCAGCATCATGACGGCCCGTGCGACCTCGTCGGCCTTGCCGAAACGGCCCAGCGGAATCCGGCTGACGAGATTTTCCTGGCCCCGCACCATGTCCGTTTCGATCAGGGAGGGCGCGACGGCGTTGACGGTGATGCCCTCTTTCACGAGCCGCGCGGCGTAACCGCGCGTCAATCCCTCGATACCCGCCTTCGACGCATTGTAGTGAGGCCCGATGGAGCCGGCACCCCGGGCGGCGCCCGAGGAGATGTTGACGATGCGGCCCCATTGCTTGGCCCGCATCATCGGCAGGACGGCCCGGGTGCAGAGGAAAACCGACTTCAAATTGATCGCGATCGTTCGATCGAAATCGGCTTCGGAGAGGTCGTCGATGCCGCGCGTGATCGCGATTCCGGCATTGTTGATCAGAACGTCGATCGGCCCAAGCTCTGATTTGACGCGCTCCACCATTTGGGCGACGGCGGATGTCTGTGAGACGTCGGCGGGAATCGCGACGGCGCGCCCATCGGCCTTCACTATCGTGTCGACCAGTTTGTTCGCTTCGTCTGCGCGCTCGCGATAATTGATGGCAACGGTTGCGCCGGCCTGCGCCAGCGCTTTGGATATCGCCGCGCCGATGCCGCGCGATCCGCCTGTCACGAGCGCCGTGCGTCCCTGCAGCGTACGTATCGTCATCGAGATCTCCGATTTTTGTCGAGCCATGGCCCCGAACGTCAATAAATATGAGCCCTGACCCAAGTTGCAACGACCCGCCGGCAGGGTCGCGCGTCGCGAGCTCAACCGCCCTTGACCGCGCCTGCGGTCAAGCCGGCGACGATCTGGCGCTGGGCGAACATGGTCAGCAGCAATACCGGGAAGGTGACGATGAGCGCGGCCGCCGCAAGCGGACCCCAGCTCAGTTGATCGAACGAAATCATGTTGTACACGGCGACGGGCAGGGTGCGCGTCTCCCGCCCCGCGAGCACGATGCCGAATACGAAATTATTCCAGGAAAATATCACCGCGAGAATGAAGGCAACCGCAACGCCCGGCTGCGCGATCGGTAACGCTACATGCCGGAATACCTGCCAGCGGGTTGCGCCGTCGATCAACGCCGCCTCTTCAAGCTCGAGCGGCGTGGTTTCGAAATAGCCGATCATGATCCAGATCACGATCGGCACCGTCACCACGAGATGAATGATGATCTGCGGCACCAGTGTGCCGAGTAGTCCCAACCACTGGAACAGAAGAAACAACGGAATGAGATAGGATAGCCCGGGCGTGATCCGCGCGATCAGGATCACAACCGCGGATTTGTGTGCGGCCATCCTGGCGATGCCGTAACCGGCGGGTACGCCGACCAGCATCGCCAGCAAGGTCGCCGTTCCGGTAACGAGCAGACTGTTGACGAAATAGGTCAGGAAGCGGTTGGACGCGAGCACATCGGCGTAGTTTTTCCAGGCGAAATGTGTGGGGATGAAAATCGGCGGATAGGCGGCGTTGTCGACCTCGAACTTGACCGAGAGCGAGGCCATCCAGAGGAAAAACAGGATCGCCGGCGATACGATGACGAACACCGCCAGTGCGAGCCCGAACTTGCCGAGGATGTGCTGTACACTCATGCGCCCAGACCTATCTCGGTCCACAACGTGCGTTGGCGCAGATAGAGCAGCACGGCTGCTAATGCTACGATCAGCACGAAGAAGATCACCGCGATCGCCGAGCCGTAGCCGAGGTCGTAATAGATGAAGGCGACGCTGTAGAGATAGAGATTGATGGTCTCAGAAGCTGAGCCGGGACCCCCTTGCGTGATCGCAAAAATGACGTCGAAGCTTTTGACCGCATCGATGCCGCGGATCATCGCGGCAATGAACAGGAATGGCATGATCAGCGGCAGGGTGATGTAGCGGAACATCTGCCACATGCCCGCGCCGTCGATCTGCGCACTTTCGTAAGGCTCGATCGGGATCGCCGCAATGCCGCCGAGCACGATCAGCATGACGAGGGGGGGTCCATTGCCAGGTCTCGACCAGCACGAGCGAGGGGATCACGGTTGCCGGATGAAATACCCAAAGCTGCGGCGGCAACCCCACCAGCGAAAGCAGATAATTGAGCACGCCGAGTTGCGGGTGGAACATCATGGTCCAGACCAGCGCGATCGCGACCGGCGTTGCCATCATCGGCATAATGAAGATCGCGCGCAGGAAACCGCGCCATGGAAATTTCGCGTGGAACACGACGGCGGCGAAGGTGCCGAAGATCAGCGGCAGCAGTACCGATAGCGCGGTATAGACCAGCGTATGCTCCACCGCTTCTATGAAGCGAGGATCGTTCGGCAGCCGCAGGTAGTTGGCGAGCCCGACGAAGGTCGTCGGCGAACCGACTTTCCATTCGTGTAGGCTCATCCAGATCGTGAACAGCCACGGGAAGATGATTACGGCAAGAACCACGATCAACGCCGGCAGCACGAACGGCCAGTATGATGGCGGCCGCCATTCCCGCTCCGGCGCGGGCTCGATTTTGGCCACGCCCGGAGTGGCTTGCGTCAAGGTGCTCACGCCTTCTCGCTGCGCTCCAGGATCGGTCGGAATTGCTCGTGCGCCTTCTTCAATTCGGATGCCGGATCGGCGCCCGAGAGTGTGGCTGTGACGGCAGCGCCGACGAGGTCGCGGAACTGGGCGACCGGAATGATGACGGGGAGGCCGAGCTTGCTGATCTTCGCGGAATCGATCACCGATTGCAGCCACGCCTGCGGGAGCTTGACGCCCTTGCGGACTTCAGGATCGTTGAGCACCGAATTGCGGAACGGGACGCCGCCGCCCGCCTGCAGCAGCCGCGCGCCTTGCGCCTTCGAGACCGCCCATTGGCAAAGCAGGTAAGCGGCTTCCTTGTTCTTGCTCGCCGCGGCGATGCCGAGGCCGTCGCCATAGGTCGCCGAATATTGTCCCTTGGGTCCGGCCGGCACCAAGGTATAGCCGACCTTGCCGACGATGCGCGAAGCATTCGGGTCTTCCAGCGGCGGCGCCCAGCCGACGCCGTCGATCCACATCGCCGAGCGCCCTTGTGTGAACGAGGCCATCGACTCCATCCAGTTGAAGCCGGCGACCCCGGGAGGCGCCACTTTCGTGAGTAGCTTTTGATAGAGCTTTGTCGCCTCGATCGCCTCCGGGCCGTCGGTCAGGATGCCGCCCTTGGCATCGAGGAATTCGCCGCCGTAGTCGAGGTAGAAGTTGGTCCACAGCGTCATGTTGGCGTTGCGCAAACCGCGTCCGACGAAACCGAAGGTGCCCTCTTTGGGGTCGGTGAGCTTCTCCGCCGCTTCGACCATTTCGTCCAGCGTCTTCGGCACCGCAACGCCCTTCTTCTGGAACATCTCCTTGTTGTAATAGAGAATGAAATAGTCGACCGACCATGGCAGCGAGAGCATCTGCCCCTTGTCGTTCTTGGCGTACTGAAGACCGGCGGCGGAGAAATCGCTTTCGAGGAGATCCGGCGCGGTGAGCGTCGGGTCCTTCATGTAGCCGGAGATGTCGGCGAGCCAGCCCGCCTTCTCGAACTGCCGCTTCTGCACATGATAGCTCACATGAATCACGTCGAAGCTCGGCTTGCCGGACGCAAGCTCGATCACCGCTTTCTGCCGCTGCTGCTGCTCCGGGATCTGTTCCGACTCGACCTCGATACCGGTCAGTTCGGTGAATTCCTTGATGTTCTTCTGCAGATTGTCGCCGCGCGGCCCTTTGGCAAGGATCACTTCCAATTTGGTGCCGGCGTATTTCTTCCATTGCGGCTCGGCGGCCTGCGCGGGCAATCCAGAAAAAGTGAGCGCGCCCGCGGCGGCTGATCCGGCCAGCACGGCGCGGCGCGAGATGCGGTGGTCTATCATTGTTTCCTCCCCTGGATCGTCTTTTTGCTAGGCTGACTGTAGCGCCTGCAAGGCTGCTGCAACAGGCCTGTTCGCGCAAGAACTCCTCCGGCTCGCCGCTTGAACAGCGCCAAGGCGCCCGTTACGCTCGCCCCTACATTTCCCGGAGAAACAACGAGAGGAAACAAGAATGAAGCAGCTTCGGATCGGCGACATCACCATTGATGCGGTGATCGAGCGCGAGGGCCCATGGCGGCGGCCGCAGGATTTCTTTCCCGCCTATGACGAGGCCGTCTTCAAGCACCATTTGCCCTCGATGGAGCCGGAGGTGTTCGACACCGCGCTCGGAATGATCGTCATCACCTATCAGACCTTCGTGGTGCGCACGCCGCATTATACGATTCTGGTCGATACCTGCACCGGCGAGGACAAGGGTCATCCGCCGCCGTTCGATTTTCCCGGCAAGGAGCGCTGGCGCAACGAGCTGTTCGCGTTGGGAGTCGGATACGAGCAGGTGGACTACGTGTTCTGCACCCACCTCCATATCGACCATACCGGCTGGAACACCACGTTAAGAGACGGGCGCTGGGTGCCGACCTTCCCGAATGCAAAATACATTTTTCACAAGCGCGAATATGCCGTGTGGGAAGCTGAGCATAAAAAGGGCTCCAATCCGCCCGGCACCGTGTTCCGCGACAATTGCCTCCCCGTCGTGGAGGCAGGCCAGGCGCTTCTTGTCGATGACGACTACGCGCTGGATGACACCATTACGCTGACGCCGACCCCGGGGCACTCGCCCTGTCATTGCTGCGTCAATATCTTCTCGAACGGCAAACGCGCGGTGGTCGCCGGCGATTTGATGCATCACGTGATCCAGTGTCGGGAGCCGGACTGGTCGGCGAAGCCCGACTGGGATCCGAAGCAGTCGGCGGCGTCGCGGCGGAAGTTCTTTGCCACCGTCGCCGACACCGATACGCTGATCTTGCCGATCCACTTCCCGGCGCCGACCGCAGGCCTGCTGATCGCCGACGGCGGGCGCTTCAACTATCGCTACAAGCGCGAATAGCAGCCGCTATCCCATCTTCATGTTGAAAAGCTTTGCCGCCGTGAGCCCAAGGATATCGGCCCTCTGGCTGTCGGTCAGCGATTCCGTCGCGAAGATGGGATCTACCGGATGAAGCTCCCAGGGATAAGGATAGTCGCTGCCGAGCACGACCTGGCTGGCGCCGACCTGGGCCACCAGATGGCGGATCGCTTCAGGGGTGAAGATCAGGGAATCGAAATAGATCTGCTTGAGATATTCGGTGGGCGCCTTCTTCAGCTTGATGTCGGGGTTGCAGCCTTTCGGCCCGACCAGACAGGCATGGTCAGAACGATCGGCGTAAGAGGGCAGGAAGCCGCCGCCATGGGCAGCGATCACCTTCAACCCCGGAAAGCGGTCGAAGGTCCCTTCGTAGATCAGGTGCGATAGCGCAAGCGTCGTCCCCAGCGGATTGCCGATGGTGTTGCTGAGCCAGCCGTTGCCGGCGAGGCGCTTGCTGAGCTCGGGCAGGCCCTGCGGATGAATGAACAAGGGCACGCCGAGTTCTTCCGCCTTGGCCCATACCGGATGGAATTTCGCATCGGAGAATTCCAGGTCTGCCACCCTGTCGCCGATGGCGGCGCCCTTCAATCCCTGCTTCTTCACCGCGGTCTCGAGCTCCTGCACCGCAAGATCGGGCGCTTGCAGCGTCAGCGAGGCAAAGGCCGCAAAGCGGTCGGGCTTGGAGGCGCAAAGCTCGGCGAGCTTCTCGTTCTGGAGCTTCACGATCTGCCCCGCCAGGTCACGGTCGCGGCCGTACCAGAACGGATTGATAGACAACACCTCCATGTCGATGGCTTGGGAGTCCATGGCGGCAATGCGCCGGTCGACCTCGATGAAAGCCTCCTGGGCGCCGTTGACAGGGGGAAGCTGGATTTTGGCGGCTTCTTCGCCGAGCAGCGCGCCGGCTTCGTGGAAATGGCAATGGGCATGCACGTCGATCGTCTTGACCCGTTTTCCGCCGACCATGACCGGGAGCTTTTGCCGTGCCGCTTCCTGACCGTGCGCGCTCTTGAGAAGGCCGCAACTGCAGAAGACGATACCGGTAGCGGCGGCCGCACTTCCCTTGAGAAAATCACGGCGTGTGGTCATGACCATTTCCTCCCTGTACTGCTTTTGTTTTCTGAGCAGAATTGCGCGCTCGCTCATTACGGCCAGCGTAGCCATGCCACATGGCGGCGGCAAGGCGTCCGACGTCACCCGTCCGTCAATCGACGGCGAGAGCGGGCCTCAGCTTTGCGTTAGTTGCTGCGCACCATGAGATTGGCTGCACCGAAGGGGACTTGATCGCTCGATCGTTCTGGGCTCAAATTCGCCATCCACGATGTCGGGAGGACACCCATGGTAAGAAGCATTGTTCTGGCTTCAGTGATCGCGACGCTGGCAATCGGCTCGGCTTTTGCGCAGGAATCCTGTGAAAGCAAAGCGGTCGGCAAGGACGGCAAGGCCCTCGCAGGCGCAGCAAAGACGTCGTTCATGAAGAAGTGCATGGCTGATCAATGCGCGACCAAGGCTGTGGGCTCCGACGGCAAACCCTTGGCGGGCGCGGCAAAAACCAGCTTCATGAAGAAGTGTGAAAAGGGCTAGGTTAGTAAACCAGTAGCAGGCCTACGGCGTAGCTTTAATGCATTCGGCGCCGCCGTAGCTTACGAACTCGCTCGCGATATTTGGTGGCCCATCTCAGTCGATGGGCTTTGAGCGCAACTCGTCCGCCGTCGCATTCACAAAGCCGAATTTCGCATAAGCCGCCTGTCCCGCCTCGCTGGCGACAAAGGCCAGATAGCGATCCGCGGCTTGCCGGTGCTTGCTGTTGGTCAGTACGCCGATGGCGTAGGAAACGGCGTCTCGCAGACTATCGGATGGCGGCAGCTCGACTGCATCCAGGTTTGCACCGAGGCGCTGCGCCTCCAGCGCCTCGGTCTTCCAGACAATACCGGCGTCCGATTTTCCATCCTGAAGTCGCGCCGGGGTTTCGCGGTGATGAACGGCCGTGAACCAGTTATTGGCTGTGGTCTGGCAAGACACGCACTCTTTTCCACCGGAAATCTGCTGCCAGACGTTGTGCCGCTCCAGCACCTTGCGGGCGTAGAACTGCATGATCCCTTCATTGACGGGGTTTGGCATTGACGTTTTGACGTCGGCGCGGACCAGATCGTTTATTCCCGTGACGTTCTTCGGGTTGTTCTTCGCCACCAGAATCTGGAGCTCGTTATGCATATAGACGGCATATTGGCTCATCAGATTGGCGGCCTTCAATTGCTTGAGATGGCCCAAATTTACCGACGCGTAGACGTCGGGTGTGGCGGCGTATTCATGGCCCTTATAGACCCATCCGCCGGCAAGGATCGCGGAAACGATCAAGCCCGGGGGGAGCGTCATCAGTCCGACCGATAATCCCCCTTCGCTCCGCCTGAACGCGCCGATCACCTCGTCCATGGCGAAAAACTGATTGCCTGCGACCCACAGCGTGAGATCGGCGTTCGGCATCCGCGCGAGCGCGTCGGTGCCGGTTACGACCGATCCGTCAGCGGCGTAGAGTTTGATGTCGGTGTCCTTGTCCGGCGGAATGGCGACCAGCTTCGATGCCGCCGCATCCTCGGCCCGCGTATGCGGCAGCGGCGATATGGTCAGCGTCGCCAAAAAGGCAATCTTGATCGCCGTTCGAAGCAATGCGTTCCTCATGATGAGCCCTCAGTGGAATACAATAGGATCGGGTG
>Ga0209153_1000800_pt1 | contig 12564 bp, 15 predicted proteins | sample GraSoiAngelo_120_FD_185877 | JGI IMG/M metagenome (GOLD analysis project Ga0209153, IMG submission 185877) | Grasslands soil microbial communities from the Angelo Coastal Reserve, California, USA - 14_0919_09_20cm (SPAdes) (version 2) | ecosystem: Environmental > Terrestrial > Soil > Grasslands ...
CGATGAGCTAGAGCAGAAGGTTTGTTCACGTTGTCAAAAAATCAGTGCTGAACAAATCTCAGCCTTAACGAACTATCACTGGTGGCCCAAGCGATGAGTCACCTTATTTTGTTTCGCAATTCGGTATAAGCCCCTTAACCTACAACCTACAACTTGAAGCTTATGAGAAATGAAGTGGTCGCGCTCTTAAAGCGCGCTCTATCCATAGTCAGCACAATCGCAATCATACTCGGCTGTCTCTATGAGGCGGGCTTGCTGCAATGGCTCACAGGGCAGCACGCGAACGCGCCGAGCGCGCCCCTGCCGGCGGGCGTGGCTAGTGTGAGCCTGCGCCCGCACATCATAACTTGGACGCAGGCGGGCGCAAGCCTTGTGCTCGCTTGCGCCGGTTACGTCTTTTCGTGCTTCGTGCGCGCCGAGACGTGGGCGGCGCTCAATGGCGCGGATGATGCGACCTAACACGGCCACGCGCACGCTCGTCTGCCTCTGTGCGCTTATCTATCTCTGCGGCGTGTTTACCGGGCACAGTTACGATCTGCTACGCCTTGGCGCATACGCGCCCGCCGAGATCGCAGGCGGGCGCGGGTTGTGGCAGATGCCCGTGTCACTGTTTCTGCATGTGAGCGCGTGGCACGTAGCCGCCAACTGCGTCTCTGTTTGGTTCTTGGGCGGGATGGTCGAACGGCGGATCGGCAGTTGGCGCATGCTGATGCTCTACCTGCTCGGCGGCCTCGCGGGCTGTCTCGCACAAGTGGCTTACGCGGTCGCAATGTGTGACGCGCCGACGCGACCCGTCTGCGGTGCATCCGGCGCGGCGCTGGCGCTTGCAGGCGCACTCGTCGCGCTCAAACCTTACCGGCGCTTTCGGGCGTTCGGGTTGCGACTCGACACCCGCGCGGCGGTCGCCGCCTATGTGGCGGCGCAGGGGCTTTACCTGTTCCTACGTCCACCGGACGCGCTGCCCGTTGCTTACGCTACGCACGCTGGCGGTGGCATCGCCGGCTTTGCGCTCGCGCTGCTCTTGTCGTTCGTAAGCTCCCGAAGTTGAGTTGTTGAGTGTCGCCAGCTCGCATCTACCCAATTTGGACAGATGCGATCAAGCCGCAAGTGACTCGCCAAGTGTGCGCCCGTCGTTATGGCTTACGGGCGCGTCGAGCGAGCGGAAGCGCAACGGGTCGCGCAGGCCATAAGCCGCGCGAATGTAGCGGCGCACCGTTCGACTGTCGAGACTCTCGCGCGCGAGCTTGTGCGCGAGAATATCTACGGTGATGGCTTGCACCGCTTCCTCGCGCACGTCGGCGGGCAAGCCCATAGGGACAAGCGAAGCAATGTCGCGCAGCAGCTTGGCCGCCGCAGCCTCGCGCCGTGGCAAGGGCGCGGGCCGCGGTGCGCCCTTGGCCAGCAGCTTTTCGAGCGCCGCGATCTTCGATTGCAGCGCCCGTATGCGGGAGCGCAACAAGGGCAGCACTTGTTAGGCGCAACGCGCGTAACCGACTTGGGCTTGCGCCCTGCGCCAGCACGCGCGCCGCCACTTCTACCTTTGACTCCGGCCATCGAGTTTATATCCTGAAACTGATCGACAACTTGTCGAGAATGAGCCTGCGGCGGCGGAAGCTTTCTTCTGCCGGGTCCTTCGCTTCGACGTGAACGAACGCGCCGGAAACGACAGCGCAAGCCATCATCTCGCGGTCGGTCATGTCCTCTGCATAAGTGAAGTAATCAATCAACTCGCAGAAGGCCGCGGCTATGTCGTCTGAGTCGTAAGGATGTTCGTAACCGTAAGGCGGGACAACGATCTGCGCGAGTCGGATATAGCGTTTGCGTAGTTGCTCAAATTCCGGCGTACCAACATGCGGAAACTTCTGATCGCTTCGTTCCGCGACGCTGTAAGGCACAAGCTTGTTAGTTACCTCGCGGGGCGTGCGGGCGTCTTTGGTTGCGAGCGTCTCTTTACGCGCGCGCGGGCGAGACGCTTTCGCGCCCTGCTTTCGAGTGCTATTCTTCATCTGGTTTTCCCTTCTTTGTGGAGTGGAAACTTGAGCGGCGCGCGTGACCCTTCGAAGTTCGTGCGCCGCCCGTTAAGGCGCGGGGCTTACTTGAGATTCACCGTCTCAAGTAAGCCCTTCGCTTGTTAGTGCGCTAACCCGGCAAGGCCGGCGACGGAGAACGTCAACGCCTCAAGCTCGCGCATCGCGGCGGCGAGCGCGCGGTTGAGTTCTGCGGCCGTTTCGTAGTCGAGCACGCGGCCCTCGTGCGCCGCCAACTCATAACTGACCGTGCGCAACTGCGCCCGCACGCGCGTGATGCGCGCCGTCGGCGTTTCCTTTTCCTGTTGCGCCTCAAACTGTCGTTTGCTTAAACTCATCAGTACATCCTTTCGGCTCGGCTTCGGGTGAAAGGTCGAGGGCTTAGGCGGGCGGTGCGAACGCTCACCTAAGCCCGTTTCCGTTTAGTGCGCCGCTTGCCGCATCTGGCGGACGGCGCGCACGAACAAGACGGCGGCGAACAGATGCTTGCAGACCATCGGCACACGCTTGCCCCGTGTCGGCGTGCCGGCTTCACAGGTGCAGGTGCCGAACACTTGCCCGTGCCGTTGCTCGAAGCGGACGAGGTAGGTGTGCGCCTTCGCCTTGTTCGTGACTTCGTACACGTGTGGCTCGTAGCGGCGGACGCTCAGTTTTTCTTTGCTGGCTCGCTCGGCTGCTTTGGTGAACTGTTCGCGGCGTTGAATCTGAATCATGGTCTGTTTCCTTCCTTCGTTGCTGTCCTAACCTGAAAAGAATTATACACACCCCTGTAAAGAATTGCAAGCTATTTCTTTCACTCCCCTGTAAGAATTTGCTTGCTTATTTATCGGGTTATGAATATTATTCTTTACGGTTGGCTACAGGGGAGTGTAGGCTATGCCGCATGAGCAGAAAGCAACCGCGCGTTATGACCACTAAACAATTCGCCGAAGCAATGAACGTCAACTATCGGACGGCTCTTAATTGGCTTGAGGCCGGACTTGTTCCCGGCGCAGAGCGGCGCACATCGCCTATTGGCGAATATTGGGAGATACCTGACGGCGCGCTGAAGATGGAGCGTCCAAAGCCGGGGCCCAAGCCCCAACCAAAGGCAGACGCAAAGCCCGCGAAGAAACGCGGCAGAAAGGCGGCATGATGAAAAGTGCGCTCAAAAGCAATCGCTACATGTCGCGCGTAGAAGTGGCGGCGCACTATTGCGTGAGTGAAGCGTCAGTGCGCAAGCCTACAACCGGCTCGCCGCTTGCGCGCCTGCGGCAGATCAAACTTGGCGGGCGCTACTTGATTCTGCGCTCAGATGTAGCGGCGCTCGACCGGCAACTTGAGCGTGCCGCCATGACGCCCTATGACGCGCCGCCCTTGCCGGAGATTGACCACACCGCCGACGAAGATCGTGCTTCTTGAGGCAAGAGGAAAGGCAACGAGACATGAGCACAGAGGATCGGGTGACTGACTTGGAACGATCATTCGCCATCTTGACGCGCCTGCTTGAGAGCGCGAGCGAACGCGCCGACACGCACGAAAGCTGGATCAACCAACTCGGCACGGCGCAGGCCGAAACCGAAACGAAGCTCGGCGCTTTAGTTGATGCGCAGATTCGCACCGACGACAAGATTGCGCTCTTAGCTGCGGCGCAGACGCGCAGCGACGACAAGATCACGGCGTTAGCCTCGGCGCAGATGCAAACTGAAGCTGCATTGCAGCAACTCATCGCGCAACAGGCGCGCACCGATGCGCAGCTTGCGCAGTTGATCGCCCGCGTGGACAAGCTGACCGATGCGCTCGAACGGCACGCGGGCGACGCCCACGCGCACGAGGTTTGACGCATCTGTCCAATTCGACCAGATAGCTTTTCGGCTCGCAAATAGAGAAAGCTTATGAACCGGTTAGATTGAGCTTGCACAGCAGAAAGGAGCAAGTGATGGGTGAGACTAAATACACACGCGCCGCCTCTGAGCTTATGAGACTGCTGCAAGTTGTAAGTTCGGAGAATAATCGGACAGCCGCAGAAGTAAACAGGCAGGCAGAGCGATTAGAAGGTGTTAGAAGAGATCGCAGCGCAGAGGACGCAGCAAGGTTCGATCAAGTCATGGCCGACTCTGCCGTGATGTTTGAGCAGTACGCGCAAGGACTTCAATCTACTATCCCGGACTTTCAAGAGAACATCGCCACCGTGAAAGAGGGATCTGATATTCACATCAAATCGGAGATTGATCTTAACACTGAAGAGGGGCGGGCGGAGTTGGCGGCCACGCACCGAGAAGCGAAGGGGTTGCTAGAGACCTTTCAAGATAATCTAACAAAGCTGGGAGTCCTGCGCTCAATCGTAGCAAGCTTGCATCAGCGCGATGATGATCCGCACTTGAAGCGCGCGACCGCGCTGGCGCTTGCAGCAATAGACGGGATTATCGCGGTTCATAGAGACTTCGAGACCTTTGCTCTCGGGCTGCAATTCACCGCCGACGAAAAATCGTAATAGAACTTCGGCTCGCCTCACGCGCGCTCGACGGGGCGCACGGACAGATCGCTTTTCCCTGAGCGATTGGGCGAGCCGAAATCTTAATCAGGGTTCACAGAGAGGGACTGTGAGTTATGCCGAAGGGCACGAATAATACTTATCCGACTGAGGATGTGACGCTCGACAACGGCGCGCGGGTTCTATGGTCAAGACTACAACGGCATCGGCAGGGGCAGCCGCGCGGCGTGCCGACCATCTGCCCGTGCGGACATGAGCACTTGGCCGTCCCTGCGCACGCGATACGTTCGACTTTTACGGGCCTCTGTCAAGCGTGCAATTACAAACGGCTCGCGCTCATCGGCGATCTGCCGTATGGCAGGCGCGGCTCGGTTATGCACCTCGACCGGCACGATCCTAATGACCCGCGCAAGCGCATCATCACGTGCGGCGGCCCCTGCGACGGCAACGAATACTCGGCTTTCCCTCCGCCTCGCAAAGTAAGAGAAGACCCCGCGCAGATGGCTAAGATTGTGGGGCTATGCCCTGTATGCAAGCCGCGCAGGTACACGGGCGAGATGTTTCTCTTCATTGAAGAGAATGGCAGAGTGACGAAAGTTCTTTTCGACGTGCGACGGAAAAAAGTGTCTGCGTCTGGCAAGTCCTATGACGAGGTTGGTATCGAGTGCCGGAGATGTCCTGTCGGGCAGGTGAGGCTTATAAATTTCAGTAGAGTCAGAGGACACATTAACGGCAACAATAGAAGGAAATGGTCTGAACTTTGCAGCGAGCACGCTAATGCACCCGGCGCGAAACTCAAGCTTCGAGGGAAAAGGCGAAAGTCCAGAACAAGCGACACGATCACAGTTTTTCATAGCAACAAAAAAGCGACGACCTTTTTCTCTTTGTGCAAGTGTCCGCGCCCGACGGGATGGGAGGACGCCGTAACGAATTGGCACAAACGACCCGATTCCTGTCCAGAGCACAATACCCCTGCAATACGCGCCGAACTGTTATCGAATCGGAAGCTTGAAAAGATCACGCAGCAGGTCGCAGCAGGTAACGGTAACGGGCAGAAGAACGGCGATAGTCATAGACCGCGCGCCGACAGAAGCAAGTGGACACTTAGCGCCATTGATGGTCTTAAAGTTCTATTTGATTCCGCGCAGCGATACTACCCAACGCGCGACGAGCGAATCGCCTCAATCAAGCAAGCCGACCTTGCCACGCAGATCGGTATAACTGAAAGCCGCTTGCGCCGACGGCTTAGGGATAAGGACTGTCATCTAACTGAACTCTTTCCCAACCTACAGCAGCTTTACGATAACTTCCGCGAGTTTGTGATCGCCGGATTTGAGCGGGGCGACTCTTCAGAAAAAATATTATCTGATCTCCTGTCCAGCTCCCGGCGCATCGCTGCATAATAAAACCCAATAAATATGCAGATTGTCACCGTGCGAAAAGCTTTTCGCACGGTGACACCGTGCGCGAAGTCTGTCAGAAAACGCACGTTGCGGCGCTTAGTTTTTGAGACTATATAAAGAGACCGTGAGTTGGCGAATGCGCCTCAACTCACGGTCTCTTTATTCTTGTTTTCCGGTTTGTTGACGACGTGATTCTAAACCCGATCTGCTCTTCCTGCCAAGACTCGGCCGCCGTGCGCGTGAGGGCTAACGCATGAGCGCACAGCTCAAACCTTCGCGCGCTGCCGCTTCGCAAACGCAATTAACCGTCGAGCGCATTGCCGCACGACTCGGCGTCCCTATCGCTTACCGACCAGAGTTCGCGCAACTCGGCGGCGGTGGCAACGCCGGTGTGCTGCTCAGCCAGCTTTGGTATTGGCATGATAAAGGGGCGCTGCCCGACGGTTGGATTTGGAAGAGCGCGCGCGAGTGGCAAGAGGAGACCGGCTTGACCCGACGCGAACAGCAGACGGCGATCAAGCGATTGGTCGAGCGCAAGCTCGTCGAGACACGCCAACCCTCACGCCGCGCCCCGATGCAGTACCGACTCAACGTGGCGGAATTGCTTGCGCAGCTTGAGCAGCTCAGCCCACCGCGCCCGCGCGTCGTCGCCGCAACTGCCGACGCACCCGAAGAGACAACGAGCGTGGCGGATTCGTGCCACTCAGTATGTACGTTTGGTGCATCTGGAGATGCACCGATCCGCCATACTTCAGAGACTACACTTCCAGAGATCACAAGCTCAGAGAATACACACACACTACCGCGCGATGATGCGCGCGCGCGGGGAGCGCCGGCGGCGCGTGTGTGTGTGTCACTCTCAAAATTTTCGGCTCAAGCGCGGACGGGGCACATGCAGCACGGGCGTGATTACACAGGCAAGCCACTTGGGTTCGGTTGGCTACGCGAGAGCGCAGAGGGACTGTTCGACGAAGCACTCTCAGCGTGTCGTGAATGCGAACTTGCGCGGGTCGTGCCGCTTGTGGTTGAGGCTGAGAATGCCGGCGGCACGGCGGGTGTGCTCGTCTCCGATGCCGAGATCGCGGAGTTGGCCGAAGCCGTGCAAGCCGTCTGCGAGGTGCAAGGTCGGCGCGCGGTGGACGTGATCGCCGAGTTGCTGCCCGATGTGCGCGACCGCGTTGCGGCGCAGTTCGGCTCGCACGAAGCGCGTGCGGATGTGAAGTTGGATTCACGATTCACGATTCACGTTTCATGATTTTTACACGCTCGCTTGGCGCGCGCAGAAGCGACGGCATGACAAGAGCAACTACAACACAGTTAGCGCAGACCGCGCCTAATTTCGAGCCGAACAGTTGGTACGACGCGCTGCTCGGCGAACGCAATGCAGATCGCGCCCGCTTCGAGTCACATTACAGCGTGGTAACACAGCAAGCGGTTGCAGCTTATGAGCAGGCGAAGTTGAGAGCGCAGCAAACATCACAGCGCACATCGGACGTGCGCGAAGTTGCATGATATGAACGAGCAGACGCTAAAACTGTTGGAAGACCCTGAAAACTTCATCCGGCAGATCGCCGCCGAGGTCGTGCGCGCGCAGTCGGCTGAAACCATCGGCGCAGTCAAGGTTAAGCGCGCGGCCGAACTGCTCGAGATGACCGAGCACCGTGTCCGGCGGCTGATTGCCGAAGGGCGGCTCGAAGTCGTGCATCCAACGCCAAAGACCATTCGCATCCCGCTCGCATCAATCCGGCAGTTCTTGGAGAGTGAATCGTGATAGAGTGCCGAGCCTCTAAATCCCAACTTGGAAAGGAGGCTCCTATGCCAGAAGAGAAGAAACGCCGGCCGCGCGGTCAGGTGATCCCGCTCGACGCTGGCAACCGTGAGAAGTGCCGCACATGGGGCGTGCGCGTGCCTTTGAAAGAACGCGACGCGACGGGGCGGCACAAGACGCACTATGAAGCGCTCTATAACAAGACTGAGCGGCAAGCTGAGAAGCGCCGCGATCAACTGCTCGCGGAAGTTGAAGCCGGGTTGTTTTTCAGCCCTGCGCCGATCACTTTCAATGCCCTGCTCGACGAATGGCTCAAGCAGAAGGAGCGAGAGAAGCTGAGTCCGGCTTCTCTCGACAGCTATCGCCACACGACGGCGGCTTTCCTGCGCCCGTATCTGGGGCACTTGCAGATCGGCGAGATTAGCCCCGTCACTGTTCGCGACCTCTTCAACACGCTACAGGATCGCAAGCTGGCCGACGCCACGATCCGGTATGCCCGCACCGTCCTGAATCTCGTCATGCACGACGCGATCCGGTGGCGCTATCTGCGCGAGAATCCGGCCGCCGGCATCAAGCCGCCGGAAGGTGCGGACGGGCGCACTTGCCGCTCGTTCGACCTTGCAGAGACCCGCAAACTACTTGAGACGGCGAGTCTTGACCCGGACGATCTGATCTTCGTCTTCGCGCTCTTGACGGGCCTCAGACCAGCCGAGTACACGGGGCTGCTATGGGCGCACGTAGCAGAGGCGGACGGGCGCGGCGTCGTCCATGTGCGGCAAGTAGCACACAAGCTGCAAGGCGGCGGTTGGGTCTTTCGTCGCCCCAAGACAAAGAAGTCCGTGCGCAGTGTCCCCTTCCCGGCGGCGCTCTACGCCGATCTAATGCGTTGGCGCGCACGGCTGGATGCGCGCAGACGTGCCGTCGGCGGCGAGTGGCAAGACTATGGTCTGGTCTTCCCGAACGCGACAGGCGCGCCGCAACGCACCGATTCGTTGGGTCTCAAGTTTCAGCGCCTGCTGAAGCGCGCCGAACTGCCCGTCCATTTCACGCTGTACTCGCTCCGCTACACGTTCGCCACCTTGCAGTTTATGGCGGGCGAGCGTGATAAAGTGATCAGCGATTTGATGGGGCACGCGAAGGTGGACTTTACCAAGAACGTTTACACCAAGGTGCTCCCCGCGATGCAAGCACAGGCGTCAGACAGTCTGGAAAGACTGCTTTTCGGCGCGGCTCGCACAACGTTCGCACAATCGGACGCTGAGCGCGTGATGTAAATCTTTGATAACACACACCAATTCACCCCGCCCTGAATTAACAAATAATTAAGGCGTCATTCATCCTGATTTAATTCGCTTGCATTAGGCTTGCCGACTTGAATCAACAGTCTTCGGGCATATGCAAAATCAGGTCGAGTTGTGCCAATCAACAGCACGATTCGCTTAGTCAAGCCCCGATGCCATTGTGCTTTCACCAAACACCAACGACAAAACTTTTTTACGATTCCGTAGGAGACTTTTCATGATGCGACTCCTCCAGCGACTTCCGCGCATGTCATCTCTGGCGCTCGCGTTCGCGGCGCTCTGCCTGATGCCTCTATTCGCTTTCGCGCAATCTGATCAAGGCCGCATCGTCGGCGCAGTGCGCGACCCGAATAATGCCGTCGTGCCCGGCGCGATTATCACCGTGCACAATGAACGCACGGGCGAGGAGCGCACCGTCACGACGAACGAAGCCGGCCTCTATCAAGTGACCGCGCTCAAGCCTGCGACTTACACGGTCACGGTTGCGGCGCAGAGTTTTAAGACGACGAAGACGACCGAAGTGCAGTTAAACGTCGGGCAAGAGTTGACGCTTGATCTTATGGTGCAGCCGGGTTTAGCTGAGACGGTTGATGTCGTCTCGTCGGCCGAGTTGGCGCTCGATACGAGTTCGGCCAGCATGACCGCGAACGTCAACCCGCGTGAAGTCGCGGGGCTGCCCTTGAACGGTCGGCAACTGTCGCAGCTTTACCTGCAAGCGCCCGGCGCACTCAACAGCGGCTCCGGCACGTTTGGCGACATACGCTTCAACGGCCGCGCCGTCGAGCAGAACATCGTGCGCTACGACGGCGTCGAAGGCACGGCCATCATTGATGCTTCGCCCGGCAACTTAAACGGCGAAGTGCCCTCGCCGTTCCGGCTGCAATCGAGTTTAGAGAATGTGCAGGAGTTTCGCGTCGAGTCGTCGAATTACGCGGCCGAGTACGGCACGGGCACGGGCGGACAGGTCAACGTCGTCACCAAGTCGGGCGGCAATCAGTTCCACGGCTCGGTCTTTGAATACTTGCGCAACGATGCCCTCGATGCCCCGAACTTCTTCGACAACATCATCGGGCAGAAGTCGCCGCTACGGCTCAACCAGTTCGGCGGCTCGGCTGGCGGCCCCGTCATTAAAGGCAAGACGTTCTTCTTCCTCTCTTACGAAGGCTACCGGCTGCGCGCCGGGATCAACTCAACTGAGGCCGTGCCGGGTGATGCGGCGCGCATCTGCGCGCCCGCGCCGAACGGCGTGCCCTGCGTCGAAGCCAACGGCGGCGCATCGCGCACGCTCGCGTTGCTGCCCGCGTTCCGTGATCCGCACGCCGTCATCGTCTCGACCGGCACGGGCACGAACCTCTTCGACGTGGCCCAACTTCAGGCGAACGCCGCCGTCAATGAAAACGCCTACGCCTTCCGCCTCGACCACAAGTTCAACGGCAAGCACTCGGCCTACTTTCGCTTCTTCCGCGACAATGGCAATAACATTCAACCTGAAGGCGTCTCAGGCCGGCGCGTGAACTTCGTTGACAATCCACAGAACGGCGTCGTCGCTTTCCAGTCGGTACTGTCGCCGACGCTCTTAAATGGGGTCAAGGTCGGCTTCAACGGCGCGTTCACACGCACGAATGGCATTGCGCGCTCGCTCCCCGGCATTGATCTCTCAGCCGCCGTTATCAACATCTCCGGCAACACGGCCAACTTCGCCATCGCCGGACAGGGCACTTCGGCCGGCACGTCGAATCCCGGCGGCCTCATTCGCGCCAACAGCGCGACGAACGGGCGCGGGCAACCTTACACGGCCTATTCGCTCTCGTTCATTGATAATCTGAACTGGACGCGCGGCAATCATAACTACAAGTTCGGCGTCGAGGTGCGGCCCAATCGCATCTACACCGACCGCAATGGCGGCACGACCTATGTCTTCAACAGCCTGCCAGACTTCCTCGCCAACCGCGCCGCGTCCATTCAATTTTTGGGCGATCTCTCCGACCCCAGCCCCTTCAACAACGGCATCACGGGCAACCGTCTGGCCAAGAGCGAGTATTACATCGGCTACGCGCAGGACGAGTGGAAGTTCAGGCCCAACGTGACGTTCAATCTCGGCTTGCGTTACGAATACTACACACCGTTGCGCGAGGCGCGGAACGGACAGGTAAACTTCGACACAACCACCGGCACGATCCTGCCGTCCGATATTATTCGGTTGAGATCAAGCAAGAAGAACTTCGCCCCGCGTCTTGGTGTGACATGGTCGCCTAATCCGGCGGGCACAGGCTTCTTTGGCGGCGGGCGGACTATCCTGCGCGGCGGCTTCGGCATCTTCTACGGCCCCGGTCAAGTCGAAGATCAGATTCAGCCGATTGAAAGCGACCGCATCTCTTCGACCATCTCCAACACGGCGTTTGATCCAAACATCGCTGGCACGGTCGCCAGCATCCAGCGGAACTTCATCAACAATCCCGCCAATCGCGTCTATCAACCGCGCGCCTATGCGTCGGAGTACATCATTCCTGAGAAGGTCTATCAATACACCGTCTCCGTGCAGCAGGAGTTGCCCTACAAACTTGTCGGCACGGTCGCCTACGTCGGCAGTCAAGGGCGCAACCTGTTCCTACGCGGTCTGTCAAACACCTTGCGCGCCGGCAATGCAACCATCGTCAACGGTCAACCGTTGCCCGATAACGCAGGCGTCGTCAACCGCCTTGACCCGACAACTGGGCGCGTCATCGGTGTCACCTCAATTCGCCAGTTCGACATCATTAACAACGCCGCGCTCTGCGGCGCGTCTGCGGCGAACCCGATCTGCAAACCCTTTGCGGAGATTGACACGAAGACGAGCGGCGGCGGCGACAGCTATAACGCTTTGCAGGTAACGCTCGTGCGCCGCATCTCGTCGGGGCTGACGCTCAACGGGCAGTACACCTTCTCACGTAGTTTCGGCACGACCTCCGGCTCGAACGAAGCGCGCACCGCCGCGCAACCCTTCGGCGGCACGCCGCGCCCGTCCGGCGACCAGAACAACTACGAAGCAGATCGCGGCTACAACAGCTTCGATGTGCGCCATACCTTCAACCTCTCTGCCGTCTATGATCTGCCGGTCGGCAAAGGCCGCAAGTATGACTTCGGCAGCGTCGGCAATGCGCTCTTCAGCAATTGGGAAGTTGGCACGATCATGAACGCGCGTTCAGGTCTGCCGATTGACGTGACGATCACGCGCCCCGAAGTTGTTGCCGTCTGCGCGCAGGCGGGCGGCTGCACGGTCAACACGAGTGCCACGACGACGACGACCGTCGCGCAAGGCTTCACCGTCCAACTGCCTTCCGTCTCCGGCACGCAACCGCTCCCCGCCGGTTTCACGGCCGTCGTCAACGCGCCCGGCGGCGGCGCATCGCGGCAGACGCGCCGGCCTGATCTGATCGCGGGTATCAGTCCTTATCTCAACAATGATCGCAACTTCCTGAACCCGGCCGCCTTCGCCATCCCCGCGCCCGGCACGTTCGGGAATCTCTCGCGTAATACGCTGAAGGGGCCGAACTTTCAGCAGTTCGATCTCATCTTGAATAAACGCTTCCCTATCCGTGAGAAGATGAACGTC
>Ga0209153_1000803_pt1 | contig 12520 bp, 12 predicted proteins | sample GraSoiAngelo_120_FD_185877 | JGI IMG/M metagenome (GOLD analysis project Ga0209153, IMG submission 185877) | Grasslands soil microbial communities from the Angelo Coastal Reserve, California, USA - 14_0919_09_20cm (SPAdes) (version 2) | ecosystem: Environmental > Terrestrial > Soil > Grasslands ...
CCACTAATTGAAAACGACGTACGTTCATTCGCGGGAAACAAAGATTTCAAGACGATGTTTGTCTTTTGATGGTTCATGGAGCCCGAACCGGTAAACTAGTTTTTTTCCGCAGCGCTCTCCAAGAGGTCGTTCAATCTATCGCGAACGCGGCTCGCCCTAATCGGCGATCTCGAGGCCCATTTGGCGGGCGGTGCCGGCAATGATGCGGAAGGCAGCTTCGTCGTCGCGGGCGTTGAGGTCTTTGCGCTTGGTGTTCACGATGTCCATGACTTGTTTGCGCGTGACCTTGCCGACCTTTGTCTTGTTCGGTTCTTTCGAGCCGGCGGCGATGTTGGCCGCTTTCTTCAAGAGGATGGCAGCAGGCGGACTCTTCGTGATGAATGTGAACGATTTGTCTTTGTAAACCGTGATCACCACCGGGAGAATGTCGCCGGCTTGTTTCTGGGTGGCGGCGTTAAATTCCTTGCAGAACGCCATGATGTTGACCCCGCGCGGGCCGAGGGCAGTGCCAACCGGCGGAGCAGGGTTAGCTTGCCCGGCCGGAATTTGTAATTTGATCTCTGCTATTTTTTCTTTGGCTGCCATTGTAATTCGTTAAACCGCTAAATCGTTGAATCGTTGAATAACATTATCCGCGCTCCACTTGCCAATATTCCAGCTCCACCGGAGTGGCGCGACCGAAAATAGTGACCGACACGCGCAGTTTCCCACGCTCAGGATCGATCTCTTCGACGATACCCGTCTGATTTTGGAACGGGCCATCGGCGACTTTCACGGACTCGCCTACTTCAAAGCTGACTTTCGGCTTCACCTTTTCTTCGCGCTCTTTCATTTGCGCGAGCATGCTGTCCACTTCCGATTGTCGCATTGGAATCGGTTTGTCCTTTGTTCCGGCAAACCCGATCACGCCGGGTGTGTCGCGGATGAAATACCAGGTGCGCCCGATCAGCTGATTGTTTTCGTCGAGCAAATGCATGTTGACGATCAGATAACCGGGAAAAAATTTCCGCGTGGTCTCACTCTTTTTCCCTTTCTTAATTTCTGAGACGCGCTCAGTCGGGACCAGCACGTCGTAAACCAAGTCGCCCATTTCCTCGGTTTTGACGCGTTTCAAGATGTTCTCCCGCACCTTGTTTTCCTGGCCGGAAAGCACGTGCACGACGTACCATTGATCTTTGCCTGCGAGTGCCTGTGCCATAAATCAGTGTAGTCGGGTGAAGAAATGGACGAAATTAACCAGGACAAAATCGAAGAACGCGACGAAGCCACCCAGCAGTACCATCGAGATGGCAACGACAACAGTCGAGTCGCTCAATTCCTTGTAACGGCGGAACCCTTTTTCCTTCGGGTCCCACGGCCAGGAAGCTTTTTGCAACTCCAGCTTCACTTCACCGAAGAAGTTTTTGATTTTGGTAATCATCAATTGTTAAGCAAAAGGTCCAACATCCAACGCTCAACGTCCAACGCCTAATTCTCTTTCTCCGCGTTCGAAGTTCAGTGTTCGACGTTGGGCGTTTGCAGCCTTTAATCCACGCCAGGAGGGACTCGAACCCCCAACCGACGGTTTTGGAGACCGCTACTCTACCAATTGAGCTACTGGCGTATTTGTAATCTCCCTCTTCCGCTTAATCTTCCTCTTCCGCGTCTTCGCCTCAAGTAAGCAGAGTGCGAGGAAGATTGTTAATCCAGAATATCGCCCACGCGACCTGCGCCCACGGTTTTGCCGCCCTCGCGAATGGCGAAGCGAATCGTTTTCTCCATGGCAATGGGCGTAATCAACTCCACCTCGATGGAGATATTGTCGCCCGGCATCACCATTTCAACGCCTTCGGCCAATTTAACCGTGCCGGTAACGTCCGTGGTGCGGAAATAAAACTGTGGTCGGTAATTGGTGAAGAACGGAGTGTGACGTCCGCCTTCCTCTTTGCTCAGCACATAAACTTCTGCCTTAAACTTCTTGTGCGGCGTAATTGAACCTGGCTTCGCGATCACCTGGCCGCGCTCTACCTCCTCTTTCTTCAAGCCGCGCAACAGCACCCCGACGTTGTCGCCCGCGCGCGCTTCGTCGAGAAGCTTGCGGAACATTTCGATATCGGTCGCCACTGTCTTCGCCGTTGGACGAATACCCACCAGCTCGACTTCCCCCATTTTCTTAAGAATGCCGCGCTCCACACGACCAGTGGCCACGGTGCCGCGGCCTTCAATGTTAAATACGTCTTCGATCGGCATCAGGAACGGCTGATCGACCGGCCGGTCGGGCACAGGCACGTAATCGTCGACCGCTTCCACCAGCGCGAGGACCTGCTTTTCGGCGTCAGCGTCACCATTAAGCGCCTTGAGCGCGCTGCCTCTGACGATTGGGATTTTGTCGCCGGGGAATTCGTACTGCATCAACAAATCCCGCACTTCCATCTCGACGAGGTCGAGGAGCTCAGGGTCATCGACCATGTCCACCTTGTTTAGGAAAACGACGATGGAGGGCACGCCTACTTGGCGGGCCAGCAAAATGTGTTCACGCGTCTGCGGCATCGGTCCGTCGGCAGCGGACACAACCAGGATGGCGCCATCCATTTGCGCCGCGCCGGTGATCATGTTCTTGACGTAGTCGGCGTGCCCCGGGCAATCGACGTGGGCGTAGTGCCGTTTCTCGCTGGAATACTCTACGTGCGCGGTGTTGATGGTGATTCCGCGCTCTTTCTCTTCCGGCGCGTTATCGATTGATTCATATGCCCGCACTTCGGCCATGCCCTTTTTGTTCAGCACCATCGTGATTGCCGCTGTCAGGGTTGTTTTGCCGTGGTCCACGTGACCGATCGTACCGACGTTCACGTGCGGCTTGTCGCGTTTAAAAGCTTCCTTAGCCATTTCAATTCTCCTGTTTAACTAAACTTCGTTTTTACTTCTAATTATTCCACTGCCGGCCGCGAGTTCTTTCTGGAGCCCATGACCGGGATTGAACCGGTGGCCTCGTCCTTACCAAGGACGTGCTCTACCAACTGAGCTACATGGGCCTGCTTTTGCCAGCCCAGCGCTTCCGCAGCAACCCGAGCCGCAAACCGGTTTCGCTTTCTACCAGAGACTCAAAAGTCCCAAAGCCGCGTCAAATTTGCAATTTGAACGACCATGGGACCGCCTCGTTCCAGCAAAAAGCGTCCGCAAGCTAACCGCGGCCACCGTCGTGTCAAAGAGATTTTCCCCATGCGCGGAGCTGTGGCGTGCGTTGTCTTCAGCGCATTTGATTCAAAGCGTGCCAGAGCAGATCCGCTGAGACAGGACGCTACAGCATCTCTGCCTTCAGCGGATTATGTGACTCGTCTCCTCTGCTTTGCCCCGCATTAGAAGGCGCACGATTACGGCAATCAGAATCAGTACCACGATGCCGATCATAATGTACAGCGGCTTGATCTGACTAATCAAACTCGGCTCTTCCGGCGTTGCCGTAGGCGCCGTTGTCGTTGCTGCTGTCGTACTAGGATGCGGCGCATTTTTTGCGGCAAGTTGTCCCTGAGTCCACTGCAGGCGCGAGAAAGTATCATTGTCTTGCGGGTTGAGTTTCAAGGCCGCCTGATAATCAGGGATCGCCTTTTCATACTGTCCCATCAAACTGTACGTGTAACCGCGCTTGGTGAGGGCTTCGGTATCGTTCGGAGCTTTGTCCAGGATGAATGTGTAATCGGCAATGGCCGCATCAAAGTTCTTCGATCCCCGATATGCCAGCGCGCGCCGATCATAGGTCTGAAAGTCGTCCGGCTTTTTTTGAATCACCGTAGTGAAATCGGCCACTGCCTTGTCCCATTGGCTGAGTCCGAGCTCGGCGAACCCGCGGAGCTTGATTGCAGTTAGTTCATCGGGTTTGATCTCGAGTGCTTTCTCAGTGTCCGCCAGCGCTTGCTGATAATTCTTTTGTTGCAGGAAAACCTGCGATCTGCCGACGTAAGCCCGCATGTCTTTAGGCGACAGCTGAATGGCCTTTGAAAAATCGTCACCCGCCTCTTGGTATCGCTGGAGCTCGAAATTGGCAAAACCACGAGCTTCATAAAACGCCGGCTGCTTACTGTTTGCCATAATCGCCGCGGTAAACTCCGTCACCGCTTGTTCGTACTGCTTGCTGTCAAGCAATTGGACGCCCTTTGCGTACTCGCCCGTCCCAGCTCCTGCTTTCTCTTTGGCTGGTACTTTCTCTTTAGCTGGTGCAAAAGTGGCCGCGCCAAAAAGGCAGGCGGCGATCAAGGCTGTTGTGATTCGACTGTTAATCATCATGGTTGTGTTCTCCTTCCAGGCTTACTTTTTGAGCGATTTCTCGCTCGGAAGCGAGCAAATTAACGCAGCAAAAAAATAGCGATGAACCAACTGGATTCCAGCGGGGAGATTGTCGGCATGCGTAACCGCATGAGCACCTCCGAAGGTTATGCCGCGGTTTTCGCCACCATTCTCATCTGGTCCACGCCATCGCTCTTTCAGTACTACCTGAACCGTTACTACGATCCGTGGGCACAAAATTTTTACCGTTATCTGGTAGCCTGCGTTTCAATCGCGCCGTTCCTAATTTATCGAATCCGACGCCGCGAGCAGCCCGTCGACTGGCGCGCTATAACGATCTGCTTCGTGCCCTGCCTGCCTAACGTGGTCCATCAGGTCACGCAGGTGATCGCTCTATTCTATATGGGCCCGGGCGTTTACACCATCTTCACGCGCGCCTCGGTGATTTTCACTGCGTTGCTCGCGCTCGCATTTTTTCCTGAGGAACGTCACGTCATCAGGCAATGGCAGTTCCAATTGGGCACTGCCTTGGGATTGATTGGCGCATTCGGTGTCGTTTGGTTTCAACCGGGATGGAAATCGGGGCACATCGCCCTCCCCGGATTATTCGTTGCATTTACCGCCACATTTTGCTGGGCGCTCTACGGCATCCTGGTGAAACGGCCTTCCCGGGAGCTCGGCTCGATCCGCAGCTTCGGAGTGATCAGCGTGATTACGTCTGCGCTGCTGTTTCCACTCACAATTGCATTTGGGAAAATTGGCACGCCGCTTCATACAGGATCGCAAGTTAACTTGGTACTGATCGTCTCAGCTGTGACCTGCATCACGCTTGCGCATGTCCTTTACTATGTGGCAATCCGAGAGATCGGAGTGGCCCTCGCACAATCGCTACAACTTCTCTGCCCTGCCGGGGCAATGGCTCTATCAGCGTGGATTTACGGCGAACGTCTCACTCACGCCCAGATCTGGAGCGCGGCCATTCTTCTCCTCGGCGCGTTTCTCGCCATGCGCACCAAGCGCATCGCCACCACGGAAGCTGCGGAGAATATCTAGAATGTTCTCAGCGTTGCAGTGCAAGCGCTGAGCTTACCAACTCGCGGCGTTTAGCTCTTCTTCAACGTCTGCGTTTTGCGCACCATTTCGATGAATCCCGCACGGTAGCCATTTGCATCGTCGCCTTTTCCTTCCTGCGCCCATTTCAGCACCGCGCCCAGCGTTCCACTGCCTTTGTAACCGGAATCGCAAAGAATCATTCCAAACTCCGCCACCGCAGCAGCGAACTTCAAATCCGGATGCGCTTGTGCGAAATCGACCCCATCGTCAGTGACACTGCGCTCGATGCTTTGTACCTCCCCGTTGCCATCTGGTTTTTTAAATCGCAGTTTTGCACTGAGGAGTGTTTGCGCCGTCTGCCGTGTACTGAATTGTTGCGCGACTGGCACAAGTTCATACAGGGCAGTGACCGTGTAACCGGCGGCGATCCCTTTGTCGCGCGGCCCTTCCCCATTTGAATTCTCTCCTTTCAGCGATCGTTTGTCGTAACCGATCAATCGATACGAGCCGACGCTTACGGGATTGAATTCAACATCAATCTTTGTGTCTCTTGCGATGACATTCGCGCCATGAACATCTCTCGGTGCCTCGCGCCCCTTCAATCCAATCCGCACGAGCCGGTGTGACTGGTCCCATGGGCAACCTGCAACATCGACGTTCACCGAAAATAGCTCGTCCGATCGGGGCTCTGGATAATCGTAATTGAAATAGTTTATCATCTGCTCGATGCGCACAGTGTCCTTGGGAGGAAGAACTCCCGCATTGATAGACTGGAAGACTTCCGAATAAGACCCCGGGGTCACGACGATTGGAAAGCCCGAATGAGGGTTGCTCGAGACGGAGACAAACGGGTGCTCACCAACATAAGCGTACGAAGCGGCACCGAAATCGCGGCTCGGATCTGGGGCGAACTGCGAGGCTTCCTCGCCTTCAACAGCGGAAAATCGACCCGACTCTGCTTGTTCGCGCGGAGACGAGCCGGCTAAATGCAGTGCACTACCAGACCTGTTGGTCGCCAATACGAGAGCCCCGATAAGCGCTAAGAGAGTCAGAACGGCCGCAATCGCCAGCGGCCCAGCTTTTGACCAAAAGGAGTCATCGGTGACAGCTATGAACCTCCTCGGTGCGATCCATCGTTCGTTCAGTTCCAGCTCGTATTGGGATCTCAAGGCCCGCGCTACTTGCTGCGTCTCGACCACAACACCCTGCGCTTCTGGTGAATCGCCAATCGCGCGAGCAACTGCCGATTTTTCCGGCTCCTCTAATTCGCCCAAGGCGTATGCGGTCAATTTTGGATCATCCAAGTTCATTTTCATTCGGTGGTTTTCGGTTTAAATGGAATAAAATCTCCTGCGATCTCTCCGTACCGCTGCCGAAGTGTCTTTAATGCAGTGTGAAGCAAAACCCCGACGTTGTTGGCGGTTGTCTTCATGATCTTGGCAATCTGCTGGTAGCTAAGATCGTTTTGGAATTTGAGTTGAATCACTTCCTGCTGCCGCGGCGGCAGTGTGGCAACGATGCGCAACAAAAATCCCGCTGCCTCCTTTTGTTCGAGTCGATCAAATGGCAACGGTTCTTCCGTTCCTCGGAATTCGATCGCCTCTTCATCGAGATACATCATTCGCCTTTCTTTGCGGCAAACGTTAAGCGCTCCGTTGCGGCAAACGGTGAATAGCCAGGTCGCCGGTTCATCCGCGCGATCTAATGCACCATTGCGTTGAAATTTTATGAATGTTTCCTGGACTACATCCCTCGCTCTTTCCCTGTCCCCGGTTATGCGCACGGCATACTGCAGAAGCGGAATTTCAAAACGTTGCAGAATTTCCTCAAACTTTTGCTCGGCATCTGTTTTCCGGCTTCGCATTGATTTTGGCGCATGGGAGGATACCACAGCGGTGAAACTCAACGCTAATAAGACGGGCCTGTAAGCGTGTATGTAATCGGCACTTGAACCCGCTCCACATTCCCCGGCTTGAAACGCCATCTTTGGAAAGCATCCAGGGTTGCGTTATCAAGAATCGAACTTCCGCAACTCTGCACCATACGAACATCGACCACGTTGCCGTCGACGGAATCGACCGTCAGCAGCGCGATACCCGATCCGGTTATTCGCAGACGTCGCGCCTCGTACGGATATACCGGGCGCGGCGCATATGTCACCAACGCTCTCACGCCTCCAAGCGGGGCTGCTATGCCTCTCACAAAAGACGCAACCTGCGTTTTCTTGCGCGGGCGAACCGGTGGCGACATTCGATTCTCCTCCGGGAATATCTCTAGGTCGGCAGGAACCTGTTCGGGAGGCGGAGGCATCGCCACCTCTTCTGGTGATGTCTCTTCCCGGTCTTTATCCGCTATGTCTATGTCAACTCCGGCCAGTTTGAAATCCTGGACCGCAACATTGTCGGATTTCCCCTGTGCGACGACGACTGCCCCAATGTGAATCCCAGCAGCGCAGGCAAATGCAGCGCACACCAGCCAGGGCCGACTTGGTCTGTAGACTAGCGCCGTGTTCATTGCATTGCCTTCTCATTAGAAAAACACCGCAGGCTCTAAAAACTTAGCGCCGTCCACTGGCGTTCGAGACCGCTGCCAAGCTCTGAGCGGCTCTTTCATTGTTGAAGCGGCAACGCATTTGTACCCGACACTCGATGCTGGATTCTCGGAGCTCGATGCTGGATAATCAGCGCGCGCAACGTCTAGGGAGACAGCACCACGCACTCACAAACGTGAACATCAAAACCTATCTCGTCTCTCGCCAGAAGTTGGTCGAACACGCGCTTGATCGCTACCTGCCAAAAGCGAATACGAAACCCGCGACCCTGCACCGGGCTATGCGTTACAGTCTTTTTGCTGGCGGCAAACGGTTGCGACCGATTCTTTGTCTCGCGGCGGCCGAAGCTTGCGGGGGAAAGACTGGAAATGCGCTTCCTCTCGCTTGTGCCCTCGAATGCGTCCACACCTATTCGCTAGTTCACGACGATTTGCCGAGCATGGACAACGACGATTTTCGGCGCGGCCGTCCTACTTGCCACAAAATCTTCGGCGATGGCATCGCGATTTTGGCCGGCGATGCGCTATTGACAATCGCGTTTGAAATCGTCTCTAAGGCAAGGCCGACATCGCGCTACGACACATCGAGCTTGCTGCGTGAGATTGCTGTCGCGGCGGGCAGCCAAAAACTAATCGCCGGTCAGGTGGCCGATCTCGAAGCCGAAGGCAAGAACGTCAAACGCGATCAGTTGCAATTTATTCACGAGAACAAGACGGCAGCCATTTTGAAAACCTCGGTGCGGCTCGGTGCGATGAGCGCGAACGCAGACACCAGAAAACTTTCTGCTATCACAGGATTCGGGCAGCGGCTTGGCCTCGCATTTCAAATCATCGACGACATTCTTGATGTCACGCAGACCTCGGAGATCCTGGGGAAGAGCGCTGGCAAAGATGTGGCGGCAAAAAAAGCGACCTACCCGGCCGTGATCGGCCTGGAAAAATCCCGCGCCGAAGCCAGACGGCTCACGCGTCAGGCGCACAATGTTTTGTCAGTGTTCAGCAACCGCGATGCCGAACCGCTGCATGCGCTGGCAAATTATCTCCTCGAACGCGAATATTAATTCGTTGCCGTTGCCCTGTGGGCGACGCAGCGCGTGACTTGCCCGATTAACTCCGTGCGGGCGTTTCGCACAGCGAAACGGCTACGTTACCAGCGCCAAATTTGGATCGATTTCTTCTGTCAGCTTCGACTGAAACCCAGCCTGCAATCGAAGGAGCGCAGCAAATGCGATCATAGCTGCATTGTCAGTGCACAGCCAACTCTCGGCAGTCTTCAAGTCGAACCCCGCGCGCCGGCACGCTTCGCCCAATTGTCGTCGCAATTCCTGATTGCAACTCACACCGCCGCTGACCGTCACCAGATCGACGTGATGCTTCTGCGCTGCCGCGATCGTCTTTGTAACGAGCACGTCGATAATTGCTTGTTGAAACGACGCGCAGAGGTCCGCCAATACACGCTCATCCAGTTTGTAGGGCGCCTGTGTCAGACGCCGTTCCTCAATTTTCGGAAGCAAGTAACGCACGGCCGTTTTCAACCCGCTGAAACTGAAATTCTCCGAGTCGCGCATGCTACGCGGAAGATCAAAGCGGTTCGAATCCCCAACGCGCGCACGTTTTTCAATTTCCGGACCACCGGGATAACCGAGGCCGAGCATCTTGGCGACTTTATCGAACGCTTCGCCTGCAGCGTCATCCAGTGTGCGCCCGATCAATTGATATTCGGTCAGGCCACGAACGAGGACCGACATTGTATGACCACCGCTCACGATCAGTGAAACATTCGGCTTAATTTGCTCGCCGCCATCTGCGCCATGAAAAAATGGCGATAGCAGGTGGCCTTCGAGATGATTGATTGCGAGGTAAGTTTTGCCAAAGCCGATTGCCAGACCCTTGGCGATTGACGCGCCAATCATCAGCGAACTCGCGAGTCCGGGCCCGCTCGTCGCCGCAAATGCATCGGCTTCTGAGAAATCGATCCTGGCCGCGGTTACGGCGCGACCGAGCAACTGCGGCGCGTAGATCAAATGATTGCGCGAGGCAATCTCAGGCACGATCCCGCCGAATTTCTCATGTGCGGCAACTTGCGACGCGATTTCGCTGGCAAGCAATTCTTGCGAGCGATCGTCGCCTGCGCGCAAGATCGCGACGGCGGTCTCATCGCAAGAAGTTTCAAGTGCCAAGACGGTTGTCATCGTGTAGCGGCGGCTGTGTCAGCCACCTAGGCGCTTGGCACAAGCGCCTCTACAATCATTTCTTTACTGCTTCAGCTTTCGGCGCGCTCTGTTGCGCGTAAGTCATAACGCCCTTTAGCGCGTCGATCGCCCGCAACATCTGGGCATCTTTAGCCTTGATAATCTTGGTCTCGTCATCGGGTTTTACATTTGCCGCATTGCGCAATGCAAAAAGAGCGCGCTCCTGGTCGGGCATCACGGCCACACGAATATTCGGAGTGACGCCGTTGCCCTGAATCACTTGTTTGCTCGGCGTATAGTATTTTGCTGTGGTAAAACGCACGGCCGAACCGTCCGGTAACTGCATAACATTCTGCACGGAACCTTTTCCGAAGGTCGTTTCGCCCACGAGTACGGCCCGATGCAAATCCTTGAGCGCTCCACCAACGATCTCCGCCCCGCTCGCGCTCCCTTCGTTGATCAGCAGTACCATCGGAAAGTTCGGACGCTCCTTTTTCGCACCGGAAGTCGAATAATCATGCTGCTGGGAAACGACGCGTCCCTGTGTCGAAACCACTTTCGTGTTGGGCGGTAAAAATTGAGCGCACACATCGACGGCGCTATTCAACAACCCGCCCGGATTATTTCGAAGATCGAGAATGAGTGCTTGCATGCCTTGCTTCTGCAAATCGTCGAGCGCCTTCGAAAGTTCCTCGGCCGTAGGCTCGTTAAATTGGATCAGCCGGATATAACCGATCTTGAACGGGCCGGTCAGCTGCGCATCGAGCAACCTTGTGCCTTTGACACTTTGGACTTTGATCTCTGCCCGTTGCAGGGTGTATTCCTTGATTTCATTGGTGGAAGGCCGCAGCAAGGTAAGGGTCACTTTCGCCCCAGCGGGTCCACGCAAAACATTGATTGCATCCTGGAGATCCATTCTTTCGGTGGAATTGCTGTTGATGCGCAAGATTTGGTCGCCGGAGAGAATACCCGCTTTGGCTGCGGGTGTGTCCTCCATCGCTGTGATGACCGTAGGCAGTCCGTTTTTCATGGAAACCTCGATCCCGAGACCGTTGAAGCGGCTCCGCGTGTCATCTTGCATGTCTCGAAAATCGCTCGGATCCATGAACTGACTGTGGGGGTCCAGGGAAGAAAGCATGCCCTTCATTGCCGCAGTGACGAGATCGTGATAGCTCGTCTTGTTTTCATCCACATAATCTTGCCGGAGCAATTCCAGAGTCTTTGCGAAAATGGAAATCTGCGCGTAGCCGTTATCTTCTTCGCTCTTTCCTGGCTGCGCTTCTTGTGCGAACACGCCAGGAAAAGCGCCGAGCACGAGACAAGCCAGTAAAGGGATGATGATCGAGCGCCTCATATTTCGACCGAAAATTCGGAACAACTTAACCATCGCTCATGAGGAAATTTTGGCAACGCCCAAGACAATGCGTTGTCTTAATTGAGACTCGCAAGGATGAACAAGCGTCTTTCCGATCTCATTAACACCCGGCTTCAGTCGGGTGCGGAACGCCGAGGCGGTGCTAGCCGTTTCAACGGCTTTCCTCTGCGAGCCAAACCGTTGAAACGGTTTTGGCCTTCCTCTTGTCATAGCACCGGGCTGAAACCCGGCGTTAATGAAAAGACGCTACGGCGACTCTCGTTTGTGCTTCTCCTGCTGACGCTTTGTCTTCCCGCGGCGAGCAGCTTCGCTGCACAAACCGACGACGCCGAGTACGAGGCGGTAGCTGAAGAATACATCAAAACTTATCTTGCGGCTCATCCGTTGGAGGGAACTGCCCTCGGCCTACATGAGTACGACGGCAAAATCAGCGATTACAGCCGCCTGGCGTTGGATGCCGAACTTTCCCGGCTCCGGCGCTTTGACGATCGCCTGGCCAAGTTCGACCCGGCCAAGTTGGGTCCACGCCAATCAATCGACCTGCGAATTCTGCAGGCGGCCGTGAAGAAAGACGTTTTTGAAATGCAGTATATGTCGATCTTCGAGCGAAATCCCATGGCCTATGCGGGCGCGGCCGACGTGAATGTCTATATCAAGAGAAATTTTGCGCCGCTTGAAGATCGCGTTCGCAGCCTGGTCGCCATCGAATCCCAAATCTCAAACATCCTGATTGCGGCGAGGACAAACCTCAATGACGTGCTTCCCAAGCCGTATGTGGAATTGGCTGTTGAGATCGCAAAAGGTTCTGTCGATTTCCTCAAAAAAGATCTGGTGTCCGCCGTCAGCGGCGTTACGGACGAACAGCTTCGTGCCGCGTTTTTGGACGCAAACCGAAAGGCTGCAACTGCGCTCAACGATTATGCTGCGTGGCTGCAGCGTGAGAAACTCCCGAAGGCCTCGCTCGATTTCGCTCTAGGCGAGGAAAAATTCCAGCGTTTCCTTGCCCAGACCGAACTGGTCGACGTTCCGCCGCAAAAAATTCTTGAGATCGGCATGGCACAATTGAAAGCCGAACAGGACGCGTTCGCCG
>Ga0209153_1000805_pt1 | contig 12501 bp, 14 predicted proteins | sample GraSoiAngelo_120_FD_185877 | JGI IMG/M metagenome (GOLD analysis project Ga0209153, IMG submission 185877) | Grasslands soil microbial communities from the Angelo Coastal Reserve, California, USA - 14_0919_09_20cm (SPAdes) (version 2) | ecosystem: Environmental > Terrestrial > Soil > Grasslands ...
TGTCGCGGCCAGCCGATGCGCCGCGACAGCTCACGGCCGACGGCAGATTTTCCAGTGCCCATGAAGCCGATTAAAGCAATGGCATTGTCGCTGGGGTTCATCCTCCTATAATAAACGCAAAGCGAGTCGGAGGCACCGCAAATCACGTTGCGGCGAGCGAAACAAACATTCGCCAAACAAGCGAATGTCGCTAAAACCAGAGTTTTTTGCGGTTCTTCTTTGGGTCTTTTCGCGCCTGCCAGGACGTAGCCGGGGCGCGACATGGCGTGAGGAATTTCCGTACTAAAAAACAGCTTTACAACTTTGGCCGGGGAGCTGACACCTGATGTTACTCTATGGGTGCGCAAAAATCTTCATCGCTCGTTGCTGTGATCATGGGAAGCGCATCGGACTGGGAGACGATGTCCGGTTGCGTGAAAACGCTTGATGAGCTGAACATCCCAAACGAGGCGCATGTTCTGTCGGCGCATCGGACACCTGACGCCACCACCAAGTTCGCGCGTGAAGCGGCTGATCGTGGCATTTGTGTAATGATCGCGGCAGCCGGCGGTGCGGCGCATCTGGCGGGTGTCATTGCTGCGCATACCTGGTTGCCTGTGCTTGGTGTGCCAATTCAGTCGGCGGCCTTGCACGGTCTGGACTCGCTTCTTTCCACCGCGCAAATGCCGGGAGGAATTCCGGTTGGCACACTAGCAATTGGTTCGGCTGGAGCGAAGAATGCCGCCCTGCTGGCCGCAGCCATCCTTGCGCTCTCCGACGATAAGATTCGGAAAAATCTGCAAAGTTTTCGGAGGAAACAGACGGAAACGGTATTGGCGGCGAAACTGCCGAAGTGAAAACTGAGATCGTTTCCGCGGTCCGAGCCGGACAGACATCTAGCGGAAACCAAGCGGACGATCCAAACCAGACTGGCGCGGCTGCAGTAGTTAGGGCGGACTCCAGTGAGGCCTGCGCGAAGGCGATCAAGCTTTTGCGCGAGGGCGAAGTGGTGGCCTTGCCGACCGAAACTGTTTACGGACTGGCAGCCGACGCGCTTAATCCCGATGCCGTCGCTAAAATTTTCGAAGCCAAGGAACGGCCGCGGTTCGATCCGCTGATTGTGCATTTGCCCAATCGCGAGGTATTGGATGAGATCGCGATCGTTGAGTCGCCGATTGCGCTTCGACTCATTGAAAAATTCTGGCCAGGCCCGTTAACGATTATTTTTCGAAAGCACGACGTCGTCCCGGACATTGTCACAGCCGGGTTAGAGACTGTCGCGGTGCGGATGAGCGCGCACCCAGTTTTCCGTGAAATCGTAAGCGCGTTGAATCGGCCGTTGGCGGCGCCGAGTGCGAATCGATTTGGGCGCGTCAGCCCAACGACCGGCCAACATGTGTTGGATGAATTGAACGGCCGGATTCCATTGATTATCGATGGCGGGGCCGCCGAACACGGGATTGAATCGACCATCGTTCGGATCGTGGATGGTGTGATCGAAGTGTTGTGGCGGGGGCCGATTCCAGAGGAAACGCTTCATCCCTTTGGAGAGGTGCGCGAGCGAATATCGGCCGGTGTGATCATTGCGCCGGGACAATTACCGACGCATTACGCACCGAAGACTCGATTGACGTTAGTCGATGATTTGAAGAACCTCTCGACCCCGAATGGAAAACGGGTTGGAGCGCTTTTTTTTCGCTGTGTAGCCGGGGTCGGTGAGCCCGGCCCGCGGTCAGCGACGGCGGCTACAGGCGCCCTTTGCGAAGTCCAGAACTTTGTGGCCGTGCGTCACTTGAGCCAAAGCGGCAACTTGCGTGAAGCCGCTGCGAATTTGTTCAGGATGTTGCGTGAATTGGATGTCGAAAATCTCGATTTGATTGTGGCCGAGCGAGTGCCGGAGCAGGGGATAGGGGGAGCGATCAACGATCGATTGGAAAGAGCGTCGAATAGACGCGCTGATTAAGATCGCGACGGCAAGAACGTTGTCATCTCGAGCCGCAAAGACAGCGAGAGACCCGGCAATGTTTGGACACGTTAACAGGCTTTGGGAGATCTTTCGCTAGGCTCAGGAGGACAATTTAAGAACGCGCCTTAGCGCTGATGCGCCAACGCCGCCTGAATAAAGCCTTTGAAGAGAGGGTGCGGCTGATTCGGTTTGCTTTGAAACTCAGGATGATATTGGCAGGCTAGAAAGTAGGGATGATCGCGCAACTCGACTAATTCGGCGAGCGAGCCATCAGGTGAAGTGCCGGAGATTTCGAAGCCTTTTTCGCGCATTTGCTCGCGATATTTCATATTGAATTCGTAGCGATGTCGGTGACGCTCGAGCACTTCATCTTTTCCGTAAATTTTTTCCGCGAGCGTGCCAGGTTGAATTTTGGTCGGCCAGGTTCCAAGTCGCATGCTGGCCCCTTTGTTGCGCACTTCCCGCTGTTCCTCGAGCAAACAAATCACCGGCTCGGAGGCTGTCCGATCGAACTCGGTGCTGTTGGCATTGGTCATGCCGCAGACGTTGCGCGCGAATTCAATCGTCGCCACCTGCATGCCGAGACAAAGGCCGAGATATGGCAGCTTGTTCTCGCGTGCGAAACGCGCGGCCTCGATTTTCCCTTCCACCCCGCGATCTCCAAAGCCACCAGGAATAAGGATACCGGCCACATCCTTGAGCTTACCGTTTACTCCATCCTCTAAAGTCTCGGCGTCGATCAATTTCAACTCGATCCCGCAATCCTGGCTGGCAGCGGCGTGAGTTAACGATTCGTAGATGGACTTATAGGCATCCTGCAAATCGATGTACTTGCCGACAACAGCAATTTTGACTCTCTTCTTAGGCGAGACCACTCGCTCGACAAATTTGCGCCAGTTACCTAGGTCGGGCTCCGGCGTTTGCAGACCGAGTAACTTACAAATGAGCGCGTCCATGCCTTCCTCGTGAATTATCAGCGGCGCTTCATAAATGCTGTGCGCGACATCGCGGAATTCAATGACCGCTTCCGGCGCAACACTGCAAAACATGGAAAGCTTCTGGCGCAGTTCGGCATCCAGTGGGTGCTCGGTCCGGCACATCAGTACCTGCGGTTGCAGACCGATCTCGCGCAACTTGGCGATACTTTGCTGAGTCGGTTTGGTTTTTAATTCCCGCGCTGCCTTAATATAAGGAATGAGCGTCACGACATTCTGTGCACCGACTTCGAGAATGAATTGCCGAATCGCTTCCAGGAAAGGCAGCCCTTCAATGTCACCGGTGGTGCCACCAACCTCAGTAATCACGACATCGTATTTTGATTCATCGGAAAGCTCGCGAATTCGTGCCTTAATCTGATCGGTGACATGTGGTATCACCTGGACGGTTTTCCCCAGATAGTCGCCGCGCCGCTCGCGATTGATGACCGATTCGTAAACCTGGCCGCTGGTAAGATTATTGTGCCGTGAAAGCACGCAATTAGTGAAACGCTCGTAATGGCCCAGATCGAGATCGGTCTCAGCGCCATCGTTCAGGACATAGACTTCGCCGTGCTGAAACGGGCTCATCGTTCCCGGATCAACATTGAGATAGGGATCGAATTTCTGAAAAGCGACGCGCAGTCCGCGTAATTCAAGGAGGGTGCCAAGGGCGGCAGCGGCCAGTCCCTTGCCGAGAGAGCTAACCACGCCGCCGGTGACAAAAATGTATTTCATCGGCAAGGCCTTCGCAGGTTGTAGTCACGCAGCGAAGCGGCTATAGCGTGAGCATCTGCCGGCGTGTCGACACCGGGCGAACCATGTTTAGTGACGAGCACATGAACTCTTACACCATTCTCCAATGCGCGCAATTGCTCGAGTGATTCGCACCGCTCTAGTGGCCTGGGTTTCCACTGCACTAGTTGCAAAAGAGTAGCGCGACGAAAGCCGTAAATGCCTTGGTGCCGAAGAAACAAAGAACGACTGCCCTCGGTATTTCTTGAAGCTGGAATGGGTGCGCGCGAAAAATAGAGCGCGTTGCCTGCACGATCGATTACCACTTTCACCTGATGTGGGGAAAGGGCATCTCGCGCGTCGGAAAACCGATGCGCTGCGGTGACAATTCCGACATCGGGATTCGTCCACAGCGTTTCAACGAACCGATCAATCAATCGCGGATTGACCAGCGGCTCGTCGCCCTGCACGTTGACAATGATCGAAAATTTCTTCGAGCGTTTTGCCACCTCGGCAATGCGATCCGTTCCGCTCTGATGTTTGGCCGAAGTCAGGGCGACCTCCGCGCCCCAAACGAAAGCCGCCTCAGCGATGCGCATGTCATCAGTGGCGATGACCGTGGTGTCGATTTTTCGCGCGCGACAGCAGCGTTCCCAGACGTGTCGAAGCAACGGCTTGCCCGCGATTTCGTAAAGTGGTTTTCCGGGAAATCGTGATGAATCCCAGCGGGCGGGAATGATGACAACAGCGCTCATGTGTCATCCCGTGGCGTTACCTTAAAGCTTATATTGCAGGATCGGTCGACTACGCTCGGGACGCCGGTTGGTGCGGGCGCAATCATGGCGGCGCGAACTTCGTCAAAATAATATCCGTCGCTGCTGCAAAATCTTCCGCCACCCAGTCGGCCGAGCTGTCAGCGGTGTTTGTTTCAAAACCGGTGCGGACACGAATCGCTTTAATTCCGGCATTGTGTCCGCAGTGCGCATCGATCTCTTTGTCGCCAACCATAATTGAACGGCTGAGATCGACCGCGTGCTCGCGCGCGCCTTGTAAGATCATTCCCGGAGCGGGTTTGCGGCATTTTGATTCCGTACCGGGGACATCCGGACAAAAGTAGGTTGCATCAATCAGCGGATCACCGATTTGCCGAAGCACTTCGGCATGCACGGCATTGTATTGCTCGCGTGTGAAATAACCGCGGCCAATCCCGCTTTGGTTCGTGACCATGATCAATTTGTATCCGTCCGCCTTTAATCTTCGCAATGATTGGGCGACACAGGGGAAAATGTGGACATCCTTGGGATCGGAACAGTAATTCACATAGTGCATGATGGTGCCGTCACGATCGAAAAACACAGTCTTTCCATCAGCCATTTTCGAAACTGTTACGCAATTCATGGGGCGAAACAGTGGCCGTTCCGAGTTTACCCACGACCACGGCGCTGGCGTGATTAGCGATCTCCGCTGCTTCCAGGGGCGTAGCACCACTGCAAAGCGCCAGGGTAAACAAAGCGATCGCAGTGTCGCCCGCACCCGAAACGTCAAAGACTTGGCGCGCTTTCGTCGGCACGTGGTGTGGTTTCTGATTGCGCTGGAAGAGCATCATCCCTTCCTCGCCCAGCGTGATCAGGACCAGGTCTGCGCGCCATTTTTGTAATAGAGCAGCGCCCACTTTCTTCAAGGCTTTGTCGTCAGTGTCCGATTCCTGCAGGGGAATTCCAGCAGCATGAAATGCTTCGCTCCGATTCGGCTTCACCACTGACAACCCGCGCCACGGAATATTATTCCGGGGATTTGGATCGGCTGCGATGATCTTTTTCTTGGCGCGTGCTGGCGCCACGATTCCGGAGACAAGCTTTTCCGCGAGAAACCCCTTTCCATAATCTTCGAAAATGATGCCGTCGATTTCGGGCAGCATTTTCTTCACGCAGCCAACAACCGACTCGATCTGCTTTTCATTTGGCGCCAGAACCTTCTCCCTGTCCACCCGAACCACCTGCTGCTGCCGTGCGATGATGCGGGTCTTAACAATGGTGGGAAAATCCGCTGCGACGGAACAGGCGGAAGTATCGATCCTTTGGTCGGTCAATAATTGCCGGAGCTTATCGCCACCGCGGTCTCGCCCGATCATCCCGACAACGGCGACATTGGCGGTAAACTCGCGCAAATTGCGCGCGACGTTGGCCGCGCCCCCCGGATAAAACGTTTCCCCGGACACTTCTACCACCGGAACCGGTGCTTCCGGCGAAATGCGTCCAACCTTACCCCAAACGAACTCGTCGAGCATCAAATCGCCAATGACGAGCAGGCGCCGTTGACTGGCGCGGTCAAGAATCTGCTGCAGTCGTTCTGAATTCACAAAAGTTGAAGGAAATGCCGCCGGATGCCTGGGTCGATGCGATTTAAGGAGATCACGGAGGTGGGAGTTGAGCGAAACTTACTTCTATTTAGAGTTGCATTAATCCTGAATACTGGGTCGAAATCAACAGTCGAAGCAGCCGATGATTTCAGTCTTTAAAAATAGCAAGGTGGCGGGGTTTACTCTGACAGTGGTCGCGCTCAGCGTCCAGGCAGCGTCTGTCCCGCAGCAAATTAACATTAAGCAGTACAAAACGGTGGAGGACGTAGTCGTTCCATTGCCGGGCGAGGTCTTCAGCGCCTTGAACAAACTCGGGCCGGTCAACTGGAAAGAATATGTGAGGACCGAAAAAAGCGCCAACTTCAGTGAACGTCCCAGAACGGCGCTACTTCTTGGCAATGTCATCGCGGATGGATTCATCGCAGTCCAGGCGCAGGATGCCCCCGCGGTTAAAGAAATCGGTCAGCGCGTTCTGACTCTGGCTAAGGCTATCGGCGTAGGCGCATCCATTACCCCGCACGCGAAAGCGATCACGGAAGCGGCTGACAAGCGGAAATGGGAAAACGTCCGCCATGAACTCGATCGTACTCAGAACAGTGTGCAACAAGCGATGGACGAATTGCAGGATCAAAAGCTTTCGCAACTGGTCAGCCTTGGCGGCTGGCTGCGGGGTACTCAGATTTTAACTGCGGTGGTGGACCGGCATTTTACCCCGGAAGGGGCGGAACTTTTGCACCAGCCGGACCTCCTGAGATATTTCGGCGATCGCTTGACGGGGATGCCGGAATACAACGTCCCGGTCGTACAAAGTATCAAACAGGCACTGGGGGAAGTGCGACCTTTGATTGATACCGGGGGCAAACCGATCACGCCGGCTGCGGTGAAAACGATCAATGCAATTACGACGCGCCTGGATGGCGAGATCGTGACGCGCTAGGGATGAATTCGCGTTACCGAGTTGCATTCATTTTGACGGGCGCCTCAGTACTGGCGGGTATAGCGGTCTTTGCGTCGGTGGACGACGCCCAATCCTTTGCGCTTCAGGCGGCCGAGCCGTATGTCCGTGAAGGGTTCCAAGTGCGAGAGGACTATTGGGGCGGAGACCTCGCGGCGGGCGAAAAAAAGGCGGTGCGCCAGCAGCTATTCAAAGGCAACGAATATTGGTTCTGGATGGGTACAGAAGTGAATCGGGCAAGGATTTCGGTGCATATTTACGATAAGGACGGAAAATTAGTGGAGCAACCTGATAGCTGGCAAAAAGGGCACTTCGCCGCTGCCCACGTCGTTCCAACCTCAACCGATAGTTACTATATAATCGTTGCGATCGAAGAATCGCCGGAGGAGCGCACCCATTGGGCGCTGGTTTACGGGTTCCGATAAAAGTTGTATTGTCATTCAAGGCCAGATGCCCGTTGGCCCCACCAGGTCCGAGCCGGACTGGCGTAAGATGTCTGTGCTACGAACGCGGGCGATTTGATCAATGACTGAGACTCGTACTTTGGAATTTGAAAGCGCGCGGGCGTTGCAGTCCCTCTACGCCAACGACATTAAGCTATTGAAAAATTTGGAAGATTCCCTGGGAGTACGTGTGACGACACGCGAGGGTTGGGTGAAAATAGAAGGGGAGCCGGACAAACTGGACCGTGTCCAACGTGTTTTCGATCAGTTGGAGGAGGCGCGCAAACGCGGCATCGACATTCAGAAACATGAATTTAATTACGCGCTCAATTCCGTAAGTGAAGAACGTGCCGATAATTTGTCGGACGCAATCTCCGCTCGGATCGTTACATCGTCGCGCAAGACGCCGGTCATCGCACGCACGGTTGGACAAAAAAATTACGTCGAGGCCATTGAAAAACACGATGTCGTCTTCGCCATTGGGCCGGCCGGCACCGGCAAAACTTATTTGGCGGTGGCGATGGCGGTAGCGGCGCTAAAGAAGGAACAAGTTTCGAGAATCATTCTGGCGCGGCCGGCGGTCGAGGCGGGTGAGGCGCTCGGATTTCTCCCGGGAGATTTGCAGGAAAAAATCACACCCTATTTACGACCGCTCTACGACGCTTTGCACGATATGATGGAAGCGGAGGAACTGGAGCGTGCGCTTTCACGGGAAGTCATCGAAGTAGCGCCGCTCGCTTACATGCGTGGCCGCACTCTCAACAATGCGTTCGTTATTCTCGATGAAGCGCAAAACGCCACCACTGAACAGATGTTCATGTTGCTCACTCGCATCGGCATGAATTCCAAGTGCGTCGTAACCGGCGACGTGACGCAAATTGATTTACCGGCAAACAAGCGTTCGGGTTTAGTGGAGGCGCTCCAGGCATTGAAAAATGTGCCGGGTATCGCAATGAGCTACTTTACCGAACGTGATGTCGTGCGTCACCCGCTGGTCCGTGCCATAATTAACGCCTACCAGCAGCACCGGACACCCTCGGGGCGTAAGTAATGATCGACTTTTTCAAACGTAGCGAATTAGTTCGCCGCGGGCTGGCCTCTGGAAAACTACGCCGCCGTCGCGCCCGCAACGATTTGCTCCGCGGGCTGGAGTATTCCGTGGGAATGAAGGGGGTTCTGTTTCTTGCCTTCATCGCCGGGCTCGCTTTGCTCATCTTCAGCGGCAACCAGCAAGAGGTGACAAAGAATTTCGTCATCGCGCTGCTCTTTTTCCTGACCGCGCTGATGATGTTGTGGATCAATCAGCCGCGCACCTTCTCGCAAAGCTCCCGCATTCTTCTGGTCTTCGGAGTGATGCTCGTTCAGCTGACACTTACCAAATTTATCGTCGTGCTTTGCCAAAGCCATTCGTTTGGCTTGCAGCCTGAGATGGCAGAGCTGCTCGCGCCCTATGCTCTCGCGCCACTGTTGCTGAGCGTGCTGCTGGGCCGCAATCACGGCTTGTATGCGGCGGTTTTTGTCAGCCTTTGGAGCAGCGTGCTGTTTGGAAAAAGTGATGCGCCTATGCTCGTTAATGCACCCGTGCTCGTCACCGGAATGATCAGCGGGTTCACCGCTGTTTATCTCACCCTGCAAGTACGCCGGCGCAGCAAACTCGTTCGCGCCGGGCTCGGTGCCGGCGCTGCCATTTGGATTTTGTCGCTTACTTTCGGTTACATCGGGCCGATCAATCTTTTTCCGCCGACGGCAAATGATTGGGGATTGATCGGATTGCAAAGCGCCTTTGCCATCGGCAACGGGCTCGTCACCGCCACCATCGTTGGCGGTGTGATACCAATGTTCGAACCGTTGTTCCAAATTACGACTGACATCTCGTGGCTGGAGGCCTCAGATTTAAACCACCCGCTCTTGCGTCGCATGACCATCGAAGCGCCTGGCACCTATCATCACAGTCTCGTGGTAGCGAACCTGGCTGAAACCGCCGCTGAGGCGATCGGCGCCAACGCGACGCTCTGCCGCGTCTGCGCATATTTCCACGACGTCGGAAAACTAGTGAAGCCTGATTATTTCACCGAAAACATGAGCTTCGAGCGAAATCCGCACGAGGACCTGGCGCCGACGATGAGCGCATTGATCATCATCGCGCACGTCAAAGAAGGGGTCGATCTCGCTCTCAAACACAAACTCAATCAGCACATCATCGACATCATTCAGCAACACCACGGCACTTCGCTGGTTTACTATTTCTACAAACGTGCACTTCAAATGCATGAAGACGCGCGTGCCGGGGGCAAGATTATGAAGATGCGCCAGGATGACATACCGGAAGTGCGAGAGGAAAGTTTCCGTTACAGCGGACCGAAACCGCAAACGAAAGAGAGCGCGATTGTAAGTCTGGCCGATGCGGTGGAAAGCGCATCACGCAGTTTGGAGAAACCGACGCCTGCGAAAATCGAGCAACTGGTCAACGATATTATTGATCAGCGTATTAGTGATCGGCAGCTCGCCGAGTGCGATCTGACTCTGCGTGATATTCGGATTATCGCCGAGCGTTTTCGTTTTACCTTGATGACGATGCTGCATAGCCGGATTGCCTATCCGAGGCAGGAAACCAAGACCACTGCGCCCCGCGACGATCCGCCGCGCCCAGACGTGATGGCAACCACACGTAAGCCGGCGAGCGCGCCCCCGGTCTCGGCGGCGTGAACCAAGGTGGAGCGGCCGCTCCTCGTCGCCCTCAATCGCGGCTCATACCGAAGTTTACCTGCGTGCGGCTTCGCCGCTTTAGAGCATGGGATTGCTCGATCCATCAATGACTAAAGCGCGCCAGCAACTGCGTAATTGGAAGGCCGAAATCGCGATCATACTTGGCTCCGGCCTGAATTCGATCGTTCAACAGCCGATCGAATCCATCGAGTACACGGAGTTTTCTGAACTCCCCAGACCGCGCGTTCCCGGGCATGCCGGTAAGTTTTCGCTCTGCGAGCTGTCGGGTAAGCTTATGATTTTCGCCCAGGGGCGGGTTCATTTGTACGAAGGTTATTCATCCGCGGAGGTAACCGCGAATGTCCGAACGCTCGCGGACGCCGGCATTATGAAGGTGATCGTCACGAATGCCGCCGGCGGACTAAACGTCAGATTCAGACCGGGCGATTGGATGATGATTAGCGATCATCTCAACTTAACCGGAACGTCTCCGCTAATTGGGAGCGCGCAATTTCTTGACTTGAGTAACGCGTATTCGCCACGATTGCAGAAAGCTTTTCGCGACGCCGCACACGAGATTGGGATCGTTCTGCGTGAAGGCGTTTACGCAGCGATATTGGGTCCGCAATACGAAACCGCAGCTGAGGTTCGGGTGCTGCAAAAGCTCGGCGCCGATGCTATCGGAATGTCAACGGTAATCGAAGTAATTCAGGCGCGTGCGCTCGGAATGGAAGTGGCGGGATTTTCCTGCATCGCGAATTTGGCCGCCGGACTTTCCTCGACAACGCTGAACCACGAAGAAGTACTAGAAACTGGCCGCAACGCCGCAATAGATTTTTCACATCTTCTGGAGGAAGCGCTACCGAACCTCTAACTTGGTGTCTTTTGTGGACTTTGTGTGAGGCCGATGAAGCCCTGCTAGATTTATGGCAGAATTTCGATCGGGGTTCCGTCATTCACTGAACTGTAGATCTCGTCGATTTGGGATCAGTAACGGCGATGCAGCCCGCGGTCCAATCGCGCGACCAATCAGCCGCGCCCAACGCGCCGAGACCGTTAGGCAATCCATGAATCATAATTTCACCGCCGGGCGATACGCCCGCCTCTGTTGCTCGCGTATTGTCTTCTGCGCTCGGATACGAAACGTGCAACGCTCGATGAAAGCCACTGTCTGGCTTGTGAAAGTCGACGGTGTAAATTCCTTCAGGCGTGCGGCCATCCCCTTCGCGTTCTTTGGGCCCGATGGGCGAGAAGCCGAGCGCGATATGATACTCCTTTAGTTTCCTACCGCCGGAAAACAAAGTTAACCGCCGCGCTCCTTTGTCGACCAGGATCTTGTCCGCCTTCGGCAGCCTGCTTCCTGCCGGGTTCTGCCGCTGTTGAAAGATGAAGGCAATCCCTGCTGCGATCAGCAGTAGAGGCAATGCAAATAAAAGATAACGCCGCAAGGTCTAACGAGATCGAGCTAATTCACAGCGAATTAAAGGACTGTCGGCTATACTTCGGGCCGTCTCGCCCGCGGCTCGCGGTCTTTTGCCGTTGCTGTCGACGGCTGAGTGACAAATGGCCCGCCTTCCATCGGAGCAGCAGAAGTAAACGCAACGTCGGGCATCTCACTGGGTAAACCTTCCAGCGGAAAATCTTTTCGTAGTGGAAAGAATGGATAGCCGTCCCACATCAAAATCCGCCGCAGATCCGGGTGATTGTTGAAACGAATCCCCATCATGTCGTAGATCTCGCGTTCGTGCCAATCCGCCGTCGGCCAAATGTCTGACACGGTGTCGACCGCGCAGACCTCTTCGCTCACTGCGAGCTTTATCCGTAGATGAATCGCGAGTGTCATCGAGTAAACCTCGTAAACAACTTCGAAGCGCGGTTCCTCGCCCAGATTATCGACGCTGGAAATATCGATAAGATAATCAAACGACAGTTCGTCTCGACAGAATTTCGCCACTTCACGCAGATCTGCCGGTTGAATCGTGAACGTGGTCTCGTGCCGAAATTCGATTTGGCTTTGAATTTTTGAGCCGAGCAAACGACTCAGCGATTTCAGCAACTCGGGTCCGGTCATCTCATGTTGCTTTTGACGCCGGGGGCCGTTGCGACGCCGCGGACGTAGGCGCGCGTGGGAGGGCGCTTTTTGATTTCCGGCACCAGGTCGGCTGTGAGTTGAGGTTTCTGAGCCAGGAACGACTGTTCGCCCTCGATCTTTTTCTGCAAACGCATGAGTCCTTCCAGAAGCGCTTCGGGACGAGGGGGACATCCCGAGATATAAACATCGACTGGGATTAGTTGATCGATGCCTTGCAGGACGGCGTAACTTCGATACATCCCGCCGCTCGATGCGCACGCACCCATCGCAATACACCATTTCGGTTCTGGCA
>Ga0209153_1000806_pt1 | contig 12500 bp, 13 predicted proteins | sample GraSoiAngelo_120_FD_185877 | JGI IMG/M metagenome (GOLD analysis project Ga0209153, IMG submission 185877) | Grasslands soil microbial communities from the Angelo Coastal Reserve, California, USA - 14_0919_09_20cm (SPAdes) (version 2) | ecosystem: Environmental > Terrestrial > Soil > Grasslands ...
CGGCCAGTCGATGAAGCCCCGCCCTTTGTGCGAGCCGCACCAACGAGATAGCCGCTGGTTCTAATGCAAAATTGCGGCGGATCGGCGCTGGTCGCAATGGGGAGATGGGGACGATATCAGCGCTCGCCAGAGCCGCGGCCCGAACGCGACCCCGGTGATCTCGACAAGCATGGCCAAGGTCGTATAGACGACCTCGGCGCCAGCTGCACTTGGCACCGACACGAGTTCGCGATTTGATGAACAGCACCCAGCGATATGACCGGATCGCCTTCGTGGCGAGCGCAGGCGCGGAGGCGCAGGCGGCGCTGGCCCAGCTTGTGGGACTCTATGGCAATCACGATCCGGACACCGCCGACGTCCTGGTGGCGCTCGGCGGCGACGGGCTGATGCTGCAAACGCTGCATCGGCACATGCGCACCGGCAAGCCGATTTACGGCATGCATCGCGGCACGGTCGGGTTTCTGATGAACGAGTTCAGCGCGCACGACCTGCGTACGCGCCTGGTGGCGGCGAGGGAATCGCTGATCCATCCGCTGTTGATGCGCGCCACCGACGTGCATGGCGCCGTGCATCTGCATCATGCGATCAACGAGGTCGCGCTGTTTCGCGAGACCCATCAGGCGGCACGGTTGCGGATCCTGATCGACGAGCACGAGCGCATGCCGGAATTGATCGCCGACGGCATCCTGGTGGCCACGCCGGCCGGATCCACCGCCTACAATCTTTCGGCGCAGGGACCGATCCTGCCGATCAACGCCGCGCTGCTTGCGCTGACCCCGATCAGCGCGTTCCGCCCGCGGCGCTGGCGCGGCGCCCTGCTCCCCAACACGGCCTATGTCGTCATCGAGGTGCTCGAAGGCGACAAGCGGCCGGTCGCGGCGGTCGCCGACCACGACGAGGCGCGTGATGTCCGCCGAGTCGAGGTGCTCTCCGACAAGACCATCTCGATGCGGATGCTGTTCGACCCTGGCCACAGCCTGGAGGAGCGGATCCTGCGCGAGCAGTTCGGCTATTAGAGCTGGCCTTTCTTTGCCCGCTGCCGTGCTTCTTGAGCCCCTTCGCAACCCTTCGTTAACTGCCGCCGCGATATGGTTAACGCCGGTATACCTCTGGCCGGTCCATGTTCCGCATCGACTTCAACAAGCTTCGATTTCTTGTCTGCGACGACAACCCGCATATGCGCCGCATCCTGCGGACGCTGTTGCATTCGTTCGGCGCCCGCGAAGTCTATGAGGCCGAAGACGGCGCGACCGCGCTCGAAATGTACAGCCACTACGTCCCCGACATCGTCATCACCGACTGGTCGATGCCGATCTTCGACGGGCTCGAGCTCGCGCAGATGATCCGGCAGCCGGAATCCAAGGGCAATCCTTACGCGCCGATCATCATGCTCACCGGCCACTCCGAGAAGCGCCGCGTGACGGTGGCGCGCGACGCCGGCGTCACCGAATTCCTTGCCAAGCCGATCTCTGCCAAGGGGCTGTATCAGCGCATCCTCAACGTGGTCGCCAATCCGCGTCCGTTCATCAAGACCAAGATCTATTTCGGCCCCGACCGCCGCCGCAACACCAGCAACGCCTATATCGGCCCCGAGCGCCGGGTCGGTGGCGAGGCCGAAGTGATGCAGCAGCCGTCGCTGCTCGACAAGGCGCGTTCCTCCACCTAAAGCGGGAGTGAAAGAAGCTATCATGGCGAAAGACAAGCCTCCGGCGGCGCTCCAGATCAAGGCCTTTGCCGATCACCACGTCATCACGCAACCCAATCCGTTGCGCAAGGTGTTGCGCCGCGTTCCCGAATCCGATCTCGACGATCCGGTGGCGCGGGCGGAGAAGGCGCTCGCGGGCCTGTCGGGCGAATTCAAGAACTGGATGGCAATCGAGGCCGACCGTTTATCGGCCGCTCATGCCGCCATCCTGAGAGACGGCTTCACCGACGCGACGCGCGAAGAGCTGTTTCGCGCCGCCCACGACATCAAGGGCGATGCCGCCACGTTCGGCTATCCGTCGGCAAGCGCTGCCGCCGAAAGCCTATGCCGCATCATCGAGCACGCGCCCGATCTCGACGCGGTGCCGTCCAACCTGATCGCGCATCACATCAACGCCATCCAGGCGATCGTGCACGACAATACCAAGCTCGATACCGTCAGCATTGCGAACGAACTGAGCCAGCAGCTGCGGGGCGTCGCCGACGAATACCTGGCCTACGCCAACCGTGATCGGCCCGAACATCTCGAAGCGATCCTGGCTCCGAGCCTGGTGCCGGGAGAGTAAAGGATACCGTCATTCCGGGACACGCCGATAGGCATGGACCCGGAACCCCAAGTTGTTGCACGAGATTTTCCGGATACGCGTCACCGCGCGCCCCGGAATGACGATGTAAAAAACTGCGCCCGCTTTGCGCAGAACCGTTTCTCAAGCTGCGATCAGATCGTGCTGGACCGGCGCAACGGCCGCTTCCGCCGCGAGTTCGTCGCAGAACAGGCGGGCTTCTTCACGCGCTGACTCCGTCGCAAAGCGCCGAAGCAGGATCATCAGCGGCTCGGTCGCGCCGCGGTCGGTCTCGCAATGCGTCAGCACGCGCTCGACCATGCGGCGACGCAGTCTGACCGCCTCTCCGACGGTGCCGGCAAATCCGCCTTCATGGCAGGCTTCCAGCGCCACATGAAACGCCGCGAACGTCGATTCCGGCAGTCCCGCCCGCTTCAACAGCGCGTGCAGGCTGGCGCCGCTGCGATCATGCAGCAGTGCCGAGACGCGCCCCTTCGGCAGCCCGGATAGCTCAGCCAGCGCGGAATCGAACAATTCGAGATTGCCCGACAATAATGCGCGCAAGATCAGCCCCGCAGTGAGCTGGCCGGTGAGACGCAAATGCGCTACCAGGCCGCGCATGTCGTCGCCGCGCGAGCGCGCCGCGATATGCATGGTCGAGCGATCGCGCGCTTCGCTCGCGACCCGCCCTGCCCGGTCGGCGCTGAGCCAGTTCCTGGCGACCACGAACTGTGCCAGGGTGTCCGACAGCTTGGCGACCAGCGCCGCGCGCGTCGCGGCAGGCAGATCTTCCAATACCAGCATCGATTCCCGGATCGCGGCGAGATGGCCGTGACGCTCGACGATGCGGTCCCATGAAAACGGCGCCAGTTCCGCATAGGCATTTTCGATCAATTCGAGCGCGGCCGCAGCGGTGCCGACCTCGGCGATTGCCGCGCAGACGGAAGCCGGCAACCTGATGCGGCGGGCGATCGCGCATTGGGTCTCGCAATTGCCGGTCGCGACGATGTCGACGAGATCGGCATCGATCAGGAGCGGCGAATGTTCGAGCACGGGACGTGCGACCGACGGCTGGTCAAGCGAGAGCGCCTGTACGATCGCGGCCGGCGCGTCCGCGCTGCGCGCAAACACCTCGGCCATGGCCAGACGCACCAGCGGCGAAGCGTCGTCAAGCAGCATCAAGAGCGCACCCTCGGCGGCGGCGCGGTCGTCCGCGGAAAGATCCGATAGCAGCCAAGCGCGCGCCAGCGAACGCGTCGCCTCGGCCCGCTCGCCTGCCGGCGCGGTCTTTATCCAGTTAATGAACTGCCGAACGATCATGACCCTGCCGGCTTACGCACACCCGAAGAACGACACCTTGATGCCACTGCAATACAAAATAAACCACGACGCTTAACAAAGCGTTCACCATAAGGGGCTGGTTTTATTGACGTTTTGTTAAGGCTGCCAGGCTCGCCACAGCGACTAGCTGCTGAAGGTGCCGTTGCGGTCGCTGAAGAGATCGAGCGGCTGTGGCGCACCAACGTTTGGTGCGCTTGCCGCCGGGGTCGGCGACGAAGAATTGCCCCACAGCGCGCGCACCGTGGATGACACCGGCTGCGCGTTTCCGTCGGCCTGGAATAGCGAACGGAACACCGGTGCGCTCGGCAGCGAAGTGCCGGTTGCCGCCGATGCGGACACCACCGTGACCGGCGTGACTGTGTGGACGTCTGGAAATGTCGAAAGATAGGCAGCGTGGTCGATCGCAGCCGGCGCGGCCGAGACGTTGCTTGCGACCGCGACACTCGGGTTACCCCCGTACATGGCGAGCGCCGTCTGCGTCGCCGGCGAATTCGCGGCACTGGCGTAGCGCGAGGTCAGGTTCGCATAGACTTCGTAGACACTGCGGGCGCGTCCGTCGCGCTCGTAGAAGATCGAGCGGTTCGCAGCCGCGGCGTTCGGAAACAAGCGCGCGGCGGAGGCTTGCGGATTGTCCTCGGCATTTGCAATCAACTTGGCGGCGCCGCCGACACCCATGAAGTGCGCCATATAGAGTTCGCTGTCGGTCGGGCGGCGGCCGATCATGCCGGTCAGCTGGAAACTGTTGGATTGGGTCAGGACGGCTGCCATCGCAGACGCTGCGTCGGGATCGTCGCGCAGCTTCATGATCGCCTTGCGCGCGGCCGGATCGCTGACCGAATAACTGCCCGAGGCGGATTTGGTGATGGCGTCGGCGTAGCCGCCGTAGCCGAGCTGCGCGCCGGCCTCCTTCACCGTTCCGAGCCAGGTCTGGTCGATGAACTGATAGAGCCCGCGCGCCGACGAGGTCGAAGCGCCCGCCGTCGGATTGAAGTCGGATTCCATCTTCGCGGTCGTGAGCAGGTATTCGAAGCTTGCGCCCGTGGAGTTCGCGGCCTGCTTGATGGCGCCGGCAATCCGCAGGCGCGAGCCGTCGACACTTGCCGTCGCCGTGGCGTTTTGAGTGTCGACCGACATTTCCCCGGTGCCCCGCTGCTGGCGAAACGAACGCGCGGCTTCATCCTGGCGCCGTACGGTGCCTGCACAGCGTCAGACTGCGGCGATCATGGTTAATGCGGGGTTAACGAGCCCGTGTCTGCGACGCGGTGCAGCGCACTGCGCCTCATGCAGGCTTACCATAGACTTTCGCGGGATCGACCAGCCTGTCCGCATCCACGAATGTCAGCCGCGGCACGCCCTCGCCCGCGTCAACCTTGCGATAAAAACACGAGCGACGGCCAGTGTGGCAGGCCGCGTCCGTTTGCTCGACGCGGAGCCAGACCGCGTCCTGATCGCAATCCAGGCGCATCTCGACCACGCGCTGGGTGTGACCTGAAGTCTCGCCTTTTCGCCACAGCGCGTTGCGCGAGCGGCTGAAATACCAGGCCTCTCCGCTCGCGATGGTCCTGCGCAGGGCTTCGTCGTTCATATGCGCGACCATCAGCACCTCGCCGGTCGCAGCATCAGTCGCAACGCAGGTCAAAAGGCCGGACGGGTCGAATTTGGGCCTGAGCTCAAGCCCTTCCTCGCGCTCATCGAAACTAGCGGACGTGGACACGGGAGGCCTCGCGAATTCTAGGCGAGGTTACCGGTTCGGTCCTCGCACCATGGACAGGAAACGCGCCTGCTCCGCCGGATTGTCGCGGAACATGCCGGTGAAGCGGCTGGTGAACGTCATCGCGCCATGCTTGGCGACGCCGCGCACCGACATGCAGGTATGCTCCGCCTCGATCATGACCGCAACGCCGCGCGGTTTGAGAACTTCGTCGATCGCAGCCGCAATCTGGGCGGTCAGATGTTCCTGGGTCTGCAGCCGCCGCGCGAAGATGTCGGTCAGCCGCGCCAGCTTCGACAGCCCCACCACCCGCTCGACCGGCGTGTAGGCGATATGCGCCCTGCCGTAGAACGGCATCATGTGGTGCTCGCATTGCGAGGTGAACTCGATGTCGCGGACCAGCACGAAGTCGTCATAGCCGGCGGTTTCCCCAAAAGTGCGATCGAGCACTTCCGCTGGGCATTGGTGGTAGCCTTGATAGAGCTCGTCGTAGGCTTCGACCACCCGGCGGGGGGTGTCCTGAAGGCCCTCGCGGTGGGGATTTTCGCCGATATAGGCCAGGAGCGTATGCACCGCCGCTTCGGCCTCGTGGCGCGACGGACGCGGCTGGTCGGCGCGCACGGCGGCAGCAAGGAACTCCGACGGATCCAGTTCTGCCGGGCGCGTTTCCGGAAGTCTTGGCTCGGTGGGCTTTTTGTCAGAAGGCTTTAGATCCGAAGGCTTCGGGTCCGAGGGCTTGCCGGGGCGAAGGGATTTGATCAGTGCGGCGTCCATGTCTTCTCCGTTCGACCGGTCGCCAAAGACCGGAGTGTCACCGGGCAGACGGGGCGGTCTCCCGCCGGACGCCTGGGTCCCCTAGAGCTCTTGCGCCAATCCCAGCACCGGTTTGCAATTCCGGTCGACCCGGGGCGTGGCGGCTGGACTGTATTTCCAGCATTTGCGTTCATATATAGGACGCTGAAAACCACCCGCCAAGGGCGCTTGTACCGGAACGCCCGGGACCTTTTCACATGCTGAACGACATCTACAACAAGCGCATCATCGAACTGGCCGGCAATATCCCCCGGCTGGGGAGGCTGGCGGACCCCGATGCCAGCGCCACCGCCCACTCCAAGCTCTGCGGTTCGACCGTCAAGGTCGATCTCAAAATGGAGGGTCCCGTCGTCACCGACTTTGCCCATGACGTGAAGGCATGCGCGCTTGGCCAGGCCTCCTCCTCCATCATGGCGAGCCACGTTGTCGGCTCAACCGCGAACGAATTGCGTGCGTTGCGCGAAACCGTTCGCAAGATGCTGAAGGAGAATGGCAGCCCGCCGCAGGGCAAATGGGCCGACATCGCGCTGTTGGAACCGGTACGCGATTACAAGGCGCGCCACGCCTCGACCATGCTGACCTTCGATGCGGTGGTCGACGCGATCGGCCAGATCGAAACCAGGGCCGACCAGCCGGCCGCCGCGCCGGGCTGACGGCCATTGGTCATTCCGCGCTTTGCGCGCCCCCGGAAGACCTTATTGATTTTCGCTACTTCTTCGCCGGGCTCGCCGCCGCGCGGCCGCCGGTCGGAACTGCTGCTTCCGCCGTCTTGGTCGACACCGGGGTGGCATCACGCGCTCCCGCCACGAAGCGATCCTGCACCGCCTTTGGCGTCAGTTCGGCGACCGGCGCGCCCGTGATATCCATCTGCGGCAGCACATCGGCAACCACCTCCGTCGTCACCAGATTGGTCCGCCGCAATTCCACCGGAGACAATTCGTGCAGGTCTTCCCAGGGCGGTACGCCGAGCGACAGCGACAGCAAATCGCCCGCACCACCCATGTCGAAGGTGTATTTGGCGAGCCGCCCGATGTCGCGCTCGACGATCATCAGATCCTGCGCGGTGTAGCTTGCAGCCTTGGGATCGTCGGCACGATCACCCATCCAGATCTGGTGCACGCGGACATGGGCTGCTTCCGGCACGTAACGGGTCTTGCCCGACAACAGCAGGAACACGCACATCGACTCGCAATAAGCCTCGGGCATCACCCTGGTGCGGTCGCCCTGTGCGGTATGGCTGCGGACGCTCACGCCGACGGTGGTCAACATGTCCAGGCTGTGGAAGCGGCGGCCGAGTGCAATGGAATCGTTGACCGATCCGCCACTCGAATCCAGCACGACAGTCGCGCCGCCAAGCTCGCGTCCACGCGCGAAATCCTCGAAATCCTTCGGACTGTCTGACGTTACGATGCCAACCGCGCTAACCCAGCCCCGGCAATTCGGCTGGCAGGCAACCCAGTTGAACTTCATCGGCAGCTTGCGCTCTTCGAGGGTACCGCCAGCATGCGCCGAATTACCCAGCGTCGTGAGTGCACCGGGCAATGCAATAAAAAAGGCGGCGGCGCCAAGCAGCACCCAGCCGCGAACATCAGACGACCTCAAGAATCTCAAACCGGTTCCTTCCCCCAAAGCCCCAACGATCGATCGGTTGCGGTGGTAGCGGCCCCACTTCAACGCCACATGAATCTGTCATGCGGGTGGAAACCGTAACCGCACGAGTTGCCATCGTCCATAAAACCTTTGTGCGCTGCCACCCAAACCATTGGATATTTTCGAAAGTGTGGCGCAAATACTGGCGAGCAGCAGTTCCCTGCCTCGGAACCCCGCAAAACTACGGTGAAAATTGCAGCAGGCGGCCCATGAAGTGTTCACTCTCTCATTCGCACGCGCGTGAATGCGCCGAATCAATGCAGCGGCTTCCACGCAACGCTGGCCGTGCGCTGATCTGGATCTACCGGCACACGCTGTCGCCGCTCGTCGGCTACAACTGCCGCCATTTGCCGACCTGCTCGGCCTATGGCGATGAGGCCATCGAGCGGTTCGGGCTGTGGGCCGGCGGGTGGATGACGCTGGCGCGGCTGCTGCGTTGCCACCCGTTCGGCACTTCGGGCATCGACAACGTGCCGTTGGAGGCGCCGTCGGCCGCGCGATGGTATCTGCCCTGGCGTTACGGACGCTGGCGCGGCGTCAACGCGGGATAAGTTCAAGTTGAGGGGATGATCTCCGCGCAAACGTTTTGCGTTTGTCGCGAGTGAAAACCAGTGCCCAAGGGCGAAAGACGCGCGTCTGGCCGAGTACCTTTTTCGGACCTGCCATGCCCGATGCGCTGGGGAATTGTGGTGGCGCCGCCGCATTATTCTGTTGCTCCCTTTGGGAGGAAACAACAATGCGCTGGAAAATCAGCCGCCACGGTCACGATCCTCGGCAGGTGGATTTGCTGGCCATTATCGCGCTGCTCGTCGTGATCATTGCCGCCTACAGCTATTTCAGCCGCAGACCTGAGCCGGCGAACACGACGACGTTGGTCGTGCCAAGCCAGAGCGTTCGGTGGTAACGGCGCTTGGGCCAGGTGGGTCAGCGAAACCAGAAAAAACTTCGCTGCGGCGCGATCAATGCCGGCGGACGCGGCTTTTTGGACTGCGGCGGTTTCGGCGGCGTCTCGGCCGGTGATGTCGCATCGGCGACGGGTTCATCCGTAGACAGCCTGACCGACAACAGCAGGTTCGATTGATTGGCCCGCCAACGATAGCCGATGCCGAAATCCATCGGCTGGCTCCGCCTGAACAGCTCCGCGTAGGATTCCTGGTACCTTCCCGGGAATTCCGCGATCGGCCCGGCGTAGCGGCCGAACGGGAAAAACCGCCATTTCCTTGGATTGTAATAGGCGAGTGGAATTCCGGAATCGTCCTGGATGATGGTGGAGCTATTGGCGAGAATGAAGTCGCGCACGGTGGTAAAATTGCTTGAATGCAAGAGATAGGACGCGCTCTTGATCAGGCTGTTGCCGGGCGCGAGGGCCGAGCAGAATTTCAGGAAGCCGCTCGCCCTGACGCCGGAATTGGAGAGATCGGTCGAGAAATAATACAGCGTCTTCCGCACGCCATCAGGGCCTGAGAAGACGATACGGGCGCCGCGGGCCGCATTCCTGCCGGGATTTTCATTGCCGAAATAGGCAGTGCCGTTTTCGTCAAGCGCAACCGGTCCCACTTCGCGGATGGTTTTTCCCGAACGCGCCAGGAATACGTAGAGGATCGGCAAGGTGCCGCCCATTTGCCCCGCGTGCAAGTCGACCTTCATCTGCTTGGTGATGAAGAAGCTGAAGCTCAGGATCGAACTGAGCGAACGCTCGACATTGTAGAGCGCAGCGCCAACGCCGCCGGGCGGCAATCGGGTGAGATCGGGCACCGAGCCTGGCGGCTCGAGTGCGCTCAATACATAGGTCGTTGCCTTGGAGTAGAACGCGTCGGCGTAAAGGAAATCCGGCCCTGAGAACATGTAGAACATCGTCGGCCGCGGCGCCGCCAGATTGGTCTCCGCCCAGGCCCGGATCTTCGCGAGTTGCCGTTGATCGAGTTGGGCGAACGCGGCATCGAAGAAGCGGGCGTGATGCTGCCACGCCGGATCCCTGGTCAAGGGCATCAGCGGCGAGTCGGCGGACGGCACCATTCCGGCAAGGAAGCGCGCGGTATCGTCGGCGGTCACGGTGTCGGCGGCGCGCGAAGCAAAAGCGGCCGTGAGGAAGATGGTTGCAGCGAGCGCCGCGATTCTTGGGAAGTGACGCATATTTATTCGCGGCCAGGAGAAGTGGTGACGGCGCCGGCATCGGCCCGCTTGCGGAACACCGCGTAGATCAGAAGCCCCGAAATCATGATCAACGTGCCCAAAAACGACTGCAACGGCCGCTCCGTGAGCAGATAGTACATCATGAAGGCGGTAACGAGGAGGAAAACGAGCGGCGTGATCGGGTATCCCCAGGCGCGGTAGGGCCGCGGCAGCTCCGGAGAAGTCATGCGAAGCTTGATGACGCCGAGCACGGTGAAGAACGAGCAGAACAACAGCGCGAACTGGATGAAATCCAGCACCGCCTCGAAACTTCGGGTGAACAGCAATAGGCAGGCGACCGCAAGCTGGAACAGGATCGCGTAAGCCGGCGCGCCGCTGGGCGATCTGACAGAGAAGACCCGCAACGCCGGGATGTCCTCGCCCATCGTCATCATCACGCGCGGGCCGATCCACATCATCGCGCTGATCGAGGAGATCAGGCCGCTGCAGATCATCGCGCCGACGATGCGGCCGCCGATATCGCCGAAGATGTAACGGCCGCTAATGCTGGCGACGTCGAGCTGCCCGGACAATCTGTCGATCGGCGCGGTATGCAGGAACACCGCGTTCAACGCCACATAAATGACCAGCACGATCAGCGTTCCCGTAAGCAAAGCCCGCGGCAGGTTTTGCTTGGCATTGCGCATCTCGCCGATGATGTAGGTCGCCGCGTTCCAGCCCGAAAACGAATACATCACAAACACTAGCCCGATCGCGAACGGCGCGCTGATCACGCGGGAGAGGTCCGACGCTGACGGGGCGAACGAGACCGGCTGCGGCGCGCCGACGATTGCTCCTGCGATCAGGAAGGCAACGATCAGCGCTACCTTGAGAACGGTCGAGATCAATTGAAAGGTGCCGGAGTGCCGGACACCGGTGAGCTGCACCAGCGACACCAGCCAGACCACGCCGATCGCGAGCGGCATCGGCGGGACGTCGGCAAATACCGATTTGGCGTATTCCCCAAACGCCATCGCGGCGAGCGCCACAGGCGCTGCGAAACCGACAGTCGCCGACACCCACCCGGCCAGAAAGCCGAAAGCCGGATGGTAGGCCCGACTCAAGAAATTATATTCGCCGCTCGAGCGTGGAAACATCGCGCCGAGCTCGCTGTAGGAGAACACCCCGCAGAGCGCGACGAGCCCGCCGACGGTCCATAGCAACAGAATAGAAAAGCCGGACGGGATATCCTTGACCTGGAAGCCGAGGCTGGTGAAGACCCCTACTCCCACCATGTCGGCCACGACGATCGCGGTGGCGACGATCACCGAAACCGAGGACCCGCCTCCGAGAAGCCGGCCTGGCCATGCCACGCTTCCCGCCTCTGATGCCGCCATGTCGGTCCGTACCTCAGGCCCCCTGCCCGGCGTTGATGGTGAAGGCGGACGCAGCCCAATTCAAGCAGCCTTAACAAGGGTTAAAGTCACAGGATCAATTTGGTATTTTGATACCTAATTTGGGGCCGTGATGGTACGGCATTGCGAAAACGTGGCGGCGATCCCACAATCGCGACACGATTGCGTGTTCTGCTAAGCACTTCCGGATGTGGGGAGTTTTTCCGGAAAGTGTGAAGCTTAACGTCGCCTAAACATCAGCAAGCTAGGTCGTTTGCCGGTGGCTTTGGGGTAATGGGTGGATGGTCGGGGCGGATCCGAGATTCCAAACGCATGACTATGGCCGGGCCGATTCACCCGGTGCTGTGGCGTGTGCCCCCCGCGGAGCTCTGCTAGCTGGATCACATCGCTGGCGCTTGGTCGCCCTCGCTTGCGTGTTCGTGCCGCTGTCATTGGTGCTGGCACAATGCGGACGGGCGCCAAGTCCCGGAACGCTCGCCGCCAATGCGCGGGCTTCGTCGGGCGATACATTCTCGTCGGGCGATACATTCGACGACCGCTTCCCGGCGCCGCAGTTCCGCGATCGCTTTCCCGCCGCCAATGAAAGCCTGGCTCAGCGCCAGATTTCCGACTTTACGCCGGCGCGCACGGCGCAAAGCGAGCCCGCGCCCTACCGCGTCGCCTCGCTGGCCCCGCAGATTCCATATCAGCGCCCGACGGCGAAACAAAACTTGACCACGCTCGTCAGCATGAAATCCTCGGCCTTCCCCTATTACGGCAACAATCCTGCGTCCGACGCGCCGTTCCTCAATATCAGCAAAGGCGATCGCCGCGGCCATCGCAGCTATGGCGGGCGCGTCTACTGGCAGGATGAGACCTACAACGACAATCGCGTGCTGGTGCATGTGCCGGAAAATTTCGACGTGCGCAGGCCCGGCGTCATCGTCGTGTTCTTCCACGGCAATGGCGCAACGCTGGAGCGCGACGTCCGCGACCGCCAGCTGGTGCCGCAGCAGATTTCGGATTCCGGTGTCAACGCCGTACTGCTGGCGCCGCAGCTCGCCGTCGATGCCGCCGATTCCAGCGCCGGCAAGTTCTGGCAGCCCGGCGGCTTCAAGCGCTTTATGGATGAGTCGGCAAGTCAACTCGCCCGTCTCTACGGCGATCCGAATGCCGCCAAGGCGTTTGCAAACATGCCGATCATCATTGTCG
>Ga0209153_1000807_pt1 | contig 12496 bp, 8 predicted proteins | sample GraSoiAngelo_120_FD_185877 | JGI IMG/M metagenome (GOLD analysis project Ga0209153, IMG submission 185877) | Grasslands soil microbial communities from the Angelo Coastal Reserve, California, USA - 14_0919_09_20cm (SPAdes) (version 2) | ecosystem: Environmental > Terrestrial > Soil > Grasslands ...
TTGAGAATAGCGACCCCCGTGGCCGGAGGCGACGTGCAGCGCACGCTGGCCCGCATCGGTCCGCCCGAGGTCGTGGAAGACCTGCTTTCGATCGGTTCTCTGCTGCAGGCCCGCGAGGCCCTGGATGGGCTTGGCAGCCGGCTTGCCAGCGTCCTGCGTGTGTTCGGCGATGCCCAGATCGGTACCGTCATCGCCGCGCTCAATGTTCCTTCGCTGCAGACCCCGCATTTGCTTCCGTTCGCGCTGTCGCTGGTCATGCAGAAGCTTGCCGCCCCGTGGCAAATCATCCGCCTTGCCATCAAGATGGCTGCGTCCGATGACGAGATTCGCGTGGCGGCGACACCCTATGGCATCGCCGTCTCCATCGCCCTGCACGATCTGTCCGTGCTGGCGGCGAGCCTGCGGCTGGACATCAAGCGTGGCCGTTTCGAAGACGTCGCCGAACATCTGAAGGCGCTTCATGATGGCGTGCGCGGCCTGCGCACGGAACTCGACCTGCGCAACGATTCCGCCTGGGGCCGGCAGCTCGCCGCGATCAGGGCCGATATCTCCAACGCCGTGCAATCGGAGATCGACAGTGTGCCCGGACGGGTTCGTCGCATCCTGCGCCAGCGTCCCGACAAGGACATTTCATCAGCTGCCCGGGTCGACAGTTCCGAGGTCGAGGAGACCGCAGCACTAATCGACTTCGTCGCGGTATGCCGCACCTATGCCAGCGAGCTTGCGATCAACGAGGTCACGCTGCGGACCTATTCCGATCTGCAGCATTATGTCGAGCAGTCCACAGAGGCGCTGGTGCAATCGCTGCGCAGTGCCGACCCCAGGACGCGCGGCTACCGCCAGATGCAGGTTTCGGCCGCCATCCGCTTCTGTGAGGTTCTATTCGGCCACGACTATGCGTCGTTGATGACCCGGGCGGCCGAAAACGCGCTGACCGGCGAACGCAAGTCGTCGCGTACTGGCTAAAAATAGCATTGTATTCTAACTACAATTTGCGATTGACCGCAGCGAGGCGGGAACGTACGTTCCGCGCGCCGATCCCCCATTTCCCAATGATTTATTCGCTGCGCATGAATGCTGCCATCAATTTCGTCGAGCTCGAGAACCGTGTAATTGCCGCGACATATCGGAACTTGATGATCAAGGCGAAGGTCGTCCTGGTCGACAAGTTGAGCGGCGAACAATTGCCTGATCCCGTCACGACGATTTCGGCTCCGGCGCCGAACGGCTGGCTCCGCATTCGCTTGACCGACGCCGTCGCCTCAGGGACCTTCTATCTCCGGGCGCTGAACGGGCACGGCCGGCAGGTGGCGCAAAGCGTCGAATTTCGGATCGCTTAAACCCATCAATCTCTTGGACTTTCTCCATTGCCGCTGGTGCCGGCAAATTGAGATTTGTCAATTGCCGGGCTCGGCGGTGGTGGTGTAAAGCGGCGCATCGGCGCCTGCGCGCCGCCGGAACCCGCTCGATGACATTGTGGTTTGTGTTCGCGCTGATGACGGCCGCGGCGATCTTCGCCGTGCTCTGGCCGCTGGGCCGGGGTCACCAGCCACCAAGCGACGGCAACGAGGCGAACGTCTACAAGGATCAGCTCGCCGAGATCGATCGCGACGTCGCCGCTGGCCTGATCGGCGCTCCGGAGGCAGAGGCCGCGCGTGTAGAGGTTAGCCGGCGTCTATTGGCCGCCGCAGACAGCGAGCGCACGCCGGCTACCCGATCGAGCCTGAGATGGCGGCGTGTGGCGGCCGTTCTCGCGTTGGTCGGAGTGCCGATCCTTGCGGTTGTGACATACCTGCCGCTCGGTTCACCGCGACTTGGCGATTTTCCGCTTGCGATGCGCGCCCACACCCCCGACGGCACCCAGCCGCTCGACAATCTGGTCGCGCAGGTCGAGCAGCATCTGGAAAAAAATCCGACCGACGGGCGCGGCTGGAACGTGCTGGCGCCGGTGCTGGCGCGGCTCGGCCGTTACGACGACGCGGTGCGCGCTTATCGCAATTCGATCACCTATGGCGGCGACAACGCGGAGCGGCGCGCCGATCTCGGCGAAGCGATCGCGGGTGCCGCGGGTGGCATCGTGACATCAGAGGCAAAGACCGAATTCGAACGCGCCATCGCCTTGAACGCGGACCAGGCGAAGGCGAGCTATTTCCTCGGGCTTGCCGCCGAGCAGGATGGCCGCACCGCCGATGCCGGCTCGATCTGGCGCGCGATGCTCGCAAAGGCGCCCGCGGATGCGCCGTGGCGGCCGCTGGTGCAGGCGGCACTGGCGCGCCTCGACGCTACAGCGGCGCCCGCGTTGCCGGATAGCACAATGGCTGCGGCAAAGGATATGAGCGAGGGCGACCGTAGCGCGATGATCCGCGGTATGGTCGATCGCCTCGCTACGCGATTGAAACAAAATGGTGATGACGTCGAAGGATGGCTGCGGCTGGTGCGGGCCTATATGGTGATAGGCGATCGCGACAAGGCGAAGAGCGCGCAAACTGATGCCCGCCAGGCCGTTGCAAACGACGCAGAGCGGTTGCGCCGGCTCAACGAAGGCTTGAAGAATCTCGGACTTGATGGATGAGCATGACAGGCGAAAAGTTTGCAGCCGTTTTCGCAACACGTCATGCTCGAAAACAAGAGGGAATGGGACGAGATCATCTCTGCGCAGAAGAAATGACAATGCATGACGCGTAAGCAAAGGCGATTGACGATCATCGGCGGCTCGCTTGGGATACTGGCGCTGGCGGCAGGACTGGTGCTCAATGCCATGCGCGATTCCATCGTGTTTTTCTCGACGCCCACCATGGTCGCGGAGAAGCATGTCCTGCCGGGCAGGCGGTTCAGGCTCGGCGGTCTGGTGCAGCCAGGCACGCTCAAGCGTGGCGACAACCTCGCCGTCACCTTCGAGGTCGCCGATGGCGGCGCCAAACTGCCGGTGGCGTATACGGGCCTTTTGCCGGACCTGTTCCGCGAAGGGCAGGGCGTAGTCGCCGAGGGCGCACTCGATGCGACCGGCGTATTTCGCGCCGATACCGTGCTTGCCAAACACGACGAGACCTACATGCCCAAGGATGTAGCGGACGCACTTAAGAAGCAAGGACATTGGAAGGATGATTACGGCGCGAAGGCGAATGGCTCCGCCGCACAAACCGCGCAAGGCACGCCGCAGGGGGTGAAGCAGTGATTGCAGAGATCGGTCATTACGCGTTGGTGCTTGCATTGGCGCTGGCGCTGATCCAGTCGACGGTGCCAATTCTGGGCGCGCGGCTGCGCGATGGCGCACTGATGAATGTCGCGCGCTCGACCGCGCTGGCGCAACTGTTGTTCGTGGCATTGTCATTTGCGGCGCTGGTCATGCTGCACGTCACGTCGGACTTTTCCGTCGTCAACGTGTTCGAAAATTCGCATTCTCTGAAACCGCTGATCTACAAGATCACCGGCGTGTGGGGCAATCATGAAGGCTCGATGCTGCTCTGGGTATCGATCCTGGCGCTGTTCGGCGGCCTGGTCGCGGCATTCGGCAACAATTTGCCGATCTCGCTGCGGGCGCATGTGCTGGCGGTGCAGGCCTGGATCGCGAGCGCGTTCTATCTTTTCATCCTGATGACCTCAAATCCCTTCCTGCGCATCGCCGATCCACCGATCGAGGGCCGCGACCTCAATCCGGTGCTGCAGGACATCGGCCTCGCGGTGCATCCGCCAATGCTGTATCTCGGCTATGTCGGGTTTTCGATTTCATTTTCATTTGCAATCGCGGCGCTGATCGAAGGCCGCATCGATGCGGCATGGGCTCGCTGGGTGCGGCCGTGGACGCTGGTCGCCTGGATATTCCTCACGCTCGGCATCGCGATGGGCTCGTACTGGGCCTATTACGAACTCGGCTGGGGCGGCTGGTGGTTCTGGGATCCGGTCGAGAACGCTTCGCTGATGCCCTGGCTCGCGGGCACTGCGCTGCTGCATTCGGCGCTGGTGATGGAAAAGCGCAATGCGTTGAAAGTCTGGACCATCCTGCTTTCCATCTTGACGTTCTCGTTGTCGCTGCTCGGCACCTTTCTGGTGCGCTCCGGCGTGTTGACCTCGGTGCATGCCTTTGCCACCGATCCGACCCGCGGCGTGTTCATCCTCTTGATCCTGTGCATCTTTATCGGCGGCGGGTTGACACTGTACGCTTGGCGCGCTTCGGCGCTGAAACAGGGCGGGCTGTTCGCGCCGATCTCGCGCGAAGGCGCGCTGGTGCTCAACAATCTGTTCCTGACCACGGCCTGCGCAACCGTGTTCATCGGCACGCTGTATCCACTGGCGCTGGAAGTTGTGACCGGCGACAAGATTTCCGTTGGCGCGCCGTTCTTCAATCTCACCTTTGCGCCGCTGTTCGTCCCCCTGATGATCGCGGTGCCGTTCGGGCCGATGCTGGCCTGGAAGCGCGGTGATCTCGTTGCCGCGGCGCAGCGCCTGCTCGCGGCCGGCGTCTCGGCACTGGTTGCGATCGCTGTGTTGTGGGCGTGGACAGGCGGCGGCAGCACGCTGGCGCCGCTTGCCATCGGACTGGCAGTCTTCGTCATCGCGGGCGCGCTGAGTGACCTGGCCGAACGCACCGGGGCGTTCCGCACCCCGCTTGCTGTCGCTGCGCGGCGCGCGCGCGGATTGCCGCGCTCGACCTGGGGCTCGGCGTTCGCGCATGCGGGCGTGGGCGTCGCGCTGATCGGGATCGTCTGCGAGACCACGTGGAACAGCGAACATATCGCGACCATGCGGCCCGATGATATGGCAAAGGTCGCAGGCTACGATTTGAGGCTCGACGGTTTGACACAAGCCCAGGGACCGAACTTTCGCGAAATGGTGGCGCAGTTCACGGTCACTCTTGACGGCAGGCACCTTGCGGTGATGACGCCTTCGAAGCGAAATTTCACCACCCGCGGATCGTCGACGACCGAGGCCGCGCTGCTGACGCGCGGCGCTAGCCAGCTCTATATTTCGCTCGGCGAGCTCACCGGCGACGGCGCCATCGCGGTGCGGATCTATCACAAGCCGCTGGTACTGTTGATCTGGTTCGGCCCCGTCCTCATGGCGTTCGGCGGCCTGTTGTCGTTGTCTGACCGGCGCTTGCGCGTCGGCGCGCCGAAGCCGGCCAAGGCGATGCGCGGACTACAGGCGGCGGAGTAGGGGAAAGAGGCGAAGTGCGGAAGCTGATCGCGATTTCATTTGTCGTGTGGATGGCGGCTTTTGCCGCGCCGAGTGCCCGCGCCGTGCAGCCGGACGAGATCATGGCCGATCCCGTGAAGGAGGCCCGCGCGCGGGACTTGTCGCGCGAATTGCGCTGCATGGTGTGCCAGAACCAGTCGATCGACGATTCGGAGGCGCCGCTGGCGCGCGATTTGCGACTGTTGGTGCGCGAGCGGATCGCGGCCGGCGACAGCGATTCCCACGTGATCGACTTCCTGGTGGCGCGGTATGGTGAGTTCGTATTGTTGAAGCCGCGTTTTGAGCGCCAGACCTTGTTGCTGTGGTTATTGACGCCGCTGGCGCTTGCCGGCGGCGGATTGGCGCTCTGGATGCACGGCAGGCGCCGCGCCAAATCGGGCGCCGGGGATGATCGATCCGAGCCGGGGTTGAGCGCGGAAGAGGAGGCGCGGCTGCGACGCCTGATTGCGGTGGAACCGCCACCTGAGAACCCGGCCTAGGTGCGCGGCTGGCGCTTGCGAATAAGCCGTTGTCAACCCTGCGATAAACTGCCGCATTGGTTCAGCCCTTCATTACAAAAGTTTAACTCCGCCGCCAGCGCGCTGTAAGGCGAAGAACCCCATGTTTTGGGCACATGAGGTGCACGCGCCAGCACCTCCGCGCACCGTCCATTCAGGCTCTGGAGAATTCTTTATGACCGAACGTCCGATCGATCTTTCGTCTCTGCCATCCTACCAGCGGCCCCGCCGTTCGCTTTTTTCCGCGCGCAAGCTTGCGCTGATGGCGTCCGTCGTCGCGGGTCTTGGCGTCGCTATCTATGGCTTCAGCCCTCCTACCGGTCCCGTTGATATCTTTTCGAGCCCCGCGCACGCGCAGGTCAACAACGAGGTCCGCAAGGTCGATAAACCTGTCGGCTTCGCCGATATTGTCGAGCGCGTGAAGCCGTCGGTGATTTCGGTCAAGGTCAATATCACGCAGAAGCTTGCCAAGGACGACAGTGGTGACGATGATTCTCCGTTCCAGCCGGGTTCGCCGATGGAGCGGTTCTTCCGCCGCTTCGGTGGACCAGATGCCCTGCCTCGCATGCCCCGCGGCCAGGGCGTGGTAACCGGTCAGGGCTCCGGCTTCTTTATTTCCGCCGACGGCTATGCCGTCACCAACAACCACGTGGTTGATGGCGCTGACAAGGTCGAGGTCACGACTGACGACGGCAAGACCTATACCGCGAAGGTGATTGGCACCGACGCCCGCACCGACCTCGCGTTGATCAAGGTCGAGGGCGGTTCGAATTTCTCGTTCGCCAAGCTGTCGGATGGCAAGCCCCGAATCGGCGACTGGGTGCTGGCGGTCGGCAATCCCTTCGGCCTCGGCGGCACCGTTACCGCGGGTATCGTCTCGGCCTCTGGCCGCGACATCGGCAACGGTCCGTATGACGATTTCATCCAGATCGACGCGCCCGTGAACAAGGGCAATTCCGGCGGTCCGGCCTTCAACACGGAAGGCGAGGTGATGGGCGTCAACACCGCGATCTATTCGCCGTCCGGCGGCAGCGTCGGCATCGCGTTCTCGATCCCCGCCGCGACCGTGAAGAACATCGTTGCCCAGCTCAAGGACAAGGGCACGGTGAGCCGCGGCTGGATCGGCGTCCAGATCCAGCCCGTCACCGCTGACATCGCCGACAGCCTCGGCCTGAAGAAGGCGGAAGGCGCGCTGGTCGCCGAACCGCAGGCCAACGGCCCGGCAGCCAAGGCCGGTATCGAATCCGGAGACGTCATCACGGCGGTCAATGGCGACGCGGTCAAGGATGCCCGCGAACTCGCCCGCACGATCGGCAGTATCCCCCCCGGCAATGCGGTGAAGCTCAACGTGCTGCACAAGGGCCAGGAGAAGACCGTCAACCTTACGCTCGGCCAGTTGCCGAATACGCTGGAGGCCAAGGCCGACAAGGACAATGGCGATCAGGGTAGCGCGATCCCCCGCGGCACCGACGTACCGAAGCTGGGCCTGACCGTCGCGCCTGCCAACAGCGTCGCCGGTGCCGGCAAGGAAGGCGTCGTCGTTACCGAGGTCGACCCGAAGAGCGCGGCGGCCGAGCGCGGCTTCAAGGAAGGCGACGTCATTCTCGAGGTCGGCGGCAAGACTGTCGCCAACGCCGGTGATGTGCGCGAAGCGCTCAACGCCGCGCGCACCGACAACAAGAACAGTGTCCTGATGCGGGTGAAGAGCGGCGGATCGTCGCGCTTCGTCGCAGTGCCCTTGGCAAAGGGCTAAGGCTTTACGAGATGGAGGGTGTCGCCGGCATCAGTCGCCCCCCGCCGACGGCTCTTTCCGGGGAGCGGGCCAAATCCCGCTCCCTCGTGCTCCTTCCGGTGGAATACGCCCCCCTCCGTCGGAAGGGTCTAAGGGCGGTGAGGTCCCCCAGCTTCACCGCCCGCTTTTTTCGCTTTACGAAAGCAGCGTCCGCTCGTCTTGCATGACGTAGCCGGCCGCGCCATGGTGATGGAAAGCAGACTCCCTTGACCGCAACCGCCCCCGATATGCGCCTGTTGATCATCGAAGATGACCGCGAATCCGCCGATTATCTGGTGAAGGCATTTCGCGAAGTTGGTCATATTGCCGATCTCGCGGGCGACGGCGAGGAAGGCCTGTCGCTGGCCCAGAGCGGCGACTATGATGTGCTCGTGGTCGACCGGATGCTGCCCAAGCGCGACGGGCTGTCGCTGATCGGTGTGCTGCGCGAGAAGGGCAATCGCACGCCGGTTCTGATCCTTTCGGCACTCGGGCAGGTGGATGATCGCATCAAGGGTTTGCGCGCCGGCGGCGACGACTATTTGCCAAAACCCTATGCGTTCGCCGAACTGCTCGCCCGCGTCGAGGTGTTGTCGCGCCGTCACGGCGGTCCGGCCGAGGAAACCACCTATCGCGTTGGCGACCTCGAACTCGATCGACTTTCGCATCGGGTCGCCCGCGGCAAGGACGAATTGACGCTACAGCCGCGTGAATTCCGATTGCTGGAATATCTGATGAAGCATGCGGGGCAGGTGGTGACGCGCACCATGCTGCTCGAAAACGTCTGGGACTATCATTTCGATCCGCAGACCAACGTCATTGATGTGCACATCTCGCGGCTGCGCTCCAAGATCGACAAGGGTTTCGAGCGGCCGCTGCTCCATACCATTCGCGGCGCAGGGTATATGATACGTGACGGCATTCGGTAAGCTGGTCCGAACCACGGCGTTCCGGCTGACGCTGGTCTATCTATTTTTGTTTGCGCTGTTTGCCGCCTCGCTGCTCGGCTATTTCGCCTGGAATACGCGGCGCATGATCACTGAACAGATCAGCACCACCGTGAACGCGGAAACCGGTGAGTTGTCGGAAATTTTTGGACGACGCGGGCTGCGCGGACTGGTTTTCAACATCGAGAATCGCGCGTTGCGGCCGGGCGCCAATCTCTATCTCTTGACCACGCCGGCGGGGCAGGCGGTTGCCGGCAATGTTGGCTCGCTGGCCCCAGGCGTGATGGGCACCATCGGCTGGTCGGAGACTGCCTATCGGCGGCTTGACGATCAGGACAATACCGATCACCGCGCACTGGTGCTCGTCACCCAATTGAGCAGCGGCTTCCGCCTTCTGATCGGGCGTGATCTGGAGGAACGGCGGCGGTTGTTCGGCATCGTCGCGAAAGCGGCGCAATGGTCGATCCTGGTGGTCGTCGTCCTGGGGATCGGCGGCGGCATTTTTGTCGCGCGGCGGGTGCTGCGGCGGATCGATGCCATGACAGGCACTACCCAGCGCATCATGGCCGGCGACCTGAGCGGACGGCTGCCGGTCGGGCGTAGCGGCGACGAGCTCGACCGCCTGGCCGGAAACCTCAACGCCATGCTGGAGCGGATCGAAGCCCTGATGACGGGCTTAAAGGAAGTTTCCGACAATATTGCCCACGACCTGAAGACGCCGTTGACGCGGTTGCGCAATCGCGCCGAAGAGGCGCTGGCAAAATCCGCGACTGAGGGCGAATACCGCGCGGCATTGGAACGGACCATCGAGGAATCCGACGGCCTGATCCGTACCTTCAATGCGCTACTCATGATCGCGCGTGCCGAATCCGGGCAGGCGCGCGGCAACATGGATGACTTTGACGCCGCCGAGGTCGCCAACGGCATTCATGAACTGTACGAGCCGCTCGCCGAAGACGGCGGCATGAGCCTGCGCGTCAAGACCGCGCCGGTGGCGGTTCACGGCAATCGCGAATTGATCAGCCAGGCGCTGGCAAACCTGGTCGAGAATGCAATCAAATACGGCAAACCTGTTCCGCCGGCCCAGCCGCAAGGCGCGGTCATCAGCCTGGATGCGAAGCAGATCCTGATTGAGGTCCGGCGTGACGGCAACCAGGTGCTGCTCAGCGTCACCGATCATGGACCCGGAATTCCGGAGACGGATCGCAAGCATGCGGTGGAGCGGTTCGTGCGGCTGGAGGCAAGCCGCACCCAGCCCGGTTCCGGCCTCGGCCTGAGCCTGGCGTCAGCCGTGGCCACGCTGCATGGCGGCGAACTTCGGCTCGGCGATGCAAATCCGGGCCTGACCGCGACCCTGGCAATCCCGGCGCTGAAGGGCGTCAGTGACAGGCTTGCGGCTCAAACGCAGGATGTGCCACAGAAGGTGGCATGAATTCATCCGCGCCGGGATACGCGGAAGCGAATGTCAAATCCACCGCACTGGCCGCGCTGTTCGCGGACGGACCGCGTGTCGCCGCTTCCGACAAAGCCGAACGACGTCTTAACGATTGGCTCGCCGCGCTCGAGCCGCAGCAGGCGGCTGCGCTCGATGACCTCCTGGATCGCCGCTTCGCCAAGGCCATCCTGCTCGGTATCGTCGAATTCTCGCCATACCTGTTCGACTTGGTGCGCGCGGACGCGGCGCGCCTGATCCGGTTGCTCAAATGCGATCCGCAGGCGCATCTGGCGGCGCTTATCGAAGACACCTCGCGCGAGGTGTCCGCAGCGTCCAGCGAAAGCGAGGTGATGCATCGGCTTCGCCGCTTGAAATCGGAGGCGGCGCTGCTGGTCGCATTGTGCGACATCGGCGGGGTCTGGCCGGTGATGCGGGTAACGGCGGCACTGACCGATCTCGCGGTCGCCTCGGTGCAGGCGGCGCTGCGCTATCTGCTGCGCCAGGAGACCATGCGCGGAAGGCTGTCGCCTCCAAACCCCGAAAGGCCCGAGGAGAGTAGCGGGTTGTTCGTGCTCGCCATGGGCAAGATGGGCGCGGGCGAGCTCAATTATTCCAGCGACATCGATCTGATCGTGTTCTTCGATTCCGCCGCGCCGACGCTGGCAAAGGACATCGAACCGCAGCCGTTCTTCGTGCGCGTCACACAGGGCCTGTCGCGGCTGTTGCAGCAGCGCACCGGCGACGGGTATGTGTTCCGGGTCGACCTGCGGCTGCGGCCGGATCCGGCTTCCACGCAGGTGGCGATCTCGACCGACTCCGCACTGCATTACTACGAGCGGGAAGGGCGGACTTGGGAGCGCGCCGCGATGATCAAGGCACGGCCCTGCGCCGGCGACTTCAGGGCCGGCGAGGTGATGGTCGCGGAGATCGCGCCGTTCGTCTGGCGCAAGCACCTGGACTTCGCTGCGCTTGGCGACGTGCACGACATGAAGCGGCAGATGCAGATCTTTCGCGGCCAGAGCGAAATTTCGGTCGAGGGCCACAACGTCAAGGTCGGGCGTGGCGGCATCCGCGAAATCGAGTTTTTTGCGCAAACACAGCAATTGATCGCCGGCGGCAGGCATCCGGAATTGCGGGTAAGGCCGACGCTCGAAGCGTTGAACGTGCTGGCGTCGAGCAACTGGATCACGTTCGAGGCGCGCGACGAGCTCACCAAGGCCTATGAATTCCTGCGGCGGGTCGAACACCGGCTGCAGATGGTCGCGGACGAACAGACGCATTCACTGCCCGACGACCGCGAGGGTGTGGAGCGGTTCGCGAACTTTTTCGGTTACGAGGACCGCGCGGCCTTTGCCAGGGATTTGCTCGCTCATCTCAACGTCGTGCAGGGGCATTACGCAAAGCTGTTTGAGGGTGACGATCCGACCGGTACGGCAAAACTGCCCGATGTCGACTATGGCGCGGGCCCTGAAGATCCGCGGCTGCTCGAACGCCTCGCAATGCTTGGGTTCAAGAACCCCATAGCGGTGGCGCAGACGCTGCGGCAATGGATGGCGGGCGAGTATCGCGTGTTCCGGACGGAATCGACGCGCAACGCCTTTGTCGAGTTCGTTCCGGCGCTTATCGAAGGTCTCGCCGACGCGGAGGAGCCGGATCGCGCGGTAACGGCATTTGACCGCTTCCTGCAGGCACTGCAACGCGGCGGGCGGCTGATAACGCTGCTCAGCCAGAACCGTGACCTCGTCGCGCTGGTGGCGTTGGTGCTTGGCGCCGCGCCGCGGCTTGGCGACATGCTGGCGCGGCAGCCGCAGTTGATGGACGGGTTGATCGACCCGCGCTTTTTTGGCGCGATGCCGGATCAGCGCGAATTATCGGGGCGGCTTGCGACGACGCTGCGGGACGCGGATTCCTACGAAGAGTTCCTCGATCGTCTGCGCCTGTTCGGCCAGGAAAGCCTGTTTCTGATCGGCACGCGAATCCTGTCGGGCACTGTTTCCGCACAACAGGCGGGCACAGCCTTTGCCGACGTCGCCGAAGGCATCGTCCACACCGTGCACGGCCTTGTGACCGGACGCTTTGCGGCCCAATATGGCCATATCAGGGGGCAGCAGACCGCGATCCTGGCGATGGGCAGGCTCGGCAGCCGCGAAATGGCCGCGGCCTCCGATCTCGATTTGATCCTGCTTTACGATTTTGATGCGGAGCATCCCGACTCCAACGGCACGCCTTCGCTGCACGGCGCGCAATATTTCGCACGCCTGACCCAGCGGCTGATCTCAGCTTTCACGACGCGGACGAATTACGGCGTGCTCTACGAGATCGACATGCGGCTGCGCCCCTCGGGGCGGGCCGGACCGGTCGCCTCGCACATCCAATCGTTCGCCGAATACCAGGAGCGCGAGGCATGGACCTGGGAGCATATGGCGCTGACGCGGGCGCGGGTGATTTCGGCACCGCCGGAGTTTCGTGCCCGGATCGAAAGCGTCATTCGCGACGTATTGATCCGGCCGCGCGACCGCGCGGCGACCGCCAACGACGTCGCGGACATGCGACGCGCGATTGCGCTGGAGAAGGGCGAGGACGATCTCTGGGACCTCAAATATGCCGCCGGCGGCCTGATCGATATCGATTTCATCGCGCAACATCTGCAGTT
>Ga0209153_1000809_pt1 | contig 12484 bp, 10 predicted proteins | sample GraSoiAngelo_120_FD_185877 | JGI IMG/M metagenome (GOLD analysis project Ga0209153, IMG submission 185877) | Grasslands soil microbial communities from the Angelo Coastal Reserve, California, USA - 14_0919_09_20cm (SPAdes) (version 2) | ecosystem: Environmental > Terrestrial > Soil > Grasslands ...
ACTTCGCTCGGAATGACAGGAATCTTGCCGAACGATTGCACCATGTCGCTGTGCAGGAGAACACCTTTTTCACGACAGATCTGCGAAATTTCGCGCATCGGCTGAATCACGCCGGTCTCATTATTCGCGGTCATGATCGACACCAGGCGCGTCTCGGGGCGAATTGATTTGGCGAGCTGATCAAGATCAACAATTCCGTCGCGCGACGCATTGAGCCATGTCACTTCGAAACCTTCGTGCTTTTCCAAATGCTCGACGGCGTTGAGTACCGCGTGGTGCTCGGTTTTGGCCGAAATCACGTGACCGCCACGTTCCATTCGACATCGCGCGAGACCAAGCACAGCTAGGTTGCAGGATTCCGTTCCGCCGCCGGTGAAAATGATTTCATGCGGCTTGACGTGCAGCAAACCAGCCAGCTTATCGCGAGCATCGTCGATAGCCGAGCGCGCTTCGCGGCCTGCGGCGTGCACACTCGACGGATTGCCAAAATGGCGGTCGAGATACGGCAGCATCGCTTCGCGCGCCGAGTCGCAGAGCGGCGTTGTTGCGTTGTAATCGAGGTAGATCATTAACTCTTATTTCTTAATCTAACTCTTGCTCGTCTGCTGTAGCCGCGTCTCTGTGAGACGCGTGGCGCGCGCTTTCCAAACGCGTCAGCGCTGCGCTTCGCACAGCGAAGCGGCTACAGGATTGGCGCGCGTTCATTCTCGAAATTCATCGCGCGTTGTCGCGGGTCGCTTCTTTCGCTTGGGCACGATGCGCAGTTGTTTTTCCTCGTAATATACCAGTGAATCCGGCGGCACGCTTTGCACGAGAAACACGTTGCCGCCGATGGTTGACCTTGCGCCGATCACGGTCTCGCCGCCCAGGATCGTTGATCCCGGATAAATCGTCACGTCGTCTTCGACGGTGGGATGGCGTTTTCCGCCTTTCTTAATTTTGCCGTGCTGGTCCTTTTGAAAACTGCGGGCACCGAGCGTGACCGCGTGATAAAGCTTAACGCGCGCCCCGATCTCCGTCGTCTCACCGATGACTACCCCAGTACCGTGATCGATGAAAAAGTTTTCACCGATTTTTGCGCCTGGGTGAATGTCGATTCCGGTACGGCTGTGCGCCCATTCGGTCATGATGCGCGGTATCAACGGCACCTTCTCGTAAAGGAGATGCGCCATTCGATGAATGGCAACCGCTTCCAACGCGGGATAAGCGAGAATGATTTCCTCATAGCTTCTCGCCGCCGGATCGCCTTCGTAGGCGGCGTCGATGTCCGTCCAAAGCAGTCGGCGCACCGACGGCAGCTGCTTCAAAAACTCGCTCAAGACCTCTTCGGCTTTTGCTTCGGTTGCTTGGTCAGGTGGGATTTTGCCGAGGCTTCTGCAGATTTCTTTTTTCAATCGTGCGCGCAAATGTCGAACGCGAATCCGAGTGGTATCGGCCAGATCATCCGAGCTTACCAGGGCTTCGCTGCGAAAACCGGGGAACATCAAGCTCATCAGCTCGGCGCAGGCCGCTTCTATAGCGAGACGCGAGGGGAGAGTGGCGGCGGCGTCCAGATAATTGATGCCGCCGGTTTCGCCATAGGTCTGAAGCAGTTCCTCAACTGCGTCGCGGTTCGTCGAGTCCATTGCAGAAATATGCGCCGCTCGTCGGTGAACGAAAGAGAAAGTGTGTCGTCTCCGTGTAGCGCACGCGTCTCGCGTGTTGGTTTCGGCGTCGCGCCGAAACAGGCTTTTCTTTGAATCTCGTTGCTTTGGGGATGACACGAATCACAAGAAAAGTTCGCGATCGCGAGGACGCGCTCGCCAACATGCGAGACGCGTGCGCTACCCAGGCCGCAGCGTGCACGCCCGGTTAAGCGCCGCGCGCGCTTAGCCATTGCAGGGCGAAACGCGCGACTTCTCGCGAGTTTTTCAGGTCCAGTTTGTCTTTGATATGCGCCCGGTGGGTTTCCACGGTCTTGGGACTGAGATGCAATAGCTTCGCGATCTCGCGGACTTCCTTGCCTTTGCCGATCAGTTCCAGAACTTCGAGTTCGCGATCGCTAAGCCTTTCGACCGCGTCGGCCTGACCTTCAGCCTGACGATGCGCGAATTGCGTGATTACTTGCGCCGCCATGGCTGGGCTGAGATAAGGGCGCCCGTCAAAAACTTCGCGGATTGCCTGGATCACGTTGGCCATCGCTTCGTGCTTCATGACGTAACCGTCCGCTCCGGCGCGTAGCGCGCGGACCGCGTAGAGCGATTCATCGTGCATCGAGAGCACGAGAATTGGCAGCCTCGGAAATTCCGCGCGGATGTTTTTGATAAGCTCAATCCCATTGGCGCCCGGCAAACTGAGATCGACAATCGCCAGATCGGGATTCAGTTTGCGAATGATCTCCATGGCTTCCGCGGCGTTCCCTGCTTCGCCGCAGACGGCGAAGGTGCCATCGGAATGAATCATTTCCTGGAGTCCCTTTCGAAATAGCGGGTGATCATCCACGATCACGATGCGCTTCGCCTCGGGTGGTTCGGCTGGCGTTGTCGCACTGCGTGTCATGAGTTTTCCTCTAGTTCTCTTTAGCGATTCGCCGCTCGGCGGCTCGCTCGATGTAGGAAATTTAGATCAAGGCCGCCAAAGCGTTTGCGATTTTCCCTGGGAGGCCTGAGTCGGCGTTTTCTTTCTTGCGCGATTGTAATGCCTTATTCGGTAAATAACAGGACACCCGCGTGCCGCCTCGTTTGGGAGAGTCGATCTCCAAACGGCCACCCATCAATTGAGCGCGGTAATTCATGATGTGAAAACCCAGGCCCTGTCTCAGTTCCGTCCCGTTTGAAAATCCGACACCGTCATCGGTTACCCGCAAAACCATTCCCCCTGGCGATCGCTCCAGTCTGACGACAATTTCCCGCGCTTGCGCATGTTTGTTGGCGTTAATCACGGCTTCGCGGGCGATGCGATAGAGCTGCGCGGCAACTGCGTCATCCTCAACTTGAAATGACGGTTTGACTTCCAGCCGGCAGGGCACTCTCCAGATTTCCCGGTCAACCAAATCTTGTAATGCACCGACCAGTTTAGGCGCATCGACGTCGCTCCGATGCAAAGCGCGGGAAAGATTGCGCATATCGGTCGCTCCTTGGTTTACTAGCTGTGCGATTTTGTCGATGTCAGTTGCGTCGATGACGCGGTGATTCTTCAGACGCAACGCGACCGAGCGGGCCATGAATGCGACCGCGGTGAGGTGCTGGCAAACTCCGTCATGTAGTTCCTGCCCCAGCCGTTGTTGCTCCCGGTCGGAAACAGCGAGGATCTCTCCTTCCAGCCCCTTGCGACGCTCGATCTCATTTCTTAATTCTGTATTTGCCACAGCTAATTCGTGTGTTCGCTCGCGGACGCGCACTTCCAGCAGTCTTTTCGACTCTTGCAAAGCCGATTCCGCACGTTTGCGCTCACTAATGTCGCTGCTGTAGACGCGCAGACGTCTGGTTTTTGGAATGCGAACGGCGGTCGCTGCGTAGCACGATTTACCGACGTCGATGTCAGCGTGAACCGCTTTTGTTCTGCCTTCGAGCAGCGGTTTGGCGACCTGCATCACCTGGACAACAAAGGGATGTCGAAGTCCCAGGCGTTGCAGGTCGGGAAACGATTCATAGGTGGCGGGATTCGCGTAGTAAATCGCATTCGTTTCCAAATCGAATTCTACAACCGGGTCTGGATTATCGCGTGGATAGGCAGCAAGCCACGTTAATTTTTCTTCAGCGGCTTTGTGCTCAGTGATGTCGCGCACTGCGCCGATCGTGTATAGCGGGGTCCCCTCGGCATCGCGCACGATCGAGCGCAGTACTTGAGCCCAGATTACCGCTCCATCCTTTCGCACGAAACGTTTTTCAATTTCGTAAAACGGAATCTCGCCTGCCACGAGTTGACGATGCAGTTTGATGTCGCGCGAATAATCTTCTTTGTGCGTTACATCTTCGATGTCGCGTTGCAACAGCTCGTCTTTCCGGTATCCCAGAATGCGGCAGAACTCTTCGTTCGCGCCAACGTATTTCCCCTCCGGTGAAGATTCGATGATGCCAATCGGCGCGCGTTCGTAAGTTGCTTGCAGTCGCTGGCTACTCTCCCGCAACGCTTGCTCGGCGCGTTTGCGCTCGGTCAAATCCATGATGGCGGTTTGATAGAGCAGCGCGCCATTTCTCGTCGTCGAAGTAATCGGCCTGCTGCAAAGGAGCGCCGGAATCCGCTCGCCTTTTCTCGGCTTCAACTCTAATTCCGTTTCCACCTGTTGCTGCGAGGTGCGGCAGTAAAGCAAGTGCCGCAGGAATAAATCCAAATCGCCCACATAGAACGCGAACGGCCGGCCGATCAACCGATCCCGCGGGTCGCGCAGCAACTCAGTCGCCACCAGATTGGCTTCCTCAATCCGTCCGGCGCGGTCGAAGCTGACGTAAGCGATCGGCGCAAAATCGTAAAGATCGACAAATCGCTGAATGGCGGCTTCCAGTTCAGTCTTGGGATGCCGCCGCCTGCGAACAGAGGAGTTACCGTCGCGATCGCGCCGGCGGTTTGGACGACGGGTCGCGCCGTTGCGCGTCGATCTTTTTTCCTTCCGAGCAAGTCGTTTCAACTTTTTCATAATGAGAAACACTACAGATAAATTTCGGCGGCAGATTGCGAAGAAGTGCCGTCCACAGATTGCGCAGATTTTCGCAGATCATCAGACAAACCGGAAACCAGCCGACGATGCTCGAGACTTGGCGCTCCAAAATTCAGTAAAAGTCCCCGATGAAATCCAGTGGCCTTAAGCTGATTGATGAGTTGAGCGTCGTCAGCGCCTGTGAGCTGCGCAATCGCCTTCGTCTCGACGATCACATTTTTGAAGCAGATAAAGTCGGCGCGATATGTGCAGGTCAGGAGCTTGCCTTTGTACTTGATGGGCAAAGCACCTTCGGCTGCGTACGGAATTCCTCGGTCTTGGAATTCGGGAGCTAGCGCAGTTTGGTAAACCAGCTCAAGAAAGCCGTGCCCGAGCTGCCGATGGACTTCCATGGCCGCGCCGATAATCGCGAAAGTCTCACGATCTCTCTGCATAATAAATCTGCGTAAATCTGCGAAATCTGTGGATCGAAATAATCATTTATTTGGCGTGGGACTTGTTTTCGGATTTTTTCCGGCGCTCATTTGCCGCTCCATCGATATCGATGAGAGTGAGAACGGCCCCGTCGATTTTGTTATCGGTCGTGCGATACGGCCGGACCCGCAGCGAATACTTGCGGCCGTCTTTATCGGTCACTTTGCGCTCGCGCGTGCCCAGGGTTTCGATCACTTCGCGCAAAATATTTTCCAGATCGGGCACGTTAATGTTTGGACGCAGCTCGCTCAGCGGACGGCCAATGTCGGTGGGCAAAATATTAAAGGCGCCTCGCGCCGCAGGCGTTGCGCGTCGCACCATCAACGCATTGTCCACCATCACGATCGGCATTTGAACGCTGGCCAGCAGATTGTTCAGTTCGTCGGTCAATTGCATCATCTCGAGGTTTCGGTTGCTCAGCTCTTCGTTCAACGTGGTCAGCTCTTCGTTGGTCGATTGCAATTCTTCCTTCGCCGTCTCCAGTTCTTCGTTGGTCGATTGCAGTTCTTCATTGCTTGATTCGATTTCTTCGTTCGACGACTTCAGCTCTTCATTGGTCGCTTCCTGTTCTTCGATGATGGTTTGTAACGATTCCTTGGAAGCGGCCAATTCGCGCTGCAATTCGCCTACTTCGCGCTCCCGCGCCGTTTTTCCAAATGCCCGCGGAAGTTTTCCCGGCTTGGTTCCTTTGGTGGTCTCGTCAAAAATAACCAGCAACCACGATCTCGCGTTCCCGGGGATTTTGAATGGCACAACCTGAATATTTATTTCGTAGCTTTTGCCTCTCAGCTTCACTTTCGCGTGCTCTGTCCGGGCCGGTTTGTCCGCTTTGATGGCGCGACGAATCGTGGCGCGCAGGTCCGGCACCAGGGTGGGCCGCGCTAGCTGGAGAAGATTGAATGTCGCCGGACCCGGCGCGTGTTCCAGAAACAGCTCCGTGCGGCCGCGGAACTGTTGCACTTGCATGTCCTGATCGATTACCACTGCCGCCGGCGCGTAGGTGCTGAGCATGATGCGGTCGGCCACTTTCAAAATGTCGCCACCGAAGTTTGCGCCAGCAGCGGCTGTCAATCTGGCCCCGAAGTGCGCGAGTCCAAGGCCGCCCTGCGGGATCAGGTTCGCCGTGTGCGGTGTGGTCACCGCTGTCTTCGCGTAAATTTTGTTTTTCTTGTCTACTAATTTGAAAAGCTCATCGTACAAGCCCACCGATTCAGCCGGCCCGAGAATCAAATAGCCGCCTGCGTTCAGAGCGTAGTGAAACTGCGGGATGCAGCGCTTATGCAATTCCGGGCTCAGATAAATGAGCACGTTGCGGCAACTGATCAGATCCAGCCGGGAGAAAGGCGGATCGGCTGTGATATTTTGCCGCGCGAACGTGCAGATATCGCGCACGTTGCGATGGATTTGGTAAGTGCCGTCCCGCTTCACGAAAAATCGTTTCAATCGCGCGGACGAGACGTCCTTTTCGATCGCGCTGGAATAAATTCCCATCCGCGCATGTTCGATCACCGACTCGCTCAGATCGGTGCCGAAAATCTGTATGCGCATTTTGGAGAGACCGCTGCCGAGCGTTTCCAGAATGCAAATGGCGAGCGAATACACTTCTTCGCCGCTTGCGCAGCCCGGCACCCACGCGCGTAACTCAGGTTGTCGATCCTTGCTTTTGTTTTTGAGCAGCGCCGGCAGGAAACGTTTCTTCAACGCGCGAAACAGTGCTTCATCCCGGAAGAAGCGCGTCACGTTGATGAGCAGATCGTCAAAAAGCGCTTCGATCTCTTTTTTGTTGTCGCGCAGGAACCGCGCATACTGACTGATCTTTTCGACCCGGTGCAGCGTCATTCGTCGTTGGATCCGCCGGATCAGCGTGCTTTCCTTGTAGGCGCTGAAATCGACACCCATTTGCTTTTTCAGCGACAGAAAAATGCGGCCCAGATCATCCGCCTGGCGATAGGCGGCTTTCTCGATCTCCTCCGGATCGCCCAGTGGCTGCCGAATATACGGATGATCGGCAACGCGCTCGATTTCCCGCGCAATTTCGCGCGGCGTCAGAACAAGATCGACAAAGCCTGCGCGGATCGCGCTCCGCGGCATCGCGTCGAACTTCGCGCTCTGTTGATTTTGGGCAAACGTCAAACCGCCGGCTGCTTTGATCGCACGCAGACCGGCCGTGCCGTCGCTGCCGGTTCCGGAGAGGACGATGCCGATGGCGCGCGATCCGCACTCTTCGGCGAGCGATTCAAAAAAGTGGTCGATTCCAACGTTGAGCCGCTCCTCACGTTGAACCAATGTGAGCGTGCCATCCTTAGCCATGACACATTTGTTCGGCGGTTGCACGTAAACCGTGTTCGGCTTAGGCGTCGTTGTTTCTGTGACCTCGCTCACTGGCATCGCCGTCACTTTGCCGAGCAAACTGGAAAGCCGGCTGGCATGATGCGGATCTAGATGTTGCACGATCACAAAGGCCATGCCCGTCCTCGACGGCAAATTTCGCAACAGTTCCATGGCCGCTTCGAACCCGCCGGCCGAGCCACCGATTCCGACAATCGGGCAACTTAAATTTTTGCCGGCTGGTTCCGACCCGGATTTTGCCTTGGACGATTTTGGTTGCGACGATTTTGTGCCACTCGTTTTCACTCCTGAGGAGGATGCTCTCGATGTCGCTTTTCGCTTTGCGGCCATGGGCCGTTTTTACGTTAACGTGAGGCTATGCGTCACACAAGCTGCGATTAAAAACAGCGGCCGTGTTTGAGCGAAATCGCAATCGTTAGGGCGAACGTGTGAATCTACGTGCTTTCTGATTGGATGTCGTTTCTTTACAAAGAAATGATCACCGGCTAATTGCGGCCATGCGTTCCTCGATCAGATCGCGTTCAACCGTCCAGAACCTCAGCGACGACAGAAGAAGCCTGTCAATCTCCTCAGCCTGGGAAGATTCATTATCGTCCATCCTTTCCGGCTGCGATGCCCCCGAACGTTTGCTCAATTTTCGCGGTCTGCGTTTGAACTTCAACGTCCGCCACTTAGCGCACTTCGGTCTTATTGCTTCCATCAACGATTCTCCCTCTAGTCCTTCTCTGTTGATGTGTTCGCATCACAATGCGGGAGCGGTCGTGCCAAAATCATCTGGCAACGCCCCCTGAGGAAGGCCAGGCGGCCTTGAAACTTCTGCGCAAGATTTTGCGGTGGATTTAGGATTGCGGCAGCGACGCCGCGCGACAGCGTTACCTGGCAGCGCGGTGGCCCTACCAATGGTTCCGCTCGCTGGACGAAGGCCAGCTAAATATTGCGTGTCGAACGCGCGCAGAGCTGCCGCGATAGTTGACCCGATCCCAACGATCCCTTCTTCGATGCTTGGCCCAAGCAATGCGATCCAAAGCTCACTGCGAAAAGATAATCGAGGACGGCGCACGGCCGACGGACTGCCCGGATGAGCCACGCAATAAAGTTCCATTTGTTCGATCGCCGCCGACGCGTAGTCCGGGACATATCGCCCACGTGAAATGTGACCATTATTTTTCTTCATTTGTGTCTAGAAAACGCATGCCTCGGTGGGATTGGATGTGGTCTTTTTGGTTCGTCGCTTTCCCGATTCTGATAAGGTTTTCACCGATACGCGAATTCACCACGCGCCCGATTGTGCGATCACTTCCAGAAAGGGTATATGTTTGACCGTGGCGTTATTTCCTCCAATTACATTGCCGGACACAGATAAACTGGCTGCGCTGTGCCGGCTCGATCAATTTCGCCAATGGCGTTCACTCGACGAAAAACGCTTCTGCCTGGTTTGTGGCAAAATCATTACTGGCCGGCAAATCCAGGTAGCGGGCGGAACACGCGGCAACGGGCCGCTGCGGCTCAGTTGTCCCACGGAGCGTTGCAACTCAATTCCAATGGATTGGGTACTGCCTACCGATGAAATTCTCGCCAAGGTGGAGAGGATGGTTGCCAAAGAACGCGAAGCTGCAGTAACGACTCACGTTAGTCGCGGCAACGGAGGGCACGAGCCCAGCAATGGTGGACATAACGGGATCGGATCGCGATTGCGTGAGTTCGCGTTCTATTTCAAGCGACGTTTGTAAAGCTGTCCTCTCCAACTCCTGCGGGCCTTAGCCCTGGGCGGGCCCGCAGACTCTACCTTGCGACGGACACTGTGCACTAATTGTCGCGTAGAGACCGTGTTTGATGAAAATGACGGCGGGTAACATGGTTGCGTTGCATACGCAGGGGTCGCCTCTCCCTTCGCAAGGGAGAGGGGGAGGGTGAGGGTTTTGCGACCTTTGAGCGACTGACGATAATGGAAAACCCCTCACCTCAATCCTCTCTCCTTCCGGAGGGGAGAGGCGAACCTGCTAACGCGGGTTACTGGACGACTGGAAGTCCGGTGAGCTATGGGAGGAGCTGACATACCTTGGGAAAGGAGAGGCCACTCACGTTGCGCTAAACATCCAACAGTGGATGAGCGTACAGGTATCGTCCCCTGGAGAAACGTGACCTCGTAGGAATTTGCCCGATAAGGGAGTCATCCAGCCAATCATCCTGCGTCCCGATTGTGCGTTTTCAATGCAATGAGCAGACTTGGTCTTGCATTATGACTACTCATCTCAAACTCGATGATCGCCTCTCGGTCCTGCGCGCCGAAGATCGATTCCGAAACTGGCAGTCGTTAGATGACGAGCGTGTTTGCATTATCTGCAAACGAAAATTTAACGGACGCCAGATAGAAATCCGCCGCGCGGGCAATCGCAAGTATCAATTGCACTGTCCAACTGAAGGCTGCAATTCGAGACCGCATCTGTGGATCTATCCGACAACGCCGCTGGTCTCTCACGTAGTTGAATCGGACTGGTGGCAGGCTGCCATGGAAAGACAGGAACGCCGAGCGCCTGCGTCGATGCTGCGGACACATTTTCAACGGATATGATCGGCGCCACTCTTGATCAGCCGGGAATAGGATCAGTGCCGGATGAGGTGCTGATGAAAGATATTTCGCTCCGTCGCCACGAAGCACTTAACGAGTTGTATGGACGGCACAGCAAGAGACTGCGAGCCACAATTGATGGCGTTGTTCATGAAGAGTCCGAAGCTGACGATGTTTTACAGGAAATTTTTCTTCAGGTTTGGGAAGAGGCACATCGTTATTCATCCAAAGCAGGCAAGCCGCTCGGATGGATGGTCACCATCGCCCGTCGTCGCGCGATCGACCGGTTGCGCCGGCGCCAGGCTTATTCTCGTGCGCGAGAGCGCTATGAGCAGCGAGTCATGCAAGGCTCGCAAACTCCGCGACGCGACGCGGCTCGATTACTTGTTTTGAATGATCTCCGCAATTTCCTGAAGAAAAACATCCGGGCGTTGCCTCGATTTCAACGCGAGGCAGTAGAGTTGTCTTTTTTCATGGGGTTGAGCCACAGGGAAATTGCCGCCGCCACGGGTGCTCCGCTTGGGACAGTGAAAACGCGACTGGAGTTAGGCTTGCAAAAATTGACTCACGCGCTAAGACCGCTGCGGCACAAAGTGTAATAGTCGGCGAGTTACTTTTGCGTCTTATTTACACCCTGCTTTAGCTCGGCGTAAGCCACAAAGAAGTACTCATAACCGCTTTAGCGGGTTTTCAAGGTGGTAAACAAATTGCTAAAGCGGTTGAATTAAAAGATACGCTCGCTGCACCTCGCCGAAGTGAGGTGTTACTAAAAGCATCAATCGCGAATCGCCCGGATCTCTAGCGCAGCAAAACGACCAGTAACACGATCAAGAGAATAAAACCCAGACCGCCGCTGGGATAATATCCCCAGCCGCCGCTATACGGCCATGTGGGCAACGCGGCTATTATCAAAAGAATAAGAATTAAAAACAGGATGAAACGCATAGGTTATTTGTTTCTGTTTAAATCGTATCTGAAGTCCGCACTGCGCGCAAATTTTGCATTCAAAAAGGCTCGATTGGCGCGATGAGGACTACGGAGACGGTGAAGTATTGATGTTTACTTCAGTTTTCTCCTTCTTGGTCTCGGCAGGTGGATTTACAATAGCGGTGTTGCTCTCTTTTTTCTGTTCGGGTGGATTTACCACTGTGGTATTACTTTCTTTCTTCTCTGCTGGCGGGTTCGTGACCGTGGTTTCTTTTTGCTCGCAGGCCGCAAACAGCGCCATACCCAAAAGCAGGCAGATATATTTTTTCATACCAATGAATCGTATTACGGCGCCGCGAGTGATGCCTTTATCATTGCCCCCATGCGGTGAATTTAAATTTTATAAGTCGCGGTGATTTCTCGCCGCGCGGTACCCGGATGCGCTCTGCGTTGTTCTCAAACGGCGTGCATTAGCACCAGGATTATTACGATTAAAAGAATCAAACCGAGTCCACCGCTGGGATAGTAGCCCCAGCCCCTGCTGTATGGCCAGGAAGGCAGCGCCCCAATTAGCAAAAGAATAAGAATAATTAACAGAATTGTGCTCATAAGATCTCCTTAGCTCTCATCGTCTTCTTCGTTTGTTTCCACTCAGAGAAAACGTATCTCGCAATGTCTTCGGATTTGTTAGATTAAAAAACGCGCGCAGCAGTTGATTGATGCGATTCTTTTCGGCATGGATTTCCCCGCTTGTCTTGCTCCCCTACATAAAGCGCTTCCCCTTGCTATTTCTTCTTCACCTCTTTTTAGCTTCCTGCTCGGCCTCCTCCTCTTCCTTTTGTTCCTCTGTTTCATCGCCGTGTCCACTAACCATATCGGGCAGTTCGCGCGGACGATTTTCCAATACTAAGCGATGGACGGCCTCCGCCCAGCGCAGATAGGTATCGACGCTCGCTATTACAATCCGGGCGTCCACGGTCAAAAGTTCAATGCCGACGAGCGACACTCTGACGTAGGCGTCGATGACGATTCCCTTATCGAGAATCAGGTCAAGAACATCTGCCAGACTGCTGCTTCCGGGCGGTGTTCTGAGAGCGGGACTAGCTGTTGTAACCATGGTATTCCTCCTCGCGGTATCAGCCACGACTCGAACCAGCTGTTGCTAACTCTGTCTCCGTCAGCGCTTTCGTGTTTACAATGGCTCCGGCTAATTTATTCAAAAGTTCATTTGCTTCGGATTCTTCCTCGAGAGTTTCTTGAAGAAGTTCTGCTTGCTTGTCCTTGCCCAGGATTTGAGCAAATGTGCGAACGCTTCCGTAACCGGCGATCTCGTAGTGTTCCACTTTCTGCGCGGCTACAATAATCCCGGCATCAATGACTGAGTCTTCGCCAGATGCCTTGAGGAGTTCCGAACCCTCCTCGATCAGCCCTTTCATCGCATCGCAGGTCTTGCCTTTTGACTTCTCACCAAGGTCCTCAAAGACCTCTTCCAGCCGCTCGACATGGCCCTTCGTTTGTTCCAGGTGTTT
>Ga0209153_1000812_pt1 | contig 12444 bp, 12 predicted proteins | sample GraSoiAngelo_120_FD_185877 | JGI IMG/M metagenome (GOLD analysis project Ga0209153, IMG submission 185877) | Grasslands soil microbial communities from the Angelo Coastal Reserve, California, USA - 14_0919_09_20cm (SPAdes) (version 2) | ecosystem: Environmental > Terrestrial > Soil > Grasslands ...
CACCTTCAATCTTTTGAAGAAGTTCCCGGCACTGGACACGAAGGCGGTATGGCAACAGATCACCAGCATCTCCGCCAGTGGCAACGACGTCACGATGAATTTCTCTGCCGCCAACGTCCCCTTCGCGATTTCGATCGCGCAAACACCGATCGTGCCGCAGCACCTGTGGTCGAGCATGAGCGATCCGGTGAAGGATGCCAACACGCATCCGGTCGGCACGGGCCCCTTCATGCTCGACAGCTTCGCGCCAACCCAGTACTCGCTGAAGAAGAACACCAACTACTGGCAGGCCGACAAGGTCGCGCCGTCCGAGGTGCTGTTCCCGGCGCAGGCGAGCAACCAGAGCACCAACCAGCTCGACGTCGTCAGCGGCAAGTTCGACTGGTCATACAACTTCCTGCCCGATGTCAAGACGACCTACGTCAATCGTGACCCGGCGCACAACCAGTACTGGTTCCCGCCCGGCGGCACTATCGGCCTCTACCTGAACCTGACCAAGGCACCGTTCAGCGACGTCAATTTCCGAAAGGGCCTGTCAATGTCCTTGAACCGGACGACGATCGCCACCAAAGCGGTCAACGGGTACATGGACCAGGCGAGCATGTCGGGGCTGATCCTCCCCAATCTGAAGAAATGGCTCGACCCAAGCCTGCCCAATCAGGGTGTGGTCGCGCAGGATACCGCCGGGGCCCAGACCGCCTTCGCCCAAGCGGGCTACAGCATGCAAGCCGGGAAGCTGGTCGGCCGCAACGGCAAGCAAGCGACGATGACGATCGTGATGCCCGGTAACTTCAGCGATTGGGTCGCAGCCGCGAAGGAGGTTGTTCAGGAGGTGGCGTCGGTCGGCATCGCGGCCACACTCGATCTACCGCAATACCCGCAATACTCGCAGGGCATCCAGGCGGGAACCTTCGATGCGGCGATCGGCGGTTACGGCGGGAATGGCGATCCCTATACCGACTTCAGCCTTGCGCTGAGCAGCACGTTCGCCACGCCGGTCAACACGCCGACGGCCAACAACTTTGAGCGCTTCAAGGACCCGTCGGTCGACCAGGCGCTAACGACGCTGGCCTCGGCGACGGATACTTCGGCTCGAACCCAGGCGACGTACACGCTCGAGCAGGCGATGTACAACAAGGTTCCAATCGTTCTCATGTACTACGGCGGCAGCTGGGGGCTGTTCTCAACCAAGCACTTCACCGGCTGGCCCTCCGCCTCCAATCCGTACACGCTGCCGACCAATTACAACAACTCGCTGTTGACCGTGGTGACGCACATCACCAAGGCATGAGGTGACACGGAGCTAGGTCATGAGATACATCGGCCGCAAGGTGGCGCTGTTCGTGATCACGCTCTGGGGGGCGATCACGCTCAACTTCCTCCTGCCCAGGCTCATGCCAGGTTCGCCGGTTGACGCGGCGTTGGGAAGGCTTGCGTCGAGTGGCGTTCCCATCACGAACGCCGAGCGCAGAGCCGTCGAGGTTCAGCTCGGCGTGCCGCACGGCAGCCTGATCAGCCAGTACGGGGACTACCTGAACAGCATCCTCCACTTCAATTTCGGTAGCTCCTACTCCTTTCCGAGCGAGACCGTAGCGCACACCATCGGCAAGGCGGCGCCCTGGACGCTCGCGCTCATCGGTGTGACGACGATTGTCGCCTTCATCATCGGGACGCTGCTGGGTGTCTACGCCGGGTGGCGGCGCGGCAAGACGGCCGACACGACGGTCACGCTGGGTGCGACCTTTTTCGCTGCCTTTCCCCCGTTCTGGCTCGGCCTGCTGCTGCTCTTCGTGTTCGCCTTCAAGTTCTCGTTGTTCCCGATCAAGGGCGGATATAGCCCGGGCGAGACGCCGAGCCTGAGCCCGTCGTTCCTCGCCGACGCCGTGTATCACAGCGTCATCCCGGCGGTGACCCTTGCCATCACGACGCTCTCTGGCTGGGTCTTCGGAATGCGCAACAACATGATCAACACCCTGGGCGAGGACTACGTGACATTCGCCGAAGCCAACGGCCTGCGCACCCGCACCGTGGCGCTGCTCTACGCCGCTCGCAACGCGCTTCTGCCGAACGTCACCGCCTTCGGGCTCTCGCTTGGAGCGGTGGTCGGCGGGTCGGTGCTGGTCGAGGGCGTGTTCAGTTACCCGGGCCTTGGCAACCTCCTCTATATCGCCGTCTCGAACCACGACTTTCCGCTGATGCAGGCCCTGTTCCTCGTGATCACGGTGAGCATGCTGGTTGCCATCTTCATCGTGGACCTGATCTACGTACGCCTCGATCCGCGGGTGCGGCAGGCATGAGCATCGTCACTCCGGTTCCACCGCCGACTGTCCCCGGCGCCGCGGTCGAGGTCCCACGGGGTCCGGCCGCCCGCCAGGTTCCGGGACCGCTGCTCTTCCTCGCACGGTCGCTTCGCACGCTGTGGAGCAACGGCAAGGCCCGCATCGGCCTGGTCATCCTCGGGATCGACATCCTGGTCGCGATCCTTGCCCCGCTGCTCGCCCCGCATTCCCCAACGGCGACCTATCAAAGCCCGAGCGCGACCAATTGGTTCGGGACGACCGGTAACGGCCAGGACGTCTTTTCGCAAATGATCTACGGCGCGCGGATCTCGCTCCTTGTCGGGATCATTGCCGGGGCGGTGGCAACGCTCGTTGCGGTCACGATCGGTTTGATCGCCGGCTATCGTCCGGGAATCATCGACGAGGTGCTCAGCTTCATCACCAACCTTGCGCTGGTGATCCCCGGCCTGCCGCTGATGTTCATCCTTGCCGCCTATCTAAAGAGCCGCTCGGTCTGGACGATCGTCCTCGTGGTCGCCTTCACGAGCTGGGCGACCGGCGCACGCGTCATCCGCAGCCAGGCGACGACGCTACGAGCGCGCGAGTTCGTCACCTCCGCGCAGTTCTCCGGGGAGCGGCTGTTCCGGGTCGTCTTCCGCGAGATCCTCCCCAACATGACCTCACTGGTCGCGGGCAGCTTCTTTGCGGCCGCAACCGCGGCCGTCATGGCGGAGGCCAGCCTGGAATTCCTCGGCCTGGGCGACCCGAACACCGTCAGCTGGGGAACCATCCTCTATTACGCGCAGCAGCAGAACGCGCTCCTGACCAATCAGTGGCTGATGGTCTTCGCCCCCGGCCTGGCGATCGCCTTGCTGGCGCTGCCGTTCACGCTCGTCAACTTCGGCGTCGACGCGCTGTCGAATCCGAGGCTTCGAGAGAAGGCATGACGCTACTCGCAGCCGAGAAGGTGAACGTCGTCTACGAGCCGGCTCGCGGCACGCGGATCTGGTCGGTGCGGGATGTGGATCTCGACCTGAAACAGGGCGAGTTCGTGGGGCTGGTGGGCGAGTCGGGCTGCGGCAAGTCGACGCTCGGCTTCGCGCTGACCCGGATGTTGCGGGCGCCGGCGCGGCTGGAGAACGGAGTCATAAGCTTCGGCGGCGTCGATGTCGCCAGCCTGACAGGCGAGGCGTTGCGCCGGCAACGACGCAAGGGGTTCGCCATCGTGCTGCAGAGCGGCATGAACGCACTCAACCCGGTCCGCAACGTCGAGCTTCACTTCAGCGACATCCTCAGGGCGCACGCTGGGCCGGGCGAGCACTACTCGGACGCAGCGGTCAGGCGCCGGGGTGCCGAGTTACTCGGCAAGGTTAGCCTGGAGGCCTCGGTCCTTAAGAAATTCCCACATGAGCTCTCAGGTGGCATGCGCCAGCGTGTGTCGATCGCGCTCGTGCTCTCACTCGAACCAAAAATGATCGTGTTCGACGAGCCGACCACAGCCCTGGACGTCATCGTGCAAAAGGCCGTGATGCAGACCATCCAGGAGCTACAGCGCGACCAGGGGTTCACGGCGATCTTGATCAGCCACGACCTCGGCGTGGTCCTCGAATCGACCAACCGCGTCATGGTCATGTACGCGGGCCGCATCGTCGAGGATCAACCATCGAAAGAGCTGGTCCGCGGGCTGCACCATCCGTACACCGAGGCGCTGCTCGGTTGCTACGCCGACCCGCGCGCTGAAGAGATCCATCTCGAGGGCATTCCCGGGACCCCTCCTGACTTATCGAAACCCCTACCTGGGTGCGCCTATGCGCCGCGCTGCCCGCTGGCACAGGAGATCTGCTGGAAAGTGGTCCCGCCGCTCGCCCCGCTGGGAAGCGGCACGGCCGCCTGTCACGTCCGGGCCCCGTCGGCAAAAGTTCCAGGCGCCCAGGCTGCCGCCGCCAAGGCCGGGGCGGGGAGGGTTGCCACGAAGTGAGACAGCCCAACGGCCAATCGGCTCCGGGTAAGGCCGCATCGGTGCCGCCCCTGGTCGTCACCGACGTTTCAAAGATCTACACGGTGCGCGGGCGCGGCCGTGGCAAGTTCATTGCTGCCGACCACGTGTCCTTCACGATTCCTCCAGCCTCCGCCATCGGGCTGGTCGGGGCGAGTGGAAGCGGCAAGAGCACGCTCGCCAAGATGATCACCGGCTCGGAGCGCCCGACTTCGGGATCGATCAAGTTTGGCGATGTCGCCGTCGAGCGCCTGAGCGCCGGCGGACTGCGCAGGTACCACAGTCGCGTCCAGATGGTGTTCCAGGATCCGTACGCCGCCCTCAATCCGCTGCACACGGTCGCGTATCACATCACACGTCCTCTTCAGAATTTCCTGGGAATGTCAGCCAGTCGGGCGAGCGAGCGGGTCCATGAGCTGCTGGAGACCGTCGGGCTGACGCCGGCCGCCCAGTACGCCGGCAAGTTGCCGCACCAACTCTCTGGTGGCCAGCGGCAGCGCGTCGTTATTGCTCGCGCGCTGGCCTGCGATCCGGAGCTGATGGTCGCCGACGAGCCCGTGTCGATGCTCGACGTATCGCTGCGGGCCGGCGTACTCCGGCTGCTTGCCGACTTACGCGCGAAACGTGGGCTGAGCCTGCTCTACATCACACACGATCTCCTCGGCGCGCGAGTGATCACCGACGAGATCCTGGTCCTGCACAAAGGAAGGGTGGTCGAAAAAGGCCCGACCAAGCACGTCCTGCAACATCCAAAACACGAGTACACGACCCAACTGCTCGATGCGATCGCCACTCCGTTTGCGACGGACGGCGCAGCAACGACCCACTGAGTTCCTGGAGGAGGAGCGACAGATGAAGACAAAAGGATTCCTTCGCGCGCGACTCTTTGGCATGCTTGTGATCGCCGCGCTTGCGGGCGCAGGCCTCTCCTCGCCGGCTTTTGCAGAAGGACCGAACAGCGGCGGTCAGGACGGCTGTAAGGGCGATCGACCCGATGGGCGGGACTGTGGCGGGTTGACCGGTCAGCAACGGCAAACGTTGATGTCGATCGCTCGCGACACCTGGAAGTTTTACGCGGAAGACGTCGACCCCAGCACCCACCTGCCGATGGACAACGTCACGCATGCAGGTGGGTCGCCGACACCGACCGGGTATGGCAAGTACACCTCCGCCGCCAACATCGGGGTGTACCTGTGGGCCGTCGTAGCCGCCAATGACCTGGGACTGATTAGTAAGCGGGAGGCAACAGTTGAACTCTCTGCGACACTCACCGAGGTCGCACGCCTGAAGAGGGACCATGGGTTCCTCTACCAGTGGTACGACACTACGACCGGAGCGGTAATTTCCCTAATGCCGGGTCATGACTGCTCGACCGAGACCTCGCCGGTCCAGGACAATTGCTACTTCATCTCACAGGTCGATAACGGTTGGTACGCGTCCGGCTTGATTGTGGTACGCAGCGCCCTGCCAAACCTGCGCCGTCAGGTCGACGCGTTGATGGCGCCGATGGACTTCGGTCTCTTCTACGACAATGGTCCGCAGACACACTGTAACGTCAACGACGCTGGCCAACCTACTGGCCAGATGTACGGTGGCTACTACGTTGCCCAGGGTAAGGCCGGTTATCACAACGGCGCGTTATACAGCGATCCGCGTATCTCCGCCTACATCGGCATGGGCTTGCACCAGATGCCGGGCGATGTCTGGTGGCGGACCTGGCGCACGCTTCCGCCGAAGGCTCCATATACCGATTGCCAGGCAACCGATCCGGACTTCTCGTGGCAGGGACAGTGGCCTGTGCCAGGCTACTGGACGATCTATAACGACCCGCAATCGGGCAAGCCATTCACGGTCTGGGAAGGCCATTATGCGTACGACGGCGGCGATCCGACCTTCATTCCCACGTGGGCCGGTGGCATGTTTGAGGGGCTGATGGCCAACGAGGTCGTACCTGAGACAACCTGGGGACCACGGACGTTTGGCCTGGCTGACGTCCGGACGGCTCAGGTTCAGATCAAGTACGCCACCGAGAAACTGAATTATCCGGTTTGGGGCATGTCGCCCTCCAGCACCGCCGATGACAGTGGCGGCTACAACACCTATGGCGCCGAGGGCCTGACCTTCCCGTACTTCGGATCCGGCGCGACGGCGGCCAACCCGAGTAAGGGATTGTCGCAATGTCATGGCTGCGCGACCGAGGACGTGGTTACTCCGCACGCGTCGTTCCTCGCGCTAGATGTCGCGCCGCAGCAGGCGTACGCAAACATCCAGAAGCTTCGTGCGCTCTACCTGGACATTTACGGGGTCGGAGGCTTCTTCGACGCGGTCAACCCGACGACCGGGTCAGTCGGGCACCGCTACCTGGTCCTGGATCAATCGATGATCATGGCGGCGCTCGACAATGCACTGCGCAACCGCGAAATGCAGCAGCACTTCGCGCGCGACCCGGCTTCCTGGGCGGCGAGGCTATACCTGTCCTACGAAACGATGTCGCTTCGCTAGGACCTGAGTGCAGAAGGGCCGTGGCCGCCCAGAGGGCGGCCCGGCCTGCGCGCTAAGCCGTCGTAGCCCCAAAAGAGTCAACGCACCTTAGAGATCCGTGATTGACACCTCCAAATAATTGGATGTAAGCTTCCTCCAATTAATTATGTCCCCTCGGATCTACCGTATGACGCGCCGAGCTGCTGCAAATGCGGAGACCCGCCGTCGCATTGTTGACGCGGCGATCGCGCTCCACGCTGAAAAAGGCGTACTCGGCACGAGCTGGCCGGATATCGCGAAACGAGCCGACGTTGCGCTGGGGACGGTTTACCGCCACTTTCCGAGCCTCGAACAGCTGGTTCCCGCGTGCACCTCCGAGAACGCCATCCGCATCAAACCGCCCAACTCGAGCCTTCTTGACGGCCTGACTCACCCGGACGAGCGGATGGATCGGTTCGTGCAGGACCTCTTCGCTTTCTATTCGCGGTCGGCGCCCTGGACGCCGCGCGCCAGCGTCGACCGCCAGCATCTTCCCGTGCTCGACGGCATCCTGAGCCGTCGCGAGGCCGGACTCAAGGCGCTGGTGGATGAAACCCTCGGGCCGCTTCGGCGCCGGCGCCACGCGCTGGAGGCGGCGCTGGCCCTGACCGACTTCGGGGTCTGGTGGTCGCTGACCCGATCGGGGCTCTCGACCGAGGCCGCTGGGCGACTCATCACCAAGATCCTTATGGCGTGGTTAAAGCCGCGATCGAAAACTCGTTAGGAGTAGGAGGGTAGAGCAATGGCTGACGTGCACGAAATCGCTGACGGCGTTTTCCGGATCGCAACTTACATTCCAGAGGCCAACGTCACTTTTAACCAGTTCCTGATCGCCGATGACAAGCCACTCCTGTTTCACACCGGCCAGCGGATGCTCTTTCCCCTGACCCTCGAAGCGGTGAGGCAGGTGATCGATCCGGCGAAGCTGCGCTACATTTCCTGGTCACACTTGGAGGCGGACGAGTCCGGGGCCCTCAATGAATTCCTCCAGGTCGCGCCGCAAGCCGAACCGGTCCACAGCGAGCTCGGCGTGACCGTCAATGTCAACGATTACGCGATTCGGCCAGCCAAGATCATGGGCGATGGGGAGGTGCTCGACCTGGGGCGGCACAAATTGCGGTTCCTGATCACCCCGCAAGTGCCCCATTGTTGGGACGCGATCCTGGCATTCGAGGAGACCACGGGCACGCTTATGGCGAGCGACCTGTTCACCCAGCTCGGCGAAAAGACTCCCATGACGAGCGGCGACATGGTGGAGCGCACGATGGCATCGCACAGCCAGCTGCCAACTTATATTCCGGTCAGCCAGCACACGGCGCGGGTGTTTGATCGATTGGAAGCCTTGCGCCCTGGCGTGCTGGCCTGTATGCACGGGCCGGCCTTCAGCGGGGATGCGGTCAAGGCGCTTCGAGACCTGCGTACGGCGTTGTTCTCTCAGCCCGAAGAGGACATCACGAGGATCGGTGGAGGTCGACAGCCAGCCGCGCGATCATGACCTGGACGGCGCCATTCATGGTCAGCAATGAGAGCGGCACGGTGAACACCGTCGTGTATGCAACGCTCGTTGCGCCGGCTGGAAGCCCGTTCCGCATCGAAACCGCGCCACCATCGTCTGCCCAGCCAAATGGAGGCGCCGGTCAGCCATAGTCAGCGTTCGCTGGGCCGGGTTTTCCGGCCCAGCCGCTGGCGGCGTACGTTGCCTAGTCGGCTGCCGGCTATCTGACGGTAGGGCTGGTGAGCGTCACCTTATGCCCCCCGCACGACGGACACCCGTGAACAGTGACGACGGTGGCGGCGACGAGGCTCACCGCATGATCGGTTACGGGCCGGACCATTTCCTGACACTGCTCGCAGCGAACCATCTCGGGGTCGCCCTTTTTCTCAGTCACGGAATTCCCTCGGAGAGAGGCTAGTTCAATTCGGGAAACGCGTCAAGGCCAGGACTGGGCTTAGCCGGTGACGGCCGGGTTGAGGGACGTCCAGGTTCGTCCGCCGTCGCTCGTTGTCAGGAGCGCCGGTTGTAGGTTAGCGAGCGAGCCGAGTGCCCAGCCGAGACTGGAACTAATGAACTGCATCGGTCCGCCGCTAAAGCCGCTGCCGGTTCCGGTCGCGTTCCAGCTCGATCCACCGTCATGAGTCACATAGAGCTTGTCGAACGTGGTCTCTCCCAGGTATGAGGGAGCCGCCTGCAAGACCGATGCACCGTACCATCCAGTCCGCGCATCAATAAAGGTTGGGTCCGCGCCGGCGGCCACGCCGGGCAGCACATGAGGAGCCCAGGTGATGCCGCCATCGTGCGTCAGGTAGACGATCGCGATCCCGGGAATTGATTCGGTGCCACAGGCCGTTCCGCCGTTCTGCGGCTGGCAGCTGGTGTGTTCGGTATCGACGGAGACGGTCATCATGGCGTCACGAGATGAGCTGAAGACTGGAACGGTTGACCCGACGTCGCATGGACAGGCCAATGTCGGGGGCAAGCCGGCCAGCGGCTGGGCCTGCCACGTAGTGCCCCCGTCGTGAGTCACGTAGAAGTACGGGGAGGGGGCCGGACCGACGCACCGGCCCGCCGCCCAGCCGGTGACGGCATCGCGGAAGCTCATGCCTCTGAACGGATCCAGCTCGCAGGCTGTCTGCTTGGCGGCATTGGGCCCAAAGGCATTGCTCATTGGCAACGTGCCCGATGCGGTCGCGCTCGGCGTCGTGTAGTGACTTACCGCCGTTTGCTCCCATTGGCCGCCGCCGTCGGTAGTCCGGTAGACGGCCACCCCATTGTCGACCTGCAACATCATCCAGCCATGCTGCGGATCGACGAAGTCCAACTGACTCGGGCTACCGTCGGCGAGCTGGAAAGCGCTGCTTTGCCAGCTCTGCGCGCCATCCGCGGTTCGAAAAACCGTAATCGTGGCGGGCGTAGCTGCCGGATGCGCAACAACATGTGGGGTAACCGCGACCCAGGCATGCGTCACGTCGAGGAAGTACATCGTTCGATCGGTCCACCCGGAGAAGCCTGGCGGGGTGACGTTGCGCCAGTGGGCGCCCCCGTCCGCGGTAACCAGGACGGCATCGTGGACCTGTGCGCGGTCCTTGCCCGGCGGTCCGACCGCCCAGCCCCGAAGCGGCGTCATCATCTTGAACGGGGTTCCGGTGTAGACGGAGCCGAGCTCGATCGGTCCAGTCGGAAGGTGCAGGCCGGGCGTGTAAGACAGAGTCGGTCCAAGCGTTGGTGCCGCTGTCGTGGTGGGCGTAAGCGACGCCACAGTGCTGGGATGAGGGCTCTTGACAGTCGTTGCCTGGCGAATGGTTCGCAGTTGGACGACGCCATAGCCCAGCGAGGCGATCAGGACCATCACCAATCCAGCCAGGGCGAGGTCCCGGAGGATCGTCGGGCGCCTGAGGCGGGCCATGGGCTGCGAGGCGATGCGAGCAATCACGCGGCGCTCGAAATCAGAGCGTCTCGGCATCTGGTCATCGAAGCCCTGCGCCTGATTGCGTAGCCGAGCTTCGACCTCGTTCTTGCTGGTCACACCGCGACCATCCGATTCTGTCCAGAAGCCTCGAGCCGCTGACGCAGCTTGCCAAGCGCCCGATGGACGACGACGCGAACGGTCACCTGCGGCCGGCCCATGATGCGCGAAGTCTCGCGGAAGGACTGGTCCTCGAAATACCGGAGATAGATGGCCTGGCGCTCACTCAGCGATAGGCTGCGCAATGCCGCCATCAGTGATTCGTCGACTGAGCGCGCCTCGGCGGTGGTGACCGGATCCAGCGGGCGCGAAATTGAGGGAGCCTGGGCGGCCACTTGCCGCTCCCGGCGAAAGTGGTCACAGGCGAGGTTGGTGATGATGCGATAAAGCCACCGACGGAACTGGACCGGATCGACGGGCGTGCCAGGCGAAGCCCAGGCTCGGGCAAAGGCCTCCTGGGTGATTTCCTCGGCGATGTCGATGTCGTGGACAAGCATGAAGGCAAATTTGAGCGCGGGACGTCCAACCGAATAGACCAGGGGCTCGAACCATTGCCGACCACCGCTCTGCAGGTCAGGATCCTTTGCTATGTCTGTCTCTCTCAACGGGCACCGGCCCGATTATGTTTCACGGCGGTCCGGTACGATCGGTCCGTCAAAAGCGCGCTTGGCGGCATGCTCGCCGGATGACGGGTCAATTCGCTGGCCCCTAGAACGCTGGCCCAGGCGCTCGGCGTTGGCCGAAACGCGTGGCTGCTGCCGCTTGACGTCACGTTCAGGACGGTCGGCCTCCGATACGGATGGCTAAAGGGCCTCTTCGACCACGCGCCGGCGGGGCCGCTGGCGATGACCGGGCGGCTGCGCGCCGAACGGGCGGCATGGCGAGCAGTCCAGCGGGTCCCAGCGTACCGCGCTTTTTTGCGCGACAGTAACGTCTCGGTCCAGGAGATAGTTCCCGCCGGGATCCTAAAGAAGCTCCCGGAGACCGACAAGAAAAGTTATATCGACCGATATCCACTGGAAGAGCGATGCCTCGACGGGAAGATCCCGTTTCGCGGCACCACGATCGACGAGTCGAGCGGTTCGACGGGAACGCCCTACAACTGGATCCGCTCGGAAGCCGAGCGACACGTCGCCCATCGCAACATCAGCTTCTTTGCCCGCTACTGTTTCGGCAACGCGGACCTGGTCACCATCAACGCCTTCTCCATGGGCGCTTGGGCAACCGGCTTCAACATGACGCTGGCCCTGAATCGCAACGGCATCGTCAAGTCGACCGGGCCGGACATCGGGAAGATCCTCTCGACCCTGCGCTTTCTCGGCCCAGGTTATCGCTACCTGATTCTGGGATACCCGCCCTTCATCAAGCACCTCCTCGATGAGGGAGATCAAGCGGGCATCCAGTGGGAGCACTACAAGATCTCCTTCAGCGGTTTCAGTCGGTCTTCTCCGGATATGGGGCGACCGACATCGAGATCGGAATGGCGGGCGAGTCACCAGCGAGTGTGGCGCTCCGCCGAATTGCCCGAGCGCGCCCGGCCCTGCGGCGGGCGCTGTTCGGCGACGACTCGCGGCTGCCGATGATTTTTCAGTACAACCCGCTGATCCACTACCTCGAGGTCAATCACGAGAAGGAGATCATCTGCAGCATCAGCCGCCTGGACGTGCTGGCGCCCCGGATCCGCTACAACGTCCACGATGAGGGCGGCATTCTCGACTATGGCCGCCTGGCAGCGATCCTTCGTGGCTTTGACTGCGACATAGCGAATCTCGGGAGTCAACCTGATGCTGCCGGCCCGCGCGGCCTCTTGCCCTGGACGCAGCCCGTTCAGCTGCCCTTCTTGTGGATCTACGGACGGCGGGATGCCACGATCAGCGTCATGGGCGCCAACATCTATCCGGAGGACATCGAGACCCTGATCTACCAGGACGCGAAACTGGCTGCGCGAACGCACTCATTTGCGCTTGCCGTAGTTACCGATGCAACCGCGACGCCCCGGCCATGCATCTTGCTCGAGCTTTCTGACGATGGCTTGACTGAGGCGGCGTGGGCCGAGCAGCTTGCTGCGCAATTCCAACGCGGACTTGCCGGGCTCAACCTCGACTACAAAGCGGCGCTGAGCGAATTTCCGCTCGCGATGGCGCCGATCGTGGAAACGCACCGACGCGGGGAAGGGCCCTTCAAG
>Ga0209153_1000814_pt1 | contig 12429 bp, 12 predicted proteins | sample GraSoiAngelo_120_FD_185877 | JGI IMG/M metagenome (GOLD analysis project Ga0209153, IMG submission 185877) | Grasslands soil microbial communities from the Angelo Coastal Reserve, California, USA - 14_0919_09_20cm (SPAdes) (version 2) | ecosystem: Environmental > Terrestrial > Soil > Grasslands ...
CAATGGCCGAGCGTCGGCGTCGACGAGACCGACAAGGAGATCCGGGTCACTGCCGAACTACCGGGCCTCGACGAAAAAGACGTCGACGTTCAGATCACCGATGGTGTCCTGTCCATTTCCGGCGAGAAGAAGCTGGAAAGCGAAGACAGGGATCGCCGCTTGAACGAGCGCTATTACGGACGGTTCGAGCGACGCCTCGCGGTCGGAGACGTCGAACAAGACAAGGCCACCGCGTCGTTCAAAAACGGCGTATTGTCGATCACGCTCCCGAAATCGGAGCGCGCCAGGCAGAATGTTCGCCGCATCGCGATCAACGGCAAGAGCTAAAGCACCTGCCTCGCAGATTCGCCCCCGCCTGCGCTGCGGCCGCCGCAGCGCAGGCGGGTTTTTGTTTTGCTTCGCTCTGGACGTCTTGACTCGCCACGGCTCCTATTGGTGAAGTGTTTGCTCGTGGCGACGAGCCCGTTAAAAGGGCGGCGTCGCGAAGCCTGAGCTCACGGAAACGCTCCACATGTTGATTCCCATGGCCGACGTGCCGCGCTGGTACGCCGGGCGAACGCCTCAGGGCACGGTTGCGATCAGTCATGGCACGGACACCCTGAGCTGGGAGCAACTCGAGCGCGGCGCCAACGCCCGCGCCCGCGCCTTTGCCGCCAAGGGCGTGAGGCCGGGCGATTTCGTCGCGATCGGCCTGCCCAACAGCAACGCATTTTTCGAAACCACGTTTGCGGTGTGGAAGTTGGGCGCGACCCCGACCTCGCTGTCCTGGCGGCTGCCGCGGGGCGAAGCCGCCGCGGTGCTCGAAACCCTCAAGCCGACGCTGGTGGTCGGCGGCGAAACCGATTGGAATGCGCCCAATGCGCTGCCCGCCGGTTTCGTCCCCGAAGGCATGTCGGATGAACCGCTGAGCGGCCCGGTGGCGCGCTATTGGAAGGCGATGACCAGCGGCGGATCGACCGGACGCCCCAAGGTGATCCTCGATCACCAGCCGGCAGTCGTCGATACGGCATTCGCACCGCTGCTCGGAATTCCCCATGGCGTGTCCATGCTCAATCCCGGCCCGCTCTATCACAACGCGCCGTTCACGGTGTCGCATTTCGCCCTGTTCGGCGGCGGGCGGCTCACCGGCATGGTCAAATTCGAGGCGGAGGAAACGTTGCGGCTGATCGAAGCCAATCGGGTGCAATGGGTGAACTTTGTGCCGACCATGATGCATCGGATCTGGGCGCTACCGGACGAGGTGCGGAACGCCTACGACCTATCCAGCCTCGACATCGTGTTTCACATGGCCGCGCCGATGCCGCCCTGGTTGAAAGAAAAATGGATCGAATGGCTTGGGCCGGAGCGGATCTATGAGCTCTATGGCGGCACCGAGCGGCAGGGCGCTACTATTATTTCCGGCGTCGAATGGCTCGCGCATAAAGGTTCGGTCGGCAAGATCGGCGAATCCTGCCGCTTGCGCATCATCGGCGAAGATGGCAACGACGTCTCCCCCGGCGAAACCGGCGAGATTTATTTCCTGCCCAACGACGGCGCCGGCAGCACCTATCACTATCTCGGCGCCGAGCCGAAACGCCGTCCCGACGGCTGGGAATCGCTCGGCGACATCGGCCGGCTCGACGCCGATGGCTATCTCTATCTTGGCGACCGGCTCGCCGACATGATCCTGCGCGGCGGCGCCAACATCTATCCGGCCGAGGTCGAGGCGGCGGTAAGCGCGCATCCGAACGTGCGTTCCTGCATCGTCGTCGGCCTCCCCGATGCCGAATTCGGACAACGGGTGCACGCCATCCTCGAACTCGACGATACCGCCGACGCACAATCGATCGCCGGCGGCATGGGCGATTTCCTGAAGGAACGGCTCAGCCGGTACAAGCACCCGGAAAGCTTTGAGGTCGTTAGCATCGGCCTGCGCGACGATTCCGGTAAGGTCCGCCGCACCTTGCTGCGCGACGAACGCGCAGCGTGGCTGGAGCACGACCGTAGTTTCCGGATCATGCCGAAAGCTGCGCGAGCGAGGGTGGGTTGAAATACCACTTCGCGTCCGGCGGGAATAAAGTTTCATCTTGCGGGAATGCGAAGGAGCGCCACATAATCGCGAGGTATTCGCCGGGCCAACGGCCGCGACGGTTCGCGTCGGCCGACCGTGTGACACGAAGATTTCATCTTCCCTGTCGCCGAAAGCTCGGATTTACTCAACATTCTCTAAAGCCCATTGAGGCCGGGAGATATCGATGCCCTCTTTGACCGAATGGAGAGTGCCGCCCGCCTATCAGCCCCGCTCGGGCGAATACAGTTTCGATCTCGATCGCGCGCTTTCCTCCGTCGTCGGCCTGCACTCCATCATCCCCGCCGACGCCTTTACTGCGGAGACGCTTGGGACCGAGCGCGCCGGCAACGGCGTGGTGATCGATGACGGATTGGTGCTGACGATCGGCTATCTGATCACCGAAGCCGAGTCGGTCTGGCTGCATCTCGGCGACGGCCGCGTGGTCGAAGGCCATGCGCTGGGCTTCGATCCCGTCACCGGCTTCGGCCTGGTGCAGGCGCTCGGCCGCATCGATCTCGATCGGCTGCCGATCGGCTCGTCGGCCGCGGCCAAAGTCGGCGACCACGTCGTGGTCGGCGGCGCCGGCGGGCGCACGCGCTCGGTGGCGAGCCAGATCGCCGCCCGGCAGGAATTCGCCGGCTATTGGGAATACCTGCTGGAAGAGGCGATCTTCACCTACCCCGCGCATCCCAATTGGGGCGGCACCGCGCTGATCTCGGCCGCGGGCGAGTTGATCGGCATCGGCTCGCTGCAGCTCGAACGCGAGCGCGAGGGCAAGGCCGAGCACGTCAACATGATCGTGCCGATCGACCTGCTCAAGCCGGTGCTCGACGATCTGCGTAAATTCGGCCGCGTCAACAAGCCGGCGCGCCCCTGGCTCGGAATGTACTCGACCGAGATTGACAATAAGGTCGTGGTGATCGGCATCTCCGCCAACGGCCCGGCGGCGCGCGCCGAGCTCAAGGCCGGCGACGTCATTCTGGCGGTGAAGGGCGAGAAGATCGCGAGCCAAAGCGCCTTCTACCGCAAACTCTGGGCGCTCGGGCCGGCCGGCGTCGATGTGCCGCTCACCGTTCACCACGAAGGCGTCACCTTCGACGTGGTGCTGGCCTCGACCGACCGCGCCAAATTGCTCAAGGCGCCAAGGCTGCACTGACAAGACTGCACTGACTTCAAAGGAAGCGCCAAGGGAAGTGCGATGAGCGAGGCCGTGGTGGACGACATCGTGGCTTTGCTGCCGCCCTTGCTGCAATCGCTGGAAGCGCTCGGCTTTGTGGCGCGGCATCTGAACCCGCCGGATTTCGACCGCGTGATGGAGGCCGCCGGCGCGCCCGACGAAGCATTGCAGGCGGTATGCTTCCGCTTGACCGACTGGCCGGAGGAATTCTCCCAGATCCGGACTTCGCTCGAGGCCGCAAGCAACGCGGCATTGGCGGCCTTCGCCGGACTGCGCGCTGTACAGCATGGCAACGGCGATCTGGTTGCGGCGTTTCGCGCGCTGCGTTATGCGCCGCGGGCGCAGGAGGCGCTGTATCCGCTGGCGACAAGGTTTCCGCCGGTATCCAGTTTCTTTCTCGATCCCGCCTCGCGCGAGGATCCCGATTTGCTGGCGCGGCTCGCGCAGCCTGCGCCCGACAACACCGGAATCATGCACGACCACAACGAGCCCGGCAGTCGCGGCGGCTTCTCGCTCTATGTGCCGGAATACTACACCCCCGACCGCGCCTGGCCGCTGGTGATGGCGCTGCATGGCGGCAGCGGCAACGGCCGCGGCTTTTTGTGGAGCTGGCTGCGCGACGCCCGCAGTCATGGCGCGATCCTGGTTGCGCCGACCGCGACCGGCCCGACCTGGGCGTTGATGGGCGACGACACCGACACGCCGAACCTTGCCCGCATTCTCTCGCAGGTTCGATCGCGCTGGAACGTCGATTCGAAGCGGATGCTGCTGAGCGGGATGAGCGACGGCGGAACGTTCTGCTACGTCACGGGATTTACGAGCACCTCGCCATTTACCCACCTGGCCCCGGTCGCCGCCACGTTTCATCCGCTGATGGCGGAAATTGCCGACGCCGAACGATTGCGCGGCTTGCCTGTTCACATCGTCCACGGCCGGCTGGACTGGATGTTTCCGGTCCAGGTGGCGCGGCAGACACGCGACGCGCTGTCTGCGGCCGGCGCGGCCGTGACCTACCGCGAGCTCGACGACCTCAGCCATTGCTATCCCCGCGAGATGAATGCGGAGATACTGAAATGGATGAACGGCGAACGATGAACGGTAGCTTGGCGGCGCGCGCCGAGATGCCGCTGCAACAATGTTTCAAGCCTTCGTGATGCTGGGCGCATTCATTGTGTGCGTTTGCGGAGCAAGCAACATAATCTCGTCGAATATGTCTGCAGAAGGTCAGCACATAGCGAGCAGCGGGGGCGCTGTCCAAACCTTACGGAAGCTTCATGATGCCCCCCAACAATTCCTTCGCCTCGACCATCCCTTCCCGCGCCTCCACGTCAGCGGTGCTGGCAAACGGCGTCATGCGCCTGGAAGGCACGTTGAAACTCACGACCGCGATCCTCGCGCTCGCGGCCGGTGTCTATACCTATCTCGGCGTCCGCGAGCTCTTGAACGGCAGCCCGGGCATGGTGCTGTTTGCCGCGGTGATCTATTCGGTCGCGGTATCCGTCGGCATCTATGCATTCTGGGTGTTCCTGATGCATTTCATGCCGCATGTGGCCTTTCGCAGCGGTCGTGGCCTGATGTTCGGCTGCCTGCTGCTGGGCTCGCTGATGATCGTGGCGATGTCATCATGGCTGAACGCCTCGGCGCTGGCCGGCGCCGCCGCGATCCAGCAGCATCTTGCGATCACCGTGCAGGACTACACCCGCGATCTTGATACCGCGAACACCAACGCCATCGCAGCCCAGGGGCTGCTGCCCGATATCCAGCTGGCATCGTCGCGCTTCGCAAAACTCGCCGACGCCGAGCGCGCCGGCTCGCTGACGGGCACCTCCGGGTCCGGCACTGTGGTGCAGCTTCTGACGCAAATGTCCGCACAGCTCGACGGCCTCGGCCAGCAAATCCAGGCTTCGGACAAGCGTGTTTCGGCTTTGTATGAGCAGGGCAGCAAGAATCTGGCGAAGATGCGTGAATTGATCTCCGACCGCGGACCGATTGCCGCGCGCAGCGATGCCTTCGCAAGCGAGTCGCTGGCGCTGATGGGCGTGATCGCCAATCTGCAGCAGACTTCCGTTGCACCCGCGGTCAAGCGCGCGGCGACATCGCTGTCGTCCAGCTTCATTGCGCCGGCCGCGGGGGGCCGCACGGCCGATCTGGCGGATCGCCAGACCGCGGTTGTCGGTAACGTGCAGAGCTCGATTGCCGCACAGGCGACATCGCTTTCGGACGCAGCGGACAAAATCTTGGGCATGCCCAAGGTCGAACCGATCAGGTTCCAGACTTTGTCGCCTGCGGAAGCGGTGCTGCGCTATGCCGGCGATTTCATCCCGAGCTGGGCCGGCGCGATCTCGATCGATCTGATGCCCGCGGTGCTGGTGCTGATTCTCTGCGTGGTACACGCCGCGATCCGGCGCGAAGGGCTTCCGGCGTTCAGCACGTCCGATATGACCGCGGGTGAACTGGTCGCGGCCTTGCAGATGGCGCGCGAAGTTGAGGAGGCGCGGCAGGCGACGCGGGATCACCTGAAAGCCGAAGAAGTGAAGGCCGAAATCGAATCCGCAGCCGCACCGGCCGCCGTTTCGGATGAAAATATCACCTCGCTGCCGTCGGCGCGGCACACCAAATAGCGCAATCGCCATGGCGCAATCTTCCACCATGCGGCAACGACTTCATGCCTGGCTGTCGGAATACGCCGAAGAAGCAACCTTGCGCTGGATTTTTCGCAGCGCGCTTGCGGTCACGATCGCCATACTGGCGTCCGATCTCGCCAGCCTGAATGGATGGACCGTCTCTCCGGATCCGGCAACGGCGCCGGCGGAGATCAGAGAGGATTCGCCCGCGCTCAAGCTTCCCGGCATCGTGCCATCGATCCTCGCACCATTGTTGCCGGGTGGCGACAAACGCCTCGTGCCGCTGCCCGAGCCGGACGGCGCGCTGGCAAAGCCGATGACGTTTGAGCTCGTCGGGGGCGGCCGATTGTTGGCGACGGGCACCATCACGCCGGGAATTTCGCAAAGTTTTGCCGCGGAGGCCGAGCGGCACGGCGAATACATCAAGACCGTGGTGCTGAATTCGCCGGGCGGCTCGGTGAACGACGCGTTGGCGATGGGAAGGCTGATTCGCGACAGAAAATTCGCGACCGAAGTCGAGGCGGGAAAATCCTGCGTGTCGTCGTGTCCGCTGGTGTTTGCCGGCGGCCTCGATCGACGCGCCGGCGACAAGGCCACGATCGGGGTACATCAGGTGGCGGCGATCCACTCGGCCGCCAATGGCCCTCCCCGCGATGAGATGAGCCTTGCGCAAAATATCTCGGCGCGCTGCCAGCACTATCTGGGCGACATGGGCGTCAGCCTGCAGGTCTGGGTGCGCGCCATGGAGACGCCGCACGATAGGCTGTTCGTGTTCAAGCCGGACGAGTTGAAATCACTCAACATCGTTACGGTGGCTCCACGACCTTTTGCCACGAAAATTCCCTCAAATCGTCCCGGCGAACGCAGGGATGCGTAACCACCGCGGCTCATTGTCAAGGACACCGTTGTGCAACAACGAGAGGCCGCGGCGCGCGGGTCGCGGCATCTGATTTAGGCGGGACGACGATGTGGAACCAGCGCTGGCTCCGCGCGTTAGCTGTCGTCACTGGATGACGGGAGATTTGTTATGCGCGTTTTTCTGGGAATGGTCTTGGGTGCGCTGCTATTGGTCGTCGTCGTTTACGCCTACGATTCGATGCGGACCTCGAGCGTCGCCAACGGCCAGGTCGCGCAGACCAGCCGCACCATCGTGAACTGGGATGTCGTGGCAAACGAATGGCACGCCCTGAAGGCCCGCGCCCATGACGACTGGATCAGGATCTCGTCCAAGTAATTGGCACCTTGGAGCCACATTGGAATGGGGCGCCTTCGTGATGAACAAGGGCGCTTTTTCTTCGGGACCATGCCCTAACTAATTGCTGATCTTCGCCTTGCGCGCGTCCGCGATGACCTGCTCGAATTCGGCGATGGTCAGCACGCCCGGAACGCGGAATTTTCCGACAATAAAGGACGGCGTGCCGCGGAAACCAAACGCGGTAGCCTGATCGTTGTTGCGTGCGAGAATAGCATCGATGGTCTTCGCGTTGCCGGCAAGATCGCGCTTGACGCGATCGACATCGATGCCGGCGCCGGCGAGCAGTTCGTTGATGCGCGGCTCGGTCAGTTTCGAGTTAACGCCGATCAGCGCGTCATGCGCCTGGTCGTATTTGTCCTGGAATTTGCATGCCAGCGCCATTCGCGCCGCGACGACCGAAATCGGCCCGAGGATCGGCCAATCCTTCAATACCAGGCGGACCTTGCCGTCGTCGTGCACCACCTGCCGCAGCTCGGGTTCGAGCTTGCGGCAATAGGGGCATTGGTAGTCGGACCATTCGACGATGGTGATGTCGCCCTGGAGATTTCCGGTGACGGGAACGTCTGGGTCGCGCAGCACCAGGGCTTCGGTCAGCACTTTTTCATCGTCGGCTGCTGCGAACGCCGAACGCGGCACGGCGGTGGCGACGGCCATCACCCCACCCGCGCCGAACAGGCCAAGCGTTTCACGCCGGGTGCCTTTCTGATTGAGCCGGGTTGGATCGATCACTTTGGTCATCTCTGGTCTCCCGGCCACGCCCTCGCTAGTCTATACGCTCACGATGGATACACGTTACGCGCCAACATATACAGCGCTACAAGGATAATGACGACGGCGAACACGGTGTTGAGCGCCCCGCGCCGCTCCGACAGGTGCTGCGCCGAATAGGTCCCTGCCAATCCGCCGGCAATACCGCCCGCGACCAACAGCGCGGCCAACCCCCACGAAATCAGGCCTGACCAGGCGTAGCTTAAGGCAGTGGTCAGGCCGAACGCGGTCACCGCAACCAGCGAGGACGAGACCGCGTTCATGATCGACATGCCGGTCGCCAGCATCAACGCCGGCACGATCAGGAAGCCGCCGCCAATGCCGAAGAAACCGGACATCGTGCCGGTGACAAGGCCGAGGCCGACGATGGCAGGCAGGTTGGTCAAGCTCATCTTGACGTCAGGCAGGCCGAGCCGCGCGCGCGTTTTCAGCATCAGCATCGCGATGACGAGCATCACCAACGCGAACAACGCGAGCAGGCTCTGCCCGTCGAGCATCTTGCCAAGGATCGAGCCGCCGAAGGCGCCGGCTACTCCGGCTGCTGCGAACATCAGCGCGCACGACCACACCACCGTGCCGCCGCGCGCGTGGTTCGACAGGTTGAGCGCAGCGTTGGCGGCCACCGCGATCGCGCTGGTGCCGATCGCGACATGGGGTTCGCCCACGCCGACGACATAGACCATCAGCGGCACGGCGAGGATCGAGCCGCCGCCCCCGACGAGGCCCAGCGAAAATCCGACCAGCGCCCCCGATGCCAGTCCCAATAGGCTTTGCGTTGCGGAGAGAATCAAAAGAGGGGACTCGACTGCACCGTCGGACCCTAGAAGAAATTTCTGCCGACCGCTATCTCGGCAGGACAAGGCTGAGATGCGGCCGGAATCTTCCGTCCGGCCGCATCAGGCTGGTTGGCCGATCAGGCGGCGCCCTTCAGCTTCTTGGTGCACTCGCTGTAGTAGCCGCCACCCTTCTGGATCCATTTCAGGCCACCGTTGCCGCCCGTGGCCTTGTTGGCATTGTACTGATCGACACAGGTGTGCATGCGGGCCTTGCCGGCGCTTTCCTTGGCGTATTTCGGATCGACCGCGGATGGGAAGACGGCGGGCCCGGAAGGTGCGGCCGGCGCAGCAGCGGGTGCCGCTTCCTTCTTCGCCTCCTTCGGTGCCGCCGGCGCGGCAGGGGCTGCGGCAGTGGGCGCTGCCGCGGGGGTGGCGTCGGCGCCGCATTGGGCCTTGCGGAAGTCATTCCACTTCTGGCCACCTAGCGTGCCGGCGGACTTGGCGGCTTGATATTTCGCGCTGCATTCCTGCGTGGTCAGGGCCTGCGCCGGCGCGGTCGCCGCCAGCGCGGCAAAACCCGACACCGCAACTGCGCACAATAATCTCGCTTGAATAGACATTCCTTGGTCTCCCTGGGGGACATATGTGGGACTGCCATCCTAACGCAGCGCCAGCGCGTGACAACGGAGCGCCACAATGGCCTGGCGAAAATATCGTAGCCCCCACGAGCGGAAGGGATGGCTTTATTCATCGACCGTTCATCCTCGCCAGCCGAGGTTGCGCTTCTTTTCAATCCTATAGGTGCACCCATGATGACGATCGCTTCCCGCACGGCCGCGGCCGCCGCCTTTGCCTCCCTGCTGTTGATGAGTTCGGCCTACGCACAGACCACGCCGCCTGCCGCGGCTCCGGCGGCGACGGAAAAGAAGGCCGAAAAGCCGCGCACCGCGGCTTCGCTCGAATGCTCGAAGGAAGCCGACGCCAAGGGGCTGCACGGCAAAGAGCGCAAGAAATTCCGCTCCGATTGCAAGAAGGAAGCGGGCTCCAAGGCAAAGTGATATGGCGATGTGATAAGGCGAAGTGATTGTCCCTGTTTGACCCTCCTCCCCTGGGGAGGGTCAAACAATCGGGACTTGCGCATTGCTGCATCTGCATTAGCGCATTTGTCCCCTACCCACGGATTTGCCATAAGGCGCCGTGTCTCAATTTCCTGCTTCGATAGCGGTGGCATTTCCCAGCCGCGCCAACATTCTCAGTGCGCTTGAAACGCTGGTGATCGGCACCGCCGGGGGCCTGCTGTTTCTTTGGGCAAATCTTCCGGGCGGGTTGATCTCCGGCGCCATGGTCGCCGTCGGCATCGCGGCCCTGGCCGGACGTCCGCTCGCCGTGCCTGCGCAGATTACCCAGTCGGTACTGGTGCTGCTCGGGATTTCGCTGGGCTCGCTGGCGTCGCGGCAACTGATCCAGCATATCAGCGCCTATCCACTGACCATCGGCCTGTTGGCGTTGGCGACATTCTGCTCGACCTTCGGCTCGAGCCTCTATCTGCAGCGCGTTCACGCCTGGGACCGCACCTCCGCGTTCCTCGCGGCAAGCCCCGGCGCGCTGTCGCAGATCACCGTCCTGGCGGCCGAGCGCGGCGCCGATGTGCCGGCGATCGCGGTGGTGCAGACCATGCGGGTGATCATCCTCACCGCCGCGTTGCCGCTGATGCTGGCGCTGACCGGGATCGCCCCGTCATCCCCGCCGGCCGCCGCGGCGGCCACCGCCTCGCCGCTCGAACTGCTCGAGCTGACTGCAGCGGCCGTGGCGGTATCGCTGTTGCTGCGGTTGATGAAATTTCCGGCGAGCTGGATGTTCGGCGCGATGATCGCCTCCAGCCTGCTGCACGGCATGGGATATGTCGAAGGCGGCCTGCCGTCATGGGTGCGCGGCGCAGCGCTGGTCGGGATCGGCGCGTTGATCGGCACGCGTTTCGCGCGGATGAAGACCAAGACCCTGCTCGGCCATGTCAATGCCGGGCTTGGCTCGTTTGCGATCGCCATCGCCATTTCGGCGATCTTTGTCGCGATCATCGTGCTGACCACCCATGTGCGGATCGCCGATATCATCGTCGCGTTCGCGCCGGGCGCGATGGACGCCATGCTGGCGTTGGCGCTGACGCTACACATCGATCCGATCTTCGTCGGCGCGCATCATCTGTCGCGGTTCGTGTTCGTCACGATCGCAACGCCCGGCATCGTCCATCTGTTCGGGCGGCCGCAGGAAGATGTGGATGATTAGGGTCGCCGGGTTGTCCTGGCGATGCCCCACGCCGCGATCGCGGCCATCAATAGCGAGATCAGCACATTGTAACCGGCGAGCGACAGGCCGAGGAAGCGCCACTGCACCTCGTCGCAGCGCACGACTTTGACCTTGTCGAGGCGCTCCAGAAGGCTGCCGGCGCTGCCGAAATTTCCGATCGGCCCGGTGCAATCGGTCGGTCCCTGCCAAAACCCCCATTCGACGCCGGCGTGATAAGCACCGAGCGAGGCGTTGGCGAGCGCCGCCAGCGCCAGGATCGCAAGGCCCGCCAGCAGAAGCGGCCGCGGCGCACCTTTCGCCGCCGCGAGCCCAAGCAGCGCTGCGAACGGCACGGCAAAGTAATAGGCGTAGCGCTGCTCGAGGCAGAGCGGACAGGGCAGGATTTCCAGCACCAGCTGGAAGAACCAGGCGCCGGCGAGCGTCACGGCCGCAATTACCATGATCGCAAGCGACGCGGTCAGCGCCGGGGAAGCGGCGTTGCGCGCGTATGACGGGTTTGCGGTGGCGTCCAGCGTCACAGTGATCGCTCCAGGCATGAAAAAAGGATTACGGCTCTCTCAGCAGGTCATGCGCAATAAACTCAAGTAAAAGCGTCCTATCTCGCGTGGGCCGCACTGTCGAGGTGAGGAGCGATCACATACGCGCGGGTTGACCGGCGGTTCCCGCCCGCTATATTCCGCCGGCTTCGCAAGGCCCCGGCCGCTCTCGGCCCCGGCGTTACGAAGGCCCCTGTGGCGGAACTGGTAGACGCGCTCGACTCAAAATCGAGTTCCGCAAGGAGTGCTGGTTCGATTCCGGCCAGGGGCACCAAGCTTCGCTGCTGCGCGGCTACGCTTGGCGCGGCCAACCTCCGCTCTTTCGTTCGTTAGCGGCTACGCTTGGCGCAGCCAACCTCCGCTCCTTCGTACGCCGCGGCGAAGCTTGTGCGGCATAGTTTGTTGGCGAAGCCGGACGTCGCGATAATTTCCTATTCGATTGTCAAACAGCCAAGAGGATATGCGTCCGCATTTCCGCGGCAGGATCTGCCCGGGGCTTGCTGGATGGGCGCCTTAAAGAGAGGGCGCAGGGAAAGCCGGGTGCCCGATGCACCCGCAGCCTCGCACGCAAACAAAAAAGCGCACGAGCGTCGTCGCCACAGGTTCGCCGAGACAGTCCGGCCTTCCCTGCGCGATGGTTTACGGCTTATAACGCGCTCTCCCTGGTGACCGGGCTTTCTTGCCACCATCGCCTGCAGATCGCTCCGCAGACTTGACGCCAGCGTCGGGGCGTCAGGACCACACGGCTTTGCCGTCCGCTACAGCATCGTTCGTCTTGCGACACCAAAGCGTCCACCGCATCCCGCACCCAACGTTCGTGACGACCGCGAAGCGCCCCTTGTGTCCGGAAAATCTGCCAGAATGTGCGAACGGGCGGTTGTGGACCAACCGCCCGTCGCCGGAACTGAGCCCGTAGCGCCCCAAAGGCGACAGAGCCTG
>Ga0209153_1000820_pt1 | contig 12375 bp, 16 predicted proteins | sample GraSoiAngelo_120_FD_185877 | JGI IMG/M metagenome (GOLD analysis project Ga0209153, IMG submission 185877) | Grasslands soil microbial communities from the Angelo Coastal Reserve, California, USA - 14_0919_09_20cm (SPAdes) (version 2) | ecosystem: Environmental > Terrestrial > Soil > Grasslands ...
CAATGAGACGACGGCGACGGACGCCGCCGCCGCGACTGCCCTGCATCTCAATTGACTCCCCTCCTCCGCAGGAACGGTACGACAATCGCGCGGGCTAGTTCAAGTCGCCCACCGGTTCTGCGTAGCCGACTCGCGTAGCTATCCACGTGGCGAGACAGATGCCCGCCAGGAGCAAATAGGGAACCGAATCTCCGGCGGCGCCGGCGAGCGCGCCGCCCGCGGCCGGGCCGATCAGGGCGCCGAGCCCCCAGCAGGCGTTCATGACACCGAAGGCGAGACCCTGTGCCAGACCCGCCAGCTCTGCTCCGTGCGAGATCAGCCCAAGGCCCGGCGTGTAGAACGCGCCGTAGGCGAGGCCGGAGGCCACGACGAGTGCGGCGATCAGCGCCGGCTGTCTCGCCCAGGCCAGGGCGACCGAGACGACGATCGAACCGAGAAGCGCCGCGCGCACCGGCCGCATCCAGCCCTGGCGGTCTGTGAGCCGGCCGAGCAACGGATTCAGGACCGTCTCGACTGCCGTTGTGACGACGAACAGCGCGCCGATCGCAATCGTCCCCCAACCGTGGCGGTGAAGCTGGAGGGGCACGAGCACGATCAGGACGCCGAAGAGCAGCGCGGGCAGCATGATCAGCCACAGTCCGGCCAGCAGCGAGCGTTCACGCACCGCGGCGAGCCCCGCACGCAGCGTCTGTCGGTCCGACGCCACTCCGGGAGTCGCTGTCGCCCAGCCGAAGAGCAAGGCGCCCGCGACCGTGACGCCGAGAAAGGCCGCGCGCGTGCCGACGATGCCGGCGAGCGAGCCGAGCACCGGACCGAGCAGCGCGCCGAAAACGGCCGCGCCCATAGCCGTGCCGAGCAGCGTGCCACGCCGCTCACGCGGGGCGGAGGCGATCAGCCAGGCGAGTCCGCCGGCCCACGAGAAGGAGCTGCCGACGCCCTGAAAGAGGCGCGAGGCTCCCAGCGCCCAGACGTTTCCGGCGAGCGAGAAGCCGAGGCTCGCGGCCGTCATCAGCGACAGCCCGGCGAGAACGGTGCGCTTTGGCCCCAGCCGCGTCGTCGCGAGGCCCGCGGGGATCGCGCCGATCAGCGTTCCCGCCGCATACGCCGAGATGAAGACGCCGGCACCGGCCTTCGAGAGGCCGTATTTGTCCGCGAAGTGCGGGAGCAGGGGCGTCAGCGCGGTGAAGAACAGCGTGTCCATTGCGACGACCACGCTTACGAAGACGAGCAAGCGGCGCACGGGGTCGAAGCTATCAGCGTGCTGTTGCGCTACGGTCCCACCGCGATGAGCACCGCGACGATGCACACGAACCACGGCGCGATCGAGCTCGAGCTCTTCGACGAGGACGCGCCGAAGACGGTCGAGAACTTCCGGAAGCTTGCTGCAGACGGCTTCTACGACGGCGTCATCTTCCACCGCGTGATCAAGGACTTCATGATCCAGGGCGGCGATCCGACCGGCACGGGCACGGGCGGGCCGGGCTACACGTTCGAGGACGAGTTCAACGACCACAAGGTCGAGCGCGGCGCCTTGGCCATGGCCAACGCGGGGCCGAACACGAACGGCAGCCAGTTCTTCATCGTCACGACCGACGCGGCGCCGTGGCTGGACGGCAAGCACACCGTCTTCGGCCGCGTCACCAGCGGCATGGACGCCGTCGACTCGATCGAAGGCACCGAGACCGACGCGGCGGATAAGCCCAGTACGGATGCCGTGATCGAACGCCTGCAACTGGACGCGTAAAGCCTCGTAACTCCTTCGTGACGCTTCGCACGAGCTGCTAACCGCAGCTGCGCGTTTGCGTCTAAGTGTTCTCGGAAAGGTCAACAGACCAGGGCGCGCCCTCTGTGGTGCCGCAGCGCAGGTCGCGCCCGCCGCCACTCGACGTCGATCACCCACAGGGGGCCACTCTTGTCTGTAAACAAACGCTGGCTGTTTTTGTTAATGAGCGCGTTCGTGCTCACGGCCGGAGCGGCGCGCGCTGGCGAATCGCTCTCGGCGAAGAAGCTTCTCGGGCGCGCCGCCCGGCACTCGCGGCTCGCGCAGGACCAAAAGCACGTAAACCCGCGCTCGATCCGCCGCTACCGGGCCGAGGCCTGGCGCTGGCAGGCGCTGACGGGAAGCGTTCGTACGCATCGCTCGATCAGCCCGAGCACCAGCGCCGTACTTCGCTTCTGGGTTCGGGCGGCCGGGCGCGCGTACGCGAAGGCGATTCATCCGCCGCACAAGGGCGCCTGGCTCTGCATCCACCGCTACGAAGGCTCCTGGCGGGACTCGGGCGATCCATACTGGGGTGGACTGCAGATGGACCGCGGTTTCATGTCGGGCTACGCGCCCCGTTACCTGCTCCGTCGCGGCTTCGCCAACCGCTGGTCGCCGCTCGAGCAGATGTGGGTTGCGGAGCGCGCCTACCGCAGCGGCCGCGGCTTCTACGCGTGGCCCAATACCGCTAGGTTCTGTGGATTGATCTGAGTGCCTTTGGGGGAGGAAAAATAGGCCGATGCCCGAGGAGCAGATTCGAGCGTTGCTGGAGCACGGGGAGGAGCACGGCTGCCTCAATCTCTCCGAGTTCAGCGAGTTCGTGCAGGCGCACGAGCTCGACGAGGAGCAGCTCAGCCAGCTCTACGAGGAGCTCGAGGCCCGCCACATCGAGCTGACCGACGACTGCGCCAGGCGCGATACCGAGAGCGAGCCGACGATCGTGAACGGCGACCTCGCAGTCGCGACCACGGACGCCCTCCAACTGTTCTTGAACGAGGCGGCGAAATGGCCGCTGCTGACCGCCGAGGAGGAGGTCGAGCTTGCGAAGCGGATCGAGCGCGGCGATCACCGGGCGAAGGAGCGGATGATCAACTCGAACCTGCGGCTCGTCGTCTCGATCGCGAAGCGCTACCAGGGCCACGAGCTGCACCTGCTCGACCTGATCCAAGAGGGGATCATCGGCCTGATCCGGGCGGTGGAGAAGTTCGACTGGCGGCGCGGCTTCAAGTTCTCGACCTACGCGACTTGGTGGATCCGCCAGGCGGTTCAGCGCGGTGTTGCGAACAAGTCGCGCACGATCAGGATTCCCGTCCACATCGTCGAGCGCGAGCAGAAAATGGCGCGCGCGGAACGCGAGCTGGCGACGCAGCTTGGGCGCGTCCCGACCGAGCAGGAGGTCGCGAAGCGGGCGAAGCTGCCCTTGAAGCAAGTTCGCGAGGTGCGGCAGGTGGCCCGCGCGGTGACGAGCCTCGACAAGCCGATCGGCGCCGAGAACGAGGGCTCGTTCGGCGAGCTCGTGGCGTCCGACCAAGAGACACCGGAGGAGGAGGTCACCTACAGCCTCCAGGAGAAGGCGCTGCGCCGCGCTGTCGAGGAGTTGCCGGAGCGAGAGCGCGAGATCGTCAAGCTTCGCTACGGCCTCAACGGCGACCGCGATCCGAAGTCGCTCGAGGCGATCGGCCGCGAATTGGGGATGACGCGCGAGCGTGTGCGCCAGATCGAGTCCGCGGCGCTCGAGCGCCTCGCCGTCCACCGCGAGCTCGACGCGGTTTCGGACGCGGCCGCCTAGCTCCTAGCTAACGCACCATCACGGCGACAAGCCCGCCGAGCAGGGCGACGCCTGCCGTTAGCCAGGCGACATAGTCGCCGACCACGCCGCTATGGAGGGCCTTCAAGCCGGCAACGGGGCGGTCTGCCACCCGCGCCGCCGCCCGGCGAAGAACAATCGGCAGCCGCCTCCGATAGAGGCCGAAGCCGGCAAACGCGAGCGCTCCGAGCGTTGAGGCGGCTCCGTAGGCATAGGCGGTCGCGCTCGGCGAGTACGAGGGCGTCGGAGTGGGCGGCGGCGCCACACCGTCCAGCACTTCGCGCGCATGCGCGGAGCGATCGAGGAGCCGCCCGGCATCTCGGAGCGCATGACCGGCGAGCTCGGGAATGAAGGCGAGCCCCAACCCGACGACGGCCAGCGCCGCGGCCGGGATCCAGAGCAGCAGTTGGCTCACCCGCCTCGAGTCGGCGGGTTCCGCCTGCGACTCCTCCGGTTCGTGCGAGAAGAGCGGATCCTTGGCTTCGCCGAGACCGCCGAAAATCCGGGCCGCGGCGCGCAGGATCGTTCCCGCACTCAGCACCGCCGCGAGCGCGAGTAGCGGCGGCACCCAGCCGTAGCCCAGCGTGTCGGCGGAGTCGACGACCAGAGCGTTGGCGAGAAACGGCCCGAACGGCGGCAGCAGCGCGAGGGCGAGCCCCGCCGCCGCGAAGACGACGCCCGCGATGGGCGCCCGTCGCCCCTGGCCGCGCAGGTCGAGCTCGTCGCCGCTCTTGAACCGCCGCACGAGGATGCCGATGGCGACGAAGGCGGCGCTTCGGAGCAGCCCGTTCGTGTTCAGGAAGACGATTGAGCCCGCCAGGCCGCTTCTCGTCAGCAGCCCGATCCCGACCAGGACGGCGCCGATGTTCGAGATCGTCGCGAACGCGAGCATCCGCTTCAGGTCGCGCTGGAGGAAACACATCAAGCCGCCGACGATCGCCGTCACCAGCCCGAAGCCGACGACGACGGGCCGGATGTCGCCCGCCGACAGCGTGTCCGAGAAAACGGTCCAGTAGATCCGGCCGATCGCATGCAGTCCGAGGTCGCTCATCACGCCGGCGAGCAGGATGCAGACCGGCACCGGTGCGACGGCGTAGGCGTCCGAGAGCCAGAAATGAAACGGCACCGCACCCGCCTTGGTCATGAAGCCGCCGACAAGCAGCGTGAAGGCGACGATCACAAGCCCATCGGCGCGCCGTCCCGCCAGCGCCGCCCCGATCTGATCGAGGTTCAGTGCGCCGGTGCGCGCATACAGAAACCCGATGCCGAAGAGGATGCAGAAGGAGCCGACGCTGTTCGTGACCGCGAAGTTGACCGCGCCCTCGAGCGGCCCCGCGTGCTGCACCCCGTAGCCCGTGAGCGCGTAGGCGACCACGCTCATCAGCTCGAACCAGACGAACAGGTTGAACAGGTCGCCGGCGAGCGCGAAGCCGCACATCGCGCCGACGAAGACGAGCATCAGAACCGGGAACAGCGTCCCGACCTCGTCGAAGTACCGCCACGAGAAGATCAGTGCGGCGAGGCCGAGCGTCGCGACCAGCGTCGCGATCGCCGCAGTGCCGGGATCGACGACGAACGAGATCCCGAGCGCGAACCCGTTGCGCGGCCTCCAGCCGCCGAACCAGTAGACGAGCTCGTGGTCGCTCGAGCGGAAGACGAGCAGCAGCGAGACGGCGAGGGTCGCCGCGGTCGCCACGATCGCGACCAAGTCGTCGAGTCGCCGCCCGCACCAGAAGCCGAATGCCGTCAGCGCGGCCGCGCTGAGCAGCGGGATGGCAACAGGCAGCGGGACGAGGACGTCCATCAGCCCCGCACCGGCCTTAGCTCATCCGGATTCATCGTCTTCGCGTGCTTCTTCGCCTCGATCGCGACGGCAAGCAACAGGGCCGCGACGGTGACGCTGACGACGATGTCCGTCAGCGTCAGCGCTTGGACGACGGGGTCGACCGCCTTCGTTCCCAGCGGGACGTCCTTGAAGATCGGGGCGCCGCCGTGTTTGACATAGCCGATCGAGAGCAGCAGCACGTAGGTCGACGACTGGGTCAGCGAGAGGGAGACGACGAGGTGGATGAAGTGGCGGCTCCGTACGATCCCGAAGATTCCGACGAGGAAGATCCAGGCAGCGAGGACGAATGGCAGGTAGCTCACGATGGGCGCCGCGTCGGGTCTATCAGCACCGCTCGCTCGCTCAAGAACTCGTTGAAGAGCAGCACGAAGGCCGCGGTCACCTCGAGCCCGGACGCCCAGTTGAGGAGCGGGATGCTGCCTCCGGAGGAGAGCTTGCCGGCCACGCCGTAGGGGAGGAGGTTCTGCAGGAACGCGTCGCCGATCAAGAGGGCGCAGAGGCCGATCACGACGTAGCCGCCGGCCCCAGTGCCCTCCCCGAGTTCGACGATCGGCACAGGTGTCAGCCGGCGGTAGGAGCGGTACGAGCCCGCGAGCCAGACCAGCAGGAACGCGGCCGCGAGGATGACGCCGCCCTGGAAGCCGCCTCCCGGCGTCACATAGCCGTGGGCGACGATCCAGAGGCCGAGCACGAGCGTCGCGCCGGCGAACGAGACGCCGAACGCGCGTAGGGCGTCACTCCGTACCGGGTCTTCAGGCACCGGAGCCTCTTCCTCGCGCGGCTCACGGAGCAGCATCGCCACGCCCATCACGGCGGCGAAGAGGATCAGCTCTTCGCCCATCGTGTCGAAGCCGCGGTAGTCGAAGACGACGGCTGCGACGACGTTCGAGGTCTGCCTTTCCCGCGGTGCCGCCTTGTCGAGGATCTTGCCGTAGGCACCGTGGTAGTCCCCGAACTTCGGCAGGCCGGTGATCGACCAGAGCAGGAGCGCCGCCAACCCGCAGGCCGCGATTCCGAACAGCGCCAGGCGGGCGCGTCTACTCATCGGCACGGTCCCGACGGATCGCCACGAACAGAACGAGCGGGTAGCCGATGGTGCCGACGACGAGCATCGACAGCGCGACGTCGGGGGCCTGCAGGACGACGAAGAGGACGACGAGGAGCAGCGTGTACGCGCTGCTGACGATCACGAGCCGAACGAGGTCGTTGGTCAGCACCACGGCCAGGGCGCCCAGCGCGACGAGAATCATGATCGTCGCCTGGAGCGCGACCATCAGGCGCGCTCCCGCTCGGCGGGCGTCGATTCCAGGCCGCGCTGCTGCCGGAACCGGATCAGCCGCGCCGTCGCACCGGCAACGGCGGCGCTGCCGAAGGCGAGCAGCACGGCGATCAGGAGCGAGTTCAGGCCCTGTGAGGACACCAGGCCCTCGCGCACGCAGACGGCGGCGGCGACCAGCGCCGGGCCCAGCGTTGCTGCCGCGCCGGCGTAGTGCAGCCGGTCGATTGCGCTTCGCATCGCCAGCACCCCCAGACAGCAGACGAGCTCGGCAGCGACGCCGCCGGTGACGAGCACGTCCACAATGAGATCGCGCGTCACAGGCGGCGATCGGCCAAGAAGCGGACGAAGATCAGCACGCCGACGACGTTCAGGAACGCGAGCACAATCGGCACCGCGAAGTACGAGGAGCGGTGATAACCCTCGGCGAGCAAGAGCAGCGCGACGGTCGCAAGTGTCGTGGCTAGCTCGAGCGCGACCAACGCGTCCAGAATTGGCTCACGCAGGAGGACGACGCCGCATGGAAGCAACGCCGCGAGCAGGACCGTCGCGCCGATCAGCCAGACGTTCACGGAACCGTCTTGGAGGCGCGCGAGGGGACGAGGTCGTGCTTCAGCGCCACGTCGCGGTCGCAATCCACGTCGGCGACGATCGTCAGTGGGGTGACATTGTCGATCAGTGGCCGCAGGGCTCGGTTGCCGGCAGAGACCGGGTCGTCGCCACCCGCCTCGAAAGGGACCGCCACCCAGGCGCTGCGGACCCGCCGTACTCGGGCGAGATCGAGGGCGAGCGAGACCGCGAGAATCCAGAACTCCCGCAGGATCTGCGCCGGCAGGCGAGCCGCCGAAGCGATCGCTGCGCCGCCGGGCGCGAAGCGCAGCAGGCCCCGGCGCCGCACGAGCTCGAGCAGCGTCGCTCCCAGTGCCGCCGCGCCGGCGCCGGCTGCGAGCTCCATCGCCTCGTTCGTTCCCTCCATCACCACCCAGAGGCCGAAGAGGACGAGCCACCACAGAGTCCACGACCGCACCGTCACCAGCGCGTCCACGAACTGCGGGTTTCCCGATCGTCTTCCTCCGTAATCAGTCGACGATTCCGAGCTCCTCGACGAGCGTGAAGAACGCGTGCGCGAAGGGCGATTTTTCGGTCCGTGCGCGAACCACGTCCCAGTCCACCTGCTCGCGCACCGGCCGCGCCATCTGGACGACGCTCTCGTAGTCGAGCTCGTGCTCGCGCAGAGCCGTTAGCTTCGTCACGAACACGTCCTCGAGCGCCATTACCTGCAGCGGGACTGCATTGACGTTCAGCTCCTCGGCGCACTCGAAGGCCGAATCCTCGATCGGCTGACCCGAAGGCTCGAAGATCAGGTCGACCAGGACATCGCCGTCGAAAGCCTTGTAGAGCCAACCCTCCGGCGGCTCCTCGGTCCGCAACCCCGCTGCGGCGAGGACCTGCAGGGCGCGCTCGGCGTCCGGTTGCCTCAACATAAGGTCGATGTCGTGCACCGTCTCGGGGCCGCCGCGCGCCCACACCGCGAGCCCGCCGCCCAGCAGAAACGGCACCTCGGCATCCTGCAACAGGCCCGCGACCTTCTTCAGCGTCTCGAGCAGCTCGTCGAAGGGCGTCTCGTCCTTCGGCACGGCTACGGGGTACCCGGCCGCGCCCGACTCAATCGCTCCGCTTGAATGCGGGCGATGGCGAGGCCGATCCGCATCGCCGCGGCGGGCGACATCCACTGCAGTCCCGAGAACCGCGAGCGCGTCGAAGACGCCTTTGTGCAAGTGGACGATCTCGACCTGATCCTGCTCGCCGGTGACCTGACGACCCATGGCGATCCCGAGCAGGCAGCCGTTCTTGCCGACGTCGCGCGCGCTGCGAAGCCTCGCGTCGTGGCCGTGCTCGGCAACCACGACTGGCACGCGAACCGCGTCGACGAGCTGCTCCCGCTGCTCGAGAACGGGGGCGTGACGATGCTCGACCCCGGCTGGACGACGTGCGAGATCGACGGCGTCAGCGTCGGTGTCGCCGGGACGAAGGGGTTCGTCGGCGGTTTCCCGGACTCGCAGCTGCCGGACTTCGGGGAGCCGATCCTGCGCCAGGTGTACCGCGACACGACCGCGGAGGTCGAAGCAATCGAGGCTGGGCTCGAAGCGATCGAGGACTGCGACCACCGGATCGTCCTGCTCCACTACGCGCCGACGACGACAACTCTCGAGGGCGAGCCGCGCGTGATCTGGGCGTTCCTCGGCACTGACCGGATGGCGTCGCCGATCGGCGAGCGCCGCCCCGACGTCGTCCTCCACGGCCATGCCCACCGAGGCACCTTCGAGGGCCGGATCGGCGAGGTCCCGGTCTACAACGTCGCCGTCGAGGTGATGCGGCGCGACTTCTTCGTCTTCGAGCTCGGGCCGCGCGGACTGCGCGCGGTTTAGACGAACTCCTCGCTCTCCGCATAGGCAAGTCGCCGCTCGACCCGAAACTCACGTTCGGCGTCCGGCAGGAACCAGCGCTCCGCGATCGCGGTCGGAACGACCGCGGACAGGACCACGACGGTCACCAGGAGCGAGAACTGTGTTGTGTCGATGAGCCCGGCGTTCAGGCCGTAGAGGGACGAGATCGTCCCGAAGGTCAGGCCGGTGCTCATCAGGAGTGTGATGAACGTCGCGTGCCGGCGGTCGGCACGATGGGCGAGCGGATAGAGGAAACCAAGCTTCGGGATCATCTTGGCCGCGAGCAGGATTGCGAGCAGGCCGAGGTTGCTCACCACCGCGGCGAGCGAGACATTGAGGCCGCCCTTCAGGAAGAAGAACGGAGTCAGGAACGCGAACGCGACCACCCGCAGGCGTTTCTGCTCCTCCCGGTGCTCGGCGTAGTGGCGGCTCATGACGAGACCGAGCACGAACGCCGGCAGCACAGCTTGGCCGTTCGAGGCGTCCGCGAGCACCATCAGCAGGAGCAGGCAGGCGAACACGAGCTTGATTTCCGGCTCGATCACCCGATCGCCGAAACGGCCGAAGAACCATGGCGCAAACTTCGGTAGAGCGAGGATCAAGGCCACCGAGACGACCAGAAATGCCGGAAACCAGATGTTCGGCTTGATGAAGATCGCCGAGAGCGCCAGCGCAGTGCAGAGGTCGGTGACAAAGGTGGCGGTCATCAGAAGTTTCCCTGCGGCGGTTTGGGTCAAGCCGCGCTCGACGAGCACGGCGTAAACCACGGCCAGTGAAGTCGTCGAGAGCGCCGTTCCCGTGATCAGCGAGGCGCGGATGCTCCAGTCGAGCAAGAAGTAAGCAGCGAGCGCCGCGATCGCGAACGGTCCGACGAAGGAGACGATGCCGAGCCCGAGCGACGGTCCGAGTCGCCGGCGCATGTAGGCCGGATCGACTTCCATCCCGGCGACAAACGTCAGCACGATCGAGGCGAACTTGGCGATGAAGTCGAGCCAACCCTGCGTCTGGAGATGGAAGATGTTCCCCGCGGCAACGCCGAGTGTCAGCTCCAGCAGTGCGACGGTCACGCCGAGCTCGACCGAGACGATGCTGGCGACGAGGACGACGGCGGTGAGAACTGCTGCGAGTTGTACTGGGCTCACGGTGGCCTCCTAGCGTCGGTGAAGACGTTCGGTAGAGGCCATCAGCCCCGGAGGGCGGTTGGCGCGAGCCTCATCGCGCAGCCGGCGCAGAATACCGGCGGAGGGGAAGCGCGGGCGCCTGTTTGGCGATCTAGGTCACAAGGGGGTCAGGTGCCGACGACCTGGACAATCCAGCGGCGGTCGCGCTCGCGGTCGAGCTCGAGGAAGAGCACGCGCTGCCAGGTCCCGAGGCAGAGCTCGCCGTCGCGCACCGGGATCGACTCGCCCGCCGTGCCGAGCAGCATCGCCATGCAGTGCGAGTGCCCGTTGCCGAAGTCCATGTCCTCGGGGCAGATGTTCTCGGTGCGGCGATCCCAGTCATCGTGCGCGTAGTACGCGTCGCTCGGGATCAGCCGCTTGAGCATGTTGGCGAAGTCCTCCAGGAAGCCGCTCTCGAACTCGTTCACCCGCACGCAGCAGGTCGTGTGCGGCGAGTAGACGCACGCAATCCCGTCGACGACGCCGCTCTCCCGGACGACGTCGATTACTTCCTCGGTGATGTCACGGACCGACAGTCCGCCGCTGGTGCGTAGCTGCGTCTCTTGCTGGAAGACCTTCACCTTTCGCTCACCCTCCTCCGGTTGTCGGCGGCCGCGGATGTGCGGGCAGGCGTATTTTGCGCGTTTCGCGCGCAAGTTGGAAATCGAACTGACTAGTGGCTAGTAGCCCGTCGAGTAGGTCGTGGTACCGGACGTCCCGGTCGTGCCGGTGTTGGTGCTCCCGGTCGACGTGCTGCCACCTGCGGCACCGCTGCCGCCGACTGTGATCGTGCCCTTCATGCCGAGGCTCTTGTGCCCGTCGATCGGGCAGAAGATCTGGTAGGTGCCCTTCTTGGGAAGCGTGAGCTTGAGGGTACCGCTACTCCCCGGGTTGACCGCTGAGATGCTCGAGTCGGCGCCGTTGCCGTGAATCGCGAGCGCATGCGTGGTCGTGCCGTCGTTGACCGCCTTGAAGATGTAGGTCCCGGGCTTGGCGAGCGAGATTGTGTTCGGGTTCAGCTTGTACTCGGTCTCGTGGACCGCCACCGTCTTGATGACCATTCCGCCCGAGGACGCCGAGCTCGCCGTCGACGCCGCGGTCGACGCGGCGTTGTTCTTGGAGCCGCCGCCGTAGCCGCCGCAGCCGCCGGAAACGGCGGCCACGACGACGACGACGGCACCTAGCAGGGAGAGTCGGTGCGTCCTCATGTCGCGTGATACGAGGCTACTCCTCCTTCGGTTTTCCGCGCTAGGCTCGCCGTGCGGGGCCCGTAGCTCAGCTGGTCAGAGCAGCGGACTCATAATCCGTTGGTCCCTGGTTCGAATCCAGGCGGGCCCACTCCGAAAGCCGACTCAGGCGGGGTTTTTCTTGGCGGAGCCGAGCGAACCACAGTCGAGCCTGCCTCCCCGTCAAACTCCGCCCGGCTCCCTAGCCGGAGGGTAGCCGCGACAGCGGCGCCTAAAACGTAAAAACGTCCCCTGGGCCTTGGTGACTCAGGCGGAGCCGGAGCGCGGCGCCCTTTCCGCTGCGGCTTAGAAGGAGCGCCCCTCCGAGGAGAGGCGGGAGGTGCTCCGGCTCCATATGCCGCAGGTAGGGATGGGTTGCCCCCACAAACGCGGGAGAAAGATACACCCGCGGAGGGCCGTCGTTGGCTTTTGACCGGGCTGCGCCGCTTATGCCTGGGTCGCGGTCCCTCCGCTCAGGAAGTGCCTACTAGGTCCTGGCCCCGCAGTCGAACTCTGTTCGCCTAGGCTCATCGCCTCGCGCGCCAACGCGCGTTGGTGGCCTTCGGGCTTTCGGCCGGGGTTCTGGCCACAGGGCCAGTCGAGCCAGTCTACTCCTCTGAGCCGCATGGCGACACAAGCCGAAGGAGCGTAGCTCGCCCTATGGCCGCCTTGATGGCGAAGATCCGCAAGTGGCTTGGGCTCGGCGAGAAGCCTTAAACCGCTCTCGTGGAGACTAAGCCGCCGCCTCGGGAGAGGGCGCGAGCTCCGCTTCCTGCGACCTCGTGAACGGTAGCGCCAAGGCCATCCCGACGGCGTAGCCGCCGACCACAGCAGCGATCGACGACCAGATG
>Ga0209153_1000821_pt1 | contig 12372 bp, 9 predicted proteins | sample GraSoiAngelo_120_FD_185877 | JGI IMG/M metagenome (GOLD analysis project Ga0209153, IMG submission 185877) | Grasslands soil microbial communities from the Angelo Coastal Reserve, California, USA - 14_0919_09_20cm (SPAdes) (version 2) | ecosystem: Environmental > Terrestrial > Soil > Grasslands ...
GGCACGCACCTTGTCAATGCTCCTGGAAAAAAGCTGAGGGGGCACAGTCCACAGCCCGCACAGCCGCAAGCTACGCGCGGGGAATTCCAAAAACAGCAAAAGAGAATAACGGAATTGGAAAACACCGTTGCCCGCCTTGCGGCAACAGTAAAAGAGCAGGCCGCGCAAATCCAGAAAGTGAGTGCCCAGCTCGAGGTTCAGAAGCCGGAAACCAAGGTCGCGAATAATCAATAAATTTGTGGGATGGGATCTGCCTTGTGCGTCGAGCATCAAGGCGAATCTGTAGAGGCGTTCGCCGTGACGGCGAACGCCTTTACGTTTTCGATTGCTCGATAGCCTCAGCTCTCTCGCGTTGAAGCAGCTCTTCGAACTCCGCAAAAATTCGCGTAGAATGGAAAGGCTGGTCCGGCCGTCCGAACCACGCTCAATGCGCAACAAAGATTGAATCAAGTTCGTCGCAACGAATCCGTCCGGTAGCGGACTGCAACCGCCAATCACATGGATGGCGCATATTCAAAGGAAAGAAAAAAATTATCCGGGCCGCCGCGCAATCCGTTAGTCAAAGATTTTGGGATCAAATTGGGCGTTTTTTCATTTTGGTCTTGACACAGCACCTGCATTTCTGGCAAAACGCGCGTTGGGGGAAGAGGGGAAACCAACAACTACATCAATGGCCGGAAATGACTTCTCCAGGGAATCGCTTTCGGTCGCCGCGGCGACCTACGGCGTCCTAAGGAAATCAGAGAAGGCCAAAAACAATGAAAGGAAAATCAAGTTTATGAAAAATCGCAGTCTAGCAATATGCACAACGATCTTGTCTGTGGTTACCTGCTTTGCGTTTCTGTCACAAATGCAGGCAGCTCCGGACGTTGCTCCGCCGCCGGACGGGTGTTATCCCGGCTTCACGACAGCGGAAGGGTGCAATGCCCTGGTTCACCTCACCAGCGGCGCTGGAAACACAGGACTTGGCTGGGAAGCGCTGCATGCAGTTACCAACGGTAGCTACAACACCGGTGTTGGTGCTGGAGCGCTGATCCTCAACACTGGAGACTCCAATACCGCAGTGGGTACTGCAGCGTTGTTGCTCAACACCGCTGGCTCAAACAACACCGCCGTTGGAACCGATGCGCTCGTCTATAACACCGCGGACCGCAACACGGCCGTCGGCGCAAATGCGCTCCTCGCCGACACCAGTGGTACCGACAACTGTGCCGTGGGTTTCGAGGCACTCACGTCGGACACCGGCGGAGGCGCCAATACAGCGGTTGGCCGTGGTGCGCTCGACCAGAATGTCAGCGGCAACTTCAACACGGCGATCGGTAAGGATGCCGGCGGCTTAGCTACCGGTAGCGGCAATGTCTATATTGGTCACTTGGTGGCTGGGGTTGCCGGTGAGAACAATCACACTTATATCCGCAACATTAACAATACCTCAGTAAACGGTGGTGGCACCGATGTTGTGACCGTGGACTTGACCACGGGTCTACTCGGCCACCTTAGCTCCTCGCGACGTTACAAAGAGGATATCAAACCAATGAACAAGAGCAGCGAAGTCGTCTATCAGCTTAAACCAGTCACCTACCGCTATAAGAAAGATATTGATCGGACCCAATCGCCCGCTTTTGGCCTGATTGCTGAGGAGGTAGCTAAAGTGAACCCAAATCTGGTAGCGCGCAATTCTCAAGGCCAGCCTGAAAGCGTGCATTACGAAATGGTGAACGCGATGCTGCTCAATGAGTTTCTCAAAGAACACAAAAAAGTCGAGGAATTGCAGGCCACCGTCGCTCAGCAACAGAAAGGGATGGAGGTTCTGACGGCCCAGCTTAAAGAGCAGGCAGCTCAAATCCAGAAAGTGAGCGCCCAGATTGAGATGAGCAAGCCTGCGCCACAAGTAGTCGTGAACACACCGTAAAAGCTGCGAATTAGATTGGCCTCGCCGCGGCGAGCACCAAGGTGAATTGAAAAGGCGTTCGCCCCTGCGGCGAACGCCTTTTTCTTTTAGAGAATCTGGATTCGCCGCCGCAGAACGCCTCTACAACTCCGTCCCGAGATAGCATTGGCCTGGTCGCGTTTAGATTTTCTTCTTGAAGAACATCTGAATTTTTGGCAAAACGCGCCTTGAACGGCCTGACATGAGTTTTCCTTGGAAATCAAAGGCCAAAACAATGAAAGGAAAATTAAGCTTATGAAAAATCGCAGTAGCCTAACAATATTCACGACGATCCTGTCCGTGCTTGCCTGCATAGGGCTTTTGCCACAAATGCAAGCGGCTCCGGACGTCGTTCCCGCGCCGGACGGATGCTATCCCGGGTTCACGACAGCGGAAGGGTGCAACGCCCTTCGTCACCTCACCACCGGCGCTGGAAACACAGGGGTTGGTTGGTATTCGCTCTTTGCCAACACGACCGGCAGCTACAACACCGGTTTTGGCGCTGGAACCCTGGTCCTCAACACGGCTGTTGACAATACCGCTGTTGGCGCGGCAGCGCTTTTGCTCAACACCAGCGGCACGGGGGGCACGGCCGTTGGAACCGACGCCCTCGTCCATAACGACAGCGGCAACTTCAACGACGCTGTCGGCGCCTTTGCGCTCGATAGTAACACTGACGGATTCGGCAACAACGCTTTTGGCAACTCCGCGCTTTTCTTTAATGTTATCGGCGCTGAAAACACCGCCCTTGGTGATGTCGCGCTCGCGTTTAATGACTCGACCGGAAGCGGTCTTGCCAACAACAACACGGCAGTTGGCGGTGGGGCGCTCTTCAGAAACGTTGATGGCAGTGAGAACACAGCCGTGGGTACAGGGGCAGGACCAAACGTGGTCGCTGGTACCAATAACACTTACGTCGGGGACTTCGTTGGTACCCTCGCCCCCGACGAAAGCGGTACGATCCGCATCGGCGACATCTCGAACGGGAACGGGGCCGGGTCCTTAGCCTGCTTCATCGGTGGTATCTTCAATAACTTCCAGCCTGTTGGCGGCAGCGTTGTTGAAGTTACTCTAAACCTTAATACCGACGAGCTTGGCTGGGATATTGGCCCGAGCCAGCGTGGTAGCGCACCTGCTGCGCCTCGTAGCGCACCTGGGCGTCGTAACAAACCGCAAGCTGGCGCGCGCCCCGCGGTTCCCCAGCGCCAAGCGTTCAATGACAAAGTTGAGAAGTTGCAAGCGGTGGTCCAGCTGCAACAGAAACAAATAGTCGCTCTCACAACCCAGCTCAAAAAGCAGGCCGCTCAAATCCAAAAAGTAAGCGCCCAGCTCGAAGTGAGCAAACCCGCGCCACAAGTCGTCACGAACAAACCGTAAAGCTGTGATGTGTAGCGGTGCTTGTGTCAAGCACCGAAGCGAAGTGGAAAGGTGTTCGCCCTCGCGGCGAACGCCTTTTTCATTAACTGCGCTTCAGATCTGACGATCTCACCTCGCCAAAGGCCACTCATTTGATTTTCTTCTCGATTGCTTATGAGATGACTTCTAACAAAAGTGAACGAGGGAAAAGAAGGAATCTTTGATGTAACCAAATTCAACCTTCGTTTTCTTTGTTGCCTTCTGTAAGGCTCCCAGTGGGTTCGTGCTGCAGCAGACCTTCAAACCGTCGGGAAAAATTCGCGTAGAAGGGATAAGGCCGGTCCGGCGTTGCGGGGCGATAGCGCCAATGCTTGTACATCCAGAGCCAGGGCGCTGGATTCTTACGCACATAAGGTTCGAATGAATCCCAGCACGCCTGTGCGATTTGCTGATGAGTCATCTCAGCGGTGCACTCGATCTTCGGATGAAAGATGAGCCGATAATGTCCATTAGGCAGCGGCTCGCAATGCGCTGGGATAATCTGGACGCCGGTCTGCTCATGGAGCCAGGCATGCGCGGAGGTCACACTGGTTTTTAAGCCAAAACAATCAATTGCCACGGCGCCCTGGCTGGGCGGCACGGTGAGATCGGCCAGCAGCGCAGTGCGCCCCTTTTGTCGGAGTACCTTGTAAAGGCGAATGATTCCACGTTCACGTGGAACCAGCTCGTGCCCGGATTGCTCCCGCAATTTGTTGAAAATTGGATCGAGCAACGAGTTTTTGAATTCCTGCGAGATGATTGTGCCTTTCAGATCGAGGAAACCACCGGCAAGACTGAGCCATTCAAAGTTGCTGTAATGATAGCAGGCGCAAATCAGACTGCGCTCCGGCCCTGTGCCTCGCTCTGTTTCCTCAAGATTTTCGCACTCGATGTAACGAGAGAAGTTTTGCTGTGTCAGGCGGGGGCTCCACAGCAGATCGACCATGGTCCGCGCAAAATGCTGAAATGATTCCCGGCCAATTTTTCGTCGCTCACGAGCAGAGAATCGGTCGCCGAACGCAACTTCAAGATTACTCAGTGCGATGTGATACGCCTGCCGATCAAGGAAGCTAAGCAGCGTTCCCGCCGCTCTTGCAAGATGATAACAGGTCCGCCGCGAAAACAACGGGATCAGCTTTGTGGCAAGCAGCAGGCCCAGCCATTCGAGCCGGTAACGGAGTCGCTTCCAGTGTGAGCGCATCATCGTGATTTGTTCAAGCGTAAACCCGCCGTCATCCTGAGCGGAGCGCAGCGGAGTCGAAGGATCCCGGGATGCAACCATTCGGTAATGCCGCGGGATTCCTCGACTTCGCTCGGAATGACCTTCGCTTCAACGCTTCAACCGATTTAATGAGATCCGGTATCACCGGACCTGGCTGGGGACGCTTTCCGGCGGCAGCCCCTTGCGAAACTCGGCCTGCTCTCGCTCAGCTTCGCGTCGTTGCTGCGCCTCACGCGATGATTGCTCAGGATCGGGACCTGGACTTGCGCAGCCAAAGAAAACGAGAGTCAGCCCCGGAATCAAAAACATAAAAACGGCCAGCTTTTTCATGGAGCAGCTGCAACATAATCAAGCCGACGGGTGCAGCAACGTTGCAAGGTGAGAAAGCTTTAAGTCTTAAGCGCGCACCGCAGGCCACTTAAACTCACGTCTGAAAACTTCTCGCTCAATCAGGTCGTTTATCCGATCGCAGCCGCAGATAATCGCGCTCCAGAGCTTTCAGGCGTTCGATAATTTCATTTAACGCGAGTTCGTTCTTTAAATTTATCTGATAATCGATTTCGGCGCGCAGCCGGTCTTTATTGCTCTGCCGATTCTGTGACATCAGAATGATCGGCGCTTGCAACACGGCGACCATGTTAATCCCGGTGCTGAGCAACAGATAGGGATACGGATCAAAACCGTTGTTGCTAAGCAGCAAGGTGTTTATCAATACCCATACGTTGAAAAAGAGCACCGCGGCCAGAATGAATTTCCAACTGCCACCAAACTCCGCGATGAAGTCCGCTGCGCGATCGGCAAGAGTCAACCGCGCCGCTTCCTCCACATTCACGTTGCGCGTGGCGCTATGACGCAGCAGCTCATCGGTATGCCGAAGCCGGTTGGCAAGAGCGGCCAAAAGTTCCAGCGCGACGTTCGGACTGCTACGAACAAAGGACAGAAAATGCTCCCGCGAGAGCACCGCCAACCGTGCGTCCTCGGCAATGACAGCATCAGCTGACCGCCGCTTCCCATCGAGCAACGCCATCTCACCAAAAAAATCTCCACGGCCCAGCTCCGTCAGCGTTAGCTCATGTCCCTGAGTTGTGCGAACGCAAATCCGGACTTTCCCGCGCTCGATTACATACATCGCGTCGCCTTCGTCACCGGCTCGGAAGAGACATGTGCCGGTTTTGCTGTCGAGGCCCTCGAGCAAATGACATAGTTCGCCGGCTGCCTCGTTATCGAGCGATTCAAACAATGGCACCTGGCGCAGGGTATCGATGGTCATTTGACAAAAACGACGGAATACTCATCAGAATAGCGACAATTCGCGTTGCCGAGAAGCGCCAATTATCGGGTGAATTCGGATGGCTATGAACGAGTGAATCTGATACAGCTTCGATCGATCTTCAAAATCGCAGGAGTCAGAAGGAGAAAATTATGTTTCATCTCATCTGGTATATCATTGTCGGCTTAGTCGCGGGATACGTCGCTAAATCAGTGATGCACATGCATCTGTCGCTCACATGGACAATCGTGCTGGGCGTTATCGGCTCAATTATCGGCGGCGCCGTCACGCATCTGTTTTATCCGCCAAGTGCCGGAGGCCGATTTCACCCCGGCGGTTTAATCGTTTCCATACTCGGCGCGATCCTGGTTCTTTTTCTTTGGTACAAGTTTCACCTGCGTTTACCGCGCGGATCATAAATGGTACGGCGCCACCGCCGGGCGCGCTGAACCGTACAAGACGCCCAAATTGACTTAGAGCGGTTCGCTCCTACGTTGAAACGGCGCTCGCTCGCGCCCTGCGAACAGTGAAAAGCGTCCTCTTTGTCTGCACCGGCAATATCTGTCGCAGCCCTATGGCGGAAGGGCTTTTTCGCCGTTTGCTTGGGAACCGTGAGGATATCGAAATTCTTTCAGCCGGCGTGCATGCTGTGCGCGGCCAGCCGCCAAGTCTTTACGCGGTGCAAGTCTGCGAGGAGGAAGGCGCAGACATCAGCGGCCAGCGCAGCCAGCCGCTCACGGCGGCCCTGGTCGATCGCGCCACGCACATTTTTGCCATGACCGGCGGTCACGTCGAAACGATTCAAACAATGTTTCCCCAGAGCGCCGACAAAACATTTTTGTTCCGCGAATTTGAAGAGCCGGGCACAACGGTGTGGCGCGATGTGCCCGACCCAATCGGTCTTGGTCGCGAAGTGTACGAGGATTGTGCACACATCATCAAGAATGCACTGCCCAGTGTACTCGGATTTGTCGAACAAAGCGCGCTCGTCCCGCCAGGTGCAGCTCGCACTGGCGATGTTTACGTTGGCGGTGATATTTTCCATCGCATGGAACAGGAAAGATTGACGCCGTCGTCTCGCATTTATGGCGAAGCATTGCGACGCACAGATCCAGAAATTTACGACGCCATTATGGCGGAGGAAAAACGTCAGCGCGAGAATATTGAGTTGATTGCTTCCGAAAATTTCACCAGCCGCGCCGTGATGGAAGCGCAAGGCAGCGTTCTCACGAATAAGTATGCCGAAGGTTATCCGCGGAGACGCTGGTACGGCGGATGCGAAAACGTCGATACCGCTGAACAACTGGCGATCGACCGTTCGAAGCGACTCTTCGGCTGCGAGCACGTCAACGTGCAACCCCACAGCGGTGCACAGGCCAACATGGCGGTTTATTTCTCGGTGCTAAAACCGGGGGACAAGATTCTGGCCATGAATCTCGCGCACGGCGGCCATCTCACGCACGGTCATCCCGCGAATTTCTCCGGTAAATTTTATTCCGTCTCGCAGTACGGCGTCAGTGAAAAGACCGAGCAGATCGATTACGACGCGTTGCAAAAACAAGCCGAAGAGGTTCGCCCGCTCATGATCACCGCCGGCGCGTCAGCGTATCCGCGCATCATCGATTTTCCGCGGCTGCGCCAAATCGCGGATTCGGTCGGCGCGCTTTTGTTCATCGACATGGCGCACATCGCCGGGCTTGTTGCCGCTAGTCAGCACCCCAGTCCGATTCCGCACGCGCAGTTTATCACGACCACCACGCACAAAAGTTTGCGCGGCCCGCGTGGCGGCATTGTCATGTGCGAAGAGAGGTTCGCCAAGCAAATCGACGCGACTGTGTTCCCGGGCGTGCAAGGCGGTCCGCTCATGCACGTCATTGCGGCAAAGGCGGTCTGCTTTCATGAAGCGCTCCAGCCGCAGTTCCGTGAATATCAGCGGCAGGTCGTGCTCAACGCGAAGGCGCTCGCCGCGGGCTTGGCGAAACACGGTTACCGCATCGTCTCCGGCGGCACGGATAATCATTTGATGCTGATCGATCTTCGCCCGAAAGACTTGAACGGCAAAGAAGCGCAGGAAACACTCGATCGCGCTGGCATCACAGTGAACAAAAACGCGATCCCGTTCGATACCAGTTCACCTTTCAAGCCCGGCGGCGTTCGCGTCGGCACACCCGCGGTCACCACGCGCGGCATGAAAGAAGAAGAAATGCTCGAGATCGCCGATTTAATGGCCGAAGCTCTAACGAATCGCACCGACGAATCCGCGCTCGATCGCGTTCGCGAAAAGGTGCGCGAGCTCACGCGCAAATTTCCGCTGCCTGCCTAATCCGTAACAACCGCGCTGCGGACAATGGCTGGGATTTCCGACAGATTGTCGAGTAGGTAGTTCGCTTGTTTTTCGTAATCGCGTGAATCCACAAAGCGGCGGTCGGGAATAGCAGCTACGCGCATCCCAGCGGCCTTGGCAGCGGCGATGCCGGAGAGCGCGTCCTCGATGACAAGGCATTCGGTAGCGGTCACGCCAAGTTTTTTCGCCGCGCGCAGGTAGATGTCGGGAGACGGTTTGCCGTGTTCGATTTCGTCGCCCGTGACAATGACGTCGAAGAACGCAGTCAGCTGATGTCGATCTAAGAATGGACGAGCGGACGCGCTCACGGAACTCGTCGCTACGGCGAGGCGCAGATTCATTTGCCGCAAGTGTTCTAGTGTCTGTCTCGTTGAAGGAAAAAGGCCGATGCGATTGGCAAAGAATTCCGCGGCGATTTCTTCTCGGCGCCGCATCAATTCCTCAGTAGGCGCGCTGAGGCCAAACATTTTCTTGTAGAATTCCACCGCCAGCTGGTAGCTCACGCCGAGCACATTCCGGTGGTACTCCCCACGATAAACAACGCCGTATTTGCCGAGCAATTTCTTGTCGATCTCGTTCCACCACGGCTCTGAATCGGCCAGTACGCCATCCAGATCGAAAATTACTGCGCGAAACGGTTGTGGCATGATTTGCCAGCACTTTTTATCCAGCCCGCGCGGTTAAGCAACGATGCGCGCGTAATCGAGTAAGAAGATTCCACTTAAAATCGGCGCCAATTTGCGTAATCTTTGGATGCTCATGAATCGAGCTACTGATCAACCGGAACCAAACCCGCTGCGCGAAGGATTAGCCACCCGCGCTGTGCCGCAGCCGTGCAGCATTGTGATCTTCGGTGCCACGGGTGATCTCACCCATCGCAAACTCGTCCCTGCGCTTTATAACGTTGCGGCCGATGGGGAGCTGCCGCCTGCGGTGACGATTGTCGGGTTCGCGCGTCGAAAAAAACGTGACGAGGAATTCCGCCGCGATCTCGAAGAAGCGACGCGCAAGTTTTCTCGCCAGCCTGTGCGCGACGAAATTTGGAAGACGTTTGGGCAATCGATTTTTTATCACCAGAGCGAGTTTGGCGATGAGTCCGGTTACGAGCAGTTGGTCAAACGCCTCGATGAAATCGATAAAACTCACGGCACGCGCGGCAATCGCCTTTTTTATTTTGCGGCAGGCCCGGATCAATTCGAACCAATTCTCAAGCACTTGAAAGCTGCCGGCTTGAACGAGACGCGCAAAGGAAGCTGGGTGCGCGTAATCGTCGAAAAGCCGTTCGGAACGGATCTTGCCTCAGCGCGCGAGCTCAATCGCATTATCCACAATTCTTTTACAGAAGAGCAAACCTATCGAATCGACCATTTTCTCGGCAAGGAAACCGCCCAGAACATCCTCGTTCTCCGGTTTGCCAACGCGATTTTCGCGCCGCTGTGGAACACGCACTACATCGATCATGTGCAGATCACGGCGGCTGAAACGCTGGGTGTCGGGACTCGCGCCGGCTATTACGAAGGCGCAGGCGCCTTGCGCGACATGGTACAGAACCACTTGCTCCAGCTCCTTTGCCTTACGGCCATGGAACCGCCTACGGATCTTAGCGCTGACAGCATTCGCGACGAAAAGGTCAAAGCGGTACGATCGCTGCGTCATTGGTCGCGCAATGACATCGCGGCGAGTGTTGTGCGCGGTCAATACGCTAAAGGCGCCATTCACGGCGATCCCGTGCTGGGGTATCGCCAGGAAGAAAACGTCAACGCAGACTCGCAGACCGAGACTTTCGTCGCCCTGCGTTTGTTCATCGACAACTGGCGATGGGCCGACGTTCCCATTTATATGCGCGTGGGGAAACGGCTTCCCAAGTCGGCAACCGAAATTTCCATTCATTTCAAAAAAGCGCCTGCGGTTCTGTTTAACAAAGATTTGCACGACCTCAATGTGCTCGTGATTCGGATTCAACCGGATGAGGGAATCTCTTTGCGGATTCATGCCAAGGTCCCTGGCACAAGCTTTCACATCGAGCCGGTGAAAATGGATTTCCATTATGGAACATCCTTCGGAAAGGCCAGCCCGGAAGCGTACGAGCGTTTGCTGCTCGACGCGATGAGCGGCGACGCCACGCTCTTTGCCCGCCGCGACGAAGTCGAGCAAGCCTGGGCTTTCATCGACCCTATAGAAGAAGCGTGGCATGCGAAAAAGGATGTGCCCGAGTTATTTTTTTACCCCGCAGGATCGTGGGGACCGGAGGCAGCCGATGATTTGCTCGCCCGCGACGGCCGGGCTTGGAGGAAACTGTAAAGGATGCCTGCCGTGAGTGAAAAAACGTACTCGATCGGAGTGCCGGTTGAAGTCGCCAAGATCGATCACGAGTTGAAGAAACTGTGGCGGGAAAGCGAAGGCGCAGCGACGCGTGCTTCGCTGATGAACCTGGCTGTTTACAGCGAAGCGCCGGGTTCCCTGAATAGCAACACGCAGTTGATGGCGCGAATCACCGAAGACCACGCCTGTCGCGCAATTGTCATCGAAGCTGATTGCAAAGCAGAAGAGGATGGCGTGGATGCCTGGATCAGCGCGCACTGCCACGTGAGCCGCGCCGGCAGCAAACAAGTTTGCTCTGAACAAATTTCATTCCGTCTCAACGGCGGGTGTACCAGTCAGCTGCCGAACATTGTTCTCTCAAATTTGGATTCGGACCTGCCCTTGTACCTTTGGTGGCAGAACGAATTCCATGAGCCGATGGATCCGCAACTTTGGGCGTGGGTCGATCGAGTCATCTATGACAGCCAGCCCTGGCAGGATTTTCGCGCGCAGATGCGTCTCGTGGAGTCTGCACAAGCCGAGGCAAAACAGCGCATCATCCTTTGCGACCTGAATTGGACGCGACTGGATAAGGTTCGTTTCGCGCTCGCGCAATTCTTCGATCATCCCGCCTCACACCATCGTTTTGCCAAGATCAAAAAGGTTCGAATTGATCACGCCTCTGGATTCCGATCGACCGCACTTCTCTTTGTTGGTTGGCTTGCTGCGCAGTTGAACTGGCGCGCTGAAAAAACAGAAGGGCGGAACAAGCTTCAGTTCGTTAGTTCCTCCGGCCAAAGGATCGATATCGAAATACGCCAGTGCGATGGGCAACCGATTCATGAACTTGTGCTAACGGCAGGCGATATAGAATTCGCCGTCACCCATGCGAAGTGCGGTGATCTTCTGGAAGTTTCACGCGGGATAGCTGGCGAAAAACGCGTGCCGCAATTGATGCCCGCAGGAAAAAACGATCCTGTGAGCCTGATGAGCGAAGAACTAATGCGCGGCGGACCGCATCACGTTTACCTGCATGCGGTAGAGCGCGTCCGCGATTTGCTGTAGCCACCTCCCTATGGGCGGTCCTCTTCGGCATGGACTGCACGACGGGCCACAGGCCCGGGGCTATAACGCTGCCGGCGCTCACAGAGCTTGGCTACAAATCAGCGTGCACAATTCGCGCACATTTTTGTCGATCGAAAAAAGCTGTTGCGCACGCTCGTAGCCACCCTGACCAAGTCTTTGCGCTAACAAACGATCATCGATCACTTGTTCAATCGCGTCGGCAAGCGCTGCTGCATCGCCCGGTTGCACCAGAAAACCGGTTTCATTCTCAACGACCATTTCGGGAATCCCGCCAATCGTAGTCGAGACAATGGGTAACCCGGTCGCCATTGCTTCCATGATGACCGTGGGAAGATTGTCCATGCCACCGTCGGGATCGATGATGCTCGGTAACACGAAAACGTTAGCCGAGATGAGACGCCGCCGCACTTCTCCCATCGGTCTTGCGCCGGACAACGCCACGCGGTCTTGCAGATTCAGGCGTTCGATTTGGCCGCGTAATTCATCTTCGAGCGGGCCTTCGCCGATGATTTCGCAGCGAAACGATTTTCCGCGCTCCGCAATTAATCCGCAGGCGCGAATAAGATCGGCAAAACCTTTTTTCGCGATCAAGCGGCCGACTCCCAGAATCAAAGGCGGATTACAAGAAAAGTGCGTGCGTCCGAATTCGGCGAGATTCAGACCGTTGTAAATGTGACGGATCCGAGCGGCGCGTTCTGGGAAACGCTCCTGCAAAAACTTTTTCGCATAATCACTGACAGTGACGATCACTCGCGCCGCATCGACGAGCTTAACAAGCCCGACCTCGAAGTTCCGCGGTGCGAAAATGTCGTTGGCGTGCGCGG
>Ga0209153_1000823_pt1 | contig 12368 bp, 13 predicted proteins | sample GraSoiAngelo_120_FD_185877 | JGI IMG/M metagenome (GOLD analysis project Ga0209153, IMG submission 185877) | Grasslands soil microbial communities from the Angelo Coastal Reserve, California, USA - 14_0919_09_20cm (SPAdes) (version 2) | ecosystem: Environmental > Terrestrial > Soil > Grasslands ...
TGGGGGTGCGCGGGAGGCCCGCTCAACGTGGTAAACCCACCTCCGGTCCACGGGCAGAATACGCCAGAATTCACAGGAACCTTCGCGTTCGGAAATGGCCCCATCGTTGGAGCCATCAACGCAAGCAACGGAAATCTCACTGGCACTGTCTCTATTGCAGGTTCTTGTCCTGCTCAGGTCACCGGGACATATCAAGAAATTGGGCAGACTGGGCAGATTGGACAGACTGGGCAGACGGCTTTCGGACAAATGACAGCTGCAACTCTAGCCACAACTTCAGCGTGCTCACCACTCGGGAGTGCTGTGTTTAACTTTTTCGTGGCTGTAAGCTCTACGAAAGCGTATTTCAGTTTCAGCGACGCAGGAACCACCAGTCAAATTTCAGAAGAAGGATTCAAGTAAAGGGTCACCTTTCATGGTTGGACTCCTTGAGGATCCACGAAGGACCCCTGATGACCAGGACGCGGTACGACTCTAAAATTGCACGTCGTGGGCCATTTTTGTTTTTGATTCGGCTCAGACGTTAATCTCCCCGCTGAATCTCTGAGGAGCCGACGTGAGCAAGAGCGGCTGCTGTCTCTACTGCCAGCGTTCCTTTCAACCTTCCGTTTACCGTCTCCAACAATTTGTCTGCAGCCGGCCAGAGTGTCCACGTCGGCATCGCTCTGCTTATCACCGGCAGAAGCTCAAAGTGGATCCGGAATACCGTCTGGTCGTGCACGACAGCAATTTCTCTGTGAAGATCCTGGGCCCAATGCACCAAGGAAGCACGCTCGAAAGGTTTCGAGGAGTCGTTGGTCGTCTAGGGCATCTCGCGTCAATAGAGAGTGCAGGGCGAAGTGTAAGTCGATCGGCTTCGCCATTCGAGAGGACAACAACGGTCGGAAAGAGGTGAAGGAGTAATGCCTCATGCCTATTTGTTCTGGAGTACTGAGAATTGCAGCGGGCTCGGTATTTCTTTGGTTCTGCACGACCCAACCAACAAGAGCCGCACATTCTGCGCTCTTGACACCGACTGGAAGCTATTCGGTTGGCCGTACCTTCTTTCATTGGACGGACCCGAACCGAACTGATCCCGTGGTTGCGCGGACAGAGCGCGAGTTCATGGTCATCGCTTGGTACCCCGCTGAAGCAGATACCTCCGAGGTGCATGCTTTATGGATGCCAGAAAGATGGGCGCTTAGCGAAGCGAAGCTTCTTTATTATTATCAGCGGCTCAATTCTCCAAATCCCTTGACGATGGGCGAGGCGTTGCGCGCTATTCACGGAACTGTAAGCAATTCAATAGCAGAAGCACCACCGGCGCGGACTAAGAACCTCTGGCCACTGTTGCTGTTTTCTCCCGGTGCCGGGGTGAATCTCGCCTTCTACAGCACCTTTGCCGAGGATTTGACGAGTCATGGACATGCGGTCTTCGCAATTGTCCCAACCGGATGGGTCGACACAACTTTCCCGGATGGACACAGAGTCCCCGCTTGCGGCAAGCTCTTAGACGACGACATTGCGCTGCCCCGTTGGGCCGGCGACCTGCGCTTCATGCTCGATCAGATCGAACGACTTGATCGAGACCTGAACAGCATCTTCTTTCGGTGACTAGACCTCAGTAGAGTCGGTGCCTTCGGTCATTCGTTCGGAGGTGCGGCATCGATCCTGGCGGGACTCCAGGACCAGCGCATCAGAGCCGTGATCAATCTCGATGGCTCTCCTTTGGGCGCGCTGTCGAAAAGCGTCCTTCCAAAGCCATTGATGGTGATCAAGCACGCTACTTCCCCGCAGTACTGGACACCACCGCGTGACGAAAAGGTTAGAGCGATGCAGGCGCGAGTGGGCGAAGAGCTGTCTTTTGTTTATTTGAAACGTAGGCCGGGATACCGAGTGGACATCATGGACTTCAAGCACCTGACCTTTAGCGATATGGCCGTCCTGCCAGCTTGGGCTGATCGCGGTCGGCGTTTTGGCGAGGATAATGCCGCGGACGCAGAGACGACTCTGTCATTGATTCGAGACTACGTTCGGGCATTCTTTGACGAATTTCTGCTCGGTTCGACTAGTTCGCTGCTGGATCGGGCACCGGGGAAATATGGTATTTCCATTTTGAGCCGGACGAAACTAGGGGCCGGTTAGGCACGCTTCTTCGTTGCACGATCAAAGAGCACCATCCCAAATGTTGAAACTTCCCTGGGCGGCGCCGCGCTCAACGGTCCTTCGATATACTATCCTCTCTGCCGTGAGCTATCGAGGAATCTCTTGATAGACCCGTGGAACAGAGGTGATGAATTGACGGAAATCGCAAGGACCACACTCTTCGGTGTCCCGTTGAGGGCCTTCGTTACATCATTGGCGGTTTTTTCGGTGGCGTGTGCGGCGCGAGCTGCCACGTGTGAAAGCCTGGCTACACTGGCATTACCGGATACAACCATTGTCCTGGCAAAGCTGGAACCGGCGGGGGCGGAGTTACATTTGCCTGGACCTCCTTTGGGCAGCTTGCCGGCTTTCTGCCGCGTTGCCGGAGAAATCAGACCGACAAAGGATTCCAACATCAAGTTTGAGGTTTGGATGCCAGCCTCAGGCTGGAACCACAAGCTCATGGGTATCGGGAACGGAGGTTGGTCAGGAGAAATCTGGTATCTGGACATGTCGGACGCGCTTCAACGAGGCTATGCCACTGCATCAACGGATACGGGGCACGAAGGCAGCGCAGGCGACGGTAGTTTCGCCCTTGGCCATCCAGAGAAGGTGATTGACTTTGGATATCGAGCGTTCCATGAAACGACCATCAAGGCAAAAGCAATGGTCTCCGCGTATTACGGAGATGCTCCCAAACATTCTTACTGGAATGGTTGCTCGACGGGCGGCAAACAAGGGCTCACGGAAGCGCAGCGCTATCCGGGCGACTACGACGGAATCATCGCTGGCGCACCCGCCAATTGCTGGACACATCTCATGGTCAGCGGCATCTGGATCGGCCAAGCAACTCACGAGAACCCTGGCAGCTACCTTCCCAAGGAAAAGTACGCCGTGTTGCACAAAGCTGTGGTCGAGGCCTGCGATTCGCTGGACGGAGTGAAGGATGGCGTTCTGGAGAATCCGAAGAAGTGCCATTTTGATCCGAAGATCCTGCAGTGCAAGGAGGCGGACGGCCCGGATTGCCTAACGACATCACAGGTGGACGCGGCCAGGAAGATTTACGCCGGGCCGAAGAACCCGCGGACCGGCGAACAAATCTTCCCTGGTCTGGAACCGGGAAGCGAAAACGGCTGGAGCTTTTTTGCGCGTGGAACGGAGGCGCCGATTGTCGCTTCCCACTTCAAATACTTGGTATTTCATGATCCAAACTGGGATTACCGTACCTTGAACTTTGATACCGATGTTGCTCTCGCAGACAAGCTGGACAATGGAGTTCTCAACGCAACCAATCCGAATCTGAAAGAGTTTTTTACGCGAGGCGGTAAGCTTTTCCTATACCACGGCTGGAACGATCCCGCCATCGCCCCGCAGAACACCGTTAATTATTACAACAGCGTGGTTGCAGCGATGGGTGGCTCCACCAACGTTCAGAACTCCATGCGTTTGTTCATGGTCCCTGGAATGAGCCATTGTGGCGGCGGCGATGGCCCTTCGGAATTTGACCACGTCGACGTGCTCGAACAATGGGTTGAGAAGGACAAAGCGCCAGACCGAATCGTCGCGTCTCACTTCCCACCAGGTACGCACGCTGCCAAGTCGGACCGCACTCGACCGTTGTGCCCGTATCCTCAAGTTGCTAAGTACACGGGCTCAGGCAGCACCGACGACGCTTCCAATTTTGTCTGCACGAGGGATTAGTCGGCGCAACGGAGCACGCGTTCGATGCTGAAATGAGTAGGGTCACGTCTGGCAGTACCTGTTCACAAACCGCATGTGCAGCCTGTGCCTTACGGTTTGGGTGTGAATTGCCGCGAGGAAAAGCCATGCGTCATTCTAGGTTTGGCAGCAGTAAGGTGGGTGTGACGTACAACATGGCAACCCGTGATTTGAATCACGCGGTGGTCTGCATGGGCATGCTGTCGGTATCCAGCTTTACCAGGTTCTTTGCGAGGGTGAACAGCCTCCCGAACCACTAAAGCCCCTGAGCAAGGGCAGCGAAAAGGTGTGACCGCTTTTTCCAGACACACCAGATTCGTGCGCAGCGTTTCCTTCTTTGTGCTTCCGCAAATAATTACGGGGCTGTTGCTCTAATCTTACAATTACCGCAAGTCGTAACTAGCCGCAGGGAATGAATGAAACGAAAGACCGAGCAACCCAATCCCGACGAGGCGATGGGCAAAACGGCAAGTGCGCTTATCGATGTCGCCATTAAAGCATTCATGAAAGTGCACGAGGTTGACCGTAAGACGGCGCAGCGCTGGATTGCGAATGCCGCCAAGGTTGCGGTCGTTGACGACGACAATTAGGGCGCTCGCCCTCCGGGGAAGGATTGGCAGGGGAGCTTCCTCAGTCACGATTTCGACCAAAGAACTCACCCCCAGGTGTATGGTGATGCAGGATGCGCCGACGATCATGCGGCTCCTTTCTTCCCGAGCCCTTGGTCTTGCAACTTCACGAAGCATCCGACGAGCGGTTCGATCATCCAGCATTCCCAAGCAAACGTCATTCCGAAGTTCCTGGCAGAATGGCGTCGCGGAGCGGTGGGTGGGAAGCTGTAGGACGGCCCTGGAACCCGGGGAGACGCTCTCGCTTCATCTCTTGTTCGGTCGCGTCTACGACTTCTGGCAGATTAAGGCCGCGGACCTCGGGTTCTCGTGCTGTATTGGCGACGCCTATAGCTTGCTGCGCGATGGAATTGAGTTCACCGCCCACGCCCATAAGATTTTCAATGAGCCGGTCGTTACCAAGGCATGGGCAGAGAAGATGCAAGGAAAAACACAGACGGGAGCGTATGACAAAATCTTCACCCACAACAAAAAGAAGAATCTGTTCCCTGACAAATTCGGTTTGAAACAACTTCACATGTACTACGCGAAGCTGTCCGAAATAGGGACCCACTCAAACACGCCCTCGCTAGGGAAGAGCTTCAAGGATGCTTCAACACCGACGACCGTCTCTTGGGGCTTTCACTACTTTGAAACGGACCCGCGCAAGATAGCGGTCTTCCTCTTCTCGATGCTTGTGATTTCCACGGATATTGAAGAGACTTTCTTCGGCTGCTACAAGACACGGTTGAACCTGGACTATGAACTTGTGGAAATGCGCAATAAATTCAACCAGATAAAGGAACGGAAGAGAGTTTTCCTAAAGGCAAAATACAAGATAGGCGTGATCAAGCAGCGGCGGTCCGCCTCCGCTGTCACTCTGCTTCTCATGTTTCCTTTGTCAGGCGCACAGGCTTTGAACTTAACACTCGGGGATGCGCCTCCAGCTTATCAAGGAAGATAATCAAGTTCTTGGAATTGGGGGCGGGGGCAGATGGGACGAGCAGAGCCTCATAACCCCGTTCTCTAGCTTGAGCAGCGATCTCCCACGTTGCTTTTACATCGGTGCCGGTGAGTGAGTCTTGTTGAACCCGACTCTTTTGCAGGACGTCCGGGTCGGTCAAATCGAGAACAGCGTCCAACCTCACTTCCAATTCGTAGATCCAGTAAGCGTCTTCGGGAAACTGCTCGGGGTCAATCCCGCGCAGCCCCAAGCCTTTCGCCACTTCTTTGATCGCCGTCGGTGCTTCTAGCGAGGTATAGAGGGCGCCGAAAGCATTTGGCGGATTGAAGCGGCCTCCAGCCTTTAGGCTTCCTGCGGTCCCCAATGGATCTACGCCTTTTTGAACCACGCGGAAAACGACCGCCAACAGAGAACCGCGGGGGAGGTCAGAAGGCAGCGCCAATTAAACGTAGACTCCCTCTTGAACGGCCTGAAGGTCTGCTGCCACCCGGTCGAATTCCCCGCGAATCAAGAAATCGATCGGCTTCTCACCTTGGAGGGTTGGGTTGGCATGGTACAAATAGCTCCGAATGGCGTCATCGCTGGGAAGTGCTTGTTCCATCAGTGCGACTATCTCAAGAAGCCTGTCCAACTCTCGAGTTCGCCGAGGGCGTGTTCCCTTGAGCCAACGATGCGCCGTTCGTGCGGAAACATTCAGCATTCGGCTGAGAGCCTCTTGAGAGATCCCGAGCAGCCGCACCGCCTGCGCAAGATTTGGAAGCCGGCTGCGGCGAGCAGTCCTAAGCGTGCTCAGACTGTTCAACTGTTTTAGCAGGGTAGTCGGCTCCACGCTGGCATCAAAGAGCACAAGCACCGGCACTCGCTGGGATTGCCGAAGCACTTCCACTACTTCTTTTCCGTCGAATTGGGGCATATGGAGATCTATTAATACGATATCCGGCCTCTCCTCCTTTACCCTCTCAAGGTCTCTCAAGGACCGGATGGGCTTCACTTGGGCGAATCGAGCGAGGATGCCCTCGGAAGGTGGGTGTGTTCCTTCCTCTTTCAACGCCATGGCTCTCACTGCCACAAGTATCTCCCTTCGGTATGCCTGGATATATATAATGAGCTTAGACTGGATGCTGTTGATCTGTCAAGACACTGTCTAGACACATAGCTTATCACTTTTTTAACAGTCATTAATTCAATGAGATAGCACGTCATAAGATTCGCGGCCTTACGCAAAGTTACCGCAAACCTTGGTGCACTGGTTGATGCTGCCTGGCCATTTTCCCATAGATCCGCGGGAAAGCCGCCGCGTGCGGTGGACGCTCGGTCCACACTGCCAGCAATACCAGCTGATCGATTTCACTTAGCTCAACTTGAATTGAGGCATCGGCGGTCGCCGCTCCTCCAAAGCTTGCCCGACAATTGATACGGTCTTCGCGCCGGGATATCTGGACCGCAAATCCGCGAGCGCCTGCTCGTCTCGCGCTGTGAGGCCATCCTTTGCAAACGCATTCCAGATAATAGCCGGCCGAGTGCAGCTGAGGTTCGCGAAGAAATTTTGGGCGAGTTCAGCGTGCTTTTTGCCGAGGATGGTCTGGGTGAAAATCCAGACGAGCTTGATTTCTATGAGTGCCGTTTCAATCGAGCTTTCCGAGCGTTCAGAACAGATTTCTTGCGAAGTGAGACAGCGCGCACAGGGCCGTTGGTGCCATTGCCGGCGGAAGCCGAACCCATATCCCAAGACCCACGCAGTGCTAATCTCCGTCGCGGAGACGAACGATCTGAGCCGCCGTCAGGTTTTTCATACCCATATCGTGCAGGTTGCGAATGTACTTGGCAGTGATGCCGTGGTCGCGAAGTTCGGAGATGTCCGAGATGGAGAATCCATCTGGCCGCGCGCGCATCTCCTTGAGATATTCCGGCTCGACGCCATGGTCACGTAGACTATTGATCTCCTCGATCGATAGAGTCGAGTCAACTGCCTTTATCCCCTGGTAAAACTCCGGTTCGACCCCATGGTCGCGGAGATTGTCGATCTGCTCGATGGAGAGCCCCGGATCGATAACGGCGAAGCCTTTGTAGGTATCGGGACTGACGCCGTGATCGAACAGGTTGTCGATTTGCTCGATTGAGAGTTGGGAGGCGGTGGCCTTCGTGGATTTGTAATAGTCGGGCTTGACGCCGTGATCGTATAAACTGTCGATCTCCTCGATCGAGAGGTTGGCATCGACAGATTTCACGCTCCGGTAGTACTCCGGTTTGACGCCATGGTCGCGCAGGCTGTCGATTTCCTCGATGGAGAGCTTGGGGTCTAGGGAGGCGAAGCCCTTGTAAGAATCCGGTTCAACGCCGTGATCGAACAGGCTGTCGATTTGCTCGATTGAGAGTTGGGAGGCGGTGGCTTTCATTGATTTGTAATAGTCGGGCTTGACGCCGTGATCGTATAAACTGTCGATCTCATCGATGGAGAGGTTGGGGCCGGCTGCCTTGATCGCTTTGAGGTAATTGGGTTCGACGCCGTGATCACGCAGATTGGAAATATCCGACGCGGTCAGATTCGTGAACCCTTCCTGGCGCACGGCGCGGACATAGTCCGAACTGACGCCGTGATCTTGCAAGTCGATCAAATCCGATACCGATGATGTGAGGCCCGTGTCCCTGACGGAGCGGGCATAGCCGAGAGTCACGTCGGAGGTCACAAGAGAGAACGCCTCATCATCATGCGGCGCGGCATAGCCCATTTTCTGCAGAGCGGAAACGAAGGAGGGATTGAGAACGACCGTGAATGGCCCTGAAGCGCGGCCGCGAGTGACGCGTCCTTCGCACAGAATCCGCCCCGAATCGCGGACATATTCGAACTTCACGGGGCCGTCATGATCGAGCACGGAGAGAGAGAATCCCGCGAGACTGGAGAGCGGAACGTCCTGGGTGTTCATCCGGTTGTTACCGTCGTCATCGCGGCTGATGAGGGAGAGCCGCACCTTGCTCGGGGAGGAGTCATGGCGCGTGAGCTTCCATTCGTGCCGCCAGGTCTTGTCCTGATCGGTGAGAATCGCTGGCGGAGTGGCGGAGGATTGTGCGCGGTGCGCTGGGGAGAGCGTTGCCGAGAGTGCGATGCGCGCAGCGGAGATTTGAGATTGCAGAACGGCCTGATTATATGCAACAGCGACGGTCGAGTCCTTCGCGAAGGTGATCCATCCGGGCATGCGCACACCAAAACTGAGTAGAGCGAGACAATCCGCGACACAGAAAGAAACGCGGGGCAATGAAGCGCCCGGAGAAAAATGAAACCTCGGCCGGAGCAGGATCTCGATGCGCTCGCCGAGGTTCGAGGATCGGTGAGCCATTCCGGTCGCGAGCAATTCGCGCCGGCGCGTGCAGCAGAATTCGAACAAGCGCGCCAGCGTCGCGGCATAGTGGACGGCGGAGCCGGTGGCAGCGACAACCCAATCGTCACAGGCGATTTCCCGTTCTCGCTCGATGCGGCGCAAAACCCACGCAGCTACCGGATGGAGAACAAAAGCCGCGGATGCCAGCCGGCCCATCAGGTTGGTCCAATCGTCGCGGCGGGCGACATGAGCCAGTTCGTGAACCAGGACGCAGTCGAGTTCCGGCTCGGCAATCTCCTCCAGGAGGAGGTCCGGGAGAATTACAACGGGGTGCAGGAATCCCGCGGCGAGAGGTGAAATCACTTCATCGGATACAAGGAGCTGAGGGGCACGCGAAGTGCGAGAGTCGCGCAGACGCTGCTCGAAACGCACGACCAACTCCGCGCTTGCGGGCCGGGCACGATTCCGCAGCCCGCGGAGATGCAAGTAACTGCGGACAATCCTGCCGAGTAGAACGCAGGACACGGCCATCCAGAGGAACAGCAGGCGCGACGGCCAGTTTCCCGGATGAAATTCGATGGGGACGCGGACGCGAGGCGCCGCAGCGGCGCGAGAATGAAGTGGATGGAGCGGAGCAGATGTGAGCGGCGAAGCGGGAGCATCAGCGCCTCTAACGAGGAGAGGCCTCACGGGGGAAGAGGGTAGGGCGCGCGTTAGGATTTGCTTTTCCGTCCGCGCGGGAGAAGGCTCGGGCGGGGCAGGCCGAGGGAGAATCGTGGCGAGAGGCATCAGCACGACCAGCGCCAGTACCGCCCACCAAACAGCATGGCGCGTTGCGGCGTTGACGCGAGGCATTAACCGGAGCGCGAGCCAAATGACAGCGGCCACGGCGAGTGCCAGCCACAGCGTGTTCAGAACAGCCGTGAGTCCAACAGCCGAAAAAGCATTCAGGGATTCCAGGATCGCGCTCATTTTTCACCTTCCGCGAGGAGATTTCGAATCTTCCGGAGTTCCTGCTGAGAGAGATCGCCGTCGTCAAGCAGATTGAGGACAAGCAATTCGGGAGAATTGGCGAAGAACCGGCGGACTACGTGACGCACGGCGTTCCGGCTGGCCTGCTTGCGGCCGACAACAGCGCGATAGACAAAGGCGCGACCTTCACGGGGCTTGGTATGCCGGACGTAGCCTTTCTGCTCGAGAATGCGAAGCGTGGTAAGGACCGTGTTGTAGGCGAGACCCGGCTCGCCGGTGAGCGCCGCGGCGACTTCCCCGACAGTGGCTGTGCCTTTGTCCCACACGATATCCATGAGACGAAGCTCGGCTTCAGTGAGGTTGAGGGATTTTTTTCGCGGCAAGAGTGTCTCCATCAACTAAGGAATTAAGACTGGGAATTAATAGCGCGAGAAAAAAGGTTTGTCAACTATAAAATTAAGAGTTGGGAGAAACGGCGGTCACGTAGCCATTCTCGGGGAAGAAGAACGATCGTTACCACGATCGTTGAAGGTCCAGGTTTCGTACAACAGTCAAGAAGCGCCAGGCCGTGTCGCGGTACTTTTCTTTCGTTTGCTCAACGCCGCCGAGCTTCATGAGTGCGTCGCGACGTGCCTGTCAATACCAAAAATATCATCCGGCCCGAATGCTTTTGAAATCAGAGACATTCAAGAATAGGAAATTGAGACCCCCACGCCAGGCGATCAGAATGTAACAAGGTGTTACACTGCATTGAAAAACCGCTGGAATGGAGTTTTTGCGGACCACAGGACGTTCGAATGACCAAACGTCGCATTAGGTACTTAGAGTGAATTCTGTCGTTTCGCAAACTCTGCAAAACCCTTTTTTGGCTTTGGTCGGCTGGAGGGAACCGTCTGGATAGAGAAGAGAATCAGGTTTGAGGATGCGCGGTGGGCGGTCGCTTCAGGGGCGAGTAACCTTGATTTCCACCCGATCGCTGTTTTCGTCCACGACTTGGTAATCCGGAGGTATTTGGAATAACGCCGGGTCAGGCTCGGAACGGTCAATATTCTGAAGTTTCATCGTTGATTCGCCCATGCGTGGGTCGGAGGTCTTCGAGAGCACAACTACCTTTAGCTCAGGCGAAAACCAGGACTCCGTTAGGCTCACGATAGGTCTGTCATTACCGATCGCACCCACTGGGAACGTCCGCGTCAGCTTGGTTCCTTCGACCGAAACCCCCTCGATAACTTGGGTGCCCAGCGACTCCGTAGAGACCTCTGGGCGTTCTGGCTCCGGAAGCGACGGACTTGCAACCTTCCGCGCGGGACCAGAGCCTGCTCCCGCAGATACCGCCTTGCCTTCTTGAGCGTACCGAGCCGGCTCATTAGATTTTTCGAGCGGCGAGAAGGAATGAGCGACGTGATTGTAAGGGTCGAGGATATAACGAAATCCGCTGACAGGATCGTGGATCTCGACGATTTCTGCGCTTCCGGGCGTACTCTCCCGGCGCGTTCTTCCTTCCGAATCGCGGCAGGTCTTGGTACTTCGCGATTTCTGCGTTATGTGCGTTCCATCCGCAAGAGTTTGTACGCGTTCCGTCGTTACCCCGGCGCAATAGGGCGCGCCAGTGACTAAAGGCGCGTGAACCGATGGTGCTGGCATGCGGATGGTATACGTATGAACAATGTCGTGGGCCGCTTGAGGAGAGGTGACAACGACTCCAATTCCTGCGCTTCCTTGTGTCTGCTGTGCATGGCCCGCACAGGTGCAAAAAAGCAACCCAGCTGCAATGGGACCGATCCGATGAAAAGCGTTCATGCCCTTCTCCTTCCTTGACGGGCCGGCTTTTCGAATCGCGAGCGGAAAAATAGTATAGAGTCGGCTATTTGCCTGCAAGTAGGGTAAACACCTTCATCCCGCGAGGCTCGCGTTTATTTCTATTTCCGTGAAATATGGCTTTGATTTCGTTGGCCGCGAAATCATGGAAGTTTATATGGGATCGGTCCACATGGACGTGGAGCTATGGCTCGTCAGCAAGCTCAAAGTCATCCAGGACCGTCCGGACCGCCGACAGCGGCTGGCCGGGGTCGGCCTCCACCTTAACGTAAATATCGTTTCCCGTAAAAGCCCTTGCATGATTGCTGCTTGATCCATTTGAAAAACAATTCTACTTGCCAACGGCATTTGTAGATTTGGCGATCTTCAGTGCCGGCAGTTGGAAGTTATTGGTGAGGAACTTCAATCGGCGCCGGTTCTCGACATCCAAGTAACTGACGCGTCGCAAAGGATCGGGATAGGCTTTCGCCGATTCGATGGTAGTTAGAATGACAGTGTGATCCGACCGTACACCAGTGGACTTATCCACGGCGTGAGAGTAACGCCGCTGGAGCAAAACATTCTCTTTGGTGCGCACGACGAAAAATGCCGAGCAAAGTGTGGACACAAATAAGCGCGCGAAATCGATGTAACCGCGGTCGAACACATGAAATGCTCCCGCTTCCGGAAGGAACTCATCCAGAATATTCACATCGCTGGTTTTGCCAGCAGTTATGCGGATAAAACGAAGGAATATTTCCGTGCAGGTCCAATAGACTATGCACCTTCACCGCTGCCGCGTAGCGGGTGATTTCACGGAGTTCATCGTGACCAACAAGAGCGGAACGGCCTACAAGGTGAAGCTCG
>Ga0209153_1000825_pt1 | contig 12305 bp, 12 predicted proteins | sample GraSoiAngelo_120_FD_185877 | JGI IMG/M metagenome (GOLD analysis project Ga0209153, IMG submission 185877) | Grasslands soil microbial communities from the Angelo Coastal Reserve, California, USA - 14_0919_09_20cm (SPAdes) (version 2) | ecosystem: Environmental > Terrestrial > Soil > Grasslands ...
GCGCGCTCAGGAGGCCTAGGCTGTAGGCGTAGTTTGCAGCTTCGGCGAGACCTTCGGGGCCGACATCGGCCGTGAGCAGGATCTTCCTATTGTCGTACATCGCCAGCTGCACGACACTCGTTTCATTGGAGGCGGAAGTCGCAGGCGGGTTCTTGTCCAGCGTCTCGATCTGCAGCGTCTCCTTCACGGCCTCAAGGACGTTGCGCGCGGTCTGCAGAAATGACCTCGGCGCCCCATCGCTGCGGTACGGCGGCGGCGTCTTGTCGAGATCGGGGATCAGCGAGATGTAGCGCTGCATCGACGGCGCCAGGACCGTGGAGCAGCCGATCTTGGCGCCCTGAAACACCTCCCGCGGCTCCATGTTCCGGGACCATGCGAGGTCTTCCAGCTCGACGAGATATTCATGGTTGGAGCGGACGTGGTCGATCCAGCCCTGCATCGTCCAGTTTCCGTGGAAGTGCTCGATGACCTGCGCGGCATAGAGCCACGGGCGGTTCATCCAGAGCTTGCCGACGTTGAAGCGCTTGAAGATGGGGATGAGCCCGACCGCGTGGTCGTTGTCGGCGTGCGACACCACCATGTCGTGGATCGTCACGTCGCGGCCGTAATGCTCCTCGATGTGCTCGATGACCTGATCGCCGACCGAGGCGTAACCGCCATCAACGACCGTCAGGTAATAGCTCTGTTCCGTGCCGTACTGGACAAGGATGGCGTCCCCGTCGCTGTCGCCGACCGGCAAAAACTCTACTGCAATACCCATTCGACTACCCCGTCTCTCAAATGCGTTTACTACATGATGTGGATTCCCGCCAGCCATCTACTCGATATGGGGTCAAACCGCCTCTGTGCAACCCCTGATTTACCGCTCGTTAACTTACACCCGGTTTCCACCGGCCTGCCTTTTTATTCTCTTTTTGTTCTCAATGCGGGATGACCCAGCTACGCCGTTTCCCGCCGCCATGGGCCGTCGATCGGCCGTACGAGGATTCGTTCGTGGTGAAGGACGCTAACGGCAATCGTGGTGGCGACGGTCCATCGCCGTGACGACCTGCAAAAATGGTCGTTCGGCCACTAGAAGCTGTCATCCGAGGGGGCGCGGAAGATTGCCAAGGCCATCGCGCGCATGCCCGAGTTCATGATGGAGCGATGCGGATTCCATTCCCACGGGCCGGGCAACTATCGCTGGAAGGCGGCGCGACCGTATCGCGTCGCGTGCTAGCCTAGGACGAATATGGGCGCAGGTGTCGGAAGACTGATACATCGAAAGATGTATATTCTACGGTCCTTATATCGCCGGCCGCTGCACCTGCCCGCGGTTGGCGCGCAAAAGCAGATCGAGGAAGATGCGCATGAGGTGATCGGCGAGTTCGGAAGCCGGAACGATAGCCTTCTTCTCCTTCCAGATCAGGTCGCGCGTTTCCGAGACATCGGCCTTTAGCTTGTGTCGCTTCAGTTCGGTGGGTTCATGCATGACCCAGCCGCGCTCACCGGGCATCAACACGGTGCCGGAGAACTCCGAGACGCGCAGGAAGCACTCGCCGTGCTGCGGGTCATCCTCGACGCGGTTGAAGATGGGCTGGTGCCAGCCGATCCCGAGGCTGATGAAGTTGGAGCGCATCACGCAAGCCCGGCCCTCGGCGGCGCCGACGATGTCGAAGCCATGCTCGGCGTTCGCCTTCTTCATCAGCACCATCAATTCCTGCAACGAGCTGGTGATGTTGGCGTGGACCACCCTTTCGATCCAGCGGCGATCCCTCATTAGCGCCTCGCGGTCGGCCAGGAAATTCGCCTCGCGCTGAACACGGCTCATTTCGGTCACGGCATTCACTGGCACCAACTTGCCGCCCTGCTCCTGCACGCGGGCCTTGATGGCGCCGACCAAGCCCTCCATGCCGTAGGCCCGCATCCCGAAGCGGATATGCGTCGTGGGCACCCATTTCGGCGTGGCGCTGGTCTGGTCAAGGTTCACGAACACCAAGCCCAGCCAGCCCTGCTTCAGACACCGCTCGCCGATCGCGGTCTCCTCGACGCCGGTCCACGGCGTCTTGCCCCAGGGCTCGCGATAAAGGACGACGACGACGCGAGAATCGAAGAATGGCTCGCGCATGCTTTCAAGGCCGTTGGTGCCGACCAAATCCTCCTGATTATGCGGGAAGTAGAAGACGTTGAACACCTCGTTCAGCCGGTCATACAGCTCCTTCGCGATCACCTCGTCCTTCGCCAGGAACGAGATTGCCACATCATATTTCGGTACGGTCGTGACCGCGGTCAGTGCGGGCTTTGCCACTGGAGAATCTCCTTCGTTATCAAACGTCGTGTTGCCTTCATCGGCCGACGATCTCCCCGCCGTGGATAGCGTGTGCCACATCGAACACCTGCTGGTTGGTCGGGTATGAACCGAGACCGTGCTGGCGCTTCAGCAAGATCTCGAACTCCTGATAGCTCACATGGTGTTCCTCGGCTTCATCTGCGAGCTGCGCCAGCGTCTCGCCGGTCGCGCGTATCTCGCCGGTTTTACGCGACTTCCTCGGCCGTTGGCATCCGCACGCCGCGCACGAACACCGCGCTGTGTTAGAGGATGTCCGGCGAATAGCTTGCTAGACCAGCTACGCCGCGTCGACGCCGCCCAAAAAATGTTTGGAAATTCCCCAGACTAAAACCCAGACTAAACGGAAATTTTAGTCTGGGGCTATTTCGGCACGTTGCGGAAATCGATGACATATAAATAAGTTAGATGGCGCGCCCGAAGAGATTCGAACTCCTGACCCCCAGATTCGTAGTCTGGTGCTCTATCCAGCTGAGCTACGGGCGCGTTTTTCGCTTTAGGCCTAACAGCCCCTGTGCATCCGAAATATCGGAAGGTCCGCGAAAGAGCGCTTTAGCTACCCGCTCCGGCCTTGATTGGCAAGGTCCGGATAACGGCATCCGACCATCGATTTCGCGTTGGAAATCCTTATCCCCCGGCCCCTCATGCCGCAAAAGGAGGGAGACCTGAAAGTCCGGTCATGCCCGCTGCCGTTCGTTGCGAATGGTCAGGAGTTCCACCGGCCGGTCGGGGATCACGATCCTAAACGTGGCGCCGATGGTGCCTTCGACCAGATGGATGTCACCGCCATGGGCGCGGACCAGTTCGGCGGCGATCGCCAAGCCCAGCCCGCTGCCGCCGGGACGGCTCGAGGTCTGGAACGCCTCGAAGAGATGCTCGCGCGCCTTGGCCGGCACGCCCGGGCCGGTGTCGGAAACCTCCAGGATCGCAACCGCGCCCTCGCGGCGCCCGGTGATGCGAATCTGCATGCTTGCGGCGTCGCTGCGCGGTCGACCCTCCAGCGCCTGCGCCGCGTTGCGCACGAGATTGAGCAGCACGCGAAACAACTGATCGGTTCGATCGCGTTGATCCAGCCGATCGACGCGTCGCTCGCCAGCCCCGCGGTTTCGCGGACCTCCGATACCACCGGCTCGATCGGGATCATGCGGCGGTCGGGGGCTGCTTCCTGCGCGCGGCCATAGGACAGCGTCGACTGGCAGAAGGCGATGGCGCGCTCCAGCGAGCGCATCAGCTTCGGCGCAAAGCGCTGCACCCGCGGATCTGGCACGCTCGCAAGCTGGTCGGACAATAGTTGGGAGGACGCGAGAAGATTGCGCAGATCGTGGTTGATCTTGGAAACCGCAAGGCCGAGTGCTGCGAGCCGGCTCTTCTGATGCAGCATCGACACCAGGTCGCGCTGCATGTCGGACAATTCGCGCTCGGCAACCCCGATCTCATCGCCGCGCTGGCTCGGCACGATGATCCGCGCCGAATTTTCCGGGTCTTCGTGGAAGCCGGCCAGATTCGCGGTCAGCCGCCGCATCGGCCGCACGAACAGGAAATGCAGCGCGAGATAGACCAGCGCCGCGGTGAGCACCGCAATCCCCAGCGAGATCAAGAGCAGGTTGCGGGAAAACCGGTACATCGCCTGGCGCAGCGGCAATTCGTCGATCACGGTCTCGATGAACTGCGCACCGCCGGGCGCAGGCCCGATCACGCGGATCGCCTGGTTGCCGCTCTCCAGCATCATCTCGAAGGAACCGGTGATCGCCGACCACACCGTCATGTTCCTGATGTCGATATCGTGGTCGATCGCGGGTGGCAGGTCGGCGCTTGCGAGCAGCCGTCGTTGCTGTCCCATCTTGATGGCAACGGCGCGCGCACCGATGCTGGTCAGGATCTGCCGCGACAGCGAATCCGGCACCATGCCCAACGGCGCCGCGTCCAGCACCAAGGCGGCCGTGTTCGCCGCAGCCAGGCGATCGTTCAACCTGTTCATCCAGAAATTGGCGATCGCAGGCACGTAGATCAGGATTCCGGCAATCATCACCAGCGGAATGGTGAGCAACAGCAACTTGCCGGACAGGCCAAGCCGGCGCGGCGCTTTCGGCCGCGGCCTTTCGCTGGTCGGCTGTGCGTCAGTCGCTGCCACGGGTATCTGCGCCCCTTACGCCTTAGTGGTCAGGATGCGGTTCGCTGCGGGACCGGTCAAATTACGGATTGCTAATGTCGGCTGATTCGCGATTTAATAATGGACCGGCCATCACGCCATCCTCGCCCTGAAAAACCCCGAAAATATCAGTATATTCGTTCCAATTACGACGTTTCGAAGAACGTGGTGGGGAACCCCAGGCAAGATTGACGGAAACAGGTCGCTCCCGTATAAGCCGCGCCAATTGTCCGCGATGGCCCGGTTTGACCGGTGGCGGCTCATTGGGGCCGGAAACGGCCCTGTTTTGGGCCGGCCAGCATCACCGGACGCCCTCTCAATTCGAAGCACTCTCAATCCAACGGCAAATTGCCCGGTCAGCGGAGAACTACCCGTGAAGCGGACTTATCAACCCAGCAAACTGGTGCGCAAGCGCCGTCACGGCTTCCGCGCCCGCCTGGCGACCGCCGGCGGCCGCAAGGTTCTCGCCGCGCGCCGCGCGCGCGGCCGCAAACGTCTGAGCGCCTGAGCCGGGCGTCTCCGGAGATCAATCATGGACCGGCTAAGGCAGCGGGCGGACTTCCTCGCCGTTGCCAATGGCGCGCGGGTCAACAGCGCCGCCTTTGTCGTGCAGAGCCGCCGCCGTGAGGATTTGGGCCCGATCCGGATCGGTTTCACCGTTACCAGGAAAAACGGCACCGCCACCGAGCGCAACCGCATCCGGCGCCGGCTTCGCGAATTGGTGAAGCGGCTCGACGTCATATCAATGCGACCGCACCATGATTATGTGTTAGTCGGCCGCCGAGCGGCATTGGATCGCGATTTCGCGGCAATGCTCGACGACCTCCGTTCGGCGCTGCATCGGCTCGAACGGCAAGGACCGGGCAGCACAGAAACGGCGCGGCGACAGCCCAAGAAACCGGATTGAATGACGAGACCCTCACGATGATCGAAAATCGCAATACCATCCTCGCCATCATTCTGTCCGGTATCGTGCTGCTCGCCTGGCAATATTTCTACAACGTGCCGCAAATGGAACGGCAGCGCGCGCAGAGCCAGACCCAGGTGGAACTCACCAAGCAGCCGCCTGCGAACACCACGACGCCCGCGAACGCGCCGCAGACCAATGCTCCGAATGCCCCACCTGCGCCCTCCAATGCGCCGGCAGCAACGCCTGCGGCCGCCGCGGCGCCGGTCGTCAACCGCGAGACCGCGATTGCGGGGACGCCCCGCGTCAAGATCGAGACCCCGAGCCTGCAAGGAAGCATCTCGCTGAAGGGCGCGCGTATCGACGACCTGTCGCTGGTGAAGTTCCGCGACACCGTCGATCCAACCTCGCCGGCGATCGTGCTGTACTCGCCGTCGAACACCGCTGCGCCTTATTACGCCGAATTCGGCTGGGTGCCGGCGACCGGCTCGACGGTGCGGATCCCGGATCAGAACACGATGTGGGAGCAGGAAGGCTCCGGCAACCTGACGCCGTCGACGCCGGTTAAATTGAAATATGACAATGGCGAGGGCCTCACCTTCCACCGCACTATTTCGATCGACGAGCGCTATCTCTTCACCGTCAAGGACGAGGTCAGCAATGTCGGCAACGCGCCGGTCACGCTTTATCCATTCGCGCTGATCTCGCGCCACGGCACCCCGCAGGTGTCGGGCTATTACATCCTGCACGAAGGCCTGATCGGCTATCTCGGCGATCAGGGCTTGCAGGAATACGCCTACAAGAAGATCGACGACGCCAAGACGGTGAGCTTCAAGGTCACCGACGGCTGGCTCGGCATCACCGACAAATACTGGGCCTCGGCGCTGCTTCCCGATACCAACGCGCAGCTGCAGGCGCGCTACTCGTCCAATCTCGTCGGCACGGTGCGAACCTACCAGACCGACTACCTGGAGGACGCGCAGACCATTCCGATCGGCGGCACCGGCAGCGCCAATGCGCGGCTGTTTGCCGGCGCCAAGGAAGCCAGCGTGGTCGGCATCAATTTCCCGATCGGCGGGCTCAGCGGGTACAACGGGCAGCTTTCGCTCAACCATTTCGATCTGTTGATCGACTGGGGCTGGTTCTATTTCATCACCAAGCCGATGTTCCTGGCGCTCGACTTCTTCTATCACCTGGTCGGCAATTTCGGCATCTCGATCCTGCTGGTGACGGTGATCGTGAAACTGCTGTTCTTCCCGCTCGCCAACAAGTCGTACGCGTCGATGGCGAAAATGAAATCGGTGCAGCCGCAGCTCGCCGCGCTGAAGGAACGCTATCCGGACGACAAGGTGAAGCAGCAGCAGGAGATGATGGAGATCTACAAGAAGGAGAAGATCAACCCAATCGCCGGTTGTCTTCCCGTCGCGTTGCAGATTCCGGTGTTCTTCTCGCTCTACAAGGTGCTGTTCGTCACCATCGAAATGCGCCACGCGCCGTTCTACGGCTGGATCAAGGACCTCTCGGCGCCCGATCCGACCAACCTGTTCACATTGTTCGGGCTGTTGCATTTCGACCCAACGCAACTGCCGCTGTTTGGACATTACCTCGCGCTCGGCGTCTGGCCGATCATCATGGGCATCACGATGTGGTTCCAGATGAAGCTCAATCCAACGCCGCCGGACCCGACGCAGAAGATGATCTTCGACTGGATGCCGCTGATTTTCACCTTCATGCTGGCCGGCTTCCCGGCCGGGCTTGTGATCTACTGGGCCTGGAACAATACGCTATCGGTGATGCAGCAGAGCTTCATCATGCGCCGCAACGGCGTGAAAGTTGAGCTGTTCGACAACCTGAAGGCTACTTTTATCCCGAAGAAGGCCGAATCGAAGACCTAGCAAGCTTGTCGGACGCAACAGTCTCCAAATCGTCATGCCCGGCCTCGTGCCGGGCATCCACGTCTTGGAACTTGCCGAAAATCAAGACGTGGATGGCCGGATAAGCCCGGCCATGACGAGCTATGAAAGCCTGCGCAATGACCGCCGCCATCGACGCTGACGTGATCGAGCAGGGGCGAAAGTTGTTCGCCGGCGATTGGCAATTCTTCTGGGCTTCGCCTTCAATTGAAACGCTGCCGCCGATGGCGGGCATCGAGGTTGCGTTCGCCGGCCGCTCCAATGTCGGCAAATCGAGCCTCATCAATGCGCTGACCGGCCGCAACAATCTGGCGCGGACCTCGCACACGCCCGGCCGCACCCAGGAACTGATCTTCTTCGAGGGCCCCGACAGGACGCGCCTGCGGCTCGTCGACATGCCCGGCTACGGCTACGCCTCGGCACCAAAGAGCAAGGTCGCGTCGTGGACTGAACTGATCCACAAATTCCTGGCTGGGCGCGCCAGCCTGGCGCGGGTGTATGTGCTGATCGATGCCCGCCACGGCTTCAAGGACGCCGATCTCGACGTGCTGAAGACGCTCGACAAATCGGCGGTGAGCTATCAGGCCGTCCTCACCAAGACCGATCAGGTGAAGCCTGCGGAGTTGAGGGCGCAAATCACAGCGACCACCGCAGCACTGGCAAAGCATCCCGCCGCGTTTCCAGACGTGCTGGCGACGTCTTCGCGTTCGGGCGCCGGGATGCCGGAATTGCGCGGTGCGATGGTGCGCCTGCTTCGAGAGCGCGGCTGATGCGCCCCTTCCGCATCCTGATCGGGCTGGCCGCCATCATGGGCGCCGACGGCGTCATTCTGGCGGCACTATCGGCGCATCAGGCCGACGCGGCGCGGCTGGGGGCGGCCTCCTCGATGCTGCTGTTTCATGCGACCGCCGTGCTCGCGAGCGTTGCCCTGGCCGAGCGCGGCATGGTTCACCTCCGGATCGCTATCGCGGCCGGCTTCGGCTTCGTGGTGGCTTCCGCGCTCTTTGCCGGCGATTTGACGTTGCGGCAATTTGCCGGTCACAGCCTTTTTTCGATGGCTGCGCCGACCGGCGGCACGCTTTTGATCGCAAGCTGGCTATTGCTGGCGGTCGGGGCGGCCTGGCCGAAGCGGGGCTAGAATACTTTCAGTAGGTCCGGATGGAGCCAACGGGTCGCGCGAACGCGCGCCCGATGACAGGCTCCGCGAAATCGGGGGAAACCCAACGCAAGGCTACACTCCCAGATTGCGCTTCGCTCCATTCGGACTACTCAATCAGTGTCGGCACTTTGCGCCGTGGCCGCCAATCAGATAGAACCCGGGCGGTTTTTGACAAAGAGAGCGCTTCATGACCGACGCGTCCCATATCAGCCCGCTCGATCAAGCCCGCATCCTGTCCGAAGCGCTGCCGCATATGCAGCAATATGACGAGGAAACCATCGTTATCAAATATGGCGGCCATGCCATGGGCGCGGAGGACACCGCGAAAGCATTCGCGCGCGACATCGTGCTGTTGGAGCAGACCGCTATCAATCCGGTCGTGGTGCATGGCGGCGGGCCGCAGATCGCAACCATGCTCAAGCGCCTCGGCATCCAGTCTGAATTTGCCGCCGGCCTGCGCATCACCGATGCCGCCACCATCGAGATCGTCGAGATGGTGCTCGCTGGTTCGGTCAACAAGCAGCTGGTCGGCTACATCAACGAAGCCGGCGGCAAAGCGGTCGGCCTGAGCGGCAAGGACGGCAACATGGTGAGGGCGTCAAGGACGACGCGCACCATGGTCGACCCGGATTCGAATATCGAAAAAGCCATCGATCTGGGCTTCGTCGGCGATCCCGAAAACGTCGATCTGACGCTGCTCAACCAATTGATCGGCTATGAGCTGATCCCGGTGCTGGCGCCGCTCGCGACGTCGCTGAATGGCCAGACGCTGAACATCAACGCCGACACATTTGCCGGTGCGGTGGCCGGCGCGCTGAAAGCCAAGCGACTGCTGCTTTTGACCGATGTCCCCGGCGTGCTCGACAAATCCAAGAAGCTTATTCCGGAATTGTCGATCAAGGACGCGCGGAAGCTGATCGCCGAGGGCACTATTTCCGGCGGCATGATCCCGAAAGTGGAAACCTGCATCTACGCACTCGAGCAGGGCGTCCAGGGCGTTGTCATCATCGACGGCAAGACCCAGCACGCCGTGTTGCTCGAATTGTTCACCAACCAGGGCACCGGCACGCTGATCCACAAGTGACCCGCGCGACCCACCCCGCCCCAATGTCCATGCGACGCGCCAGCGCTAGGCTCTCGCGATATAGCAAGCGCACCGTGCTGGCGCTTCCTGCGGCGGTGCTTTCGTTCCTTGCTTCTTCGGCGCCGGCATTTGCCGATCTCAAGCTCTGCAACCGCATGAGTTATGTGGTCGAGGCTGCGATCGGCATCGACGACAAGGCTGCGACGGCGACGCGCGGCTGGTTCCGGATCGATCCCGCCGCCTGCCGCGTGGTGGTGCAGGGTACGCTGGCGGCCGACCGCATTCTGCTGAACGCACGCGCGCTCGGCGTCTATGGTGCCTCGCCGATCCCGCAGAACGGCAGCGACACGCTGTGCGTCGCGCCAGACAATTTCGTGATCGCAGCCGCCCGGCAGTGCCGCTCCGGGCAGACGCCTGTACCGTTTACCCAGATCACCCCGACGCGATCCGACGACGGCAACCTCGTGGCGTATCTGGCCGAAGACTCGGAATATGATGACGAGCAGGCGAGGCTCGCCGGCATCCAGCGGCTGCTCGTGATCGCGGGCTATGACGCAGCGCCAATCGACGGCGTCGACGGGCCGAAGACGCAAGCAGCACTTGCGGCATTCCTAAAAAGCCGCGGCTTGACGGCCGACATCGTGCAAACGCCGAATTTCTTCACCGTCATGATCGATGCGGTGCAATCGCCGTCGTCCACCGGGCTCACCTGGTGCAACGACACGCGGCACAAGATCATGGCCGCGGTCGCGACCGACGACGGCAAGGCGGTGGTCAGCCGCGGCTGGTATCGCATCGATCCGGGCAAATGCCTGCATCCCGACGTTACCGGCCAGCCTAAACAGATCTTCAGCTTTGCCGAAGCCGTCGACGTCGAAAACCGCACCGTCAAGCTCAAGGACAAGCCGCTGAGCTGGGGCGGTACCACCCAGCTCTGCACGCGCGAGAGCAAATTCGAAACCAACGAGCAGGGCGACTGCACCAGCCGCGGCTTTGCCACCACCGGATTTGCCGCCGTCGACATGTCCGGTGGCGGCAATACCCTACGCTTTGCGATGCCGTGATGAAATTCCCCCGCGCCTTCGACCACATCGACACCTGGGTGTTCGATCTCGACAACACGCTCTATCCGCATCACGTCAATCTGTGGCAGCAGGTCGATGCGAGGATCGGCGAGTTCGTCGGCGCCTGGCTGAAAATATCGCCGGAGGAAGCGCGCCGGATTCAAAAGGACTACTACCGCCGCTACGGCACCACCATGCGCGGCATGATGACCGAGCACGGCGTGCGCGCCGACGACTATCTCGCTTACGTGCACCAGATCGATCACTCGCCGTTAGAGCCGAATCCGGCGATGGGCGCGGCGATCGCAAAATTGCCCGGGCGCAAGCTGATCCTGACCAACGGCTCGACCGATCATGCCGACAAGGTGTTGGCGCGGCTCGGCCTGGCCGGGCATTTCGAAGCTGTGTTCGATATCATCGCGGCTGAACTCGAGCCGAAGCCGGCTCCGCAGACCTACCGGAGATTCCTGGAGCTGCATCAGGTCGATCCGGCGCGGTCGGCGATGTTCGAGGATCTCGCGCGCAACCTCGTCATCCCGCATCAGCTCGGCATGATCACCGTGCTGGTGGTGCCCGACGGCACTCGAGAGGTCGTGCGCGAGGACTGGGAGCTGGAAGGCCGCGGCGCCTCCCATGTCGATCACGTCACGGATGATCTGACCGGGTTTTTGCAGGGGCTTGTGAAGGGCTAGGCACGCCAGCGCCTTGACTCCCCGCCGCCAAATCCCGACAAAGCCTTCCGAACTCGCTGCCATCCGCTCTCCCCAGGGAAATCATGATGTCCGTTTCAGCCCTCGAATCCACCGTCAACAACGCGTTCGAAGCGCGCGACGGCATCTCGACCGCGACCAGGGGCGAAGTCCGCGACGCCGTGGATCACGCGCTTGAGCTGCTCGACAAGGGCGAGGTCCGCGTCGCCGAACGCGAGGCTGATGGCAAGTGGAAGGTCCATCAATGGCTGAAGAAGGCCGTGCTGCTGTCGTTCCGCCTCAACGACATGAGTGCCATTCCCGGCGGCCCCGGCAAGGCCGCGTGGTGGGACAAAGTGCCCTCGAAGTTCGAGGGCTGGGGTGAGAACCGTTTTCGCGACGCCGGTTTTCGCGCCGTTCCCGGCGCGATCGTCCGCCGCTCGGCCTTTATCGCCAGGAACGTCGTGTTGATGCCGTCCTTTGTCAATCTCGGCGCCTATGTCGATGAGGCGACCATGATCGACACCTGGTCCACGGTCGGCTCCTGCGCCCAGATCGGCAAGCGCGTGCACATTTCCGGCGGCGTCGGCATCGGCGGCGTGCTGGAGCCGCTGCAGGCCGAGCCCGTGATCGTCGAGGACGATTGCTTCATCGGCGCGCGCTCGGAAGTCGCCGAAGGCGTGATCGTGCGCAAGGGCGCGGTGCTGGCGATGGGCGTGTTCTTGGGCGCCTCCACCAAAATCGTCGACCGTGACACCGGTGAAACCTTCATCGGCGAAGTGCCGGAATATGCCGTGGTGGTGCCGGGAAACCTGCCAGCGCGGCCGCTGAAGAACGGCCAGCCCGGCCCGTCGACTGCATGCGCCGTCATCGTCAAACGCGTCGACGAACGCACCCGCGCCAAGACCAGCATTAACGAATTGCTGCGGGATTAATCTCTATTTGCTTGGGCATGATCCGGACCCGCTGGCGCAGCTCAATCGCGGCCCGCGTGCAGCCCCGAATTGGGACCAG
>Ga0209153_1000827_pt1 | contig 12289 bp, 9 predicted proteins | sample GraSoiAngelo_120_FD_185877 | JGI IMG/M metagenome (GOLD analysis project Ga0209153, IMG submission 185877) | Grasslands soil microbial communities from the Angelo Coastal Reserve, California, USA - 14_0919_09_20cm (SPAdes) (version 2) | ecosystem: Environmental > Terrestrial > Soil > Grasslands ...
GTCAGCTCGTCCGTACGCCACCGGTGCGCTCTCCCTGCGCTCCACAACTACCGGCTTCTTCAATATGGCCACAAGTGTAAGCGCGCTCTATTCCAATACCACCGGCTACTACAACGTGGCCAACGGAGTGAGCGCGCTCTTTTGCAACGTCGTTGGCCACGACAACACCGCGGAAGGTTTTCAGGCGCTCCTCAAGAACAAAGGCTCAAGCAATATTGGGATCGGGAGTAACGCCGGAGCCAATCTTACCAGCGGGAGCAACAATATCGATATCGGCAATCTGAGTGTAGCGGGCGACGCCGCTAAGATCCGCATCGGCAAGCAAGGAACACAGACTGCGACCTATATCGCCGGGATTTACGGCAAAACGGTTGCCAGTGGGACCAAGGTAGCGGTAATGATTGATTCGACCGGCAAACTGGGAACCGCCGTTTCCTCGGCCCGGTTCAAGCACGAGATCAAGCCGATGGATAAGGCGAGCGAAGCCATACTCGCCCTTAAACCGGTTACTTTCCGCTACAAAGAGGAGCTCGACCCAGATGGTATGCCGCAGTTCGGCCTCATCGCTGAGGAAGTAGAGAAGGTGAATCCTGATCTGGTCGTTCGTGACGAGGACGGAAAAGTGAACACCGTCCGCTACGAAGCAGTCAACGCAATGTTACTTAATGAGTTCCTCAAAGAACATCGCAAAGTGGAAGAGTTGAGAGCGATTATCGCAAAGCAGGATGCGACCAATGCCCAACAGCAGAAGCAAATCGAAGCTTTAACTGTCGGTCTGCAAAAGATCACTGCTCAGCTCGAATCAGGCAAACCCGCGCCGCGCGTTGCGATAAACGATCAGTGAATAATTGCGGGCGACACGCCCGCCTCTACAGCTACGCCGAGACGACAGGCGCCTGCGAGGACCGCCGCGAGCTGATTGCGGCGCGGACGAAATTGTTGCCCAGTTCCCACATTGGGCCGGGGAATTTGCGACAATCGGCCAGGACGTTGTCCAATGCGGTCACGAAGAGCGCGATTTCTTTTTCGCCGATGATGAGCGGTGGCAGGATCTTGAGCACGTCCATGGCGTGCCCGGCTACCTGAGTAAGGATACGATGTTTACTCAACATTTGGGTCACGATCATTTGGGCGAACAGGACCTTGTCCACCTTGTGCAGTAGTTTCCACGCCATCTTAAGTTTGAACTCGCTCGGCTCGTGGAACTCGATCGCAATGATTAATCCTTTGCCACGGACTTCCTTGATGAAACTGTGCTTCGCGCGCAAGGCATCGATCCGTTCCATCAATTGCGCGCCCATTTCCGCAGCGCGCTCCACCAGATTTTCCTGATCGATCACTTCGAGCGCGGCCAGGCCGCAGGCCATGGCCAGATTGTTCCGGCCGAACGTAGTCGAGTGAACTACGCATCGATCCATTCGACTGAACGTCTTCTGATAAATGTCGCGCTGGCTGACGATCGCCCCGCACGGGACGTAACCGCCGCTCAAGGTTTTGGCCAGCGTGATGATGTCCGGTTCGAGGTTCCAGTGCTGGAACCCGAACATCTTCCCGGTTCTTCCCAAGCCACACTGAACTTCGTCGCTAACGAGAAGTGTGCCATATTTCCGGCAGAGCGCCTGCGCGCGCGGGAAGAAATCTGTGGTTGGCGATTTACAACCTTTACCCTGCACCGGTTCAATGACGAAGGCAGCGACATCACCTTTAGCCAGCTCACGCTCGAGGGATGCGGCGTCATCCAGGGCGATGCGCGTGTCCCATTGATCCATGAGCGGTCCGAAGCCTTCTGTGAAACTTTCGCAACCCATCAACGATAACGACCCGATGCTGAGTCCGTGAAACGCGCTTTCCAGCGAGACGACGCGCTTCTTTCCGGTGGCGGCGCGCGCGAATTTTAGTGCGCCTTCCATCGCTTCAGTGCCGGAGTTGCAAAAGAAAACGGCGTCGAGATGCGGCGGTGTGCGTTTGGTGATGGCTTCGGCCAGGAGCCCGCTGAGGAGCGAGCAATCCATCTGCACCATGTTAGGTAAATCGAGATCCAGAACGTCGCGGATCGCTTTCTTCACTACCGGATGGTTGCGGCCAATGTTGAAAACGGAATAGCCGCTGAGGAAATCCAGGTAGGCGTTATTATCCATGTCGTAGAGATAGGCGCCTTCAGCCCGTGCATAGGTTTTGTCGAAACCAATAACGCGCTGGGCCGCGACCAAGGTGCGATTGATGTGACGATGATGCAGCTCGTAGTTCTCACCGAGCCGCGCTGCGATGATTTCCTTCAGGTCAAATGCCACTTTGGATGTTCCTTGATTTAGGGGTGAAACGCAAACGTGCGTGCACCGGGATCAGCGATCCCGGCTACAAGACTTTTTCTTGAGACGCGACTCCCCAAAGAATTCGTTGGCAATCAGCGCGCGTCCCTCCATTAAGGACGCCAATCTCGATACGCCTCCTGCGCACCGACCTGCAGGTTCGTTTTTCCAGGTGAATGTCGTTCCAGTTGTATGGCGAGCCATTGGAACCATTCAAAAGTCTTCTGCGAACCGCTGCGTCGGCGTTCCTCCTCGACGTAGGGCTCTAATTTGCGCCAGGCGAGACGAACTGTGCCGCCAACCAGGTCGGCTGCCACGCGTAATGGAACGATTCGCGCATAAATGGAGTAGCCAAGTCCCTCCAGAATAACCCCGACTGAATGCGCGGCGCGTAACACATCGGCGTTGGCTTCGATCGCTAAAGCGCTAGAACCATCCGGGATACTGTGCACGACGATCATCGACTTCATCCATTCCGGCGATAAGAGCGCCTGGACCGCAGCGTAAGCCGCGCGCTCTTGCCGCGCGCGTCGCGATCGCTGCGCCTCGACCAGACCGAAACCGACTCCTGTGATCACAGTGAGTGCGGTCGCGACATTCGCAACGGTGGACAAATCCATTCGCGATCCTTATTAGCAAAAGATCGGCTGTCTTCGAGGAGAAAGGCGAAAGCCGAACCCCGGGATCAGCGATCCTGGCTACAAAAAAGCCGCAGGATTCTCGTGCAACCCTGCGGCTTCGAATTAATCGACTATATCGATGTTAGTCTTCGACCTGGACACGCTCAACCACGCGCTTCTCGCGGGGGCCGGTGTAATAGACGCGCACCTTCTGGCCGGGCCGGAGCGGAGCGGTTACGATTTGGCCCGCGCCATTGACGATGCGCGCGGCCGTCCCGAGAGCGAAGCTCACCGGACCTTCACGCTCACTCTTCACCACAATGGTTTTGCCGGGTGTGTAAGTGGTCACCGTGCCGGTTTCATATGTGGTGGTCGACTCGGTCGTTGTCGTCGTGGCCGGAGCGGCTGTCGTTGTTTGTTCAGTTGTAGTTGTGCTTGTTTGCGCGAACGCCACGGGGGCGATCAGCGCACAAGCGACTGTGATAATGCTTTTATTCATAATCCCTTCCCTGATTTGTTGTTGGATTTTGCCTCGACCCCAACGGCCCAGGCATAGCCGGTGCTGCGGAGATCGGCCTTTCATTATTAGACCAGACCGGGGACGCCGGTATTCGATCTAAATTAGATTTATTCACGGGACGATCGACTCAGCCGCTCTATCTGGGCGATACAAAATGAGCGCACCCAACATCTTGTAGTTGTAGCGGCGTTTGTCTTAAACGCCGACTTTAATCAGCCGCAGCGGCAGCAGCCGCGGCTACAAAATGCAATCCGCGATTGCAGCTGCAGCCATAGAGACGGCCCTGTCGGCCACAAAAGATCGGCTGCCATTGGAGATTTTGCGGGCGACACGCCTGCCCTGCACCAAAACTGTTGTAGCGGGATTTGTGTCAAACGCCGACCGCAAAGAAATGGCATCTCGCACAGACGCCTACAATAAACCAAGCATTGCGCACCCCTGATTTGAGTGCGCGTGCAGTTTCGCTAATCTTCGTGCTTCGATGCCAAACGCCGCTCTCGATCCCGAGGTCACGCCGGAAGTTGTGGCTAGTCATGGCCTGACGCCCGAGGAATTTATCCGCATCAAAAAAATTCTCGGACGCGAACCCAATTTCACCGAGCTGGGAATTTTTTCAGTGATGTGGAGTGAACATTGTTCGTACAAAAACTCGCGCCGTGAATTAAAGAAATTCCCCACGACCGGCCCAAACATTCTGGTTAAGGCAGGCGAAGAAAATGCCGGCGTGGTTGATATCGGCGATGGTTGGGCGGTCGCGTTTAAGATCGAATCACACAATCATCCGAGCGCGATCGAGCCGTTCCAAGGGGCGGCCACCGGAGTTGGCGGAATCATTCGCGACATTTTCACGATGGGCGCGCGCCCGGAATTTTGCCTGAACTCGCTGCGCTTCGGACCGATCACAGAAAACTGTAGCGGCCGCGAGGCAGGTAACGCGCCTGCCACCATAGAAGATCGACGATCCAGAATCGCCGCCAACCGGCGGCTCTTTACCGGTGTTGTCTCGGGCATTGCGCACTATGGCAATTGCATCGGCGTCCCGACGATCGGCGGCGAAATTTATTTCGACGAAAGCTTTGAAGGGAATCCGCTGGTGAACGTTTTTTGCCTCGGCGTTTTGCGACACGAACAGTTGGCTCGTGGCGCTGCTCGCGGAGTCGGTAACCCTGTGTTTTACGTCGGCGCGGAGACAGGGCGCGATGGTTTGGCGGGCGCGTCGTTTGCCTCGCGTGAATTGACGGAAGAGTCGCGCGAAGACCGGCCGGCGGTGCAGGTGGGCGATCCGTTCAAGGAAAAACTTTTGCTGGAAGCATGTTTGGAATTGCTCGCGACCGATGCCGTCGCCGGAATTCAGGACATGGGCGCGGCGGGATTGACCTGCTCGACCTGCGAAACGGCGAGCCGCGGTGGCAGCGGTGTGGAAATCGATCTCGCGAAAGTTCCGAAGCGCGAGCCGGGAATGACGCCGTACGAAATTCTGCTGAGCGAATCGCAAGAACGAATGCTGATCATCGGGAAACGCGGCAAGGAAAATATTGTGCGCGAAATTTTCGCGAAATGGGACGTGCCCTGCGCCGAAATCGGGCGTGTGACCGACGACGGCATGATGCGTGTGCGCAACAACGGCAGTGTGTCGGCGGAAATTCCGGCGAAGCCGTTGGCGGAAGAGGCGCCGCTGTATTCCCGAGATGCGAAACCGCCTTCTGCCGCGGCCGGGATCAACGATCCCAGCTACAGCGATTTGCCGAGGATCGATACTCACGAGGCGCTTCGCCGGTTACTTTGTGACCCCACAATTGCGTCGAAGAATTGGGTTTATCGCCAATACGATCATACTGTTCGAACCGGCACGGTGGTAAAGCCGGGATCGGATGCCGCCGTCTTCTATATTAGAGAGGCGAACAAGATCCTGGCGGCGACAACCGATTGTAACTCGTTGTATTGCGCGCTTGATCCGCGCGAGGGCGGACGCATTGCAGTGGCGGAAGCAGCCCGAAATCTTACCTGCTCTGGCGCGCGACCGCTGGCGGTGACGGACAATTTGAACTTCGGTAATCCCTACAAGCCGGAAAATTTCTGGCAGTTGCGCGAGGCAGTGGAGGGAATCGCTGAGGCCTGTCGCGCGTTCGGGACGCCGGTGATTGGAGGCAACGTCTCTCTATATAATGAGAGTCCGGCCGGAGTGGTCGATCCGACGCCGACGGTGGCGATGGTTGGATTGATCGAGGACGAGAAACATATCACCACGCAATGGTTCAAGAATAAAGGCGACGCGATTATTTTGGTTGGACCTGGAGCCGGCGTCGCCGACCCCGATTCTTCCAGTGCGGCCGCGGCCAACGACCCCGGCTACAATCTTGGCGGGTCGCGCTTTCTTAAGGTTTGTTACGGAAAGAAGATCGGGCCGGTGCCGAAGCTCGATCTCAAGCTAGAGACCGCGGTGCAAAACGGAGTGCGCGATTTGATTCGGCTAGGTCTCGTTAGGAGCGTGCACGATTGCAGCGAGGGCGGACTCGCGGTTGCGATGGTGGAATGCTGTTTCAATCTTGATAGGTTGCTTGGCGCGGAGATTGATTTGGAAAACTGTGGTGGCAGCCACGCCGGCGACGCGCCTGCTTCTACAAACGTGGCCACAGTGCTCTTCAATGAAACGCAATCGCGCATCATCATTTCCTGCGATCCAAAAAATACGGAGCTGGTTTTGTCAGAATTAAGATCGAAAAATATTCCGCACGCGCAGATCGGCGGCGTGATTGCAGATGACCTTCGCATTACCGCGAACGGCGAAAATCTCAGCTGGCCGGTCGCGGAGTTGCACGATCTTTGGTGGAATGCGATCCAGCGGGCGGTGGAAAGCGATTCTGAGCCGATCCCGAGCTTATAAGAATGCCGTCATCCTGAGCATCAGTCGAGGGATCCCGATGCCTACCTTTAAGATTACTCAACGGGATCCGCCGGTCCGAGCCGGATGGGCGTTTTCGCTCGGGATGACGAGGACGTTACAAACATTGAACAGAACCACGAAATCGACGATGTTTCTTCACAATGCCCCCTGAAATCCCCGGAGAACCGTCGGATCACGAAGCGTTCCCGCAACACGAGTGCGGACTCTTCGGCGTGTTCGGTCATCCGAATGCGGCGGTGCTGACCTATTATGGCCTGTTCGCTCTGCAGCATCGCGGGCAGGAAAGTGCCGGGATTGTGACCAGCAACGGCGCCGGCCAGACCTTCCTCCAACACAAGGGCATGGGACTGGTCTCGCAAGTTTTCGGGCAGGAAGAGCTGGAAAAACTCAAAGGGACGCGTGCGGTCGGTCATACCCGCTATTCCACCACCGGGACGAGCACGCTAAAAAACGCGCAACCTTTCGTGGTCGATTGCGTGCGCGGGCAAATGGCGATTGCGCACAATGGAAATTTAATCAATGCCGATCTGCTGCGCGACGAACTCGAAAGCAAAGGTTCCATTTTTCAAACCACCGCCGATAGCGAAATTATTCTGCATTTGCTGGCGCGTCCCGCCGATAACGGCAGCAGCGTTCTGAGTGCCTTACGCCGGATCGAAGGCGCGTTCTCGCTTCTGATCATGAGCGAACAGGAGTTGATCGCGGTGCGCGATCCTTTTGGCTGGCGCCCGCTCGTTCTCGGAAAACTCGATGGCGCTTACATTCTCGCTTCAGAAACGTGCGCGCTCGATCTCATCCACGCTGAATTTGTTCGCGACATCGAGCCCGGCGAAGTGCTAATCATAAACGAGAACGGCTTGCGCTCGGAACGGCCGTTCCGAGACGAACAACCGGCTTTCTGCATGTTCGAATACGTTTATTTTGCGCGACCCGACAGCATCATCGGCGGGATGAATGTCGGCAAAGTCCGTACCGAGATGGGACGCGAGCTGGCGCGAAGGTTTCCGGTGGAAGCGGATATCGTAGTGCCGGTACCGGACTCGGGAAATTACGCCGCGCTCGGTTTTGCCGAGGAATTGAAGATCCCGTATCAGCACGCCTTTGTCCGGAATCACTATATTGGCCGGACGTTTTTGCAGCCGAGCCAGCTCATTCGCGACTTCGATGTGCGGGTGAAATTAAACCTGATCAAGGAAATGGTGGAAGGGAAACGAGTTGTGGTGGTGGACGATTCGATTGTGCGTGGCACCACCGCGCGCGCGCGCATCGTTAACTTGCGAGAAGCGGGCGCGAGAGAGGTGCACTTGCGGGTGAGTTGTCCGCCGCATCGTTTCGCCTGTCATTACGGAATCGATTTTCCCGATCCGGAAAAGCTAATTGCTAACCAGATGTCGATGGAAAAAATCTGCGAGTATCTCAATGTCGATAGTCTCGGCTATCTCGACATCGAGGGAATGGTCAAGGCTACCGGCCGGCCGGCCAACTCATTTTGCCTCGCTTGTTTTAACGGGAATTATCCCCTGCCCGTCGATCCTGCGTTGGACAAGTTCATCATGGAAAAGCGGGAACAACGTGCGCGTGCTCTCGCCGAGGAAAGGGACGGTCAGCCGACTTTGTTTGCAGAGTTGAAATGAAGGGCGAGTGACCTCAATCGCCTTTTTTGTCATTCCGAGCATAGTCGAGGAATCTCTAACTATCGATGCCGCGAGGCTATAATTTTTGAGCTTATGTTTGGCGAAAATTATTCTCGAAAATAGTTAGAGATGTCTCGACTTCGCTCGACATGACAAAGAAAAAGGCTTACGCGCGCGCCGGCGTCGATGTTGATCTCGGCAACAGACTAAAGCGTCGAATTCAATCGCTCGTGCGCAAAACGCACGGCCCGCAGGTTCTGGGAAAAATCGGAGGGTTCGGTGGCTTATTCGCGCCGAATCTCCGCGGGATGCGTAAACCGGTGCTGGTCGCGAGCGTCGACGGCGTCGGCACCAAGTTGAAAATCGCCTTCGCCGCGAACAAACACGACACCGTCGGTGCCGATTTGGTGAATCACTGTGTCAATGACATCGCCGTTCTCGGCGCACGGCCGCTTTTTTTTCTCGACTATATCGGCGCGGAAAAGTTGGAGCCGCGCGTTTTCTCGGAGTTGCTGGGTGGATTTGCCAAGGCCTGTCGCGCGGCTAGTTGCGCGCTCATCGGCGGTGAAACCGCGCAAATGCCGGGAATGTATCAACGGGGGGAGTACGATCTGGCAGGTTGCATCGTTGGCGTGGTCGATCGCGGCGAGATCATCAACGGAAGCAGGGTCAGAGTTGGCGATGTGGTTCTCGGACTCTCGTCGAACGGATTGCACACCAATGGTTATTCGCTCGCGCGCAAAATCCTGTTTGAAAGATTGAAGCTCAAGCTTTCGTCGCGAATTCCGGGGGTTCGGGGAACGCTGGGCGAAGAGTTATTGCGCGTGCACAGAAATTATCAGCCGCTGCTGGCGAAAGTGCCGCGCCGAATGATTCATGGCCTCGCGCATATCACCGGCGGCGGATTAATCGACAATCTTCCGCGTATCCTGCCAAACAATTGCGATGCCGCGATCGATACTCGCAGCTGGCGTGTTCCTGAAATTTTCAATTTCATCGGCAGAAAAGGAAATGTTGATCGCACGGAAATGTATCAAGTTTTCAATATGGGAATCGGTATGGTCGCAATCGTCAACCAGCGCGATGTTGCCGCCGCGAAGAAAATGTTGCGCGCAAAAGTGATCGGTCGGATTGAGCGCGGCACCGGGAAAACCAAATTGTTGTAGAGGCGCTTGTGCTAAGCGCCTGTGAATTTTCGGGTCGGATCGGAGAATCCCGTAGCGCTACCTTCAGGATTCCATGGCGGGATCCCTCGGTCCGAGCCGGACTGGCATTTTTCGCTCGGGATGACCCAAGTTGGACCTAGGGATGACAACACGTTAGGTCGTGTCTAGGGTGACAACGATGGAAAAGCGCCGCCTTGGCCGAACAAATATGGATGTGACCGTGCTTGGTTTTGGCGGTGCGGGCATCGCCGGCGAGAGCCTGGAAAACATAGGGCGTGTGCTGAACAGCGCACTCGATGCCGGCATTAACGTCATCGACACGGCGGAATGCTACGAGGGCGGCGAGGAATCAATCGGCAACGCAATTAGCAAATGGCGCGATGAGTTTTTCCTCTTCACCAAATGCGGGCATCCGCGTGGGATCGGGAGTGCAGACTGGTCCGCCAGCTCAATTTTGGAAAGCATCGAACGCAGTTTGCGCCGTTTGCAAACGGACCGCATCGATCTCATTCAACTGCATGGATGTTCGGAAGCGGTCCTGAAAAAGGGCGAAGCGATTTCCGCGTTGGAGAAAGCGCGTGAGCGAGGCTGGGTGCGCTACCTCGGCTACAGCGGCGATGGTCATCCGGCGCGTTTCGCCGTGGAATCCGACGCCTTCGACGCGTTGCAAACCTCCATTAGCATCGCCGATCAAGAAGCGATATCACGGATTGCTCCGCTGACGCGCGCGCGAAATGTTGGCCTGATTGCAAAACGGCCGCTCGCCAATTTTGCATGGAAGACCGGACACAAGCCGATCAATTCCTATCATCACCAATATTACGAACGGTTGCGAAAACTGAATTTTGATTTTTTGCGCAATGACGAAGAGTCCATTGCCATCGCATTGCGTTTTGTCTTGAGCGTGCCGGGAGTGCATACTGCGATTGTCGGGACGACGAAACCGGAGCGCTGCCAGGAAAACGCGCGGCTCCTCGAATCACGCCCGCTGCCCCAAAACGAATACAACGCTATTCGGGAGCGCTGGGATGTGATCGCCCCTAAGACCTGGATCGGACAACCATGAAACAAAGAAAACTTGGACGCGGCGGACCGATTGTTTCCGCGGTCGGACTCGGCTGTATGGGCATGTCGGAATTTTATGGCCATCACGACGATGCGGAATCGCTTGCCACCATCGATCGCGCAATCGACCTAGGGATTACGTTCTTCGATACCGCCGACATTTATGGTCCGCACACGAATGAGCAATTGCTCGGACGCGGTATTCGCGGCAAACGCCATCGCGTTGTTATCGCGACAAAGTTCGGAATCCTGCGCGACCCGGATACGCCAGGGTTTCGCGGGATTAACGGGAAACCGGAGTATGTGAAGCAAGCTTGCGAAGCGAGCCTGCGCCGGCTCGGCATTGATTGCATCGACCTCTATTATCAACATCGGGTCGATCCGGAAACGCCGATCGAAGAAACCATAGGCGCGATGGCGGAGCTGGTTCGCTCCGGCAAGGTGCGTTATCTCGGTTTGTCCGAAGCCGGCGTCGATAGTATCCGACGCGCGCATGCGGTGCATCCCATTACTGCGTTGCAATCGGAATACTCACTCTGGACGCGCGATCCAGAAGAGGAAGTGTTCGGCGTTTGTCGCGAACTCGGCATCGGTTTTGTCCCTTATTCCCCGCTGGGGCGCGGATTCCTAACCGGCCAAATCAAAAACTTCGAAGACCTGGCAGAGAATGACTATAGGCGGACTGCCCCGAGGTTTCAGGGAGAAAATTTTCAGCGCAATCTGGATCTCGTTAGTCAGGTGAGCGAGATCGCGCGGGAAAAACGTTGCACTCCCGCGCAGCTCGCTCTCGCCTGGGTCCTAGCACAGGGCGAAGACGTCGTCCCAATTCCGGGAACGAAGCGGCGAAAATATTTGCGCGAAAATGTGGACGCGCTCGATGTGCTCTTGAATGCGGATGATCTCGAACGGATCAACGAAGTAGCACCGAAAAATGTCGCCGCCGGTTCGCGTTATCCGGAAGCGATGATGAAATTACTTGGGAAATAATCATATTTTCATCCCGCGCTGTCATTCCGGGATCGCCCTACGAGCCTGTTCCGCCCATCGGCAACATTGCGCTCGCCATGAACGCCTGCACAACTTCGTCGCGCTGGTTTTTCGTTACATTACGAATGCGAATGATGCCGTGACCCGGGCGCGACTTCGAACGCCGCGCCTCGAGAATTTCAATTTCCAGACGTAGGTCGTCGCCAGGCCGGACCGCGTTCGGCCATTTCAACTCATCGACACCCATTCCGATAATGCCACCAGCGACATCCATCGTATCGACAAACAACCGCATCGACACCGCCGCGGTATGCCAGCCACTCGCAGCCAATCCGCCAAACAATGTTTGCTCCGCTGCTTTGGGATCGAGATGAAATATTTGCGGATCAAACGCCCGCCCGAACTCCATAATCGCATCGGCTGTGACTCGATCAGTTGAGGAAATCAAACGGGTACCGGCTGGAAAATCTTTAAAGGCGCGCGACATCGCCTGAATCATCGAGGCATAGTCGCGCCTAGAACAAGACGGAAAACGTCGTTGCGGGAGCATTTCGCAAATCTCGTCTGCTTTTGCGAGTATTTCCTTAGTGGATAAAGGCTTCTTGTTTGGGAAGAGCGATCGCTCGCTGCCCTGGCTATGGATTCAAAAATAGTTTGTCCACATCCACATCGTGCACCAGCGCTCCGTGCGGGACGGCGTGGACGTCGTACAGCCGTTGGGTATAAGGGCTGCGAACCATTCCGACTCGCTCAGTTGGCGTTGCGACAGGGTAACCGCCGCGCGCGAATCTTTTCTGCCTGGCCGGATGTTCGCCGGGTTGCGGAACTAACTGAACCGAGACCGGATTCGGATAAAGCGAATTCCAGGCGCCAGTTCCAGCATCAACCGCGACCCCGACCCCGATCGTAGCAACATTCCCCGCCGTCGCGGCCGCGCCGGTCGTCGAGGCTTTGCTTCTAACAGTGACAGTTTGCGAGTAGTAGCCCGGTTTGCTTACCGTCACCTGAAAACTGTTCCGTCGCCGTTTCACAAACGTCGCCGGCGTTACTCCCCTCTCTCCGGTCGAGAGAGTCACGTCCGCC
>Ga0209153_1000829_pt1 | contig 12281 bp, 16 predicted proteins | sample GraSoiAngelo_120_FD_185877 | JGI IMG/M metagenome (GOLD analysis project Ga0209153, IMG submission 185877) | Grasslands soil microbial communities from the Angelo Coastal Reserve, California, USA - 14_0919_09_20cm (SPAdes) (version 2) | ecosystem: Environmental > Terrestrial > Soil > Grasslands ...
GCTCCGGGCAGCGGCCGGCATCCGGCCTCCGGGCGCGAGCGTCGCCAGCGCCGGCTCGAGCAGCGCGACCGCGTCCGGCTCCCCGCCGATCATCAGACAGAACCCCTGCTCGAGCCCGAGCACCCCGCCGCTCGTGCCGACGTCGAGGTAGCGGATGCCGGCGGCCTTGAGCTCATCGGCGCGACGGATGTCGTCCTTGTAGTTCGAGTTGCCGCCGTCGATGAGCACATCGCCCTTGGTGAGGAGCGGGCGCAGCTCGCCGATTACCGGGTCGACGATCGCCGCCGGCACCATGATCCAGACGGCCCGCGGCGGAGGAAGCCCACGCACCAGCTCCGCCAGCGAGTTCGCCCCCCGCGCGCCCTCCGCGGCCAGCGCCGCCACGGTCGCGGGCTTGCGGTCGTAGGCCACGCACTCGTGACCGCCCTTCACCAGGCGCCGCACCATGTTGGCGCCCATGCGCCCGAGCCCGATCATCCCGATCCGCATCGCTTGGTCTCCTCGTGCCCACGCAGCCGGCAAAAGCCACGCCTTTTGCCGGCGGCAACGAAGCTGATGTCCGCAGAAATCGCTTCCTGCGATTTCTGCCAATTAACTAATTCGGCACGCGCCGGATCTGCGCGCCGAGCTGCGCCAGCTTCTCCTCGATCGCCTCGTAGCCGCGATCTATGTGATAGATGCGCTCGACGTCGGTGCGTCCCTCGGCGATCAGTCCCGCGAGCACGAGGCTCGCGGACGCGCGCAGGTCGGTCGCCATCACCGGGGCGGCGGTGAGCTTGTCGACGCCGTGAATGATGGCGGTGTTGCCCTCGAGCCGGATCTCCGCGCCCATGCGCCGCATCTCCAGCATGTGCATGAAGCGATTCTCGAAGACGGTCTCGGTGATGGTGCCCACGCCGTCGGCGACCGTGTTGAGCGCGGCGAACTGCGCCTGCATGTCGGTGGGGAAGGCGGGGTACGGTGCGGTGCGCACGTCGACCGACTTCAGCTCCCGCCCGCGCATGTCCACCTCGACCCAGTTCTCACCCACCCCGAGCTTCGCCCCCGCCTCCTCGAGCTTCGCGAGCACCGCATCGAGGTGCTCGGGGCGCGTGCTCTTGATGCGCACGTGCCCGCCCGTGATCGCGCCCGCGACCAGGTAGGTGCCGCTCTCGATGCGATCGGGGAGCACCTCGTAGGTCGTGCCGCGCAGCTTCTTCACACCGCGCACGGTGATCTTATCGGTGCCCGCGCCCTGAATGTTGGCGCCCATCGCGGTGAGGAAGTTCGCGAGATCGACCACCTCGGGCTCGCGCGCGGCGTTCTCGATGACGGTCTCCCCGTCCGCGAGCGTGGCCGCCATCATCAGATTCTCCGTGCCGGTGACCGTCACGGTGTCGAGCACCAGCCGCGCGCCCCTCAAGCGCGCGGCGCGGGCGCGGATGTAGCCGCCCTCGATGGTGATGTCGGCGCCCATCGCCTGCAGACCCGCGACGTGGATATTCACCGGCCGGGCGCCGATCGCACACCCCCCGGGGAGCGAGACGTCGGCGCGCCCGTAGCGCGCCACCAGCGGTCCCAGCACCAGGATCGAGGCGCGCATTGTTTTCACGAGATCGTAGGGCGCGAAGCACTCGCGCACGCTCGAGGCGTCGACCTCGATGCGCATGCGCTCGTCCACCGTGACCGTGGCGCCCATCCTGCCGAGGAGCTCGACGGTGGTGGTGACGTCCTTCAGATGCGGGACGTTCGCCACCACCACCGGATCCTCCGCGAGGAGCGCGCCGGCGAGGATCGGCAGCGTCGCGTTCTTGGCGCCGGAGATGCGTACTTCGCCTTCGAGGGGCACGCCGCCCTGGATCTGCAACTTGTCCATATTTATTGGCTGAAAGTCGCCTGCGGCGGTTTCAGCAGCCACCCCACTGACGGTCTCACACCCGCGGGCAAAAAGCGTCGTTTTTGCCCGCGAAAAGCCTGCCGGTTCACGTGCTTCATTCTTCGGCCGCCTCGTCGGGGGTCAGCGCCTCGATCGAGAGGGCGTGGATCTCGCGTCCCATGGCCGCACCCAGCGCGGCGTAGACCAGCTGGTGGCGGGCAATGGCGCGCAGCTGCGTGAATTCCCGCGCGACGATCCGCGCGGCAAAATGGGTGTTGTCGTCCGTCTGCACCCGTACCTGGGCCCCGGGCAGCGCGACTTCTTCAGCGTCCATCGGGCATCAAACCTTCGGCTTCCGGCTGCTCACCGCTTGGCAAAGAAACGTACCCCCGGCAGGCCCTCGAAATCCACGTCCTGCGTCCAGAGGACCGCACCGTTGCGCTGTGCGGTCGCGAGCATGATACTGTCTGCCATCGCGATGCTGTGATCGATTGAAAGCCGCGCCGCCGCGAGCGCGGTGGCTCGATCCAGGTCGAGCACCCTGCCCTGCTCCATCACGGCCACGCCTCGCAGCGCCTCGTCATCGCCGCGCTGCTGCGCGATGCGCTTGAATACCTCGAAGAGTGACAGAGTGGGCACGATGAGCGAGCGGGTCGCTTCGATGGGCTTGGCGAACTCTCCCGCGTTCGGACCGTCGGCGAAGTACTCGAGCCACGCCGAGGAGTCCACCACATTCATACACGGTCAGGTTCCCGCGGTACATCGGTGGAGATTCCCTTCAGGGACCCCCGGCTCGCCTTGGCCGGCTTCACGGGTACCAGCTCGATGCGGCCGCGATACTCAATCGCGTGCAGCTTCTCGCCCGGCCTGATGCCGAGCGCCTCGCGTATGACCCGCGGGATCACGATCTGGAATTTGGACGAAACGGTAATGGTAGTCATACATTTTACCTATCGATATGTACATTGTAAGACGATCCCCCGCGGGGCGCAAACGCGCCCGCGTGGCAGGCCTCATCGCGGTACAGTGCCGTCGAGACCGCCGGCCCTTCGGTCGTGCCGCGCCGGATTGCGGTCCGGCTAGGGGACGAGCTGCACGCGCGGATTTTTGGGCCGGCTCCGCATGAGCGCGCGATCAAACGTCAGGAACGCCTCGGCTTCAGCTGGCGTGCCGGCAACATGAAGTGCGTCTGCGACATCCATCCCGGCACGTGCGCAGACGAGCGCTCGAGCCACGACCGCCTCGTCCTCCACCTGCACCGTCGCCAGCCCGAAGAACGCCTCGAGAGCGGCGATGACGTCCTTGCGTGAAAAGTGGTACACAGCCTCGAGTACCCAGGCGGACTCGAGCACCACGGTCTTCGAGACCCACACATTTTCGCGATCTACCAGCGCTCGCGCCCGCGCGCCCTGGGCTGCGTCGTCGTTGACGAGGTAGCGGATGAGAACGTTCGTATCAATGGCAAACATGTCGAGACGCGCGAAACGCTTCAGCGGCGCCGGGACCTGAACGCCTGCCGCAGACCCTCATCCATCTCCTTGACGGTTCGAGCGCCGCCGCCGGCTTTGAGGCGGCCGAAGACCTCCGCCGGCTCCGTGCTTCCAAAGGCCTTCCTAGGGCGCAGCAGGATCCCGCGTGGGGTGCTTTCGACGAGAAATTCCGTGCCTGGCGGCCAGCGGCGCGATTGCCGGATCGCCTTCGGCAACACGATCTGACCCTTCGAAGAGAGCTTTGTCGTTTCCATCGGAAGATGGTAAGACCGGGTAAGACCGCTGTCAATCGCGGCTCTGCAGTGCCGCCGCGCAGGCTGACTCGCCCGGTGCCATAATCACCCCCATGGATCCGCACCCGGCGGCCGCGGCCGCACCGGCCGCCGTTCCCGATGATGCGCAGCTGCTCGCCTCCGCGCGGCGTGCGCTCGCGATCGAAGCGCGCGCGATCGAGGCGCTGCCCGCGAGGCTCGGGGCCGCCTTTGCGCAGGCCTCGAGGATCTGCCTCGGCTGTCACGGACGCGTCGTGGTCACCGGCATGGGCAAGTCCGGGCACGTCGCGGGCAAGATCGCCGCAACTCTCGCGAGCACCGGAACCCCGGCTTTCTTCCTGCACCCCGCCGAGGCCGGCCATGGCGACCTCGGCATGATCACGCGCCAGGATGCGGTGCTCGCGCTTTCCAACTCGGGCGAAACCCCGGAGCTGGTGCTGCTGCTGCCGCACTTGAAGCGCCTCGGGGTCCCCCTCATCGTGATGACCGGCAAGAGCGAGTCGACGCTCGCGCGCGCGGCGAGCGTCGCGCTCGATGTCGGCGTGCCGGAGGAGGCCTGCCCGCTGAATCTCGCGCCCACCGCCAGCACCACCGCGACGCTCGCCATGGGAGACGCGCTCGCAGTTGCGGTGCTGGAAGCCCGCGGCTTCACCCGGGCGGACTTCGCGCGCTCGCACCCGGGAGGCGCCCTCGGCCGGCGACTGCTGCTGCACGTCGAGGACCTGATGCGCAGCGGAGATGCCGTCCCGCGCGTCGCGCCCGATGCACGCTTGAGCGCCGGGCTCATCGAGATGTCGCGCAAGGGGCTCGGAATGACCGTGGTGGTCGATCCGGGCGATCGCATCCTCGGCGTCTTCACCGACGGAGACCTGCGCCGCGCGCTCGACCGGCAGATCGACGTGCACTCGACGCTGATGAGCGCCGTCATGACGGCGAGTCCGAAGACCATCGGGCCGCGGGAACTCGCGGCCGAGGCCGTGCATCTCATGGAGGTCCACCGGATCACGGCGCTGGCGGTGAGCGATGCGCACGGCCGCCTGGTCGGCGCGCTGAACGTCCACGACCTGCTGCGCGCCGGCGTCATGTGAGGCGCCGACGCCGTGCGCGCATGAGGCAGGCGATAAGGCTCCTGGTGCTGGACGTCGACGGCGTGCTGACCGACGGCCGCCTCTACTACGGCCCGCGCGGCGAGGCGCTGAAAGTTTTTCACGTGCACGACGGCGTGGGGCTCGTCGAGCTGCGCCGCGCCGGGGTTCAAGTGGCGGTGATCTCGGGCCGTCGCTCGAGGATGGTGCGCGCACGCTGCCGCGAGCTCGGTGTGCGCCACGTGCATCAGGGCGTGACCGATAAGCTCGCCGCGCTCGCCCGGCTCTGCGCGCTACTGCGGCTTGAGCCGGCGGCCTGCGCCTGTGTGGGCGATGACCTGCCGGATGTGCCGCTGATGCGCCGTGTGGGCCTCGCCTTCGCGGTCGCCGATGCGCACCGCGAGGCGCGGCGCGCCGCCGACATCGTGACCCGCCGTCCCGGCGGGCGCGGTGCGGTGCGCGAGGTTTGCGATCACCTGCTCGCGCTCGGCAAGCGCAGGGCGCGAAGCTGATGGCCTACAGGCTGCTCGCGATCGTCGCGGCCGTGGCGCTGATCATCGGCGTCATGGTGATCTCCGCTCCGCGCCGCGAAGGCGGCGGGCGGTCGACCGCCTCAGGTCTGCCCCGCGACCCCGGCTACGCCGCCCGCAATGCGCGCCTCATTGAGACCGGCGCGGACGGCGAGGCGCTCTACACGCTCGACGCCGCGCAGGTCGAGCAGCAGCCGGACACAGGCAAGGTGGGCCTCGAGCAGGTGCGCTTCGGGTTCCGCGACAGCACCGGGAACCAGTGGAACGCCCGCGCCGATCGCGGCGAGCTCGCGCAGGCGAGCGGCGTCGTCGAGCTCGAGGGCGGCGTGCACGTGGCGGGCGTGCTGCCCGACTCGGGCCAGCCCGCCGAGATCGCCACCGAACGTCTGGATTTCGATACGCGTGCGCAGATCATCGCCACCGAGGATCCGGTGACGCTCGTCGTGTCGGGGCGGGAGCTGCACGCGCTGGGGCTCACCGCGAGCTTGAAGGAGCGTCGCGTGCAGTTAGAATCGTCCGTGCATGGCTCGTTCCTGCCCTAAGCTGCTGTGGGCCCTGGTGCTTGCCGGCGCGGCCGCTGCGGCGCAATCGCCGCAACCGGCGCCGCCCGCGCAAGCGGCGCCGCCGGCGCCGGCGGCCCCGGACCAGCCGATCAATCTCGATGCGGCCTCGACCGAGGTCGACTACCGCACCAACACGCTGGTGTTCCGCGACGTCGTCATATCGCAGGGAAGCACGCGCGTGCAGGCCGAGCATGCGCGCGCCACGGGACTGAACTTCGCCAACAGCCGCTGGACCTTCGAGGGCAAGGTGCGCATCGACGGCGAGCAGCACGGCGCTCTGCGCTCCGACCAGGCGACGGTCGAATTCCGGGACAACCGCATCGCGCGCGCCACCATCACGGGCAAGCCGGCGGAGTTCGAGCAGAAGCGCAACGACTCCGACCAGCTCGCGCGCGGCCACGCCGACGAGATCGTCTACGACGTGAGCGAGGGCACGGTGCGGCTCTCGGAGGAGGCCTGGCTCACCGACGGACAGAACGAAATCTCGGGATCGCTCCTCGTGTACAACGTGCGCGCGCAGCGCTGGCAGGCGAGCGCGGCGCCGGGCACCGACGAGCGCGTGCACATCACCATCGCGCCGCGCAGCGCACCCGGCGCCGGCAAGAGCGAGGCGGCGCAGCCGCCGGATCGGAAGCCCGGCAAGGACGAGTCCGCCTCGCCCAAGCCCACCGCGCAGCCATGAGCGCGCTGCAGGCCACGGGACTCGCCAAGAGCTACAAGTCCCGCCAGGTCGTGCGTGATCTGTCGCTCGAGCTCGCGCGCGGCGAGGTGGTCGGCCTCCTCGGTCCGAACGGAGCCGGCAAGACCACCGCCTTCTACATGATCGTGGGCCTCGTGCCGTGCGACGCCGGCCGCATCCGACTCGAAGACACCGACGTGACGCTCCTGCCCATGCACCGCCGCGCGCAGCTCGGCCTCGGCTACCTGCCGCAGGAGGCCTCGGTGTTCCGCAAGCTCACCGTCGAGGCGAACGTGCTGGCGATCCTCGAGACGCGCTCGGACCTCGAGCGCGCCGCGCGCGAGGAGCGTCTCGAGCAGCTGCTGGAAGAGCTGCGCATCGGTCACGTACGCCGCACGCTCGGCATGGCGCTCTCGGGCGGGGAGCGGCGGCGGGTCGAGATCGCCCGGGCGCTGGCCGCCGAGCCCCGATTCATGCTGCTAGACGAGCCGTTCGCGGGTGTCGATCCGCTCTCGGTGCTCGATATCCAGCGCATCATCCGCGAGCTCACCTCCCGCGGCATCGGCGTGCTCATCACTGACCATAATGTCCGCGAGACCCTCGGGGTCTGCGCCCGCGCCTACATCGTCAATCAGGGCAGCGTAATCGCATCCGGCAGTGCGGAGGAAGTCCTTGCCAACCCCCAAGTCCGTGAGGTGTACTTGGGTGAGTCGTTCCGGATGTGAGCGTCCCGGCCGGAAATGAGAATCACCTGGTATTTCAATTAGGTACGAAATGAACTGGAAGGCCTTCACCGGCCCTTCCCCCTGTCTCCCATGCTGAAACCCTCACTGCAGCTGAAGCTGGGTCAACAACTGACCATGACCCCGCAGCTGCAGCAGGCGATCCGGCTCCTGCAGCTGCCGGCGCTCGAGCTGCAGGCGCACATCCGCGAGCTCCTCGAAACGAACGTGATGCTCGAGCCCACGGAGGAGGCCGAGAGCACGGGCACTTTCGAAGTGCAGGTGACCGCCGCCGAGCACTCGCAGCCCGCCGAGCGCGCCGCCGAGAGCCGCGTCGAGGTACTCGAGGAGAGCTGGAGCGAGCACGGCGCGGGACCCGCTGAGACCCCGTGGAGCGGCGACGACGAGGAACGCCAGCAGGAATACGCCGACGCGAGCGGTCAGTCGCTGCAGGATCACCTGCTGTGGCAGCTCGAGCTCGCCCGGCTCGCGCCCCGTGAGCTCGCCGTGGCGCGCGCCATCGTCGATGCGATCAGCGATGACGGCTACCTCACCGAGTCGCTCGCCGAGATTGCGCAGACGCTGCGCCCGGAGCTCGAGTGCTCGGCGCAGGAAGTACAGCGGGTGCTGCTGCGCGTGCAGGCGCTCGATCCGTCGGGCGTCGGCGCCCGTTCCGTGGCCGAGTGCATCGAGCTGCAGCTGCGGCAGCTCGATCCGGAGACGCCCGGTCTCGCCACCGCGCTCGAGATCGCGCGAGCGCACCTCGAGCTGCTCGCCGGGCGGGAGTTCACGCTGCTGCGCCGGGAGCTGCGCGTGAGCGAAGAGGAGCTGGCCGCGGCGCTCGCGCTGGTGCGCTCCTGTCATCCGCACCCGGGCGCCATCGTGAGCGCCGGGGCCCCCGAATACGTGGTGCCCGATGTGTTCGTGCGCCGCACCGAGCACGGCTGGGGGGTCGAGATCAACGCGGCGACGCTGCCGCGCGTGCGCCTCAACCAGAGTTACGCCAGCCTCATCGGGCGCAACGCGAGCCACGCCACCATGCGCGCACAGCTGCAGGAGGCGCGCTGGCTCCTGAAGAGCCTCGAGATCCGCCACGAAACCCTCATGAAGGTCGCCCGCTCGATCGTCGGGCGGCAGACGGCGTTCCTCGAGCACGGCGAGGAGCACATGCGGCCGATGATTCTCAAGGACATCGCCGAAGCGGTCGGGATGCACGAGTCGACGATCTCGCGCGTCACCTCCGGCAAGTACATGCACACCCCGCGCGGCGTGTTCGAGCTGCGCTACTTCTTCTCGAGCCAGGTCGAGGGCGCCGACGGCGCCGGAACCTCCTCCACCGCCATCCGCGCCAAGATCAGGAAGCTCGTCAAGGACGAGGACCCGGAAGCCCCCTTGAGCGACGGGCGCATCGCGGAGCTGCTCTCCGCCGAGGGCATTCCGGTGGCGCGGCGCACGGTCGCCAAGTACCGCGAGGCGATGAGCATCGCGGCCTCGAACGAGCGGCGGCGGGCAGTGAAACAGATCTAGACAGGAGATCAATCATGCAGCTCAGCATCACCGGTCACCACGTCGAAGTCACCCCGTCGCTGCGGAGTTATGTTGAAAAGAAGCTCGAGCGCATCGGCCGACACTTCGATCAGGTGATCGATGTGCACTGCGTGTTGACCGTCGAGAAGCTGCGGCAGAAGGCCGAGGCGACGCTGCACGTGAGCGGCAACGACATCCACGCGGACGCCACCGAAGAGGACATGTACGCCGCGATCGACCTGCTCGCCGACAAGCTCGATCGCTGCATCAAGAAGCACAAGGAAAAGCGCACCGATCACCACGCCGTCGAGGGGCGCCGCGCGCTGCGTATGTGACGGGCGACGGCCGCACCGGCCGCCACCGGCCGCCACCGGCTAGGGACTTGCGGGCCCGCGGCCCGCTGGACGACCATTGAGCCGTGCGCATCATCATTCTCAGTGGCTTGTCCGGCTCGGGCAAGAGCGTCGCGCTGCACATGCTCGAGGACCTCGGCTTCTACTGCATCGACAACATCCCGGCGGCGCTGCTGAAGCCGTTCATCTCCTACACGGTCCGCAGGCCCGAGACCACCTACGAGCGCACCGCCGTGGGGCTGGACGCGCGCAATACCGCCGCCGAGGTGGCGAGCGTTCCCGAGCTGGTCGACGAGCTCAAGCGCAGCGGACTGCAGTGCGAGGTGATCTTCCTGATCGCCACGGAGGATGAGCTGCTGCGGCGCTTCGCCGAGACGCGCCGCAAGCACCCCATGAGCCGCAGCGACGTGGGGCTGCGCGAGGCGATGAGCATGGAGCGCGCGCTCCTCGAACCCGTCGCCTCGGTCGCGGACCTCCTGATCGACACCTCGCGCATCTCCGTGCATGCGTTGCGCGACATCATCCACAAGCGAATCGAGCAGCGCAGCGCCGGCCGGCTGTCGATCAGCTTCGTATCCTTCGGCTTCAAGCGCGGCATCCCGGGGGACGCCGACTTCGTGTTCGACGCCCGCGCGCTCCCCAACCCGTACTGGGAGCCGGGCCTGCGCAACCTCACCGGCCGCGACCAGGAGGTGATCCGCTTTCTCGAGAACCAAACGAACGTCGCGACGCTCGTGGCGGACATCGCGCGCTTCATGCGTGGCCGGATCCCGGAGTACCAGGCGAGCAACCGCGGCTACCTGACCGTCGCGGTAGGCTGCACCGGCGGACAGCATCGCTCGGTCTACATCGTCGACCGCCTGGCCGAGGAGTTCGCCGCCGAGTTCCGCAACGTCACCGCGCGCCACAGCGGTCTGCCGGACGCCAAGCTCTTCAAGCCGCGTCCGCGCAATGCCGCCGCCGCAGAAGCTCCCTGAAGGGCTGCGGTCGGGTCCTTAGTGCTGCCTCAGGTCGCCTGCGCGACCCCGGCGGCGGTCATGACCGTCGGCAGCTTCTCGCCACTCATGAAGGCGGTGATGCCGCCGCGCGCCTCCATGGCGTCGCGATAACCGAGCTCGATGAGCGCTCGAGTGTAGCCGGCCTCGAACATGAGGTAGCTCGCGAGCTGGTAGCTCGAGGTGTCGCGCCCGGCGATCACGCGCAGCAGAGCCCGCAGTCCCCGCGGCATCTCCCGCACGTGGCGGCCCGCGATCTCGCGCGGATCGACGCTCGGCGCCAGCATCAGCGTCTCGATGGTCCGCTCGCCGCGGGCGGCCTCGGGCGCGCTGTGCACCAGCGTGTTGATGCGCTCGAGTTGCTCGAGATCGGCGTAGATCTGGTCGGTGAACAGCGTGTCCAGCATGTAGCCGAAGATCTCGCCCGGGGTCGGCATCACCGACTGGTGGCGGTTGACGGTCACCCCCGCCGCGCGCCGTGCACGCACGCCGATGATCAGCAGCCGGTCGGCGCCGAGATGGATCGCCGGGCTCAAGGGGTGGAGCTGGCGCATCGCGCCGTCCCCGAAGTACTCCTCGCCGATCCGGATGGGCGGGAACAGCAGTGGAATCGCCGCACTCGCCATCACGTGATCGACGCCGAGCTGGGTGCGGCAGCCGACGCGCTGCACCCGCGCCCAGTCGGGGATGGAGTCGACGCCGTCGAAGAAGGCGACCGAGTGGCCGGTGCCGTAGCTGGTCGAGCACAACGCGAAAGCCCGCAGGTGCCCGCGCTCGATGCTGCGGCGGATGCCGGCGCAATCGACGTGCGTGCCGAGCAGCTCCCGGAGCGGGGTGTTGTCGAGCATCGACCTCGGCGGCGCCAGCACCAGCCCGCCGGACATCAGCGCCAGCACCCAGTGCGCGCCGGCGCGCAGCATGTGGCGGGAATCGACGTGAAACACCTGACTCGAGCGGAAGTTGGCCCACACCCGCTCGAGCCCCGCGACCGCCCGCCGCCACTGATGCGCCTCGGCGGCCAGCACCCCGGCCGCCACCCCGCCGGCCGAAGTGCCGACGATGATCTGGAAGGGATTGCGCGAGCGCGGCCAGAGCTCCGCGAGCGCGAGCAGCACCCCCACCTGGTACGCCGAGCGCGCACCGCCCCCCGTCAGCACCAGCCCGAGGGTCGGCCGGGAGCCGGGTCGGAGCGCAGTCTCGGCGAGGCTATCCATGTGAGTCTATCCGCCGGCCATTATGAAACCTGCGGCGCCGCATCCTGTGTGATGAAAGTCGCGCGCCGGTGCGCGCACAACCCCAACACTGCTCAAAAGCGCTGGAGCGAGCCCAAGTCTAACCGTGAACGGCTGAACGGTTGCAAAACGTGGAAGCCACGAACGAAACGTGACCCAACCCCGTCTCACTTCGGCGTCAGGGTCAGCGCGTGCTCGGCCGGCCCCGGCAGAAACGGCAGCGGCTCGCCCCGCGCCCACTCGATGAACCCCGCACGGTAATAGGGCGAGAGCGGATGACCGCTCTGCCCGCCGGGCAGGTGCAGGTAGCCCTCGCTCTCGTGGCCCGGCGAGACGGCGAAGCGCTCCGAGGCGCCGGTCGCGCCGTCCTGCACGCGCGGCATGTCATGGTCGCCCGGCAGCTCGAGCGTTGGCATATCGAGGAAGGACGCGAGCCACGGCAGCGCTGCCGACAGCGGATGGCGGATGCGCACCACGTTGCGCGCGCCCCAGGTGCAATAGGCGAGCTCGGGACAGCGCTCGCCGAGATCGGCGAGCGTGACGTCCACCTGCGCGCGCAGGAACGCGGGCCAGTCGGGATAGGCGCGGGCGAGGAAGTGCAACGGCTGCGTGCCGATCAGCTGCCACAAGGGACCCTCGAACTGCGCCGGCGGGGCGCTGCCCTCCTCCGCCGGCAGGCGCAGTCCCGCGAGAATCATGTTCCATACGGCCTGCTGGGTGCGGTCGTGATAGGCGCGCACCAGGCGGTAGCCGACCGAGTCGACCCCGGCGCGGGCATCCCAGTCCTCGACCAGCCGCCGGAATTCGGCACGGCCCGGGTGCTCGAGCACGGTCTCGGGATCGAGCACGCCCAGCAGGAGGGTGCGCCAGCGGCTGAGGAACAGCGCGCGGTCATCGAGCTGAATGCCGAGCATGTCCGCGGGCGTCATGTTGCTGTGCAGCGCGATGAGGTCGTCGCGGATCTGCGAGGCGCGCGCG
>Ga0209153_1000833_pt1 | contig 12220 bp, 4 predicted proteins | sample GraSoiAngelo_120_FD_185877 | JGI IMG/M metagenome (GOLD analysis project Ga0209153, IMG submission 185877) | Grasslands soil microbial communities from the Angelo Coastal Reserve, California, USA - 14_0919_09_20cm (SPAdes) (version 2) | ecosystem: Environmental > Terrestrial > Soil > Grasslands ...
CGCTTCCAACAATATCCTGATCGGCAATGGCGGGAGCAACAGCCTCGCAGGCGGAGCGGGCAACGACACCATCGACGGCGCTGGCGGAGCGGATTCCATGGTCGGCGGGCTGGGCGACGACATCTTCGTCATCGACAATGTCGGCGACATCGTTTCGGAAGCTTCCGGCGAAGGCTTCGATACCGTGCGCAGCTCGGTCACCACGAGCCTCACCGCCGACGTCGAGAACCTGGTTCTGACAGGAACGCGGGCGATCGACGGAACCGGAAATATCCTCGCCAACGCCATCACCGGCAACTCCGCGGCCAACGTGCTGAACGGCGGCGGCGGGGCCGACACGCTGCAGGGCGGCGGCGGAGACGACACCTATGTGGTCGACCTTGCAAGCGACATCGTCGTCGAGGCGGCCTCCGCCGGCACCGACACGATCCAGAGTTCGGCAAGCTTCACGCTCGGAAGCAATGTCGAGCATCTCGTCCTCACGGGGAGCGGCAATATCGATGAGACGGGCAATGCGCTTGCAAACAACCTGACCGGGAATGCCGGCGCGAATCTGCTCGACGGGCTCGCCGGCGGCGACCTGATGACCGGCGGCGCCGGCAACGACATCTATGTGGTCGGGGAGGCGACCGACCAGGTCGTCGAAGCCGCCGCTTCCGGGGACGACACGGTTCGTTCCTCCATCAGCTATACCCTGACCGCGAACGTCGAGCGCCTTGTCCTGACCGGCCTCGACGCCAGCAGCGGTACAGGCAACATCCTCGACAATGTGATCACCGGCAACGATGCCGCCAATCTGCTGAGCGGCGGTGCCGGCAACGATCGCCTGATCGGCGGTCTGGGAGCGGACACGCTTTCGGGAGGTGCCGGGGACGATTTCTTCTCGCTCGACGATGTAGCCGACGTGGTGGTCGAGCTCGCAGGAGCAGGAACCGACACCGTCGAATCCTCCTTCACCTATGTTCTCGGGGAGAATCTGGAGAATTTGACGCTCACCGGATCCGCGGTGATCAACGCCACCGGCAACGCCGGGGCGAACGTCATCGTCGGCAATGGCGTGGCCAACGTCCTCGACGGCGGCGCCGGGGCGGACGCCATGGACGGAGGCGGTGGGAACGACACCTATATCGTCGACAATAACGGAGACACCGTGACGGAGGCCGCGTTCGGCGGGACCGACCTGGTCCAGAGCGCGGTGACCTTCACGCTCGGATCCGAGGTCGAGAACCTGACCCTGACCGGAGCAGGCGCGATCAACGGGACCGGCAATGCGCTTTCCAATCTCATCATAGGCAATGAGGCGGGCAACACGCTCTCGGGCGGAGGAGGCCGCGACCAGCTGTCCGGCAAGGGCGGCGACGACACCCTCCTCGGCGGCGACGGCGACGACGACCTGGAGGGCGGAGCCGGCGCGGACAGCATGGTCGGCGGCGCCGGGTCCGACCGCTATTACGTCGACAGCCTCGGGGACACCGTGACCGAGCTGGACGGCGGCGGTTTCGATACGGTGACCAGCAGCGTCAGCTTCGTCCTCGGCGCAAACCTGGAGAATCTCGTCCTTTCGGGAAACGCCGCAGTCATCGCCACCGGCAATGCCCTCGCCAACGTCATCAACGGCAACGCCGGGAACAACATAATCGATGGCGGCGCCGGGGCGGACAATCTGGGAGGGGGCGGCGGCAACGACACTTATTATGTCGACGATATCGGGGATGTCGTCTTCGACGATCAGGGCGTCGACTGGGTGTACAGCTCCGTCACCTTCACTTTGGCGGACGGCGTCGACCGGCTGACCCTGACCGGGACCGCGGCCGTGAACGGGACGGGCAACGCTGGCGTAAACCAGCTTTTCGGAAACTCGGCAGCGAACATATTGACTGCAGGGGCCGGCAACGATCTCCTGGATGGAGGCGCCGGGGCGGACCGGATGGTCGGGGGCCTCGGCGACGACACATATTTCGTAGACGATTCCTCCGACCTCGTCGTGGAAGCGGCGAACGAAGGCACGGACATCGTCCAGAGTTCCGCCACGTTCGTGCTCGGAGCGAACGTCGAGAATCTTACCCTTACCGGCACCGCCTCGGCGAACGGCACCGGCAATGTCCTCAACAACATCCTGATCGGCAACGCCGGCAACAACATCCTCGACGGCGGCGCAGGCTCCGATCAGATGATCGGCGGTCTCGGCGACGACACCTATGTGGTCGACGTGTTCACGGACGCAGTGACGGAAGCGGTCGACGGCGGAACGGATACGATCCGAAGCTCGATCAGCTGGACTCTGGGGACGACACTCGAGAACGTCACCTTGACCGGCACGCTCGACATCACCGCGACCGGCAATGCGGGATCGAACCGCCTTCTGGGCAATGATGGCAGCAACGCGCTGAACGGGCTTGGAGGCGCAGACTATCTCGAAGGTGGCAATGGCAACGACATCTACGTCGTCGACAATGCCGGCGACGTTCTCGTCGAGACGGCCGGCGGAGGCGCCGACTCGGTTCAGAGCTCGATCGATTTCCAGCTCGCGGCCAATTTCGAGAATTTGACGCTCACCGGCCCCGCCAAGGTCGGCATCGGCAATAGCGGCGCCAATGTCATCACCGGCAACGCCGAGGACAATCTGCTCGACGGCCGGGAGGGGGCGGACCAGCTGAGCGGCGGCGGCGGTAACGATACCTATGTCATCGACACAGCGGGCGAGGTCGTCACGGAATATTCGGGCTTCGGCGTAGATCTCGTCCTCAGCGCCGTCACCTATACGCTTGGCTCCGAGGTGGAGAACCTCACGCTGACCGGCACCGGAGCGATCGACGGGACCGGCAACGAGCTGGACAACCGGCTGATCGGCAATGATGCCGCCAATGCGCTTTGGGGTGGAATCGGCAACGACTATCTGGACGGCGGGGCCGGTGCCGACGCCCTTCGCGGAAATTCCGGCGACGACGTCTATGTGGTCGACAGTCTCTCCGACGCGATCTTCGAGGCCCTGAACGAAGGCTGGGACGAGGTCCGCTCCTCGGTAGATTATACGCTCTCGGCCTATCTCGAGGTCGTCCGGCTGACTGGCTCCGCCGCAGTCAATGCGACGGGCAACAATAGCGACGGGAACCAGCTCTACGGCAATTCGGGCGCCAACGTCCTCGATGGCCGGGCAGGTGGCGACTACATGGTGGGCGGCGGCGGCGATGACGTCTACATCGTGGATAATTCGGGCGACGGGGTCGTGGAGGCGGCCGGCGAAGGTACCGACGAGGTCCGAAGCTCGGTCGGCTTCGCCCTCGGTGCAAATGTCGAGAATCTGACGCTCACCGGCGCCGGTGGCATCAATGGAACCGGCAATTCGCTAGACAATATCATCAACGGCAATTCCGGCGCCAACCTTCTGAACGGGGGTGCCGGGGCCGACACCCTTCGAGGCGGAGCGGGGAACGACACCTACTTGGTCGAGTCGACCCTCGATATCGTCGAGGAACTTGCGGAGGAGGGGGTCGATACGGTCAACTCCTCGGTGAGCTTCGAGCTCGGCCTCGGGGTGGATAATCTCACCCTGACCGGAACAGGTGCAATCGACGGCACCGGCAATGGCCTCAACAACGTCATCACCGGCAACGCTTCCGCCAATGTGCTTATCGGTGGCGCCGGCGACGACACGCTCGACGGCGGAGCGGGCATCGACCGGATGGCCGGAGGGACCGGAAATGACAGCTACGTCGTCGGGGAAGCCGGCGACATCGTCACCGAGCTCGCCGGCGAGGGGATCGACACGGTCCGCAGCGCCGTCTCCTTCGTCCTTTCGCCTACGCTGGAAAATTTGATCCTGACCGGATCGCTTGCGGTCGACGGCACCGGCAACGATCTCGCCAACATGCTTTCAGGCAATGCCGGCAACAATGTGCTCGACGGCGGCGCGGGCGCGGACTCGATGACCGGTGGAGCAGGCAACGACACCTTTGTCGTCGACGACTCCGGCGACACCGTCAGCGAAGCGATCGCCGGAGGCATCGACCTCGTAAAGAGCTCGGTCGGCTTCGTCCTGGGCCTCGAGCTGGAGAACCTGACCCTGACCGGAACCGCTGCCGTCAGCGGCACCGGGAACGCCGTAGCCAATATCATCAGCGGCAATATGGGCGCCAACGTCCTGGACGGGGGCGCCGGAGCCGACACGCTCACGGGCGGCGCCGGCGACGACACCTATGTCGTCGACAGTGCGGCCGACATCGTCGTCGAACTTGCGGGAGAGGGCACGGATTCGGTTCAGAGCGGGGTAGCGTTCACCCTGTCCGACAATCTGGAGAACCTCACTCTCACCGGATTGAACGCGATCAGCGGCACCGGCAATGGCAGCGACAACCGCCTGATCGGCAACGGCGCGGCCAATGTCCTCGATGCCGGGGGCGGCAACGACTTCCTGGACGGTGGAGCAGGCGCCGACACGATGACCGGCGGGGGCGGCGACGACACCTATGTGGTCGACGTCGCGAGCGACGTCGTCACCGAGAGCGCGGGCGGCGGCCTCGACACTGTCATGAGCGCGGCCACCTCCTATACCCTGTCCTCCGACGTGGAACGGCTTGAACTTACCGGAACCGGCTCGAACAGCGGCACAGGAAACGCGCTCGATAACCGGATCGTCGGAAATTCAGGCTCGAACCAGCTCGACGGGAAGGAGGGCGCCGACGTCCTTATCGGGGGCCTCGGGAACGATTTCTACTGGGTCGACAATGCCTCGGACATGGTCGTCGAGGAGGAAAATGCCGGCACCGACACGGTCGTCTCGACGGTTACCTGGGTCCTCGGCGCCAATCTCGAGCGACTCAACCTTGCCGGCGTCCAGGCGATCAACGGCACCGGCAATGCTCTCAACAACATCATCAACGGCAATCTGGGGGCGAACATACTCGACGGCGGCGCTGGAAGCGACACGATGCAAGGAGCGGGCGGCGACGACACCTACATCGTCGACGTGTCGCAGGACATCGTGACGGAGGCCGCCGGAGGTGGACTGGACATCGTGTTCGCCTCTGCATCCTTCGTGCTCGGTTTCGAGGTCGACAACCTCACCTTGACCGGAAACGGCGACTTCAACGCGACAGGCAATGCTCTTGCGAACATCCTCATCGGAAACGGGGGCAATAACATCCTGAACGGCAACGCCGGCGCAGACCGCATGAGCGGGGGTATGGGGGACGACAGCTATACCGTCGACAATATCGGCGACGTGGTCACGGAGCTGGCGGGGGAGGGGACGGACACCGTCATCAGCCGGATCGACTATACGCTGGGCGCCAATCTGGAAAATCTGGTCCTCCAGGTCGGGACGACGGGCACCGGCAATGCGCTTTCGAACGTCATCACCGGCAACGCCTCGAACAACAGCCTGAGCGGCGGCGCGGGGGACGATCGCCTCGACGGCCAGGAGGGGGCGGACTCGATGGTGGGCGGTGCCGGAGACGATGTCTTCATCGTCGACAATCTCGGCGATACCGCCAGCGAGGCTGCAGGCGGCGGGACCGACTCGGTCGTGTCGTCGGTATCGTTCACGCTCGGCGCGAATGTGGAGAACCTGACCTTGACCGGCCTGGGCGCCATCGGCGGGACCGGCAACATCCTCAGCAACGTGATCATCGGGAATTCGGGAGCCAACACCCTCATCGGCGGTGAGGGAGACGACGATCTGGACGGCCAGGGTGGCTCCGACCGGCTCGACGGGGGAGCGGGCAACGACATTTATCATGTCGACACCCTCGGCGATCAGGTGGTCGAGGTCGCGGGCGGAGGTGCCGATCTCGTCTATTCCTCGCTGACGTTCGTCCTTGCGGAGGAGCTCGAGAATCTGACATTGATCGGCTCCTCCGCGCTGGACGGAACCGGCAATTCGGCAGTCAATGTGATAGTCGGAAATGACGGCTCGAACCGTCTCGACGGGCGTAGCGGGGCGGACCGGCTGGCCGGGGGCGGCGGTGACGACGTCTACGTCGTCGATTCGACGGGGGACATCGTCGAGGAGCAGTCCGGCAAGGGCAATGACCGGGTCGAGAGCAGCGTCAGCTTCGCCCTTCCCGATCAGGTCGAAGATCTGACCCTCACCGGCAGCGCCTCGATCGACGGCACCGGCACCTCGGCAAACAACATCCTTCTTGGTAACTCTGGCGCGAACAGGCTCGACGGGAACGGCGGCACCGATACCCTTGCCGGCGGAGCCGGGGACGACGTCTATGTGGTGAATGGCGACGATGTCATCATCGAAGCGGCCGGCGGTGGAATCGACACCGTCGTCTCTTCGGTCACATTCCAGCTTGCTCCTGAGCTGGAGAACCTCGTTCTCAGCGGCGCTTCGGCGGCCGCGGGCACCGGAAACGACGCTGATAACCTCATTACCGGCAACTCCGCCGCCAACGCTCTGAACGGTGGAGCGGGAAGCGACGTGCTCGACGGAGCGGGCGGCGCCGACACGATGACGGGCGGCTCCGGCAACGACCGGTTCATCGTGGACAATGTAGGCGACAAGGTCGTGGAAGTACTCGGCGAGGGATCCGACGAGGTGCGCAGCTCTGTCAGCTACGTCCTCGGGGCCAATGTCGAGAATCTGGTTCTGACGGGAGGAGCCAACATCAGCGCCACCGGCAATGGTGTAGACAATGTCCTGTCGGGCAATTCCGGCAACAATGTCCTGGACGGGCTTGGCGGCGCCGACGCGATGGCCGGCGGGCTCGGCAATGACGCCTATTATGTCGATTCCGTCGGCGACACCGTGACGGAAGATGCCAATGCGGGGACCGACACCATCGTTACGAACCTGGCTTACATTCTGGGCGCCAATCTTGAAGGGCTGACGCTGACGGGATCCGCCAACCTCAGCGGCACCGGCAACGAACTTGCCAACGCGCTGACCGGCAACACCGGCAACAACATCCTGAACGGCATGGGCGGCGCGGACGTGATGGCGGGAGGCGCGGGCGACGACACCTACATCGTCGATCACAGCGGCGACAAAGCCAATGAGGTTGCCGGCGGCGGCAGCGACATCGTGCTCGCCTCGGTCAGCTATACTTTGGGCGCGGAAGTGGAGCGCCTCACCCTGACCGGCACCGGCAACATCACCGGCGTCGGTAACGCGCTGAACAACGTGCTCGTCGGCAATTCGGGGAACAACACGCTGTCCGGTGGCCTCGGCGCCGACACCATGACCGGCGGCCTCGGCAACGACATCTACATTGTCGACGATGCCGGTGACGTCGTCACCGAAGGCGCGAGCGGCGGCACGGATACGGTGCAGACGGCGCTCGGCTACACGCTCGGTGCGAACCTCGAGAACCTCACTCTGACCGGCACGGCTGCCGTGAACGGCACCGGCAATGCCCTCGACAATTTCATCATCGGCAACTCGGCCGCAAACGTGCTGACCGGCAATGCCGGCAACGACACCCTCAATGGCGGTCTCGGTGCGGACACTATGGCGGGCGGGATCGGCAACGACACCTATGTCGTCGACGAAGCCGGCGACGTGGTCACCGAAGCTTCCGGAGCAGGCACGGACACCGTCCAGTCGGCGATCAGCTATACGCTGGGCGCCAATCTGGAGGTTCTGACCCTCACCGGCGTTGCCAACATCAACGGCACCGGCAATGCGCTGGCCAACGTCCTCAACGGCAATGCGGGGGCGAACACCCTGGATGGCGGCGCGGGTGCGGACTCGATGTTCGGCGGAAACGGCGACGACATCTACATCGTCTCCGACCTCGGCGATCGTGCGACCGAAGTAAGCGCCGCGGGCGGGTTCGATACGGTGATGAGCGCCATCTCCTTCTACATGACGTCCAACATCGAGAAGATCGTTCTCACCGGCACCGCGGCCACCACTGCCGTCGGCAATGCCAGCGACAACCTCATGATCGGCAACTCGGGCAACAACACCTTCGTCGGCGGCGGCGGCAACGACACCATGACGGGGGGCCTCGGCAACGACGTCTATTATGTGGACCAGGTGGGCGACGTGGTGAACGAGAATGCCGGTGAAGGCACCGACACCGTCATCGCCTCCTTGAGCTACACCCTCGGCGCCACGCTGGAGAATCTGACGCTGACCGGCGCTGCCGCGCTCAGCGGCACCGGCAATGATCTGAACAACATCATCACCGGCAACTCGGGCGCCAACACGCTGAACGGCGGCATCGGCAACGATACGCTGATCGGCGGGGTCGGCAACGACACGCTGATCGGCGGAGTCGGCAACGACACGTACGTCATCGACGGCGGCGACACTTTGGTCGAGGCTGCCGGCGAGGGCATCGATACCGTCCAGTCGGCGATCAGCTATACTTTGCTCACCAATTTCGAGGTGCTGACCCTGACCGGCACCGCGAACGTCAACGGCACCGGCAACAGTGCCGACAACAGCCTGAACGGCAATAGCGGCAACAACATTCTCGACGGCGGTGCCGGCGCGGACGGCATGTTCGGAGGCTTGGGCAACGACACCTACATCGTCGACAACGTTGCCGACAAAGCGGTGGAGACCAGCGCCGTCGGCGGCACCGACGAAGTGAAGAGCTCGGTGACCTTCGTCCTCGGCGGCAATGTCGAGAATTTGACGCTGACCGGCTCCGCGGCCGTGAATGGGTTCGGCAACACCCTCGATAACGTCATCACCGGCAACTCCGCCAACAACAGCCTGGCCGGTGGCGGGGGTGCGGACACGTTGGACGGCAAGGGCGGGATCGACAGCTTCCTCTACACCAACACGTCGGACTCCACGTCGGCGGCGATGGATCACATCCTCGGCTTCACCGCCGGCGAGAAGATCGACCTGTCGGGCATCGACGCGAGCACGACTGCCGCAGGCAACAACGCTTTCTCTTTCGTCGGAGCGGCCGCTTTCAGCCACACGGCGGGTGAACTTCGCGCCTACCAGTCCGGTTCGGAATGGTTCGTCGAGGCGGATACCGACGGTGACGGGGCTGCCAACCTAATCATTTCGGTAGCGTCCGACCACGCATTGCTGGTCGGGGACTTCGTCGTCTGATGCACTTGAAGCGGAGAGACGCGCAGCCGGATCGCTGGGTAAGCCTCCTTGAGTGACCTTCCTTGCGGCCGATTTCACGCTCCAAGCCGGGGGAGGCGTTGTTCAGCGAGCCCCCAGCCCTTCAGTCTACGCGATCGCGTCCTCAGTAATGATGCGTCGCTGACGCTGTAACGCCGCGGATTGTCCAGTTCCGCAAGCTCGTCCCAGTCGACCGGCGCCGCGACCGGCGTCCCCGGCCGGGCCCGGAGCGAATAGGGCATGATCGCAGTGTGCGTGCGCTGGTTGCGCAGATAATCGAGGAAGATCCGGCCACGGCGCTTGGCGATCGGAAGGGCGATCGTGAACTTCTCGGGCGCTGCCTCGGCGAGCGCGGCGCAGAAGTCGCGCGCGAACTCCCGTACTTGCGGCCACGCCTCCTCCGGCTCGAACGGGACCACGACATGGACGCCCTTGCCGCCGGTGAGGAGGGGGAAGCTTTGGAGGCCGATCGCCTCGAGCGAGCGCCGCATCTGGAAGGTAGCGTCCCTGACCTCCTCGAACCCGACACCCTCTCCGGGATCGAGGTCGAGGGCGATTCGGTCCGGCCGTTCATGGTCCGGCAGGCGGGACCCCCAGCCGTGGAACTCGACGGCATCGGCCTCGACGCAGGCGAGCAGCCCCTCGCCGGTGTCGATATAGAGATAGTCCTCGGTCCTGCCGTTCTTCTGGAGGATCGGCACCTTGTGGATCGGTTCGTCGAAGCTGCGCTCGGTCTCGGGGTGGGTTCGGTTGCGCTGGTAGAAGCAGTGGCGGCCGTGGCAGCGGAACAGGTTGAGCGGCCGGCGTTCCAGGAACGGCAGCATCAGCGGCGCAAGCGCGGTGTAATAAGCTAGGAGTTCTCCGCGGCCAGGGACCGCGCCGGGTTCGACGTGATAGGCAGGCTCCTTCGACCGGCCGGCCGGCCGCGCTTTGGACGGCTTGGGCGTCGCGGGGGCGGGCAGGTTGGAGATCGACTTGACGGTCGCATGGCGGAGCATCTCCTCGCCGCGCAGATGCCGCACCATCACCCGCATCTCCGGCTTCAGCCAGCTCGTGTTCGGGCGCGGCTCCATGTGGAGCGCCGGCCTTTCGGTCTTGAGGCGCTCGTTCGCTCGCCAGAATTTCTCGCGTTCCTCCTCGGCGAAGGTCACCATGGCTGCCCCGGCATATTCGAGCCTGTGGTCTTCCGTTTCACGGGCGAGGAGCGCCACGGGGGCAAGGTCCCCGGTGGCGGTGCCGATAACGACGAACTCGCTGGTGGCGAAGCTCTTCGTCTTGAGCCATGCCTTCGAACGGCCGCTCCGGTAGCGGCTGCCGAGCTTCTTCGAGACGATGCCTTCAAGGCCCATGCCCTCCGCGGCTTCGAAGAATTGTGGGCCGCCGCCGACCACATGGTCGCTGAACTGGAGGCAGCGTCCGCTCTCGTTTTCTCCGAGCAATTCGCGCAGCCTTTCGCGGCGGTGCTCAACGCCTTGGCGACGAAGGTCGCGGCCATCGAGATGGAGGAGGTCGAACGCGATGAAGACGAGACCTTGCGGGTTCTTTCGGCCGAGCTCGCGGCGCAGGGCGTGGAAGTCGGGTTGGCCGCTCGGCCCCTGGACGATGACTTCGCCGTCGAGGATGGCGCTCCCGCAGTCGAGCGCACGGGCCTGGTCGAGGATGGTTCGATAAAGGCGGCTCCAGTCCAGGCCCGTGCGGGTCAGGGCACGTATCCCGTCGCGATCGACGATCAGCTGGGTGCGGTAGCCGTCATATTTGAGCTCGTGCAGCCAGTCGTCGCCTTCGGGGGCTTCTTCGGCGAGGGTCGGGGCCATCGGCTCGACGAATGACAGCCGATCCTCAGAGGCATGCTGCAGCGAGTGGCTGTGCGGCTCCTCGTGCAGCAGGACGTCCCCCAGTTCTCGCCTGTCGACGAGGTCGCCGCATTGCGGGCAATGATAGAAGTGCTGGTGCTCCTGGGGCAGGTCGGGCGCGGTGACCGGCAGGGCGTTCAGCATGCCTCGGCTGGCCCGTGCCGGGCGCTGCCTGGCGCTGCTTTTCACAGGCTCATCCAGAGGATGGCGCCGGAGCTGCCCACCATCGCTGCCCCGACGACACCGCTAAGCAGGCTGCAGAGGATGAAGGCGAGCCGGTCCACCCGCTTCACAAAACGGATGCGGTAGGGAAAAACGAGGATTGCTGCGGCGAGCGCGACGCCGCCTATTCCAAAGATCGCAAGCAGCAGGGGCATATTTGCGGTTCTGCTCTAGCGGCCGCCCTTCAGCTTCTGAGCGGCGGCGTTTAGCTTCTCCCGGTCGTTGCCGACCCTGTCGATAAGGTCCCGAGCCTGTTCGGCGGTGATGCCGTGCTTTCGGGCAAAATAGCTGACCTCATAGCCTTCTCCGGCCGCGACCCGGCGCCTGTCCGACCCGCCGCGCTTGCTCTTGTCGTCCGGCATCTTCCACTCCTTCTGTCAGACGGATCGAACGCGATAGGGGAGGGGGCGTTCCGGCTATTGAGATGTCGCGGGTAGTTGATCACGCCTCACGGGCTGTGGGTGGACTCGTCTAAAGCGCGGCGGAAATACGATACGACGATTGATGGGCCGGGATCAAAGAATGTGCATCATCGCATGCCCCGGCCGGGCCTTGAGGGAATGTGCCGCTTCGTCGAGCAGGTCGACTATAGCGACGGTTGCCAGAATTCGCCTGTGCTCCGGGCCTCGATCGAGGCTCTCCACGCCAGCGTCGCCGTAGTGGACGCGGACGGCGGCATCGTCGCGGTCAACGAAAGATGGCGGGGCTTCGGTGCCGCGAGGAATGCCGAATCCGACTATGTCGGTATGAATTATCTCGCGGTGTGTGCCGCGGCCTATTCGCGCGGCGATACGTCCGCTCTTCGGGTTCAAACCGGGCTGCGCCGTCTTCTCGAAGGGGAAAGCGACAGCTTCGGCCTCGTCTATCATTGCTCGGAGAACTCGTTCCGGATGCGCGCACTGCCGCTCGGAATGCCGCTCCCGGGCTTCATCGTCGCGCATGAGGACATTACCGACCTGCTCAAGGCAAGGCGCGAGCGCCGGCGGATCGCCCGCGATCTGCGTCAGGTCAGAGACGGTCATGCCGCTCAGCTCCAACACGCGCATGAGGAATTGGCGTAGCGTCTGACGGGCATTTCCCTGGCGCTGGCCGCAGCCGAAAG
>Ga0209153_1000834_pt1 | contig 12211 bp, 15 predicted proteins | sample GraSoiAngelo_120_FD_185877 | JGI IMG/M metagenome (GOLD analysis project Ga0209153, IMG submission 185877) | Grasslands soil microbial communities from the Angelo Coastal Reserve, California, USA - 14_0919_09_20cm (SPAdes) (version 2) | ecosystem: Environmental > Terrestrial > Soil > Grasslands ...
TCACTGCGATCCGCACGTAGGCGTCGATGACCAGGCCCTTGTCCAGGATCAGGTCGATGACGTCCGCCAGCCCGCTCGGGCTGGGCGCCCGCTGGAGGTAGTTGCTGGCAGTTCCTTGGGTTGCGATAGCCATGGCTCTCCTTAGGTCGAAGCCGACTTCTGGAGCGCCTTCTGACGCTGGTGTCGGCGTTGTTGCCGTTGCTTGCGCTCCTCTTCGCGCTTTGCCTCGGGCTCAGCCGTCGAAGCGCCGTCCTCTGGCTCGGCCGTACCGCTCTTTTCGGTCGAAGGTCGAGCCGCGTGCGGCTGGTTCGGTGCTGCGTCCCCCAACCGTTCAGCAAGCTCGGCGAGCAGCCGCGCGGGCGACCCGCTCAGACGGTCCGCGACTTTCCCGAGCGCTTGCTTGGCGATTGCCTTGCCGCCGCCCTTCTCGCGCACCTTCGGAAGCACGTCCTGCTGCCAGATCTCGGTTGTCTTGCGGGTCAGATACGACGTACCCGCCGTTGCAGCGGCCGCCAGCACTGGGGTGAGCGCCTTCTTGGCGGCCGCGCTCGACAGTTCCTTGAAAAAGCTGCTCCCGCCGGCTTCCTCAGCAACGGTCGAAGGCTCTTTGGCCATGGGTCATCCCTCGTCTCCGGTGTCATCGCTCTTGTTGTCTCCGCCCACGCGCGAGGCAAGCTCCCGCGCCGCCACCGCCGCCGCTCCCACCGCTGCGGCAGCGGCCGCCCCCTTGGCGGCCGTCCGCAGGCCGGAGCTGTCGGGCGTGATCTTGTCCTCGGCTCCCTCGATCGCGCCCTCGGTCGCCTTCTCGGCTCCTTTCTCGGTGAGCTCCGGCAGGCCGGCGAGCTCCGTCTGTGTCAGGTCGAGCCGATTGACCGCCTCGGCGAAGCGCAGATAGGTGTCGACGCTCGCGATCACGATGCGTGCGTCGATCGTGATCAACTCGATCCCGATCACTGCGATCCGCACGTAGGCGTCGATGACCAGGCCCTTGTCCAGGATCAGGTCGATGACGTCCGCCAGCCCGCTCGGGCTGGGCGCCCGCTGGAGGTAGTTGCTGGCAGTTCCTTGGGTTGCGATCGCCACGATCAGCCCTCCGTCCTTTCCTGACGCCGTCGGATCTCATTCACGAGTCCCGCCGGCGCGACCAGCCCGCCGAAGACGGAAAGGGTGCGGCTCTTACCGAGTATCCGGGCTGCTGCGACGGCGGCGGCCATTGTCAGCTCGAGGCGAGCGCCTCACGTCGCTCGTGGCGCCGATTCTCACGCTCCTGCCGTTCGGAGTCGCGGTCCCGATTCTCGTCCTCGGAACTCAGCTTCTTTTCGTCCCCTGACTCGCCCCGACCCTGGGCGGCGTCCTTCCCGCTTTCGTCGTCGCCCTCGCGATGCTGCTCCATCTCTTCGGGCTGGGCGCGGTACTCGAGCCCCTTCGCGTCGCCGAACTCGACATACGCCTTGAACCGAGCGAGATCCGCCTCGACGGCGCGCTTCACGAAGCGCATTCCTGAGGCCATCTTCTCGATCATCCCGGAGGGCACAAAGTCGACGGTGACCAGCACCCGGGTCAGGTTCTTGTCGAGCCTGTGGAAGCTGATCACGCCCGAGTGCTGCGTACCGCTGACGGACTTCCAGGCGATCCGGTCGTTCTGCCTCTTGTCGGTGATCTCACCGTCCCACTCGCGCGTGCTGAACCAGATCTTCTCGCGCCAATGGATCTTGTTGTCTTCCTCCTGATCGACGTCGAGAACGCGGTGCATGAACTTCGGAAATTCCTCGAACTGTGTCCAGGTCTTGTACGCCTTCTCAACCGGAACCGCGACGTCGGTCCAGCGTTGGATCGGCAAGCGCCGTGTCTTGCCGCCGCTCTGACCGCCTCCGTCACCTCCGCCGCCGAGCAGCTTCGAGGCGGCCTTGCCGGCGATCGAGGCGAACTGCTGCTTCGCCCCTTCAGCCCCTTTGCGGCCGAGCTTCTCGGCTTCGTCGCCCGCCTCGCCTCCGAGCATCTTCATCAAGTCTGGGCCTTTTTTCGCGGCCAGCCCAGCCGCCGCCGCGGCAGCCGCGGTCGCGGCAGCCGGAAGCAGGATTTCCTTGCTTGTCAGCGCCGCCAGACGGGACCGGCCGCCATCGTCGGTCCCATTCTGCGATTCGTCCTGATCGACAATTTCCCGTGCCTTTTCATCGGCCATCGTGCGTCGGCCTCCTTTTTGTTCGCTGACGGCTGGGTTGCCGACAGGCTGCATCCGTAAACGTCGTCAGAACCCACCGCAGCGCCCGAGAGCGGGCAAGAAGGGAAGCTGACCGGCGGCGACCATCAAGTTGGCTCGGCTGCCGGTCAGGACGTTCCCGGTCACGCGCGTGTTTTCGAGCGAGGTGAGGCGGCGGCGGGCCCCGGAGCCCGCCGCCGCTCGTCGGATCAGCCGCAGGTGTTCTTGCCGGCGACGACGTTCGGGCCGTCCAGTGGCTCCGGACTGCCCACTGCGGGCGAGTTCGCCTCGCAGATCGCGTTGCCGCCCTCGCCGTCGTAACCGCCGCGTACCTCGCCGCCGTCTTCCTCTGCGCGGACGCCGCGCGGCTGGGCAAACCGGCGCTCGAGCGGAAGTTCCGCAATCGCGGGCTCGCGGCCGGTCTCGTCAGCGGGGCGATCGCGCCCGCGGGTGTGGCCGTGCTCCACTCCGACGCGCAGCCGCTCTACCACCATCTCGTCGAGGGCAGGGGGCCGATCGGCCTGATCGCGTCGATCGTTGCCGGCTGCGCGACGCTCGCGCTCGTCTGGTGGAAGCGCTACGGAGGCATCCCGCTACACCGCGGCGCTCGCCGTCGCCGCGATCATCGCCGGCTGGGCACTTGCGCAATCGCCGGTGTTCCTCGAGGGACTGACAGTTCGAGACGCGGCCGCAGGCCGAGACACGCTCGTGGCTGTGACTGTCTCCGTGCTCGCGGGAGCGGTGATCCTCTTCCCTCGCTCGCGCTGCTCTTCCGACTCGTGCTCGGCGGAGACCTCGGCCGTCGCGAGAGCGTGCCCGAGCGGCCCGCCCAGGCGCGGACTCTGCTGACCGTCCTCGCACAAGGGCTGTTGCCGCGGCTCGCGATCGCTTGCTTCGTGGCCGGGATCGGATTCCTCACCGTCGCCGACGCAGCTTGGGCGCATACGCTCGGCGTCTTCTGCCTCTTCGCCTTCATCGTCGCCGCGTTTCCGGCCACTCTCCCACCCGAGCTTCTGCCAGCCTCGATCAAGAACCGCAGCCGAGATCAAGGATGAGCGTGCTCGCCTGTTAGGAAGACGATTGTCCCCACTACGATGACGAGCGGCGTCCATGCATAACAGAGGAACCGGCCGCACCTGGGTGAGTCGGATCGCAAGCGAAAGGAGACGAGATGAAGATTGTTGTCATCGGCGGAACCGGCCTAATCGGGTCGAAGCTCGTCGAGAAACTGCGCGAGGCCAGCCACGATCCGCTCGCGGCGTCACCCGACACGGGCGTCAACACCATCACCGGCGAGGGGCTGGCCGAGGCGCTCGAGGGTGCCCAGGTCGTCGTCGACGTCTCGAACGCGCCAGTGTGGGACGACGCAGCAGTCATGGACTTCTTCCAGACCTCGGCGCGGAACATCCTGGCCGCGGAAGCCGCCGCCGGCGTAAAGCACCATGTCACGCTGTCGATCGTCGGCGCGGACCGACTCCCCGAAAGCGGCTATCTCCGTGCGAAGGTCGCGCAGGAGGAGTCGGTGAAGGCTGGGCCCGTGCCTTTCACGATGCTCCGCGCGACGCAGTTCTTTGAGTTCATCGGCGGCATCGCTGACTCGAGCACCGACGGGGACACCGTCCGCCTGGCGCCCGTGTTCGTCCAGCCGGAGTCGGCCGACGACGTGGCGGCCGCACTGGCCGAGGTCGCGGTGAGCGAACCGGTGAATGGGATCGTTGAGCTCGCCGGTCCCGAGCAATTTCGGCTCGACGAGCTCGCCCGGCGCGTTCTCAGCGCCAAGCACGACCCGCGTCCTGTGACGGCCGATGTCCACGCCCGCTACTTCGGCACAGAGCTCGAGGACCACTCCCTCACCCCGGTGGGCAACGCACGCATCGCCCCGACCCGCTTTGAGGACTGGCTCAGCCAGTCCATGTCCCGGTAAGCCCGCCTTTGTAAGGACGTCGTCGCCGCGCAGTGACCGCTTAGGCGAATCGCTTGACGAAGTCGAGCGCCGTCTGGGCGACCTCGCGCCAGCCGTGGTCGATCGTGAGGGCGTGGCCTCGGTTTGGCATCTTCACGATCTCCGTCACGGCGGGGTTCCGTTTCTGCCGCTTGTAGGCGGCGTTCGCGACCGCCCACGGCACCGTGTGATCCTTCTCGCCCTCGATGATCAGCAGGGGACCGCGGTCTGGGTTCTTCGTGTTCACCTTCGCCTCGGTCCGCGGGTTAGGTTCGCGTTGCCCATCTGCATGAGTGCAATCCCGGAGGCGGCGACGTGGAACGTGTCGTCCTTCGCCTCCCTTTCGTCCAGCGCGTTAGCCCAGCCGTACTTGAATTGGTCGAACCTGAGCGTGATCGCGCGGCCGCGCGTGAGCGGGTTGGCCAGCAACGGGCCCGCCACCCTGAGTTCGGAGGCCGGCAGAGGCAGAACGCCGCGGAAGGGCCCGGGGTCGATTGCCACCGTGGCCGCTGAGAGGCCCCGGCCCGCGAGCATCTGCGCCGCCAGGCCCCCGGTCGAGTGCCCATCACCGCTGGTTTCTTGTCCAAGGCATTGATGATCTCGGTGGTGTGATCGGAGATCTGCTTCAAGGTCTTCTTGGCAAGGACATCCGGGTTCGCCCGGGCCGCTTCAACCGTTTGCGGATCGTCTGGCCAGTCAGGCGTCAGCGGCGCATAGCCGGCCTGCTTGAAGAAGTCCGCCCAACTGGCCCAGCTGCTCGGCAGCACCCAGAGTCCGTGGATGAAGACGACCGGGGTATTGCCGGACGCGTTTGCCGCCTCGATCTCCCGCTTTTCCCGCTCGGAAATTGCCGCCATCACGAACTCCCTCCGGTCGGGTGAAAAGTCAAGCCAACCCTCTCGAACAGAATGACCGCCGGAGGGCGTAGTTCCTCGTCAGCCCGTTGCAGCCCGACCAACAGGGCACGCCACCAGTGAGGAGCCGGAGAGGAGAGAGGAGGAGAGGAGAGGAGAGAGGAGGAGAGGAGGAGGGCGAGTTCCAAAAAGCTCAACGAGTTCCAAAAAAGGCTACGGAGGCGCGTTAGCAAGCCCTCAACGACGCACTCTCGCGGTGGAGAGGTTCGGACTATGTCGGCTGCTCAGCGGCTCAGACCCAGCTCGAGTAGCAGCGGTGATGATGCGGTCTCGCCGCGGACAGATTGCGACGGAGCCGTCTCACGGGCGTCGGACTTATGGACAGACGTTGCGGTAGCTCCGCCCGCCCAGGAACTCGGTCCACTCAGCATGAGTGAGGTTGCGGCGGGCGACGCTGCACGCCTTCGCCTTCCACGCGGCGGGATCAACGTTCCAGAGGATCCCGGTCCCTGAGCTGAAGACGCCGAGGACGTGCTTCCCGTCCGGGAAGAAACTGACGGAGCCGCTGGTGGTCGAGCCGGGTAGCGGCGCGCCGATCAGTTTTCGTGTCACGACGTCCCAGAGGCGGAGCTTTCCGTCTTCGCTCGCGGTCACGAGCCTTCCGTGTTGATCGAAGTCGAGCGAGTTCACCGCTCCGCCGTGTCCCACGAGCGGTTCGCCGACGCGCCGCCCGCTGACGGCGTCCCAGAGGACGACTGCGCCCGAGCTGTCGCCGACGGCGACGAGCTTTCCGTTCGGCGAGAACCGAACCGCGAAGGCGGCGACCGCGCCCGGCAGGTCGCGCACGCGGCTTCGCCGGGCGACGTTCCAGAGGGTCGTCCTCCCCGTCAGGCTTGCCGAAGCGAGCAGTTTGCCGTCCGGGCTGAAGTCGATGTCGACCGTGCTTCCGGCGCCGATCAGCTTCGCTGTCTCCTTCCCCGTCCGAAGGTCGTAGAGAGCGTCGATTCCGTCGGCGCGCCCGATCGCCAGCGTGCGACCATCCGGACTGAACGCGACCCCGTCCGCACCGTGGTCTCCGACGGACACGATCCTGACGATCTTCCTCGTACTGACGTTCCAGAGGACAGCGTTCAGGCTGCCGACGGCCGCGACTAGGTTCCCGGCCCGGCTGAAGGCGAGCCCGCTCACGTCCCCGACGGGGCCGCGCAGTGGGACGGCGAGACGGCTCAGCGTTCCGGAACGCCAGAGAGTGACACGGTTCGGCCCGGGTGACAGGGCGAAGAGCGAACCGTCCGCGCTCACGTCCGACCAGGTCGAGACACCGCCGGTGCGGGAGGTGTATCGAAACGGCTGTCCCAGCCGGCGCGCTCCATCCAGATCCCAGGCAATGACGCTGCCGTCGTAGCTGGCCGTGTAGAGAGTTCGCCCGTCGGGGCTGAAGACCGCTTCCCGCACGGCCGCGGAGTGGCCTTCGAGGGTCTCGCGCAACGCTCCAGAGCGAACGCTCCAGGCGGAGACGGTGCCGTCGTCGGCTGCGGTTGCGAGCGTCATGCCGTCGGGGCTGAAGCTGGCGGCTTCGATGTTTTCGCTCGCCCGCCCGGACAGCGTGCTCGTTCCACCGGTCTTCAGGTCGAGAAGTGTGACGCTGCCGTCGGGGTGACCGAACGCCGCCTCATCCTCGGTCGGCGAAAGCGCCGCAGCACCGCCGAGCCCGATCGTCTTCACGGGCCTCAGGGTGCCTGCATCGAGGAGGAGCGAAGCTCCGGCGCCTTTGGTGACGAGAAGGAAGCGGCCGTCACTCGTATAGCCGGCAAGCCGCCCGGCCGCAATCGGCCCGGAGGTCGCGCGCTTGCGGCCAGTCCGTGCGTCACGCAGGACGACCACCTCGTCGGGTGGACTCACCATCCCGGTCACGGGCTCGCCGGCCGCGACCGTGCTCCCGTCAGGGGAAAACGCGACATCCGCAGTGTGGATAGATGAATCGATCGCCGCGTGCCGCGTCCGATCGGAGCGGGTGTCGACGAGGTCGAGCGTCGCCTGATGCCCAGTCGTGCTCCCGATCGCGAGCGTCTTGCCGTCGGAACTGAAGGCGAGCGCGTGCAGGGGTCCGACTGTTGCTCCCATGAGGCCGAGCTGATCGCTGCCCGGCAGCGCTTTCCCCAGCCGACGCAACGTCTGCGCGTCGAAGAAGACGATCCTGCCGTCGTCACCGCGGACGGCAAGCGTGCGGCCATCGGGGCTAAGCGCCTCGTCCAGCAGACGGTCGCTGCCCTCGTGCGCAACTCCGATCGCGGCGGGGCTGCGCAGCAGCGCGGCAAGCAGGTTGCTGCGGGTGGCGACGGAGTCGTCGAGGTTGACGCCCTCCCGTGCGAGCAGCAGCGATCGGTCGACGCTCGGGTCGATCAGCGCCTGTGCGCCGAGGCGCTGAGCGATCGCCGCGGTCGCCTCGCGCCTTGCGGACCCTCGCGCCACGAGCGCCAGCCCACCTGCAACGAGGGCGGCGACAAGCATGAGGACGGCAGCCGCGAGCAGGCCGCGCAGTCGCCGGTTCGAGCGAGCGAACGCGCTGCGGCTCTGCTCCAGGAAGTCGTGCTCGAGCCGGTTCAGTCCTGCGTCGTCACCGGCAGCGTCGACCCAGTCGAGCGCGCCAGCGAGGCGAGCCCCGCGGTAGAGCTCGCTCGGATCGCGCGCCGCCGTCTCCCACTCCGCTGCCGCCTGAGTGAGGTGCCGGTGCAGGCGGCGGCCCTGAGCGTCCTCCTCCAGCCAGTCGACGAGCCTCGACCACTGGTCGAGCAGCGCCTCGTGCACGAGCTCGATCTTCCCGTCGTCGGCGACGAGCAGCCGGCGCTCGACCAGCGCCGAGAGCACATGCTCGATGCGCTCGTCGTCATCGGCATCGAGCTCGCCGCTCGTCACGCGGCGGCGCGTGAGGGTGTCGCCCTCGCCGGAAACGAGCCGGAGCAGTATCCGGCGCGCGACCTTTTGCTCCTCCTCGCCTAGCGACCGGAACGCCGCCTCTGCGTGGCGTCCGACCGAGCCGCTGACGCCGCCCGTCCGCTCGTAGGCGGCGAGCGTCAGCGCTCGGCCCTCGCGCTCGCGCCAGAGGTCGAGCAGCGCCGTCGAGAGGAGTGGTAGCCCTCCCGTCTCGCCGACGACGTCGTCCACGAGCGCGTCGACCAGCGCCGGTTCGACCTCGAGCCCCGTTCGCTCGGCCGGGCCCTCGATCGCGCGGCGAAGCTCACCGGCGCTCATCGGCCCGAGCAGAACGTGGTTCGGGCCGACGAGATCCGCCAGCTCGACGTACGGCGCCATAAGCCCGAAGAAGTCCGCTCGGATCGCGATCAGGATCACTGCTCGGCGCTCGGGATCCCAGGCCGCGTCGACGAGCGTGTCGATGAACGCGCGTCGTTCGTGCTCGGCCACGGAGGGGGCGAACAGCTCCTCGAACTGATCGACGGCGAGCACGAGCTGCTCGCCGGGCGGAACGCGCTCGAGAAGATCGACAAGCTCGGCCGGCGATCGCTCTCCAGGCCGGACGACCACCGATTCCCGATCGAGCGCCGGCAGGAAGCCGGCTCGGAGGAGCGACGACTTGCCGCCTCCGGACGGCCCGACAATCGCCAGCAGCGGCGCTTCCGCGAGCCGCGCCACGAGCTCGGCGACGAGACGCTCGCGGCCGAAGAAGAACTCCGCGTCGACGGCCTCGAACGGCGCGAGGCCTTTGAACGGGCACACCTCGCGCTGTGGTGACGGGGGTCTCTCGGCGCCGTTGGAGCTCCCGTTCAGGGCTGGGTCTTGAACGAGGATCGCTCGCTCGAGCTCTTGCAACTCGACTCCGGGCTCGAGCCCAAGCTCCTCGGTCAAGAGCGTGCGCGTCCGCCGGTACACCTCGAGCCCTTCCGCCTGCCGCCCGCACCGGTAGAGCGCGAGCATCAGTTGCGCGTGGAAGCGCTCGCGATAGGGATGCTCGGCGCCAAGCGCCTCGAGCTCCGGAACGAGCGCGAGCTGTCGGCCGAGCACGAGCTCCGCATCGATCCGCTCCTCGACAGCCGCCAGGCGCAACTCCTCGAGCCGCTCGACTTCCACCCGCGCGAACGGCTCGAACTCGAGGTCGGCAAGCGGGCGGCCCTGCCAGAGATGCTCGGCGCTCCGCAGCGATGCCGCGGCCCGAGCCGGATCACTTTCCGCGAGTGTTTCGCGCCCGGTCGCCACGAGCCGCTCGAAATGCTCGAGGTCGAGCTCGCCCGGTTCCACGCGAAGCAGATAGCCGGGAGCGCGCGCGACCAGTCGGGGCTCATCCGCGGCCGCCGGGGCGAGCACCTTGCGCAAGCGCGAGACCTGGTTTCGTAGCGCATGGTCGGCCGAATTGAGGCTCTGCTCGGCGAAGAGCTCTTCGATCAGCCGCTCGCGCGAGACAACACGGTTCGCGCTCAGCAACAGGAGGGCGAGGAGCGCGCGCTGCTTCGGGCCTCCGATGGCGACGGAGGCGCCGTCAATCCGCACCGCAAGGGGACCAAGAATCCGGAATTCGAGGCGGGTTGCTGCCATCGCGCGCAACCCAGAGTGTCCTCTACTTATCCCCTCGATTCTAGGGGCGATGACGCGCTTGGGACAGCTTTGGGACACGGTTGTCGGACGATCGCGCCGAGATGCTCTACACGGCAAAGTGCTTCTGGCCCGGCGTGACCGAAGACGAGCTCCGGCTCGCGGCCGCGCGGGCGGGGAGCGAAGCCTCGGAGCGGCCACAGACAATTTTCAGGGGAGCGCTTTACCTTCCTGGCGACGAGCTAGTCCTCTGCCTGTTCGACTCCTCGGCACGCACGTCCGTCAAGGACGCGAGCGAGCGCGCGGGCATGCCCTGCGAGCGCGTCATCGACACCGTCTGGGTCGCACCCGACTGGAGAGGAGGCAACAAGACATGCGGACGCTGCTGATCGCGAGCTGACGTACCTCTGACCAACGAATACGCAATCGATACGACAAAGAAGGGAGAAATCACATGTTCAAGACGCTGACCATCGTCGCGGTTATGGCGCTGGCCCTTGCTGCGATCGGTGGGACGGCGGCGCGCGCAAGCGCGTCACCTGAACCGGCTGTAGTCGATTTCGGGAACTGCGCTTTTGGAAATGATGGCGCGGCGACAGTTCCCGCAGGGGAGCCAATCACCGTCACTGACACGGGAGCCTTCGCCGTCGGGACATACGGGTTAGCTCTTCATATCTTCAACTCGAACGTGGCGACCGCCACGATCGCCGTCACGGACGGTGCGACGACCACGATCCCACTGGCGTACTCCGCGCCTCAATTCTTCGGCGCCCCCTTCTCCGCCTGGCTGTCGTTCCTACCGGATATCTCGCTCGATCCCCTGGCGTCGGGTGGCAGCGTGCTTGTCACAATCGACCAGACCCCGACAAAGGCCGAGGAGGCCGTCTTTCCTGGTCAGAAGGGACCAGCTCCGCATTTCGGTCCCTTTCACATCAGCGCCGGCGACACCTTCGAGGCGCAATGCCTGATCACCGCGAGTGGCTAGGCCAATACCTGGCCGCATTCAAAACGGAAGAGGCTCGCTCCGGCGAGCCTCTTCTCTCGATGGAGCGAGAACCTTCGAGAGGAGGACGAGAGAGAAGAGAGAGAGAGAGAGAGAGGAGCGGATGATGGGACTCGAACCCACGACCTTCTGCATGGCAAGCAGACGCTCTAGCCAACTGAGCTACATCCGCGCGGGGGCGAAGTATAGCCTCGCTAGGCAGCGTCCAAGGCTTCGTTGACCAGCTTGTCCGCGAGCTCGTTGTGCTCTCGGCGGACTGCCTTGTAGCGCACGCGGCCGAGCTTACGCTCCAGGTAGTTCGCCTCTTCGTTGAGCTCTTGTAGCGCCTCGTTCTTGACGCGGTACTCGCCCTGCATCTGCTTGACGAGGAGCTCCGAGTCGGAGACGACCTCGAGCTCGTCGATGCCCAGCTCCAACGCTTTCTCGAGGCCCGCGACCAAGGCTCGGTACTCGGCGACGTTGTTCGTGGCGACGCCGATCTTCTCGCCGCGGGCATCCAGGACGGTGCCGTCCTCGGCCTCCAGCACGTAGCCGTACGCCGCCGGGCCCGGGTTGCCGCGGGCGCCACCGTCGGTGGAAAGCTTCGCCTTCATGCGAGCGGATAGAGGTCGTAGGCGACTTCTTCGTAGGGATGGGCCGCGATCAAAGCGGCGACGACCGGCTCGACGCGGTCGCCGGCGACGACGGTCTCGACCCGTAGCTCAGGCGTCCGCTCCTCGCGCCCGGGCTCGCCCGTCGCAGGGGACGTCCCCTCGCCGCCAAGGAACGTGCCGGTTCCCGCCGTGTACCACGAGCAGCGCTCGTAGTCGCCGATCCGGCCGGCGCCCGCGGCGAAGACCGCGGCACGGGTCGCATCAAGGGCTTCCTCGGGCACGAACCAGACGAGCTTGTGCCGCCGCTCGCTCACGTTTGGGCGACCAATGGGCCGGATACGCAAAACTCGTGCCGGTTCTCGAAGTCGTCCCCCGCCCCACGCCGGCCGAGCGCTACGACGCGGCCGTCGAGGTCGAGGTCGACGAGGCGCTGACCGTTCACGCCGCGACTATCGAGGATTGGGTCGCGCCGCGCCAACCCTGGGAACTGACGTTGCGCGAGGGTACCGACTTCGACCGTCCGAACAACGTCGAGGCGGTGCTGCTTTTCGTCATCGGCGAGCAGACGTCCTCGCTCACGTTCCGGCTCGATCAGCTCGACCGCGTCGACGACGAGGGGCAGGAGCTCGTGCTGATCTTCGAGGAGCGGGACGGAATCGCGAAGACCGCGCGCCTGACCGCGAATGGGCTCGACGTCGAGCTCTTCCACATCCTCACCTTCACGTAGCCGGCGGACCTACTGGGCCGTGTCGATCTGGGCGCGCTGCAGCTTGCCGGAGTAGTCGACGTAGATCGACTTCCACTCCGTGAAGACGTCGAGCGCGGCCTGGCCTGCCTCGCGGTGGCCGTTGCCCGTGTGCTTTGTGCCGCCGAATGGGAGGTGAACCTCGGCGCCGATCGTGCCTGCGTTGATGTAGGTGATGCCGGTGTTCAGGTCACGCATCGCGCGGAAGGCGTTGTTGACGTCGCGGGAGAAGATCGACGAGGAGAGCCCGAATTCGACGCCGTTCGAGACCGCGATCGCCTCGTCGAGCGAGCGCACGCGGATCAGCGCGGTGGTCGGGCCGAAGATCT
>Ga0209153_1000835_pt1 | contig 12195 bp, 13 predicted proteins | sample GraSoiAngelo_120_FD_185877 | JGI IMG/M metagenome (GOLD analysis project Ga0209153, IMG submission 185877) | Grasslands soil microbial communities from the Angelo Coastal Reserve, California, USA - 14_0919_09_20cm (SPAdes) (version 2) | ecosystem: Environmental > Terrestrial > Soil > Grasslands ...
CTGCTTTGCCGCGTCGTCAATCAGGCACTGGTGTTTGTCGGTGCCCGCCGAGAGTCGCCGCAAGTCCGCGGCAATTCTCCCTGACCGCGAGATTCCATGTCACGAGGAGCTGAGTGTGATGAAAACGAATATCGGCAAGCTCACCGGCTTCCTACTCGTCATGGCAGCTCTTCTTGCGGCGCCGACTGATCGCGCTAAGGCAGCGGAGCTCAGCGCGCCCATTATCCACGTCGATGCGCCTGTTTCGGATGCAGCAGTGAACTCCCCCGTTCAGGTAACTCTGCACTTCGAAGCGCCAAATGGATCGGAGATTGACGTCGCGTCCTTCCAGGTTCTGTACCGGTTCGGGATCTTCAAAAAGGACATCACCAAACAGATCCTTCGGTTCGTTACGCTGACGTCAACAGGCCTTACGGGGTCCACTCCCCCGGACCTACCGCCCGGACTGCACACTCTGATCATCCGAATCCGCGATACGCAGCACCGCTTGGGCGAGCAGATACTGAGCCTTCGCGTTGACAGGTGAGCACCGCGCCGTGCCTCGGGAGTCTCTTCGCGTTGCTGGGCCTCGTCACATTCCTGCTGCCCGAGAGCCTGCAGAACCTCGCCCTCGGGTCCGGGTTCGATGGGCTGCGCCTGGCTTTCGGCATGCCGGGTACGTGACCTGCACCAAGTCGTTCGACGACCGCCGGCCCAAGTCCGTCTATCGGCTGACCGCGGCAGGACGCGCGGCGCTCAGCCGCTATCTCGACCATGTGGAAGCGGTCATCAAGGCGACGCGGAGGGGCTGATTTTTTGCACCTTGCAGCCCGGGCTCGCGTGGCTCTCGCGCTCGCTCCGCAATCGGGACACAATTCCGCTCATGACACTCTTGCTCGCGGAATTCTCCGCTCCCTGGAGCCGCTCGGTGCGCGTGGCCACCGTAGCGTCGGTCGCGGGGCTCTCGGTGATGGTGCTGGCGGGCCTGTTCGCGGGGCCGCATCAGCTCGCGGTGTGGCGGGGGGCGCTGGTCGGTGTGCCGCTCGTGGTGCTGCTCGCCACCTTGCCCTTCATGGTGCGTGGCTATGTGCTCACGGAGAGGCATATCGAGGTGCGGCGCCTCGGGTGGAAGTCGCTCCTGCCGCTCGCGGGGCTCGTCGCGGTGACGGGCGAGCCCGAGGGACTCTCCGGCTCGGTGCGACTGTTCGGCAACGGCGGGCTGTTCGGCATCAGCGGCTGGTTCTGGAATCGCCGAATCGGGCGCTTTCGCGCCTACGCGACGGATCCGGGGCGTGTGGTGCTGCTGCGCTATCGCGACGGGAGCCAGGTGGTGGTGACCCCGCACGACGTGCAGCATTTCATCGTGCGGGTGAAGACGCTCGCGAAAATGAGCAGCGAAGCCCGCTCGCCATGACGACTCCGGCGCCGATCGTCACGGTCAGCGGACTCAGCAAGACCTACGCGAGCGGCCTCGCGGCCCTGAAGCGCATCGACCTCACGATCCATCGGGGCGAGATCTTCGCGCTGCTCGGACCGAACGGCGCGGGCAAGACGACCCTGATCAACATCATCTGCGGCATCGTCACCCCGAGCGAGGGGACGGTGCTCGCCGACGGTCACGATATCGTGCGTGATTATCGCGCCGCCCGCAGCAAGATCGGACTCGTGCCGCAGGAGCTGCACACCGACGCCTTCGAGAGCGTCTGGGCCACCGTCAGGTTCAGTCGCGGGCTCTTCGGAAAGGCTCCCGATCCGGCCCACTGCGAGCGCGTGCTGCGCGAGCTCTCGCTGTGGGACAAGAAGGACTCGAAGATCATGACGCTCTCCGGAGGCATGAAGCGGCGCGTGATGATCGCCAAGGCCCTCTCCCACGAGCCTCGCATCCTGTTTCTCGACGAGCCGACCGCCGGGGTCGACGTCGAGCTGCGCCGGGGCATGTGGCAGATGGTGCGTGGGCTACGCCAGAGCGGAGTCACCATCATACTGACCACACACTACATCGAGGAGGCGGAAGAGATGGCCGACCGCATAGGCGTGATCAACCGCGGCGAGCTGATCGTGGTCGAGGACAAGGCCGCACTCATGCGCAAGCTCGGCAAAAAGCAGCTCACCCTGCAACTGCAGCGGCCGCTCGCACAGATACCCCGGGAGCTCTCCGCGTACCCTCTCGAGCTGACGGACGAGGGGCGCACACTGCTCTTCACCTTCGACGCGCACCGACCCGAGACCGGGATCGCCGCTCTCCTCAGGCGCCTCGGCGAGCTCGACATCGATTTCAAGGACCTGCATTCGAGCGAGACCTCCCTCGAGGACATCTTCGTCGATCTCGTGCGGGCGCGCGCGTGAACGTGCACGCGATCCGCGCCATCTACGTCTTCGAGATGGCGCGCACCTTCCGCACGCTGATGCAGAGCATCGCCTCGCCGGTGCTGTCGACTTCGCTCTATTTCGTCGTGTTCGGCGCCGCCATCGGCAGCCGCATGGGCGCCGTCGACGGCGTCAGCTACGGCGCCTTCATCGTCCCCGGGCTCGTCATGCTGTCGCTGCTCACCGAAAGCCTCGGGAATGCGTCCTTCGGCATCTATCTGCCGAAATGGTCCGGCACGATCTTCGAGCTCCTGTCGGCGCCCGTGTCGTACATCGAGGTGCTGTGCGGCTACGTGGGCGCGGCGGCCACGAAATCCGTGCTGCTCGGCGTGCTGATCCTGGTGACGGCGCGCCTGTTCGTCCCCTATGGAATCGCTCACCCCCTCTGGATGGCGGGCTTTCTCGTGCTGACGGCGGTGACCTTCAGTCTGCTCGGGTTCATCATCGGGGTGTGGGCGGGGAGCTTCGAGCAGCTACAGGTCGTGCCGCTCATGGTCATCACGCCGCTCACCTTCCTCGGCGGGGCGTTCTACTCGGTGAGCATGCTGCCTCCGATCTGGCAGAAGATCACCCTCTTCAACCCGGTCGTCTATCTCATCAGCGGATTCCGGTGGAGCTTCTACGGAATCTCCGACGTCAACGTCCTCGTGAGCACCGGCGCCACGCTCGCCTTTCTCGCGCTGTGCGTGGCGATCGTGAGCTGGATATTCAGAACCGGGTACAAGCTGAAGACCTGAGGGAGAAAGAAAAGTCATAAGGCCTTCTGTAAAATGAATGGCGTCGCCCGGGGCGGCGTGCTAAATGCGGTGGGATGATGGGGGGACCGAACAAAAACATGCCGTGGGGCCGGCTCGGGGTTCTCGCGGCCTGGCTCGTGTGCGTCGCCGGCGCGAGCGCCGTCGCCGGGCAGCTCGCGACCATCGATGCCGATGCGCACTACCCCGAGGGCCCGCTGTGGCGCGCGGGCAGGCTCTTCTACGTCGAGTACTCCGCCAGCAACATCAAAACCTGGGACGGCAGGCACACCGCGGTCTACTGGCACAAGGACGGCTGCGGCGCCAGCGCGCTCATCGCCTTCGGGGACCACGTGCTGGTCGCCTGCTACGACGACAACTCCCTCGTCGAGCTCGACGCGAGCGGCAACGAGGTCCGCACCGTCCGGAACGACAGCGGCGGCAAGCCCTTTGTCGGTCCCAACGACTTCGCATCCGACGGCCATGGCGGCGTCTACCTCTCGGCTTCCGGCGTCTACGACGTCAAGGCTCCGATCACCGGCGCCGTGCTGCACATGGCAGCCGACGGCAAAACGCTCACCGAGGTCGCCGATACCATCCACTACTCGAACGGGCTGACGCTCGATAAGGGTCAGCGGCATCTCCTGGTCGCCGAGATGCTGGCCGGACGCGTTCTCTCGTTTCCGATCGGCGCGGACGGCAAGCTCGGCCCCCGCACGGTGTGGGCGCGGTTGCAGGATCTGGCAGCGCCGACGCCGCACGAGGATGCCTATAACGGCCCCGACGGCCTCAAGCTCGGTTCCGACGGCTGCTATTACATCGCGCAGAACGGTTCCGGCCGGGTCCTCGTCGTGGACGAGGACAGGAAGCTCGTGCGCACCATCGAGGTCGCGACTCCCTACGTTACCAACATAGCGTTTGGTCCGGACGGAGCGAACATAGTGTTCGTGACGGGCGCTTTCGAGCAATGGAAACCTCCCTATCCCGGGGCGGTTTATCGCTGGACACGTTGAGCGCCCCCCGAATAGAAGCTACCCTCCGGCACGGCGTGATGACCACGATCGACAAGGCGCTGCTCGATGCCGCGTGGGAGACGGTCCGGCCGCTCGTGCGCTGGACGCCGATGCTGCGCTCCGACCATGTGGATTCGCTGGTGGGAGCGCGAGTCTTCCTCAAGGCCGAATCGCTCCAGCTCGCGGGCTCCTTCAAGATGCGCGGCGCGTGCTTCCGCGTGAGCCGTCTGTCGCCGGACGAGCGTGGCCGGGGCGTGGTGGCATTCTCATCCGGCAACTTCGCGCAGGCGCTGGCGCTCGCGGGCCGCCTCGCAGGCGTCCCGGTCACGATCGTGATGCCGTGCGATGCCCCGGAGCGCAAGGTGGAGCTGACGCGCCGGGCGGGTGCGACGGTCGTCCTGACGGATCACGGCGCGCGCAACCGGGAGGAAGTCGCCAACGCCCGCGCACACGAGATCGCCGCTGAGGAAGGACGGGTGTTCCTGCACCCCTTCGACGATCCGCTGGTCGTCGCCGGTCAGTCGACGCTGATGCGCGAAGTGCAGCTCGACGCCGAGCGCGAGCGGGTGCGATTCGACTGCATTCTCTGTCCCGTCGGCGGCGGAGGATTGATCGCCGGCACTGCGCTGGCCGAGAAGCATTTCGGGAGCGGCGCCGAGGTGATCGCCGTCGAGCCCGATGCCTGCGATGACATGCGCCGCTCGCTGATTTCGCACCGCCGCGAGCGCAACGTCGGCAATCCGCCGACCATCTGCGACGCGATGCAGGCCTACACCCCGGGGGCGGTGCCGTTCGAGGCGGCGGCGCATCTGGTCTCGCGCGGCATCACCGTCGACGACGACACGGTGCGAACGGGGATGCGCATCGCCTTCGAGGAATTCAAGATCGTGCTCGAGCCGAGCGGCGCGATCGCGCTGGCGGCCATGGGGCATTCCCAGTACGACGGGGTGCGCGCTGGATGCTGCGTCGCCGCAAATCCTGTGGCTACCCTGGGGAATTCACCCCAATCGCGCGATGGGTCGGCTGTCCGAGAGGCGCACCGAGCCAGGTGGGCAATGCCCTCCAGGGGTGAACTTAGCGACAGGACGATATGGGATGCAGGCAGAGCTCGTGACAGAGCGTTCCGGGGTATCTGAGACGCGAGATTCAGCCCCAGCGCGCGTCGGACGCTCGGATTACGCTTACGGTCGCGATACACTAAGAGAGGGGGATTAATCGATTCGCTGACGGCTTCACGTGCGTGCACCCCGGAAGCGGGCGGGTCGTGTACAAAAGCAGCAAAACAAGAAGAGACCACGATGTTCCGGCAAGCCAGTGTCGTCTCGCGAGGACTCGCCTGCGTTCGAGCGATAGCGTTGTTCGTCATGCTGCTGTCGGCCACAGCCGTCGATAGCAAGCCCACTTCGGGCGCGAATTTCGGCGGGCTGGTGGCGATCGCCGACGGTGAGCCTTTCACGATTATCCGCGGCGCCAACCTCGAGACGGCGACCAAGGGCGTCACGCTCGCTGCCGGGGACATCATCGAGACCGGACCTGGGGCATTCCTCGCGATCGAGATGCCGGGAGGGAGCCTGCTGGGCATTGGGCCGTCCACGCGACTTTATTTGATGCAACGCACCGATACCCCGACGATCGTCGTGCTGTCAGGTTGGGTGAAAGTGGACATCCGCTCGAAGGCGGCTCCCTTACGGGTGTTGGGCCCGAGGATGGGGATTCAGAGCCGGCAGGCGGTGGTGGTGTTCTACACCGATCAACGTGCCGACCAGGTGTTCGATGAGACGGGGCCTGGAACCTTGCTGATCCGTGACGATGCGGCCACCCGGACGGGCAAGGAAACCCAGACCAATCAGTTCTTCGTGCGCGAAGAGCGTTCGGACCCGGTGACGCAACCACGCCCGGCGGCGGACTTTGTTGCGAAGATGCCGATCCCATTCAGGGATCCTCTCCCGGAACATGCCTCCGCAAAGTTGAGCAAGAAGGCCTCGCCGCAAGTGGTTCGCGAGGTCAACTATTCCGACGTCGAGAGCTGGATCAACATGCCGCGAGACTGGCGCTGGGGTTTCATCACACGGTTCCGCCGCCGGCTCAACGACCCGGCTTTCTTCGCGGCCATGGATACGCACATGTCGCAACATCCGGAGTGGCACGACATCCTGCATCCACCACCGCCACCCTACGAGGACGTCCCACCCGGTCCGCATGCTCCGCCTCAAACGAGTCAAACAGGCCCCCCCCGATGAAACTGCTCCTCAAAGTCAACATCGTGATGATCGTCGTATTCCTCATTGGCCTAGCGGCGAGCTACAACGTTGCTGACCAGCTGCTGCAGCAAAACGCGCGCAGCGAGATTCAGGACAACGCCCGCATCATGATGGAGTCGGCGCTGGCGGTACGGCGCTACACCGTGTCGCAGATCAAGCCGCTGCTCGACACTCAGATACGCTACAAGTTCCTGCCGCAGACCGTGCCCTCCTATTCGGCCACCGAGTACTTCAACATCCTGCGCAAGAGCTTTCCGGAATATGCCTACAAGGAGGCGACGCTCAATCCCACCAACCTGCGCGATCGCGCCGTCGACTGGGAGGTGGACGTGGTCAACCATTTTCGCGAGAACGCCGACGCCAAGGAACTGGTGGGGGAGCGCGAGTCGGCCACCGGCAGGACGCTGTATCTGGCCCGCCCGCTGCGAATCCTCGATGAGAAGTGCCTGGAGTGTCATAGCAGCGTGAGCGCGGCGCCGCAGACGATGCTGGACCTGTATGGCACGGCGAACGGCTTCGGCTGGCAGCTGAAGGACGTCATCGGCGCGCAGGTGGTGAGCGTGCCTTACGACCTGCCGTTGAAGCGCGCCCAGGAGATCCTGCGCAACTTCGTCTACCTGCTGGTCGGCGTGTTCGTGTTTCTGTTCCTGGCCGTGAACATCGTGCTGGGGGCGATCGTCGTACGCCCAGTCCGCAAGCTGGCCAGGATTGCCGATGAGGTCAGCAAGGGCAACATGGACGCGCCCGAATTCCCGTCCGGCGGGAGCGATGAGATCGGCACCCTGGTCGCCTCCTTCAACCGACTGCGGCGCAGCCTGGTCGAAGCACTGAACATGCTGCAGCAGTAGGCACAGCCGCATCCCATGGCCATTCCGCGCACCGTTGGCAAGTACGAGATCGTCGATGCCGTCGGTGCCGGTGGCATGGGAACGGTGTATCGCGCCTTCGACCCGACGCTCGAGCGCATGGTGGCGCTCAAGATCGTGCACCTCGATCGTGTCCACGATGTCCCTTTCGAGCAGCTGTGCGTGCGCTTCCGCAACGAAGCGCGCGCCGTGGCGCGGCTCAATCACCCGGCGATCGTCACCATCTTCGACTATGACGACCAGGATCCGGTCGGCGCGTACATCGCCATGGAGTACGTGCAGGGCTGCGCGCTGGATGAGTACGTCAAGCAGCGTCCGGAGCTGCACTTGGAGGATGCCGTCAGTGCGATGCACCAGGTCCTCGGCGGGCTCGCTTATGCTCACGGCAAGGACGTCGTGCACCGGGACATCAAGCCTTCCAACCTCCTGGTCACTCGCGACGGCCTGGTGAAGATCACGGACTTCGGCATCGCGAGGATCGGTCCCAAGACCACCACGCAGACCGGATTGCTCGTCGGCACCCCGCAGTACATGGCGCCCGAGCAGTACATGGGCGGACTGGTCGATCACCGCTGTGACCTTCACGCCGCGGGCGCGGTGCTCTATGAGCTCCTGACCGGCACGCCACCCTTTACCGGCACCTCCGCGGAAGTGATGTACAAGATCTGCAACGAGGTGCCGAGACTGCTGTCGGCTGTAGATTCTTCGATCCCCAAGGCCTTGGATGCCATCGTGGCCAAGGCGTTGGAGAAGATACCGGCAAATCGCTACGCCTCGGCGCAGGAGTTCCAGCAGGCGCTGCGCTCGGGCTGGCAGGCGTTCTCGCCCAAGCCACCGTCCCCGACCCTGTCGCAGAGCGCCCGCGTCATCGCGACCGCCATCCACCGCCAGCCGGTCGCCGCGGCGGCGCCGCGCCCGGCAGCAGCGGCGGCCGCGGCGCAGGCGAGTCCCGGACTGCAGGCAGTCGCCGGCGCCGGCCCGCTGGCCGGTGGCCCGCCGCTGCCGCCAAGCCCGCCCGGTGTGGCGAAGAGCTCGCCGAGATCCCAGCCAGGAGCCGACAGCCACCCCGGATCCCTCATCGCCTGGTCGCGCGAGCAGCTCTCGGAGATCGAGCAGCAGCTGATTCCGCTCGTCGGGCCGATGGCGCGGATCCTGGTACGGGAGGCAGCTGCCACCACCGCCAGCCGCCAGGAGCTCTACCGGCTGCTGGCGAGCCACCTCAGGACGCCGCAAGAGCGGCGACAGTTTCTGATGACCGGCGAGCGCGCTTGGAGCGGCGCCGCGGGCGACGCGGCAGCGGACATTTCCGGACTCTCAGCGGGACGACCGGTGACCCCGGAAGCGACGCAGCGCGCGGGCGAGGTGCTCAAGCGCTACCTGGGTCCGATGGGCCCGATAGTCGCGCGCAAGTGCGCGCAGAGCGCGACCGACGAGGCTCATCTCTATGCGCTCCTGGCGCAAAAGGTCGATCCGAGGGAGCGCGCGCGCTTCCTCGCGGAAGCTTCGAAACCCGCGCCCTGATCGCGTTCAGCGAGAGCTGCCGCGATCGGTCGCGGCTGCACCCCGGCTCCAACGGTTCGCCGCAGCGTCTCCGCAGCACCCTGCGCAGGCGTCTCGGGTGAGCCTAAAGTCAGCGGACCCACGCGGTATCTATTAAGGGCCTGGTTATGTCGGTCCGAACGCTGTGAGGAGTGCTTTCGATGACTTACGCTCTCGTATTTAGGCGCTATGCTCCTTTCAAGTCGTTCGGCGGTGGCTTCGAGGGCGATACGCGCACCGCCCCGAGCACATCGCCGCTAGCGTCCGCCCGCACCATCGACATCACCTACTTTGACCGCACCGGTGCCGGGCGCAGCATCGGCCTTTCGAGCGGCACTACGCATACCATATTCGGCGGCCATGGCATGTCGAAGGTGTCGACGAGGGTCTCAGGTGTGATCGTAGGGGCTACCTCGATCGCATTTTCCGCGGCGTCCGCTGGGGCCAACCCACTTGTGCCGCTTGCCCCGGATATCGACACCTTCGTCGACCTTCGAGTCACTTTCAGCAGCCAGCGGCTGGTGGTTGAGGGCCAGGTCCGAGGAGACACATTTCCGAACGCCGAGGTAATCCTCTACGACGGCAGCAGGCCGGTGCGCGCGGTGATGCTGTTTGATTTTCGGACGGCCGGGGGAAGAAATACCGGGCCGTTTGTGAGGCTCGAGGAAGCCCATGAGTCGACCGTGCTTGGCCGATTTGGACGTCCGATTTCGATCGACGCAGCTGGAAACTTCCTAGCCGCAGCGCCGACGTGTCCCCTGACCACGGGTCACTGAGAGTCCGCCCCGCGTGGCGCAAAAGGTCGATCCGAGGGAGCGCGCGCTTCCTCGCGGAGGCTTCGAAACCCGCGCCCTGATCGCGTTCAGCGAGAGCTGCCGCGATCGGTCGCAGCCTGCACCCCGGCTCCAACGGTTCGCCGCAGCGTCTCCGCGGCACCCTGCGCGAGCGTCTCGCTCGTGTGCCGGTAGCCGAGCTCGACGACGCGATCGAAAGCCTGCCAGTCGAGGAGATCGATGCGCTCGAGCGGCGGCTTGAGCACCAGATCCGCCAGTGCGCGCTGCGCGATCGTGGCGGCGGCACTGTTGATCATCCCGCAGCGCAGCAGGATCTGCACGATGTTAACCCGCGGCCGGTCGCGCCGCAGCCACGACCACGGCCGCCACGCCGGCGGCACCTCGCTCATCTCCGTACTGGTATCCAACATGCGATCGGCGCCCGCATCGACCGCAACAATGGCGCCCTCCATTGATTCGCGCATGATGTCGACGGGTAGATTGTTGATGGTGGCGCCATCGACGTGCACTTGCCTTTCGGTGAACACCGGCGGTAACACGCCCGGGATCGACACCGCGGCGCGCAGCCACAGCCAGAGCGTGCCGCGCCGGTGCACCGCAGCCTGTCCGTTGGTGAGGTTGGCCGACGTGCAGAAGAAGGGCAGTGGCAGATCCTCGATGTGCAGGTCGCCGAACTCGGCCCGCAGCAGGCGGCACACCCGGCCGCCCGAGACCAGCGACATCAGGGGAAGCGTGTAGTCCCCGATGGGGTTGCGGGCGACGAACGAGCGGCGCATGCGTTCGAGCACCTCGGCATAGCTCCACCCCGCAGCCCAGCCCGCACCGATGATCGCCCCGATGCTGGTGGCGCCGATGGCATCCACCGGCAGCATCGCCGCCTGCAGCGCGCGCAGCACGCCGATGTGAGCAAAACCGCGCGCGCCTCCGCCCGACAGCACAACCGCCAGCGCGCGACCGGTCAGCAAACGCACGACCCGCGCCAGGTCGTCGGCGTTTCTGACGTGATGGTGACGCCGCACCTGGTGCAGGTCGAGCCAGCGGCGCGCAGTGGCAAGCGACTGCGGCCTTCCGATGAGCACCAGCTCGATGGAGCGCCCGGCCGAGCCGGCGTCCAGGTGCGCCTCAAGCCCGTGCCAGGCCCGCGGCTCACCGTCGCTGCGGGCGAGCAGTAGCACGCAGTCGGCCTGCCTCAGACACAGGCGCGTCCAGTTGGTCTGCAGCGAGTCGGCGATGTAGACCACGAAGTCGTTGGAGCGCTCCAAGCGGTGAAACCAGTGGCTCGTCTGCTCGTGACCCTGGGTGCTCAACACCAGCTCGGTGCGCCCGAGCGCCTTGAGGCAACCCGCGAGCCCGGCAGCAAACTTCGCCGCATCGACGTCCTCGCCGCTCGGCACCACCACGAAGGTCTTGGGCGTGGCGCGGGCTTGAGTGCCGGCGTGCTGCAGGCTGTCGAGGCGCTTGATGACCACGTTGGCGATCTGGCGCAGGCTCCCCGGGTTGCGCACCACCAGCTTCTCGAAGGTGGCGACCGGGAGCCGCGCGACCTCGCAGTTGCGCAGAGCCACCACCGTCACGGTGCGGTTCGTTCCAGAGATGACTTCTGCCTCGCCGACGGTCTCACCGGCCGCGACCCTGCCCGAGGGGCGCGAGCCGCCGCCGGCCTGCGGCGCAAACAGACCGAGCGTTCCGTTCACCACGACGTACAGGCCGTCGGCCGGCTGACCGGCCTCGTACAGCGTGGCGCCGCCCGGCACCGAGAACCACTCGACTTCGCGTGTGATCTCGGCCAGGACCTCCGAATCGAGGTCCCGCAGCAGCGGCAGCGCCGCGAACAGCGCCGGGAGGTTGTGACGCTCCAGGGCGCTCAGGATCATCGTGTCGGGGCCGGGGCTCATGTCGAGCTTACCCAATCATCATCCGTTACCGACACGTGAGTTGATGATGATGGATGCAACCGGGTCAAGAGACTTATACGCGGCATCCTCTGCGCCGCCGCGAGTGAGCTTTGGCGCCGCTTGAGAGAGAAATCGCGGTCAATGGTGCGTCGCAGCAGGAATTTCCGCTGCCTACGAGCGCGCTTCAAGCGGGTGACGGCGGTGATGGTTCAGGAACTGCTCGGGATGCGAGCCGCGGAACCTGCGACGGCTGACTCCGAACAGTCGATTGATGGCACGTGTGAGTGAGCGCATGAGACTTCTCCGATTGGGTTTGTGCCCCAATGGTTAACGCGACGGGCGGTGCAAAACCGGCTCACGGAGACGGTCAGGGTGCACTTTCTGGCCGGGCAGCGATGGCCATCGCCGCGCTCACTAGCTCCACGAGCCTGCCCCGCTAGTCGTTTTCTAATCAGCGGGACGCCATGCTAGCTGTCGATCACTACGGCCGTGACGTTGTCATCGGTATGTGCCTGGTTGGCAGCGAACACCAGGCGGCGCGCGCACAGTTCCGGGTCTCGCTCGGCCGCCAGGAGCTGTGACAGCATGCGGTCGTCGAGCGCGCGCGTCAGTCCGTCCGAGCACAGGAGGAAGCGATCGCCCGGCTCGACGGCTTCCACCCGCAGGTCGAGCTCCAGGGAATCGGTCCCGCCCACTGCCCGCGTCACAGCCGTGCCGGGTGCGGCAGCGCCCGGCGCGCCTTCACCG
>Ga0209153_1000836_pt1 | contig 12195 bp, 6 predicted proteins | sample GraSoiAngelo_120_FD_185877 | JGI IMG/M metagenome (GOLD analysis project Ga0209153, IMG submission 185877) | Grasslands soil microbial communities from the Angelo Coastal Reserve, California, USA - 14_0919_09_20cm (SPAdes) (version 2) | ecosystem: Environmental > Terrestrial > Soil > Grasslands ...
GAAAGAATTGATGGAATTGCCCGCTTATCAAGAGCTCGCGCTCAGGGATGGCGATGGTGGATGTGGCGCGGCAATGCTTGCGGAGCGAAGTGTCGCGGTTCCTTTCGTGAGTGCGTTCGTGGGTGCCCTTGCGGTGACGCAGGCGATTCGAATTAGCTGTGGCGAGGGTCACCACACCAGTACAACGGGTAATGTTGGTGACATGAGAAGCATCCGGGCCACAGTTGGGCAGCGGCCGGAGCGCATAAACCTAGCGAGTACTTCAATAGGTTCCGGGGATACGAAAGCAATTCAAACACCGTCCGTTATCTACGGTGATGGCCTTGACGCCATGGCAAGGACATGATGCCGTAAGTGCGTTGGTTTCAGGCGACGGAGCCTCGCGCATCCGGAGTTAAGTACAGAACATGACTGAGCTCACCTTTGGGGGCAACTGGACGGAAGTCAAGCTAGCGCGGCTGGCCAAATACCTCATCGCGTACCGTATGATCTTCAGTAAGAACGTGCGCGCGCAATATCGAAGCGGTTGCATGCCATGGGCTCTGAGCGGTATCGAGACGGATTCAAACCCACCCTGCATGATGACCTCATTGATCTCCCGAAGCGCTGGAAAAAATCGCGGCTCATTTTCGTAAACTCGATGAGTGATCTTTTCCAGGACGCGGTGCCGGACGACTTCATCCGCCGCGTGTTTTCAACGATGGAGGCCTGTCCGCAGCACACTTTTCAGATTCTCACGAAACGCAGCGAAAGGTTGCGGAAGATCGGAGCAAGTCTGCCGTGGCCGGGTAACGTCTGGATGGGGGTCAGTGTTGAAGACGCGCGGGTCATAGGGAGGATACCTGATCTAGCGGCGGTAGCCGCACGAGTGCGGTTTCTATCCTGCGAACCGCTCATTGGCCCCCTGGAGAATCTCCCTTTGAAGGGCATCCACTGGGTGATTGTCGGGGGCGAATCTGGACCAGGAGCGCGCCCCATGAATAAGCAATGGGTTGAATCAATCCACCGACAATGCCAATACGACAGCGTCCCCTTCTTTTTCAAACAGTGTGGTGGCGTGCGGAAGGATATGACTGGACGAAAACTGCACGGACGAACCTATGACGAGATGCCATGTCTGACAACAATTGAGCCCCCGCTGGATATGCGTCTTTCGCTCTGTGGAGCGTAAGAGGATTCCGATTCGCCAGATCCAAGGCAGTGCCCTAGTTGGGCTTCACATACGACTTGTGGACACCTGAACCGAAATGTAAAAATCCCACCTTCGCCGCCGCGTATCTCGACTCGCTCCCAGCGCGGTTTGCGGGATGCGCGTGTTTGCCGCAATCACCCGGCGCAGAACAACCCTTCGCGGAATTTGAGCAACCAATATGACAATTGGTGCTGGTGCGCATTCTGCCACGGAGGGCGGGAGACGATGCGGACGGGCATCCTGCGGGTGGTTTTGCTGTGTCTGTGTGCTTCCTCAGCTTCACTTCTTGGATACGGTGAAGGGCGCGCTGCTGCGCCGTCGGTCCACGCGAACGAGCCCGGCGCGCGTCTCGATCTGAAAGACGAGACTTCTGTCTTTTCCATCGACCTCTCAGCGAATGCTCCGCAAATTCTCTCCGCGACACTCTCGGTCAAGGTCATGGCGCCGGATGACAAGCTTCTCGCTGAAGCGTCTATTGCTGTGCGTCTCAGCTCAACTCCAACGCGAGCAGAGGTGCCGATCCGGTGGGTTCCTGACACTGGTCTCGATCACGTTTCGAGTTCCCGCCTTTTTTACGAAGTGCGGCTTGAAGGAGCATCCTCGGCGGCAGCTTCTGGAATCCTTTCGCCCTGTGCCCTGATCCCAGACCTTTTTGAGCTTCGCTTCATGGGACTGGATGCCATCGGTCTGGGACACAGCTACGTCGCTCGCGTCTGGGCCACGCGTCCAGATTCAGACAAGCCGGTGCAAGGAGTCTCGCTTACCGCCTTCATCGGTGATGACGAACAGGACACTCCGAAGGGCACGAAGGCTCGCGCGAGGACCAACGCGCGTGGACAAGCACAATTGACGTTCCAGCTTCCCGAATTGGCAGGTGCGCGTGAAGACCAAGAAGTCGATCTCGAAATCCGAGGGACGAGGGGCTATTTCCATAATTCCCTGACTTCAACACTTCACTTTTGGCGCCGAGCGGCCATTCTGCTGTCTACGGACAAGCCTCTCTACCAGCCTGATCAAACCCTGCACATGCGTGCGTTAGTCCTCGATGACCAGCGCCACGCCTGGGGCAAGCAGCCCGTCCGCTTCGCCGTCCACGGTCCCGATGCCACTGTCGTGTTTTCGGCTGATGCGCAAACTTCGCGCTTCGGAATTGCTTCCGTCGATTGGGGCATTCCCTCATCTCAAAAACTGGGCAATTACCGCGTGTCCGCCGATATCGCGGGCGACGCCGATAGCAGGGATTTGGAAGGAGGCCAATTCGTCCGCATAAGCCGCTATGAGCTTCCCACCTTCACCGTAAACGTCGTGACGGACAAGCCTTTCTATCTCCAAGGCCAGAATGCTGATCTCACCGTCAGTGCCAGCTATATGTTTGGCAAGCCTGTTCTTCGAGGCCGCGTGCGGATTGTTCGTGAAACTTCGCGCCAGTGGAACTACAGCGATCAGAAATGGGAAACGGAACAAGGACAAGTGCAGGAAGGCGAACTAGATGCCAAGAATGAATTTCACGCAACCCTGGACCTTTCCAAGGACCATGCCGACTTACGTGACACTGACTGGAAGCGCTTTGAGGACCTTCGATACGCGGCTTACGTGACCGATTCCTCGTCCCGGCGGACCCAGGAGCGCCATTTCGATGTACGCATTTCCCGCGATGCGGTTCACCTTTATGTGCTGAACACCGGCGGAGTACTGCCGGTCGGCCTCCGGCCTGTGTTTTACATTTCGAGCTCTCTGGCAGACGGGACTCCCGCGACTGTCGACGTCCTCGTCAAGCTGTACACCCAGGATCCCGCCGGCGCTGGATCGTCAAAACCGGCGGCCCAGCCTTTTGCCACGGCACAGGTACGTACGAATCGATACGGCATCGCCCGAGTCCGTTCCTCCGAGCCGCTTCGAAATCAAAGGAACGACGAGAACAAACGTACCGACCGCATCTATGTCGCCCTGGAAGCAAAAAGCCCGGATGGGCGCACCGGTCGCCACCTCGAATCCTATTCGCTGCAGGAAGAACCAGCTCTGCGAATCACTCCCGTGAAGGCCATTTTGAAACCGGGCGATCCAATCGAAGCTGAAGTCGAATCTTCGGTACCGCAAGTCCGCGTCGGCGTCGAAGTCATCCAAACTGAAACGCAAGCCATTCTCGCGTCCCAGGAACTCAAGCTCTCCCATACTTCGGGCCGCGTCACGTTTCCCGTGAATGAGCAATTCACAGGCAGACTCTTGCTTGCGGCCTATCCGCTCAATGTCGAAGTCGAGCCGTACGCGATGTACTCACGCACCGCCAGTGCGTCCGTCGTTGTTCCAAAGCCGAGCAATCTTCAACTGGACGTTAAACCAGTCAGGACCACTTATCGCCCCGGCGAGGCGGCGACAGTGAACCTCAGCGTGCGTGACCCCGAAGGTGATCCCGTTGAAGGCGTCCTCGGTCTGTTGGTTTACGATCAAGCGGTTGAAGAACTCGCCCGTACCGAGGCCAGCCTATTCACCGACGGGTACGAGCGGTTTGACCCTCGCCTTGGCTTTCGCTCTTTGGACGAAGAGAGCGACTCAATCGGAGGAGTCTCCGTTGGAAAACTCCTCAATCGCCAGCCGGATGCTGCCGTTCCTCAAGACCTCGAACTGGTGGCGGAAGCTTTGCTCTTCAGTCAGGGTGGCGCTCCCTTCCGCATGGAATCTTCGGATAACCCACGCTACCTCGACCAGGTTTTTCAAAAGCAGATTCACTCCGCACTCGATCCGGTTACCAAACTTTTGCAAGAGCATTTCGCCGACACGGGCCATTTCCCGGCAGATGACGTGGAGTATGCAACCCTCCTTAGGGAAAAGGGAATCGATGCTTCCCACCTCATGGATCCGTGGGGCCACCCTTACCACGTTCGACGGACCTATGAATGGGTGAACGAAGTCCTCGAATTTCGCAGCGAGGGACCTGACAAGATTCTCAGCAGTTCCGACGATTTCACGGCGCTGAGCCTCTCTCGGCCATTTTTCGAGCATGAAGCGCAGCGCCTTCGCGGCATCGTTGATTCGTATCACGCCCGCATGGGCAGCTACATCCGCGATCAGGCCACACTCGAAACAGCCTGTGCCCAAGAGCACACTTCACTTTCCACTTTCATCGATCCCTGGGGCACGCCCTATCATTTTCTCTTCGAAGTCGTCCGCGAAAACTACACGATCAAAGTCGTGAGCGCCGGGCCGGACAGACGCTTTCGGTCAGGCTCCAACGATCCCACCGACGATTGGGACGACTTGGTCGTGTCGGTTCAGAACATGCCCTATTTTGGCGAAATGGCTCAGCGAATTTCCGACGCGCTCTTCGAAAGTGCCAAGACTTCCGCTCATTTTCCCGAAACCGAGGAGGAATTCCGCAAAGGGATGGCGGATCACGGAATCGACTGGGATGCTCTTCGCGATCCTTGGGGTCGGCAATATCGCATCGTGCCGACAGTCGAAACAGGGTATAGCGACAAAATCGCGCTGCGCGCGTACGGGCAGAATATCAGCACATCTCAGACGCCGGTTTCCCGGACTGCGAAGGCGATCAGCATCGTCAGCGATGGCCCAGACCTCACGGCCAATACAGCCGACGATTTTGTTTTGGCTAAATTCGCCTCGCCGTTCTTAGAGGAGTCTGGCGGCACTACTGGCAAAACTGTGGTCCCGCAAAAGCCGCAGCCCATTTACAGCGGCAATTCCGGCGCCGTGCGTGTTCTTATACAGGACCAATCTGGCGCAGTCATTTCCAACGCTAAAATCACTCTTACCAATGAGGCGACCGGTGTCGCGTATGACGGGACGGCGGACGATCAGGGCGTTTGCTTGCTCTCTAATCTTCCTCCTGGCACCTATCGCCTTCTTGCGGAGAGCGCAGGGTTTCAATCATATGTTCTAACTGCTATTCCAGTGCTTTCCAGCAATGCGACGGATGTCCAAGTCACGCTCCGAGTTGGAGCTGTGACGCAGACGGTCGAAGTTGCAGCGGAAAATGTCAGACTCCAAACCTCGGCATCTCAGGTCGCAGCGCTTGCGCCCGGATTGACGTTAACCACGAAATCCGGCGCCGGTTCCGGCCAAATCAAGATGCCCATTGCCACGAGTATTTCCCGGAAACGCTCCTGTGGCAGCCGGAAATTCTTACCGGGAGGGCTGGTCATGCAACCGTAAAAGTTCCTCTCGCCGACAGCATCACCACCTGGAAGGTCTCCGTCATTGCATCCACGCTGGATGGACATGTTGCCACGGCTTCCGCGGACCTACGCGCCTTCCTGCCGTTTTTCGTCGAACTCGAACCGCCCAAAGTTCTCACCGTAGGAGACGAACTCCATTTGCCCGTCACAGTTCGCAATTACCTCGACAAGCCGCAAGACGTTTCTCTCGACTGGGCCGCAGAGCCGTGGTCTGAAGTTCTCTCCCAGCATACAGCTCACATCAACGTCGCCGCCGGAGATTACGCTGAGGAAACGTTCTCCTTCCGCGCTGCACGTCCCATGAAAGAGGCCAAGCAGCGTCTCACTGCGTTCAACCGCTCCTCAGCAAATGACAGCGACGCCATCGAAAAGAAGCTCCGCATCCACGCTGACGGCCAGCAACGGCTTGTTCAAGCGAGCTCAATTTTCATCGGCGACACTTCACTGTCGGTGGAAATCCCTGAAGGCGCTCTTCCTGGCTCAGTGGAAGCCGAATTCGTCCTTTACCCAAACCTGGTTGCTCATGTCAGCGACGCCATCGAGGGCATCATGGAGCGGCCCTACGGCTGCGCGGAGCAAACGATCTCTTCCGCCTACCCGAGCCTTCTCTGGCTACAGCTTCAAAAGTCTCGGCAGCTCCCGGTTTCTTCGCTGGATGCACGGGCGCGCCACTATCTCAATCTGGCTTACGCGAAGCTGCTCCGCTACCGTGAACCGAGTGGCGGATTCTCGCTCTGGGGCAAGGGCCAGCCCGAACTCTCGGTTTCTGCATACGCACTTCGTTTCCTCACGGAAGCTTCCGAATTCATTGAAGTGGATTCCGACGTGGTCGCAGCCGCCCGTCGCTGGTTGCTCCAGCAAACCGCACCGCAGGGCGGTTGGATGGAAAAAGACTCGAACGGCAAATACTTGGAAGGCTCCGGGCTATACCTCACCGCCTACGTAGTCGAAGCACTCGCCCGCGATCTGCAACGTCGCAAGCCTGACGAAAAAGATATCGATGCGGAACGCCAGGGCGTACGAAATGGCATCGCATATTTTTCCAAACACTTTCGTGCCACTTCCGACCCTTACGACATCGCTCTCATCGCACTCGCTAACCCACATTATTCGTGAAAACTGACTTCGCGATCGATTTTTTGTTGTTCTTCTTCACTTCAAGACGGCAGTTGACAAGGGTGAGAATTTTGTTGAATCGCGAGTTGATTCTAAAGCGCTTAGGCGGACAGAAGACAAGAAATGGAGACACCTCAAGTAGCACGCAACAAGTCAAAAGTTCCTAGCGCGGGGTAAGGAGGAAGCTACCCACTTCGCGCGCCCAAGCTCAAGGCCAGACGATGAAAGTTATTGAGATAAGGAAAGGACTGAGGTAAGTGCAGCACGATCCGACGTACTGAAGTCACCACCCGAGCTCCGATTTTCAGAAAACGCTCTCGCAAGATGGAGACCTGTGCCCGGGCGGAAGCTGTGCCAGCCAAACCTAAGCGCATCTCTTGCATCAACACGTAGGCCGCAGCAGTCATCGACACGCGGAACTGGTTGGCCCAGAATTTTGTGCAACTGGTGCGGCCGATCTCCATTCCATAGTGCAGTTCCTTTATTCGATTCTCGATGTCACCTCGTTGACAGTAGACCTCCTCGTAGAGCCATCGCGGACTCTGCTTCATGTTGGTCACCACGAAGCGCGGATTGTCTTTGGGTTTCTTACCCTCCGCCCGCACCACCTCGGCTTTATAAATGACGCGACGTTTCCACGGCCAGGTCTTGCGCGTGCGGTACTGACACTCGCCGTAAACATGCTCGGTTTGCTGCGAGCTCTCCGAAGCACGACGGGCCCGTTGCATGGCCGACTCCGCTTTTCGCTCCAACACCGCATTGGAGCCCATCACATAATGCATACGTTCTGGAGACCGTCACGGTTCGCTATCGTTGGCATCCGCTCTTTGGACAGGCTCTTCGTGTTGTGAAGCGGGAGAGGGACCGACACGGACACGGGGAATATCTATTCTGTGAATTACCGGATCGCACATCACGTTCTCTTCCCGCTTGGATGTTCAGCTCCGAATGCACCGCATTTTCCGTGGGTCCACCCGCCATCGCCATTGAGGCGCTCAGCGACCTCCGCGATCTCCTAAGCAGCTTGCAAAAATCCAGCCCCTGCGATAAAGCTTCAGCCACATCGCCGCTATCGCAGGAGGAAAAGCGTGAAATCGCATCCGAAGTCCGTCCGTTCGCAACTCAATCTCGCGTTGCTCGATCGCAGGCCGACCGAACTTCCGTCGCACGAACAACAGGAACTCGCCCTCGCTCTGGTCGAGCTGCTCATCAACGCCGCCGCTCCCGGCACGCCCGGAGGAGGAGGTCCGAATGAATCCGAAACTCACGAATGAACGGTTGAAACGGAGGGCGATCGTCTACCTTCGGCAGTCTTCCCCCGAACAAGTGTTTCACAACCAAGAGAGTCAACGACGGCAATATGGTTTGGCCGACCAAGCACGCGACCTCGGTTTTCGCGACGTCCTGGTGATCGACGAGGACTTGGGACGCACGGGGTCCGGATTGGTGGAGCGCCGAGGATTTCAGCGCCTGGTTGCGGAAGTCTGCACCGGTGAGGTCGGTGCCGTATTTTGCATCGAGGCTTCGCGATTGGCGCGGAACGGCCGTGACTGGCACCATCTGATCTGGATGTGCGGCCTGGTGGGCGCGGTGTTGGTGGATTTCGATGGAGTCTACGATCCGAATCTGGTGAATGATCGGTTGCTCTTGGGCATGAAAGGAGAGATGGCAGCGTTTGAACTGAGCCTGCTGCGGCAGAGATCGCTCGAAGCCATCCGCCAAAAGGCCCGGCGGGGCGAACTGCAGTTTTATCTTCCCGTGGGCTTCTGCTGGAGCGAGAACGGCAAGATGGAGATGGCCCCGGATCGTCGGATCCAAGACAGCATTGATCTGGTATTCAACAAGTTCACTGAGCTCGGCAGTGTCCGGCAAGTGACGTTGTGGTTCCGCCGTGAGAAGATCGCTTTGCCGGCTATTCCTTCAGGGCGAGGCGAGCGCCGTCTGGGGTGGAAGCTGCCCCTGTATCACACCATCTGGGCGATACTGACGAATCCTCTGTACGCGGGAGCGTATGCGTTCGGCAAGACGGAAGCGCGAATGCAGATCGTGGAAGGGCGGGCACACAGGACCAGAGGGCATTGCAAACCACGCGCCGAATGGATGGTGTTGATTCGCGATCATCATCCCGGGTACATTTCCTGGGAGCAATACGAGAAGAATCAAGCGATGATTGCGGCCAACGCGCACATGAAATCACACATGGAGCCAAAGGCGGCGCGGGGAGGACGCGCCCTGCTCGCCGGGTTGTTGCGATGTCGGCGGTGCGGTCGGATGCTGCGCGTGGAATACAGAAGCCTCCATATACAAGGACGCTACTGCTGCCGCGATGCACAAGCGAATGCGCGTGAGGATTGTCGGTGTATTTCTTTCGGGAGTTGGCGGCCAGACGAGGCGGTCGCAAAGGAGGTGCTCGAAGCCATCGGAGGCAACGCCGTCGAGGCGGCGTTGCAAGCGGCCGAGCAGATGAGGCAGCAGCAAGAAGCACGCCAGCGCGCGTCCGAGATGGAGCTGGAGCAGGCTCACTACGAAGCCCGACTGGCGGAGCGGCGCTACGAAGCGGTCGATCCGGAGCAACGGTTAGTCGCCGCAGAGCTGGAAGCTCGCTGGAATGCGGCTTTGCAGAAGGTACGAGATTTGGAGAAGAAGCTGCAGACACTCGGGAGCGACCCACAGGCGGTTTCGATTCCGTCCAGAGAAGTGCTGTTGAGCCTGGCGCAGGATCTTCCGGCCGTGTGGAATGCTCCCTCGACGGACATGCGCTTGAAGCAGCGGATTGTGCGGATTTTGATCCGCGAGATTGTCGCGGACATAGACAAGGAGAAACAGGAGATTGTCCTACTCTTGCACTGGGCCGGAGGTCGTCATTCGGAGTTGCGGATCAAGAAGAACGCTATCGGCCGGCATCGTAATTGCACGAAGCCGGAGGCGGTGGAAGTGGTGCGACAAATGGCGGGTCAGTTCAGCGACGAGCAGATCGCTTCCACTCTGAATCGTTTAGGGATGCGAACCGGTGCGGGCAATGGCTGGAGCGAAGTGAAGGTGCGCGCGCTGCGGAACTACCATCAACTGCCCGCCTACGATGCGAGTCGTGTCACGGCGGACAGTCTCACGCTCGAGCAAGCTGCCGGACGGTTGGGAGTGAGTGTCACCGCGGTGCGGCACTTGATTCAGCGTAAAACCATTCCAGCCACGCAAGTGGTGCCAGGAGCACCGTGGCAGATTCCGGTCGCGACCGTGGAAGCTCCGAATGTCCGGCGAGCCGTGATGGATATCAAGAGTCGCCGTCATCCACGCGGAGCTCAGTTTCGCGACGAGCGCACGCTGGAGTTGATGGGGTTCTCTGAGCCGGAGGCGCCAGCTGTGGAATCTTGACGCCCGCAAACTGAGATTTGATTTCCGATTTTCTAATATTTTCAAACACTTAGCGAGGTGCAGCAGAATGTCACAGGATCGTTGGACGCGAAATTGACGAGGTATTCCACTTTCGGCTCGCAATCCAGAAAATACAAAACTTCCGGAGCCGCGAAGCCACCATCCAAACGCACCCGGATCTTGGCTTTCGGAAAAGCTTCCGTCAGCCGCTCGATCAGACGGCGCAGGATGCCCACGGCTCCTGCCGAGCCGGGGGCGTTCCCCGGACGCAACACCGCGGTGACCAGATACTGCTCGGCCTCTTGGTCAAAAGTCACGAACCCCACCATCGGCAGGTAGCAGTAGCTATCATAGTGCCAATTAAAAAAGCTCATTTGTTGAGCACCATATGTGGGATCGTCAGTTGGATCCAGATCTATAGTGATCAGACGGGCGCGACCCTTCAGTCGTTTACGATGTCGTTCGATCACCGTGTCGGCCAATGCTTCGGCCATACGAAACAACTCTTTACGACCCACACCATTTTCAAAACGCGAGAGGGTCGGCTGCGAGGCCAAATCTTCTCCTTCCACGGGATCACGACCGACCAATAGTTTGTGCACCGGGTCGGAAGCCAGCTTTGCGGCATCGTTGGCATCTGCGTAGCCGCAGGCGATGGCCATGATGCGCTGCGTGAGGAGCTCCTCGAGTTCGTGGTCGACCTTGACCGCCTGCCGCTCGTCTTTGAGACAAGCCGCCAACGCAGCCGTTAGACCTAACCCTCGGTCCGCGGCTTTGAGTAACACCGCACCCCCATCGGAACTGCCTTGCGATTGATCGAACTTGGCGACTACCGAGCGATCAAAAATTTCTGGGAACAGTAAACACTGTGTTGTGGTATGTTCGTTCATCGAAAGCCTCTGGATTGGTCTCAAAACCGCGTCGACAACGGCTTTTTACCATGAAAGAGGCTTTTCGTGTCTCAAAAACATGAATTATTCAGGCTAAGCTCGCCGCCCGCGATGATGCCTCGCAGGAAATCCGCACTCTCCTATCGCTGGAGCGCACCGAGGGCGAAACCAGCTATTGGGACCTGCACCACAACACAATCTTCTACGGCTGGGGCTACACAGGCAGGATTGAAACCACGGCTCTCGTCCTTGACGCACTTGCCATCGCCAGGCAACAGAGCCCTTCCTCAGCGGAACTTGACCGCGCTCTGAGCCGCGGCACGCTCTTTCTCTTGAAGAACAAGGACCAATACGGAGTCTGGTATTCGACGCAGGCGACGGTCGATGTCTTGCAAACACTGATTCGGCAATTGGAAGCTGGCTCGCCTGATGCGTCGCGCGTGCCCCTGCGCATCTTCGTCGATGGAAAGCCCGGCCCCGCTCTCTCCTCGTCGTCAGATGCCCGCCAGCTCACGCCACAACGCGCCGACCTCACGCCATTCCTATCGCCAGGGAAGCACACTATTGAGCTTCGGAGCGGCACGTCAGCCCACGCCAGTGCTTACGTCAACGCTAGCTATTACTTGCCTTGGACCGACCCCACCGTTATCGGCTCCTCCGTTCCGAGCGGCGACGCAGAGTCCTTGCGTTACTCGGTCAAGTTCGATCGCTCTGCGGCTTCCGTCGGTGATTTGATTCAATGCACCGTTCATGCCGAGCGCGTCGGTTTCCGCGGATACGGAATGATGTTGGCTGAGGTGGGCTTGCCTCCGGGTGCCGATGTGGACCGCGCTTCTCTCAACTCTGCGGTCTCCAGTTCTGGTTGGGACCTGCAGAGCTACGAAGTTCAACCGGATCGCGCGGTCTTTTACCTTTGGCCGCGAGCCGGAGGCACGACATTCTCCTTTACGTTCAAGCCTCGATTTGCAATGACGGCACAGTCATCGGAATCCGTTCTCTACGATTACTACAACCCCGAAGCGCGGGCCTCGTTGCCGCCGGCGCGTTTTGTCGTCAAGTGAGAGTCTCGGGCCGTCTAAACCATCCTCCAGGGACCTATTAGCGGACTTTTTGCCTCACACGCTGGACATGCGATGAGTCTAAGTGTCTCATAATGCTGTCCGTTTTTATGATCGGAGACCACGCAGAAAACCGGACATTTCGGCGGACTTGACATCGCTGAAAGATCGTTGGAATCGCCCGTTGATATTGGAGCCTTTCCTGATCGGAGAAACGTCCCGATCTCGATTGTGGGCTACCACTAGGAGAGAAGATGGGGAAGAAACTGAAGCCAGTGGATACTGGCGAGATTCTGCACGAGGAATTCATGAAGCCTTTGGGCCTCGGCATGAACAAGCTGGCTTTGGACCTGTGCGTGCCGGTCACGCAGATC
>Ga0209153_1000841_pt1 | contig 12136 bp, 17 predicted proteins | sample GraSoiAngelo_120_FD_185877 | JGI IMG/M metagenome (GOLD analysis project Ga0209153, IMG submission 185877) | Grasslands soil microbial communities from the Angelo Coastal Reserve, California, USA - 14_0919_09_20cm (SPAdes) (version 2) | ecosystem: Environmental > Terrestrial > Soil > Grasslands ...
ACGAAAATCACTTCCGAACCCATTACCAGCCTAAAAAACGGAAGTCGAGTGGCAAAAGATGGCACCGATCTCACGGCATGGATTCAAATCTTTTACCGCAAGCGACGGCTTGGCGAATCTATTTGTCGGCTGAGGAGTTGGTCGGCTCTGTCGATCTGTTGCCTCAGGGTGATGAGCAGAGCTTTCGCTCCTTAGGTTCAGAAGTGCCGAAGTGCGCGTGAGAGCCTGCGATGTCTGCTCCATGCTGGCAAATAGCCGCTGGAGTCCATCGTGCATCATGACGCGCATATTACCATCCCTCCCCGAAAAACGTTGCCAACGCAATAATCAGATTGATTCGCCGCTTTTGAGTCCCGACTGTTGAGGTTTACCTATCCACGGTCAATCTGGTAAACACCCTAACCCCTCAGCTGAACACCCGCTCGCAGTAAGGCATAGCGAAACCGTTCTTACCGTTCAGTTTGATTTCCGTCCTGAATGGCAGCGATGCTTTCCTTCGCTTGTTGAAGCCACTTCACAAGCACACGCAAGGATTCCGTACTTTCGTTGTGGAACATCAGACCCATGCCATCCTCTGCGGAATGCGCTACGTTAGCGGGGGCTTCAAAGTAGGCCTTGTCTCTTCGAATCCTGACCGTTACTCGTGTACCCACGGAGAACTGGGTACTACTAACCAACCGGCATCCTCCCGCGCCGATGTTGACTACCTGGGCAGGTATCTCCACACTGGAATCATCCGCTACTGTGGCGGAAGCCGAAAAGGGATACCTGGTGTAAAGACGCTTCTGGGACTGGGGAGTGCTCGGCACTTGCTTTTTGCGGTGTCCTTTCGTCAGCTCGCTCCAGCAGCCTTCGGTTTGACTTGCTCGTCCCACATCTTCGCGCATTTGGCGCACAGTCTCACGACTTTGGACAGGCCGGTTATCTTCCGCCTGGTCACAGCCTGCCTCGGGCAATCGCTGAATTGCGGCTGTTGAGCTGGATCGTCAGGGAAGAACACTTTGGATTCACACTGGGCCATCGGCTACCCTTTCGTGGGGCAGTGCAAGAAGTTATACCTTCACCCGGTTCTTCGATCTGGCACTTGCGTTTTTGTTCGGTTTACCGAGCACCGCGACCCGAATCGGCGAAGGCGAGGCGGGGTGATTGGAGACAATTCCCCCGGTAATTAGCGGGTTTCACCTAACTTTGCACCACGCATGCTTTATAGTAAATGATGAAGCCATCACGACACCCTAGGGGTGAGCTCTTTGGTCGAAGGCTTGACTGAGGAATCTCACCCCTGCCAGTCTCGCCTTTCGAAGTTACTACAACGGCTAGGGTGACCCACTAAACGCCGGTGTTACAGTCCCACGCCAATGCACACCGGACAGGATTGGCAACAGATCGGGCGCTTCTGTGAAAAGCGCTGTGCCGTCGCGGAATGGAAAACAGAATCCGAAGTGTCGGCAGTGCGGCGCCGACCTCGTCGCCGCCGACTCGCACGCTAAAACGCCTCCGAAAGAGCCAGGTGAACCTCGCAAGCCACCGAGCACCTGAGGACACCAACAGGTAACGAATCGAATTCAGCTGCTTGTTTGATTGTCTCTGACGCCAAATTCTCGCTAGCATCGAAGCTACTAGCAACACAAAGACGATCACCGGGCGGGTTCCTTTGGGCCACACGGTTAGGAGCCAAGGAAGCCACCCCTTCGATCAGATTCCCGCTATCATCCACGCTGCGTCACTTTTGCGGTTTGAACTTACCAAGAGAGGCAGCCATGACGCCTGCTAATTCAGGATGAGGACTGTTCGCTTCCGCAACGAAGGCTGGCCGGATGGCAGGACGGACGGAAGGAAGAAGTTACTTCTTCGAAAGCCGCTTTGACTGCATCAGCGTAGGCGGCGACTTGTTCCAGGTCGCGGTAGCCCGCATCGCACGATTTCAGGAACTGCGTGGAGTGACGGAGGGCCTTGTGGGCGCGTTCGAGCTGGCGCTGCACGGGATGGCTGGATAGAATAGCGGCAGTGTGACAAAAGGCAACGGTTGCCGCAGCGCCGTCCGAAGGCCGGTGCCTCATGGAAGCGGAGAAGGATTGGAAGCTCACGACGCGCTATAGGTGTCCGCAGTGTGGTAAGCACTACATCATCCCGGGACTGCAAGGAGAATCCGAAATGCCGACTGTGCGGCGTCGAACTTTGCGTCGATGACCAACAAGTCGAACCGCCGCCATCAGCCCAAGGGCGAGCAGCTTGATTTGAGCTTATCGGTGACAACAACGTTCGCCGCGTGCGCTCGTTGCACGATCTCATAATCAACCAAATCTCAGCCCTTGAGCGTGCGGCAGCCTTCGCCTGCGATGTCCGAATAATGAACGAACAAGTCAGACCCACCAACCTGCCCGATAAGACCATAGCCCCTGGAATCGCTGAACCACCTGGCTTTGCCACTTATTTTCTGTGCTACTCCATTCCCAGTTTGCCAATCAGGAAACCAGACTGTATTCGTTAGTTAGAATCCGGTCACACACGGGGCATTTCCATAACCGAAAGCTGCGATTCTCCGGCTTGACCTCAGCAAGATACATCGGAATCCCGTCACTGGGACATGTGACGTGTGGTAGGATTTGCGTTTCGTTTTGCAATGCGCTGAGGCTGAGGACGTAGCCCCTGCCGCGTGTGTAGCTTATCGTGCAGCCGGGAACCTGACAGAAGAATAGGCGTCGGTCGGAATTCCCGTCCACCACCATCTCACCGTGATGCTCGAAGCAGAGCGGTCGAAGTTCTTTTTCTTTCAATGGCATTTCGACACTCCTTGGGAAGAGGGGGGCAGGCGAGTTTATCTCTGTTCCTTTGAGGTATCAGGTTCGCTCCGCGGATTCGGGCCAATTGTTTGAGACAGGAAATTCAGCCCAACGACAAATAGGTTGGCGCTGACGGGTTTACAATAGACCACTCGCGCCCTCATCGTCACTCCACGAACGCGGAGCCGGACATCGACATGGGAGCCAGGCTCGAAAAACCGTTCCGTAGTAACACGCGCACCACGAGGACTGAGGTTTTCTGCGGAAGCCAGGGCCACGCGGGGATTACGCGCGGCAGAGATTTGCACGAGGAATCGTTCGGGAGTACGCGGTTGCTTCCTGCCTTCCCGCAGCATAACTGCCTCCTCAACAGCGGGCCGGAAAACAGGGCCCCTTAGGATTACGGAATAACCCTGCTTCGGTCAATCAGGTAAAGACCGGACTGGCCTACAAGTTGACCCAATCTAAAATCGGCCTGCGTTACGTTATCGATACAGGAAAAAATTGCCTGCTAACAAGCCGGTATCGTGGTCCGAAATGCGGCAAGCGTTACGCTGTAGCGGAATGGAAGCAGAATCCGAAGTGTCGGCAGTGCGGGGCCGAACTTCATGCCGATAACGAACAAGGCGCGTTGTCGTCGCAAAGCCAACGTGCAGGGCAGTTGATCATCGGCGACGTTCACTCTGTCGTTGTGTAGCAATGCTCACAGCGGGTCTTCACCGCCTCGCACGGCTGTCGTGTAGTGGGATAGTGGACGTTGCTTCATCGATGACCTTGACGTTCGCCGCGTGCGGCCCTTGTGGCCCTTGTACGGTTTCGAACTCGACGTGATCTCCCTGCTTTCTTTAATGTTCGGTAGCCTTCACCTGCAATATCGGTGTAATGAACGAAAACATCGGGGCCGTCATCTCTCCCAATGAAACCGTAACCCTTGGAATCACTACCTTGCCGCGCATGCCGCGCAGGAAACGCTACTCCTGTCCGGCTTTCAAAAATCAAACCAATTCATCTTCGTTAGTGTGAGCGCGGCCACACACGGGGCATTTCCATAAACGAAAGCTCGGAGTCTCCTGTTTGACCCTGGCAAGGTACATGAGCATTCCATCTTACCGACAAATGACATGCGGCAGGATTTGTGCCTCGCTCTGCATCGACCTGAGGCTGAAAAGATAGCCTCTGGAGCTTGTGTAACTTATCGTGCAGCCAGAAACGCCACAGAAGAAAAGGTGCGACCGTACGTCGATGCCACGCCTCATCTCAGCGTGGTGCTCAAAGCAGAGGGGTCGAATTTCTTTACGTCTGGGTGTTGCAGGCATTTTCGCGGGAAGCCTCCTCAACATGAGGGGCGCGCCTGAAGGCAGCCAAGTCTACGTCAAAACAAAATTCTAACGCGGTCTATGAGGACTTTTCTGGGGGAGCCGGTTCGCTCCCTTCTCCGTCCCATCTGCCTGCGTCAAGAAGTTCAGTCCAATAACAAATCCTTTGGGGCTTCTCGCGTGACAATAGACTATTTGCGCTCTTACCGTCAGTTCACGAATGCTGGACTTAACATCCACAGGGGAGCCAGGCTCCCAAAATCGCTCCGTCGCAGCACGCTCACCACCAAGACTGGTCTGGCCCGCGTGAATACCCCGAAAGATTGGCTAATCACGAGGTGCTATCGCTATCCGGAATGCGGCAAACGCTACTACATCCCGGGTTGGAAACAGAAACCGAAGTGCCGAGTCTGCGACGCGGAGCTTCGTGCCGTTGACGAACAAGGCGAATCATCGCCACGAGCCAAAAGTCAACGTGCGGCTGGCTAATCCCGATCATCGGTGACAACAGGGTGCGTCGTATGCGGAACCAAGTGGAATGACCAGAGCCACGAATAAGAAGCAACGTGGCTCTGGTCTCTTGACCATCAATGAAGGGAGTTTGTTACGAGCAAGTGATATCGGACTGCGCGGAAGCCACCACTATATCGAGGCTTGGCCCGGTGACGTGTATCGCATTCACCGTGATTGATCCGCTCGATCCACCAGACGAACTCGTCTGCTGATTGATGACGACGGTGATTCCACCCGGCAAGGAGATCGAAAGGTTTGGATTGGAGACAAGGATCGATTGCCCTGCCACGGTCAAGCCCACCAGCTGGGCATTTCCACTGGTGCTCGCCGTGCTGCCGCTGCACGTCGCGCTTGAGGTTGACTTCACAGCCGTGGCTGCTACCAGGCCATTTTGCACGTTCACCTCCGCGAGCGAGGATTGCGACTGACTCGTCGAGCCACTCCCCGAGGCGGAACTGCTCAGCGCGTGAGCGGACGCTATCCCGGCCACATTGACGCTCGCGAGCGATGTGCCCAGGCTCCCGCCGCTTGACGGCAGTGCTCCCGTATCGGCCAGGTCGAGCGAGACCCCCAGAGCACTTGCTTTCAGTCCCACAGCTTCACCGCTGAACGATGTTGCGTTCTGTGCGAAGCTGCTTGCCGGGCTCAAAGCCAGCAGGCCCGTCAGATAGATTGCGATCATCGACGTTCTCGTCCTCTTCTCGTTCATGTACATTCTCCTCGAGGTATTGGAAACAGAATGACCGACTCGTGCACGCGACGTATGCAGCGGACAAGGGGTAGCAGCACACTCGACTGGGGGTCACTTGCGTAGAATTCGGCTGCAGCACATTAGGTTGTAAACCGCATAGGCGCAATCAGGGCTTTCCGTGCATCGCGTTACAAAATTCCCCGATACGGCGTTTTACTAGAAATACTTGAGCCGTGTGCAAAAGAGACATTTCTTCCACGGAATCTTTTGCGATTGGATAGGAGTTGGCCGTTCGGAAAAAGCCCGCTGCTGCCACATTAGGCTTGATGATGAGTGGCGCAGTAGATTAATTGGCGTCAAAGGACTTGACGTGTCCAACTGCGAGGTCTGCGGTTTCGGCCAATCGACGGTGCCCACATCCGCCGCAGTTAGGTAGCCGCCTTTCCTTGTGGCGGGGATTTGCCCGGCTCATCATCGGCGCGAAGCTCGGCTCCGCGTTGTCGGCATTTCGGATTCTTCTTCCATTCCACAACAGCGTAACGCTTGCCGCATTGCGGGCAGCGATAAGGTTTCGTGAGCTTCCAATCTTTTCCGTTATCCATGACCTGGCTACACAACACGCAACAATCTCGTCATCAACTTTTTCAGCAAGATTTTGTCTCCTATGGCCATCCGTGTGAACTCGACACCAAAACCTTCTGCGGGGGCAATGCTTCGCACGATTGCATCGGCCCGTACGTTGCCACCAGGTACTTCAAACGCCAGCCTGAGTTTGGTGCCTACGGTCGGCGGATTTGGCGCGGAGATGAACAATCCCCCCATGCCGAGCGTCTCGACGCGGGAAAACAGTTGAAGGTCTGCGCCATGCCAGCTCACGGACATTCCCTTCGGCAAGGAAATGCGCGGGTATCGGCGCGTCTTGCGACCGGACTCCTCAGTAGCACCCTGCAAGGAGACCTCCTGGATCGTCGCTCGCTCTCAGGACAGGCGTACTGGGAAGATAGGCCCATTTCGTGGAGGAGGTGAATGGGGCCGCAGTACTATCGAACAAGTACCTTGGTTTTGGAGTTTTGCAGCTACGAGAATGGGAAGAGCCACGCGCTACCCTCTTTCGAAAAGCATTCTCAATTTGCTCTTTCGCGTTTCATCTCGCCGTGTCCTTCCCTGTGATTTAATCCATCCGAGCATATTCCCGACAGCAACGCGATGAACGGTAGGCTCCCCGTAAACTTCCAAAACCACCCATCCGATACGCTCAAGTTTTTGCGTAGCGTCGCGCAGTCGCCTTGGCGATTTTGAGCGGATCTGAGGGCCGAAGAGCCGCTCTGATTGCCTATTATCGTTCTAGCTTAAGCTAGTGTATAAAATCGAGGGCAAATTCAGGCTTCTACCTCTTAAACCACTAATGTCTTTAACACAAAGCAATTCCAGAATTCCACGTATTGAACATACCTTGACGTTCAACTAGACCAGCACATGTAGGACACGCAACTCCGCCAAATCAGTTTCAACGCCCGGCCTACAAGATTCGGCTTTCAAGATTCAGTAGCACGTAAGTGTCTGGTTCATATTTCGAGGGATTCTCAAAGCTAGCGCAAGGAGGCTGGGCCGTGGTTACTACCAACATTAGTTCCCCTCGGTTGGTTCTTTCTTTACTCGCTTTCGCCTGGCTTCTGGCGTCTTCCACGCCGGGTTATGCGCAGACGTCTCTCCAGTCCATCGGAGTCCCGAGCTTCACGAGGGCACTGCCAGTCGAAAACGGATGGATAGACACATCGAACGGTGGTCTTCATCTGGCGGAGACAAACCCAAAAGCGGTCGCCCCGCGTGCCTGTGTAAGTGCAGATCTGTCTTCTGAAGCGCCCGCCGAAGCCCTAATCCTAAATTCCTATCCACCTCCCAGAGATTCCGAGGCGGCCGCCCGATCCTTGTCCCCGCGATCTGGGTTGCCGGGTCGTTCTGCAGAGTCTCATCGCCGCAAGTGGCTCGCCCTCACTATTGCGCAGCATGGCGCCGCAATGTTTGACGCTTGGTCCACACGCCGAGACATCTCCACCGGCTATTACCACGAGGTAAATCCGTCCTTGCGGCCTTTCGCCGGAAACACATCGTTTTATGCCGCCATTCAGGTGGGTCCGCTTGTATTCGATTACCTTGGCAGACGCATGATGACCAGCCAACACGGCTGGCTGAAGCGCACTTGGTGGATTCCACAAGCACTAAGTGCTGCGATGTCCATTAGGAGCGGTGCCCACAACTTGATTGTTCGCTGAGCCCTCGCTCACGTTGCGGATCGCAATCGGACGACCTCGTCAGGCCATCGAGGGCCATGAGGCAGCCAACAAAGGTTCTTTGTTATCTTGCGATAGCCGCCGTTGCCGTCCCTGTGGTGCCATCATTCGGTTCCCTCGGCAGGTTCGATTGCAAACCTTTCAACGCTGCTTCGTAAACCGATTGCCGCCTCAGCAAGAAAATTGAGAGAAAGCCAGCAGCAACACCAGGAAAGCCGCCCGGACCACCTGGGTTGTGGACATGATCACACCTCCAACAAATTGGAGCTCCTGACGTGGTGTTAACTAACCCCCAGATGCCTCCGGTCTGGACGTTCGGCGCGCAGGGAAGGAAGAAAGGGACCTCGAATTCGCCATTGGCCGGGCGCAGTAAACAGTCCGCCTTTAAAGACAATGCTGGTGGTCGGGCCGCGCGTATCTTTGCACTGTGGCAAATAAGCATACGTTTGCCAAGCCCGCGTCGAAGGTGGCCAGGCTGCGCTGGGAAAAGTTGGCCTTTCCGTTCCACATTGGCGTGGACGTGAAGGCCATGGCGTTGCGGAGCATCAAGAACGATTTGCGGAGCGTGGGCGACTCCGGCTTCCGCTGTTACAGGACAGTAGCGGTGCGCAGTGCAAGCAATATAGATTGCTGCAAACTCCTCATCCTGTGCAAACAGGCCCGCCAAGCGCCTCGCGCACCTTTTGTGTAAGCACTTGCGGCGTGAAAGGCTTCTGCAAAAAAGAACGTCCTTCTGCAAGCGTCTCATTTTCCGGAATCACGTTGTACGTATATCCGGACATGTAGAGAACGCGAAGGTTGGTGTGAAGTGCCGTCAGATGTTTCGCCAGGTCATGTCCGCTCATTCCCGGCATCACCACATCGGTCAGCAGCAGATGAATTTCCGAACCGTGTTTTCCCGCCAACCGTACGGCATCCTCGGAATTTTGCGCCTCAATCACCTTGTATCCCTGTTCGGAAAGTACCAGGCGCGCGAGCTCACGTACCGCGGGCTCATCCTCAACGAGCAGGATCGTCTCCTTGCCCCTGCCATCGGTTGCTCCGGTTGATTCCGCTTCTTGGGGCGCCTGGACGGGTTCTTCCACACGAGGCAAATACACCTTGAACGTCGTGCCTTTCCCTACCTCGCTGTTGACCTGGATATGCCCGCCGCTCTGTTTGATGATGCCGTATACCGTAGAAAGACCCAGGCCCGTGCCCCGGCTGCTTTCCTTTGTTGTATAGAAAGGCTCGAAAATATGCGGCAGCGTGTCCGGGCTGATCCCCACTCCGGTATCGGTCACGCTGAGCATCACATACTGCCCCGGTTTGATCGAGGACTGATCGTTGGCAAAAGAACCGTCGAGCTCGACGTTTTTTGTTTCAATCCACAGCTTGCCCCCGTCGGGCATCGCGTCGCGCGCATTCACGATCAAATTCAGGATGACTTGTTCGATTTGACCGGGATCAGCTTTCACGGCGCCCAAATTCTTTTCCACCCGCGTTCGCATCTCGATCGTTTGGCTCACCAGGCGCCGCACCATCTTGTCCATGCTCAGGACGATCGCGTTCAGGTCGAGCAACTTGGGTTTTAACACTTGTTTGCGGCTGAACGCCAGCAGTTGCCGCACCAGCGCAACCGCCCGCTCCGCGGCGTCGGCGATCTGCTGGATGTTTCCACGAAGTTCGGAATGGCCCCCCGCGCGGCCCAACGCTAGCTCCACGTAGCCCTTGATGATGGTCAGCAGGTTATTGAAATCGTGCGCGACTCCTCCCGCGAGCCGGCCCACGGCCTCCATTCGGCGCGCCTGCTGCAACTGATTTTCCAGCGCTCGCCTTTCGGTGATATCGACGATGATGCCTTCCATCAGCGGGTGACTTTCGCTTCCGGGCACAAAAACGGCGTTGTCGCTCACCCAGATGGTCCGGCCATCTTTGCGCTTCAAGCGGTACTCCGCCTGATAGCGCTTGGATTTCCTGAAGCTCTGTTCGGCAGTCTCGAGGATCGGATAATCTTCTTCAGGGACGTGAAGAATCCAGTTCTCGGCGTCGGCCAGCCATTCTTCCTGCGTGTAACCCAAAATCGCTTCTACCTGCGGGCTCACGTAATGCCATTTCGCGTGCGGGCCCACTTCAGAGATATAGCTGACTGCGGCCACCTGTTCGACGAACATCTGGTACTTGGCTTCGGTTTCTGAGTAAGCCCTCTCGGCCTGCAGGCGCTCGCTGATGTCCCGGGCCACGCATATAACGCCCCCTTCCGGCATCGCCGTGATGGTCATCTCGACCGGAATTCGCGAACCGTCGCGTCGGCTGAGCGACACTTGTCCCGACCACTTGCCTGCCTGCTCCAGCGAATCTCGAATATGTTCTTCGAGCAGCGCCATGTCTTTTTCATCATAAATGTCACGCCAGCTTTTCCCGGCCATCGTCGACGCCTGCTCAAGGCGCATCATTTTGGCAAATGCCGCATTCACATAGAGAAGCTTGTCTTTCTTCCCCACGATCGAGATTCCATCGGCCGCGGAATCCATCGCCAGCGCATGGGTCATTGCTTCATTCGCGCTCTTGGCCTCGCGATGCTGGCTGATCGCCAAGCGCGCCGCATAACAGAGAATGGAAATGCCCAGCAGCGAAAAGCGAAGCAGTCGCCATTCCGCTTCGAGTTGCGCAACCTGGAACAGAATGACCAAAGGCGCTAACGCAAAGCGTGCCGTTGGTTACCAGCAACTCGCCCAGAGCTTTCCGACGCGCCTGGGGCCCGCTTCCTTCCACGGGGCTCGGATTCCATTGGGCCGCCCACAACGCCCCGTAAAGAAGGGGCAACGTCCAAAGGAGATCCCGTAGCGTTCCGGTTGGCGCTGGCCGCACGATTTGCAAATACTGTGCGGTCGCTGAGAACACCGTCAGCGCCACGAGGAATAGCGCCAAACCCCCGTAAAGTTCGCGAATATGCTGCTTCCGTGCGGTCAACGCCCGGAATCCGGCTAGTGTCGCCACTAGCGCGTCCTCTAAATTCTCAACGCGCATTTCCCGGAGAAATGCCGTGTGTTCGTCCAGCCGGCGCGCGGGCAAGAAATAAAATTCCACGAAAATGAAGAAGAAAACTATGCCGATTTGAATGAAATCGAGAAGCGCTTCCACGTCGATCCGCCGCGAATCTTTGTCCTGGTCCAGGAACAGGGTCATAGCAATGAACATATCTTCGAAGCCAAAAAGGAATCTCACGGCGGACGTCAGCGGCGGTTCACTGTGCAGCACTACCTCGTAGTACAGCCAGCCGAGATTGGCTATGCCCCAGGTGGCGATGCCTGTGCCCATCAACAGCCATAGAAAACGGCTCAAGCCGCGTCCCCGGCGGGACGCCCCAAACACCATCACCGCGGCAAAGCCGCAGGCAGTGATTTGTAGAAAGTTGGCAAGGAGGGATCCCGTCGTCGAAGTTCCGAGCGTCGCTGCTTCCAGAAGATGCAGCGCGACAATAACGGCGGCAAAGATCAGGGGCTTCCGAGGCATTCCTGCTCGTACGTTCGCGTTCTGTCGGAATGTTCTAGCTTAGATTTATTTTATTGAGGGTTCCGCCGGGGCATGATGCACACGTTTTGCGCGTGTGCTCTGCGCGATACGGGTCATAAATCAGTTTAAGCGCAGAACCTCGCCGTCAACTCGCGCCCGACAACTCTTCGCGAATGACTGGTCGCACAGTTTTCTCAAAAAATTCGTCGGAACGCGGGATGGGTTGCCGCAAGGCTTCGTTGATTAAGGTCTGGTAGTTGCCCCCGCCGGCACGTTCCACAATTCCGCGGAACCAGTCAAGAATGTCGTCATCAACTCGGATTGTGATGCGCGTTTTCCCTTTGGGGTCGCGACCACCGGCGGTGGCCCTTCGAAAATCCTATTCACGCTTCATTCTTCCAACCAACCGAAGTTGGAGGGCGCTTCGGAGTATGATGCGGGCAGGGGCCTTATCGCCCTTCGAACGGATAGCGGTCCTGCGCTTGCACAGCCGCGGCAACTTTCCGTCGCAGCGCAATCGTGTTCACTGGCGCGCGCTTGGCAAAACGCTTCAACACCGCCATTTGCGTAGTCAGCATGTCGCCTTCATGCACGGCGGCGATAGCCCGCCGCGCTTCGCGTTCCACGCGTTCCGCCGCGTCATTGATGAACACGCTCGCGGCATCGATCATTGTTTGCGAAGGGGATTCGCCCCTGGTTGCGGCCGCTTTTTGTGCACGCAGCAGGCAGGACTCCATCGCGTAAATCTCCAGCACCACGTTTGAAAGCGCGCCGATCAATTCCTGCTCGTCCGCCAGCTTCTCGCGGAACTTCTGCACCGCGCCGCCTGCTGCCTGCAAAAACATTTTCTTCGCGTTGGCTACGACACGCGCCTCGTCCGCGAGCACTCCTTCCGGTGGTTCTTCAAACGAAGGTCCGGCAAGAATTTCATCCGCCAGCTTCATCGCCGCCGGAATCAGCGGCAACTGCCCGCCCATCGCTCGCTTCATCAGCATCTGGATAATCAGCATGCGATTGATTTCGTTGGTGCCTTCGAAGATGCGGTTA
>Ga0209153_1000843_pt1 | contig 12086 bp, 6 predicted proteins | sample GraSoiAngelo_120_FD_185877 | JGI IMG/M metagenome (GOLD analysis project Ga0209153, IMG submission 185877) | Grasslands soil microbial communities from the Angelo Coastal Reserve, California, USA - 14_0919_09_20cm (SPAdes) (version 2) | ecosystem: Environmental > Terrestrial > Soil > Grasslands ...
TCCTCAGCCAGGTGGGCTGGTGGCCCTCCAGCATAGCGCAGTTTTGGCGGCAAATCTGCCATCGGGCACTGGTGGCGTCAATGTCGTCTGCCCGCCAGGCCATTTCCAGACCACGGCAACCAACGGATCTTGCAAGACCGTCTCGTATCCGAAGCTGGAGAACAACATCTTCTGGCACAACGGCTCGTTCTACATCGGCGTGGGCGCCTTGAGCCCGCAATTCCAGCAGAATGTGGTGTCGCTGTTTAACGCCTTCACCCATACTGCGGTAGCGAGCCAACCATCTGCTGACAGCTCGTCGACGACGAGTGGGAGCACGACCATCACCGGAGGCACCGGGGCTTGCGTTTCCGGCACCCAGTATTGGGATATCGCGGTGCGCGGTGACACAGGACCGACCAACCACAGCTCCGGGGTCACGCTCCGCGCGACCGATTCCGTGCTGACCCCAGGTGCGTCTGCTGTTTTGGCCTCTGGTAACTCCACGGCTGACCCGCGCTTCCTTAGCCAGTACTGCGACGGTTCACGCACGGCCCCCGAAACGCCGGGACTGCTCGCGGCGGGCTGGGTCGTGCCTCCGGGTATCTCGGATGCAACCGTGCCCAACCCGATCTTCAACCTGACTCCATCCGCTACGGTGGACGAAGGCAACAACTGGGTCAACATTGCCTGGGGCCCCCTCTCGATGACCAATCCAGCAGTTGCAGCCGGACCTTACGGAAATTACGGTGGCGGCCTCCCGCTCGGTAACTACGCCGTTGCGACGGGATCCTCGGCAGCAGGCAGGGTCGCAAGTGGTAGCGCGAACTACAACGACGCTCCTAACTTCGACTTCTACAACAATCCAAGGAAGCCTGGTCCAATCACAGCCGGCGCGGTGCAAATCACCGGGACGGGCACGAACCGAGACTTCACGGTCTCACCGGCCGTGGTGGACTTTGGGTTTGTGCCTCTCCACAGTCCGACAACCCTGGATCAGGACATCCAGGTCATTAACACGGGCAGCGTCGCACTATCGTTCAACTCTACGTCTATCGGGATTTCCTGCACGAACGTGACGACGGGATGCAGCCTACCCAGCTTCACCATCGCGTCGAACACCTGCTTGTCCGGTGCGGGCACGACATCGCTGGCTCCGGGACAAGCGTGCGTGGTTAACGTGGTCTTCAACGCCACGAGCACCTCGCAAGCACAGAGGAACGCAACTCTGAGTGTGAACCCCGTTGGCAATGGTTTCGCGCAGTTCATCTCACTCACGGGTCACGACTCGATTGCGACCCTAAGCATCTCCCCGCTTACCCCATTGTTGACGGCGGGCGCGGCGAGCAACACGACCGCCAAGACCGGCACCATCACAATCACCAACACGGCCAACCCGAATACGAATGTTGATGCCGGCCCGTGGATCCCAACAGCCATAACCCTTACGCAGCTGACCGGCACGGGCAGTTTCACGCGCGGTGGAACTTGTGCGGTGGGCACGGCTGTGAACCCGGGAGGAACCTTGGTGCCACCGGCAGCAGGCTCAAGCTGCACCATCACCATAACTTATACGCCGCCGGCAACGGGGTCCCCGAACGGGAGCGCACACCTCACGGTGACGGGACTGGGTACCACAGCAACCACAAACATTAACGCTACCTACAACGCGAACTAACCAGATCAGCCCTCACGGGGCGGGCATCTTCGGATGTCCGCCCCGTTTTCTAAGCAAGGAACCTTTGGAGCAAGGACAAACAAAAGATGCCAGAACGTAATGCAATCCTGGGAACAAAGTTGACACTGCTGGCTGGAGTTCTCGCCAGCAGCATTTTGGTCTTACAGGCGGGAGCACAAACCTCTCGTCAGCCTGCGAATCCGAAGAGAACTGCAGCTCCGACGAACTACCGCCCCGATCGCTTTGCGGGACGCGCGGGAAGGTACTACGCGCTGATTTGGGGAATCGACTCGCTCAGCCTCAAGTATACCGAGTCCGGCGAGATCATTCGATTCAGCTACCGCGTATTGGATCCCGACAAGGCGCGAACCTTGAACGATAAGAGGCTCGAGCCCAGCTTGATTGATCCAAAGGCTGGAGTGAAATTGGTGGTTCCGACCATGGAAAAAGTGGGACAGCTGCGTCAGAGCAGCACACCGGAGGCGGGCAAGTCCTACTGGATGGCATTTTCGAACAAGGGCCGATTGGTGAGGCCCGGAGACCACGTGGATGTCGTAATCGGATCATTCCACGCTCAAGGACTTGTGGTCGATTAGCTTGGCCTTTGGGCCTGGAATTTCATAGCCGTTGACAAATTGAAAAGTTTTGGCGGCCCGGCCCCTGCCACGGAGAAAAAACCTACCCAGGGCTTCGCCGAACAAGGGTGCCGAGCCGCCAAAAGCAAAATTCCCAGGGACGGAAGCGCATAGTCTTACGCGCACTGTTGCTCTCACCTTCCCGGCCTACGCTAAAGCTCGACGAAGGCCCTACTCGCCACGGCTTATTGTCACCACAATGCAAATTAACGCAGCGGCGCGAAGAACTACGCCTGATCCCACAAAAAGCAGCCCTGATGCAATGAAATTTTACAAGATCGGGCACAGCGTGTTGTATGTAATGATAGGCAAAAGCCGTAAAGTTGAACTATTGCTTGCACCACTGCAAGTACCTAAATTTTCTATACTCTAAACTCCGGTTCAACTCCGTTCGTCCAGCTAACTCTTAGCTGGGAAATGCGAACTTGGCGGCTCGGTTCCTGCCAAAGGAGAGAAAACCTTCAAAGGAACGCAAACCCGGGTCGGGCAGCTTATCCAAGCCCTCGGGTGCACCGGGCCGCCAAAATCTCGCAGTCACAGAGACAGAAGACGCCTTTGCCGGTATCAAGATTCCTCTCGCAATCCCCCTAATGACGCGCAACGTCGGTAGGTTCCTCCGCAGTGAGGTAGCGTGCTGCCTGCAGAGAATAGATTCCGATGTCCATCAAGGAGCCGCCGCCGGCAAGATTCTTCTTTAGCCGCGCGTGCATGGGATCGCCGATGTTAAAACCGTGGTCGGCAAGAATGACCTTCGTCGATCCGAGTTCGTGGGATTCCTGTTGTGGCGATTCTGGTCGGATTGGCGGCGATGCCTTCACTTGGTTTAGCCCGACACGGTCCTGCGCTGGCACCGCAGAGCTTTTGCCTGGCATTGGACCAGGAAATCGCGACACCTTCCTGGAAGGCCGGAAATGGTGGCAAACACTCGTGATCTCATTCGGCACATGCACCAAGCCAACCCCTTGTGGGGGGCACCGCGGATTCACGGAGAACTGCTGAAGCTGGGAATTGAGGTGGCACAATCACGGTGGCGAAATATTTGCCGCGGCCGCGCAAACCGCCTTCCCAAACTTGGCGGACCTTTCTGGTGAATCACCTTGCACAAACTGCGGCCATTGATTTTTTCACCGTGCCGGCGGCGACCTTCCGGGATCCGCGATCAATTTTCCAAAAGAGCATTCATGTGCGCGGACAGAGTTTTCGGTAATGACAGAGCGCGGCGCACGGCCGCGTTTGTGCTGTGCACGATCGACAAGTTTCGATTTTTTGCGATGCGTTTATCTGTAGCTTCGATCGGGTCACATTTGATATGCTCTCTGCCAATTTGCAGCCCCCGGAGGTCATCATGTTCCGACTCCGAAGTGTTTTTCCACGTTTGAACTCTCGAATATTTCGAGCAATTCTGCTCTTAATTTTATCGTGCGCGTTTCCCAGTATGCTCTCCGCTCAGTCCACGCAAGGCGCGTTTCTCGGAAGTGTTAGGGATGCTTCTGGCGGCGCCGTTGGCGGGGCCGAGGTCGTCATTAGGAGCGCCGCCGAAGGCGTGAGCCGCGTTTTCCTCACCGATGCTTCAGGGAATTACTACGCCCCGGACTTCAAACCAGGCAGCTACACGCTTGAGGTGAGCAAGAGTGGTTTTAGAAAGGGCGTTTTACAAGATATCTCTCTTCAAGCTCGTCAAGAGCTTCGCGAAGATTTCGTGCTCCAAGTCGGCTCCGTCGATCAGCAAGTGGTGGTGACCGACAGCGCGGCGGGTGCGATCAATACCGAAAATTCTTCCATTTCAGCCAGCATCGACTCTCAAGCAGTCACCGACTTGCCCACGAACTATCGCGGTAACAACAGCACCAGTCCTCTCGCTCTTGTCCAGGTCCTCCCTGGTGTTCAGCCAGATACCGGAGACAAATCGGGCCGAAACGTAAAGTTTTCCGTTCAGGGCGGCATCCCCTCGCAGTCCGAAACAACCGTGGACGGCATTTCGACACAGGACACCACCACGAACTCTCCGCTCTCTGATGCTTTCCCTTCCGCCGAATCCATAAGCGAAATTCGTGTGGACGGCGTGGGGAACAACGCGGAATACGGCCAGCCCGGTCAGATCACTTCGGTCTCCAAAAGTGGCACGAATTCTCTCCACGGAGGCCTTTTCTGGTATCACCAGAATCGTGCCTTCGACGCCCTGGCTTTCGGCGAAACTTTCAAGCCTCAGAAGGTTGGCAACGATTTCGGGGTCACGCTTGGTGGGCCGGTATATCTGCCCCGGCTCTACGACGGCCGCAACAAAACATTTTTCTTCGGAACTTATGAGGGTTTTCGCTTCCCCCTCGGCTCGCTCGATCAGGAAGTAGTGCCCACCGATGCGATGCGCGCGGGCGATTTTAGCGCCATCGCCACGCCGGGGAAACCGCTGATGAATCCGTTTACGGGCACTACTTACCAGAACAACACACTGCCTTCCGGCAGCGTCACTGCGGCCTCGCAGCAGTTCCTAACACTCTTCCCGCATCCCGACGCTAACCAGAGCGCTCCATTCGGCAGCGTTCCGAATTACATCACCAACAAAGACAACAGCTACAATTCCGACCAGTACGATCTTCGCGGCGACCAGTACATCGGCCACAAGGCTTCCACTTTTGCCCGCTACACATGGAAGAGTATTGACCAAAAACAGCCCAATCAGCTCCTGGTTCCTTCGAGCGATTTCATCGATCAGTACAATATCCTGGTCACTTCGTTCAGTTACAATTTTCGCCCGACTCTCCTAAACGAATTCCGCTTCGGCTTCACGCTTGCCAAGTATGGATCCACGAACGCCTTCGACGGTCCCGGTTTCGCAAAAAAGGTGGGACTAAGCGGCGTCGGGCCCAATTTTCCATTCAATGGTGTGACTGAGCTGGACTTTAGTGGCGCCACAACTAACCTCGGCGCCGATCGCCTCGATAACTTGTATAGGTCACGCACCTTTCAGTTCAACGAGAATCTCAGTTGGACCAAGGGTCGTCATTCGATGAAATACGGCTTCGACATCCGTAGTATTGAGGCCATTACGCCCCTCGGCTTCTACGGCGCGGACAACTACGGCACCTTCGGTTTCAACGGCCAGTTTACGAACTACGACTTCGCTGACTTCCTCCTTGGTCTGCCCAGTAACACCGAGATCGACGTGGTTAAGCAGGACAATGATGGTCAGACCCATCACTTCCATCTTTTCGGCCAGGACACCTTCCAGCTCAGTCCGCACCTCACGCTCACCTATGGCCTTCGCTGGGAATATCATCCGTCCTATCACGATCCTTCCGGCAATATCGGCAACTTCGATCCCCGCGTCCCTCGTTCTGGAGCGGTTATTTATCCGGACGGCGCGGCGTCCTTGCTCGCTCCCGGCTTTCTTGCGGATTTCAATGCCTGCCCCACACTAGGATCGAACCAAGGGCCAAGCGTGAACAGTGCGCCTTGCACACCGGTTCTTTCCAACAGTCAGGCACATCTGCCCAGCGGCCTGCGCACGGCTTCCAAGCGACGCTTCATGCCCCGCTTCGGATTTGCCTACCGTCCTTTCGGCAATGAGAGGACCGCTATCCGAGGCGGCTTTGGCGTCTACAACATTACTTTGCTTGGACGAAACTTCTACTCACTGACGGGCACCCTTCAGTCCGACACACGCATCTTCCAAAACATCGAGTCGTCTTCGGGTCCGGCGTATCAGTGGCCTGCAATTAATGCCGGTGGCACGGGCCTTGGCGCTCCAGCCTACGGAACTGCATACTTCGGCACCGCCAATGACATCGATTGGAAAGATCCGTACTCGATGCAGTGGAACCTCTCGGTTGACCGCGAACTCGGCGCGGGTATTGGCGCTCGAATTTCCTACATTGGCATGAAAACCGACCAGCTCGTGTGGGCGCCCAATTACAATGACATGACGCCATCTAGCACCTGGGCTCTCGCGCGTCCGCTCAGTGATCGCCCGTTTCCCAACTGGGGTACGCTTCAGGACCGCTCCACAGGTGCAACTGCGTTCTACAACGCCATGCAGCTTGAAGCGCGACGCAGTTTTCGCCAGGGACTAATGTTCAACTCCTCTTATACTTGGGCCAAAAACGTGTCGGACAACCAGGGGCCGCAAGTTGGCAGCTTTGCGGATGAAAACGGCGGCGCTCGCGCCAGCTATGTGTACAACCGACATCTGGACTTTGGCGATGTGTACGGAACTCGCCGCCACCGCTGGCTAACCAGCATGGTCTATGACCTGCCTATTGGCCGGGGTAAAGCCTTTGGCCATAATCTCAACCGCGCCGCCGATGCTCTCATTGGCCGGTGGCAGTTGAGCAACATCTTGCTATGGCAAACCGGCCCATATCTCACTCCGTACTTCAGCGGAGGTGATCCCTCTGGCACTGGATCGGGCTCGCTCTACGGTCGCAGACAGCATCCGGATCGCGTAGGAAATCCAGTCCCGTCCAATCAAACTCGCAACAATTGGATCAACGTCGCTGCCTTCGTTTGCCCGGGTCAAGTCGGATGGACACCGGGCAGCTCCTGCAACATCGGCACAGACCCGACTTCGACGCAGGCACCCATTGGGCGTTTCGGCAATTCCGGCGTGGGTATCATCGAGGGCCCAGGCACCGTCAATTTGAGCACGGGCTTGGCCAAATCCTTGGTGTTGACGGAGCGCGTTCGTCTCAAGGCGCAGGTTTCTTTTACGAACATCCTCAATCACACGAATCTGGCCGATCCGACTCTGAATATCGCCAGCGGGAATTTTGGCGTGATCAACTCGGCTCGAGGATCTGACTTCGGCGGCAACCGCACGGGCCAAGTCTCTCTTCGCGTCGACTTCTGAGCGCGGTCGCCGCAAGGTTCCCAGACGCCATCTGTTAACACCGGAAATTCTCCCGGGTTGAGGGGTTTTGTCTTTACGATAGCCGCGCGGACGGTGCGGCAAACTTCGCGTGCAAGGCGCCTTGCTCTCTTTTTTGAGCCACCTGAATACGATTTGCAGCCATTGAGCAAACCGAACGAGAGACGGGCTAGTCGAGTCTTTCTGGCCCTCCGAAGCGGAGGCCAGAAAGCGCCGGTGTGGCTACTATTCGACGCTCGGCGTTCCGAGTTTCTTTGGGCGCACGCTCGACGAGCAAGATGAGAAGAACCACCAACGCGTGGCCGTGCTCAGCTATCCGTTTTGCCCGGGGTTTTAGTAGCGATCCGGGCATTGTCGGCAAGAGCGTCAACCTAAACGGCATAAACGGCATTCCGACGGAAGTCATCGGGGTGACGCCACTGGCATTTTTCGGCACCGACCAGGGCGTTTCGCCGGACATCACGATTCCCCTCGACTATCCGGCGCAGTACGCGAATGTCTCCGGCGACGGTAAGACTCAAAAACGGTGTGAGCGACAAGCAAGCGCAAGCGGAGGCAGATGTTGCTTTGCAGAGGGCGCTCGAATTGATGCGCCCAGGCTTGGCCAACTATCGCGAGAGGGATCGGGAAGAAGTACTGACGCAGCGCGCGCTGCTGGTGCGCGGTGGACCGAGGCCTGAGATTGGAGCTGGGGTCCTACACGGACTCGCTGCAAATCCTCATGTTGCTTTCCGGCACCGTTTTGCTGATTGCGTGTGTGAACATCGCCAACGTGTTGGTCGCGCGTTTTACCGCCAGGGCGTATGAAATCGGGGTCCGGCTGACACTGGGCGCGAGCCGGCAACGCCTGGTACAGCAGTTCCTGGTGGAGAGTGCTTTACTTTCGGCGATGGCGGCAGCGGCTGGTCTTGTGCTTGCGTTTTGGATGCAGCGCGCGCTGGTTTTGCTGCTGATGGACGATGAAGCGCGGCAAGCGATTCACTTTACGCTCAACGCCCACGTTCTGTCATTCAGCGGAGGCGCTGCGGCGCATGATATGAAAGATTTCTTTGGCATCGCTGACCGGCAGCGGCGTCCATAGAGTCGTTGAATTGCGAGAAATAACGAACCAGCATTGAGGCGGAAAACGCCCTTGCTCATTTGCTCGATTCGGACAGAAATCCCGTAGCCATGCATTGGTTCCAGTGCCAGCGTCTTGAGAACGAGCATGTCCAGAGTCCCCTGAACGAGATCGCTTGACTTGTCTCCCATTATGACCCCTTCTACTGGCTGCCAAGAGGAGCGTACGCTTCTTCTACTGGTTGTCAAGAGGGGGAAAGACCTGAGAAAGCAGGAGTAGATTGGAGGAGGGCTTGGAAAGGACTTCATCTTGGAAGATTCCAGCAGGGTGGGGATGAAATGCGCATAGGGCGAAAACAAGAAACCGAGAGGCCAAGCTGGAAACTTGAGCCTCTCGGAGCTTGGGTTATAGTTTTACTTGGGGCGTTTGCCATGCGGCGACTTAGCAGTCGTTAGCTTGTTGGCCGGTTGACTCTGTTTCGTCGCCTTGTTTTTGGTTTTTGACAACTCCGCCCGGACGGCTGCGCCGATTTCCGCCGCTTCCATCTCCAAATAGGCGCCTAGTTCTTCATCCAACTCTCGGTCGACCTGTTCCTTTCGGAGCAATGATCGGAGGCCGGTTGCAATGTTCCGTAAGAAGGACATCCGTAGCCTCCTACTCGTAACGCAAGGCCACGATGGGATCGACCCGCATCGCGCGCCGTGCCGGTAGATAGCCGGCCGTCACGTTTAGTACGATCAGCAGGGTCGCCGCGACAATCATTGTTGACAGGTCGGCTGGCTTGATACCGAACAGCATGCCGGATACCAGTCGGCCAGCAGCCAACGCGATCGGGACACCCAGAGCAAGCCCAGTGCTGGCGAAGAGCAGCCCGTCGCGCAGGATCATCCAAAAAACGCGAGAGCGCGGAGCTCCGAGCGCAACGCGGATACCAATCTCGTTGGTCCTACGAGCTACTCCGTAGGACATCAATCCATAAATTCCAATCGAAGCCAGAAAAACTGCTAGAAAGCCGAAGAAGGCGGAAAGGCGGGCGGTCAAGAATTGGCTCGCAATCGAGCGCTCCACTTGTTCGGATAGCGTGCCTTGATAAACGAGCGGGAGGCTAGGATCCACCGAAGCGGCGGCGCTACGGACCTCGGGAATGATGGCATGAGGGTCGCCGGAATAGCGCACCTCGAAATCGTAGTAAAAGTGCCTAAGGACCTGGGAATAGAGATAGTAAGCACCCGGTTGCGGTCTCTCGTCGAGGCTCTCGTATTTTGCGTCCTTGACCACACCAATGACTTCGAAATCGGCGGCATGCGCAGGATCGCTTTCGATGCCAAAGCGGCGGCCAATTGGAGAACCACCCGGAAAATAGAGGCGCGCCATCGTTTCGTTGATTACGGCGACCTTCGGCGATGTGGCAGCATCCTGCGGGCCAAAAATACGTCCGATGAGTAAGGGAATTCCCATTGTGGCGAAGTAGCCCGCTCCGACTGCGTTGTGGGTGACATGCGGGTTGTCTCCCGCATTTGGAGTCGCCCCAAGCACGGAGACTGGTGTGCGCCACGCGCCCTGATTGAAAGTCGACAGAGACACGCTGTCAGCCCGAACGCCGGGTTCGGCAGCTACTCTCTGTTCGAGCTGTTGATAGAGATTTACGAGGCGGGAATCCAGTTTGTAGCCAAGGGCTGGCGGATCGATTGAGAAAAGCAGAACTTTCTTTTCATCGAATCCCCGGTTTACGTGCGTGAGATTGACCAGGGTACGCAGAAACAGGCCGGCACCGATGAGAAGCACAAAGGAAAGCGCCACCTGAGAGACGATCAACGCACTGGAAAAACGGCTGCGCGCGCCCAACGCAGCGGCCCCTCGTCCAGACTTAAACGCGTCGGTGAGGTTAACGTGTGTGGAACGCAGCGCGGGCAGCGTGCCAAAAAGAAGCGCAGTGACAAGCGAGATCAGAAATGTGAAAGCAAGCAGACGCACATCAGGCGCGATGTTGAGCGGGAGCGGTTCCGGTCCGGCAGCAGAGATCCATGCCAGGATAGCCCGGCTGGCCCATGAGGCGAATAAAAGCCCTAGCACCCCGCCAAGACAAGCCAGCAGCAGGCTTTCAGTAAGCAATTGACGAAATACTCGCGCGCGACCAGCGCCAACGGCCGTACGCACAGCGATTTCTCGCTGACGGTTAGCCGAACGAGCTAACAATAGGTTGGCGATATTCGCGCAGGCAATCAGTAAGACCAAAGCCACAACAACCATTAAGATTCGCAAAGGCAGCGAGTACTCACGCAGTTCCGAAAGACCGCGCGCGGCAGAAGTGAGCGGAATCCATGCTTCGTCGATATTGCGTTGCCGATGGGGCGGGATGACCGGCCCGGCGAAATCGCGCCAGATCGCCTTGGCAAGAACATTGATGCCGGCTTCAGCCTGTGTAACCGAGACGCCGGGCTTAAGCCGTGCCAGAATGTAGAGAGAATCCCACCATCTATCTTCCAAGCCGTTCCAACCAGGCGAAACCTGCTTTTGCATAGAGAGTGGAATCCAAACATCGGGAGACTCACCCACCGTGGTGCCGGAGAAGTTGCCAGCGGTCACCCCGACGATGGTGTACAGCGTCGGGCCGATGGCTATGGTCTTGCCGATGACCGCAGGGTCGCGGGCGAAGCGGCGAGTCCACCAGGAATAGCCAATCACGGCGATCGCGTGCGCGCCCAGTGGTTCGTCATCCAGCTTCGTGAACTCCCGGCCTAGAACCGGCTCGACGCCGAGCATAGAGAAATAGGTCCCGGAGACGAGCTGCACATTCATCGGCTCCAGGCTCGCACTGCCCTCCACTCTACCGTGCATCCCGTCGAACGGCACACTCATCATGGCGCTGGTCTCGGAGAACACCTGATTCCTCTGGGCGACCTCTTCGTAAAAGCGATATGAGTAAAGTACGTCGTCCACACCACTGGTGCTTCCCCGGCCCCTCCCTGTGCCGAGGAGGACAAGTTCGTTCGGGGTCTTTACGGGCAAGTCGCGGAGCAGGACGGCATTCAGGAGGCTAAAAATCGCGGTGTTGGCGCCGATGCCGAGAGCAAGCGTGAGGACGGCGACAATCGTGAAGCCGGGAGACTTACGCAGCATGCGGGCAGCGAAGCGGAGATCCTGCCAACACGTTTCCACAAAGGATTCCCAGGTGCCAGAGCGAACGACTTCCTTGGCAAGTTCAAGGCCGCCGCGCTCCAACCGAACGGCGCGAACGGCATCCTTGGGACTCATGCCTTGTTTCATCTTTTCAGCCGCTTCCATCTCCAGGTAGGCGCCCAGCTCCTCATTGAACTCCCGGTCGACCTGTTCCTTTCGGAACAGTGAGCGAAGGCCGCTCCTTATATTTCGCAGCAAGGACATCTCTTTACTCGTATCTCAGAGCGACGATGGGATCGACGCTGGTCGCCCGGCGGGCGGGCACATACACGGCCAGCAGAGCCACTATTATCAGCAGCAGGGCAAAGGCAACGAAGGTCAGCGGGTCTCTCGGTCGGACACCGTATAGCAAGCCGGTAAGAACCCGCGTGAGTCCGAGGGCGACAGCTACCCCGACGCCGACGCCCATCAGAGTGAGAAGGAGCCCTTCCCCGACGACCATCCGCAAGATGTCCCGCCGAGTGGCTCCGAGAGCTGAGCGGATGCCAATCTCATGCCTGCGGCGGGTGACAGAATAGGAAAGCACTCCATAGATGCCTACGGCGGACAGCACCAGAGCAATTACAGCGAACAGGCCCAGCATGGAAGCTGAGACGTGCTGCCGCCAGATCGACTCAGAGACTACGTCTTGCATGGTGCGCATCTGGATCACTGGCTGGTCGCTGTCCACCTGCCGCACGGCGTCACGCA